>Ga0184623_10000892_pt1 | contig 12975 bp, 9 predicted proteins | sample PLM1_100_b1_FD_133138 | JGI IMG/M metagenome (GOLD analysis project Ga0184623, IMG submission 133138) | Groundwater sediment microbial communities from an aquifer in East River, Colorado, USA - PLM1_100_b1 | ecosystem: Environmental > Terrestrial > Soil > Riparian zone | place: USA: East River...
CACGGCCATTCGCGGCATAACCGAACAAAACGGAACAACGCCGGGGCCCTGGGGCCAACCGTACTGGCAAAGTCACCGGACGGGCCCGCATTGAATGGCCGCGGGCCGACTTATGTGTCACCGGACACGGAGTCTGCAAGGGCGTCGACCGTAGATCTTTCCTGCCAAGATCACTTGCGATCGCTTAATGCAACAGTCCCGGCCAGCGCGGCCCGGCGCCCGAGTGGCGAGGGATCAGGTGTAAGTAGTCGGAGATCTTGTGGCTGGTTGAGGGCGACACGCCGGGCGTGATGCGTGATTCGGCGGCTGTGATGGTGTCTGTGACGGTCGCTGCTGGCGTTGTGGCGGAGGCGGATGCTGACGCGTGGCTGAGGGATGCTCTGGCTCGGGCGTTGGAGGCGAATGAGCGTTGGGAGCGGCTGGCCGCGGAGCTGCGTGAGGAGAGCGCTCGGCTGCGTGAGGAGAACGCCGGCCTGCGGGAGCGGGACGCGCGGCGGGAGGCCGAGCTCGAGCGGGTGTCGGCTGAGTTGGCGGTGTTGCGGCGGCTGGTGTTCGGGCGGTCCTCGGAGCGGGTGACCGCTGACGAGGGCGCTGGTGAGAGTGCTGGCGGTGGGGAGCCGGCCGCCGGTGGCGGGGCGGCGGGCAGCCGGCCGCGGCGGCGGGGCCGGGCGGGGAACAGGCGGCGGGATTACTCGCATCTGCCGCGGGTGGAGGTGATCTGGGATTTCGAGGATGGCGGTTACTGCTGCCCGGGGTGCGGGCTGGCGTTCGTGGTGCTGGGTGAGCATGTCATCGAGCAGGTCGACTGGCAGGTCGTGGTCCGGGTGCTGGTGCACCGGCGTCGCCGCTACCAGCGTCGCTGCCACTGCGATGGGCCGAAGACGGTGATGGCGCCCGGGCCGCCGAAGGCGATCGGTAAGGGCCTGGTCACGAACGGGTTCATCGCGCTGCTGCTGACCGAGCGGTACGTGGCCGGGCGAAGCCAGAACTCGCTGGTCGCCGGGCTGGCCCGGCAGGGGGCGGAGATCTCCGCGGCGACGCTGACCGGGACCTGCGCGGCTGTCGGGGCGCTACTGGCCCCGCTGGAGCGGGCCATCACCGCGCGGTCCCGGGATGCCTGGCACCTGCACGCCGACGAGACCTCCTGGCGGGTTTCGCCCCCGAGCAGGACGGCCCGCTGGTGGCTGTGGGTCTTCCTCGGCCCGGACACCGCCTGCTTCGTCATGGACCCCACCCGGGCCGGCGCGGTGCTGGCCCGCCACGCCGGGATCGACAGCGAAACCGGGCAGCTGGCCGGGGACGGGCCGCGGCGGCTGGTCATCTCCAGCGACTTCTACGCTGTTTACACCTCGGCGGGGAAGAAGGCCGACGGCCTGGTCAACCTCTACTGCTGGGCGCACGTGCGCAGACACTTCGTGCGGGCCGGCGACGCCAACCCCACCCAGCTGACGTACTGGACCGCCGCGTGGCTGGAGCGCATCAAGGCCCTCTACACCGCGCACGAGCAGCTGATGGCCGCCTGGGCCGGGGCCGCCGCGCCCACACCCGGGCAGGCCGCCGCGGCCGCCGCCCGCCTGGAGGAAGCCCACGGCGCCTGGGACACCGCGCTCGCCGTGATCGACGCCGAACGCCACAAGCAGATGGCCGCCCCCGGCCTGCAGCAGCCGGCGAAGAAGGCACTCGCCACCCTGGACCGGGAATGGGACGGGCTGGCCGCGCACCGCGAGTTCCCGATGATCAACCTGGACAACAACGCCGCCGAACGCGCCCTGCGCCGGCCCGTGGTGACCCGCAAGAACGCCTACGGGTCCCGCACCGAGGACGCCGCCCGGCTCGCCGCCACGGTCTGGACCGTCACCGCCACCGCCGAAATGGCCGGCCTGAACGTCCGGCGAGCCGAAGCAGGTCCTGCTCAGCGACGCCCAGCTCGCGCACGTCGCCAACGCGGTCGCCGACTCGCACCAGCTCGGCCCGGCCGACGTCGGCTACTGCCCGCTCCCGCTCTACCACGTCAACGCCGAGGTCGTCGGGCTGCTGGCCACGCTGCGGGCCCGGGGCACGCTGGTGCTGCCGCCTGCAACTCCCGCTGGGCGGGAGCGCAGCAAGGCTGGTGGTCAACCTCGGCGTAGGTGTCGTAGGGGGCCCAGGCATCGTGCACAGCGACCCCGCGGAAGCGCGGGAGCACCCCGAGGGCGTCGATCCCGTCCCGGCCGCGGCGGGGACGGCAAACGACCAAGGGGTGTACTTGCGGGTGCGAGCGCAGTGCACCCAGTGCAGCTTGCCCTCGACCCGCAGCCCGGTCTCGTCGAAGCCGACCACCTCGCTGGCGGCGAGCCGATCGCGGACGCAGTCCAGGAACTCGCCCAGCCGCCCCGCGGCGCGGCCGGTGACCTCGGAGACCGTGCCCGCCGACAGCGGGGTGCCGAACAGCTCAGCCAACGCCTGCGCGGTGCGTTTCCTAGACAGGAACTGGCCGACGTAGAGATACACCACGATCGCGGCGATCCGAGGGCCGCGGACGCATGCCGGACAGACTGCCCAATCGGCCCATCTGCCTAATGGCGTTTCCACAGGGCAGCTGCCGTTTCGCCGACACGCTAGAAGCGGTCTGTAAGGCCGCCGCTCTTCCGAGCGAGATTCGATCGTCGTCGACGGCTTCGTGATCCCTGTGATCGTGGTCGACCTGCGGTTGCCTCGCTGCCCGGTTGGGGCCGAGCCTGGGGGAGTCGGTCAGGCTGCTCGGCTGGCTCGTTGGGAGGGCCGAGTGAGCCGGCGATTCCGGCCTTCTTGACCAGGCGGCCCCAGCGCTCCTTGCGGCCGAACCGGGCGGCGATGACCTTGCCGGCGGGCAGCTGGCCGTGGGAGCCGCGGTTTGCCAGGGCCCACTGCTAGGCGCGGTTTCGAAGGTCGGCGGTTTGCTGTCGCTGGCGCGCTCGAGCGCCGTCCGCCGAGGCGTCTGGATCGCCTTGGGCCCTTGTGCGGCCGGTCCCGCTGGTCGCTGCCTCACTGGTGGTCGTGCGCCTCGGGGTGGCGCTCGGGGGGAGCACCCCTCAACGAAAGTCCGTCGGGAGCCGTCGTCGCGTGGGCCAGGTCCGCAGCCGCGGTCGCGGTCGCGGTCGATGCTGGTGCGCCCCGTGCTGGGACTGCCGAGCACACACCGAGCACACAAGCGGGCGCAAGCTGACCGCTTCGCCTACCTCGCCGGCCGATCAGATCAGGATGGGGCACGCTACAGCCCACGCGATCGCAATCTGGCCGGCGTTGAACAGGCACCTGCATGAGAGGAGCAGCGTCCCATACGGGGTCAACCACTCGGACATTGCGATCGCCGGCGCCGCCCGTGTCTCTGCGCTTCTTTCCCTCTTTGCCTGCCGCCGGTGCCAGCGGCACAGCCAGTCGGGGTTGGGCGACAATATGCGCGTGTCGATCTCCGGGACCCAGACCGGTGAGGTGTCGTTCGAGACATGTCGTCGGGCGGCTCGCGCTGCCAGGACTGCCGAGCACGGCCGAGACGCGATCGACACGATCCGTCCGAGAGGGATCTCCTGGCTCTTCCGATCACGACCACCCCTGTCGGTGCTCCTGTATCTGTCGGGTCTCGAGCACCGGCTGGTGTGGCGATCACCAGAGGCGTTCGCTGTGCTCGAACCGCCCACGCACACCCGGACCAAACTGGCTGAGCGATCCCGCCGCGCCGTCTACTTGGGGTTCCTCGACCGCAACTGGGACCAGTTGATCTTCGCCGTGCCGCCCCTCCTGGCACTTCTCGTGGCTGCCGCGCTCGCGCTGATAGGGCTCGCCAGGCCGGTTTGGTCCTTGTTGGTAGTCGCGTTGCTGTTGAGCATCGTGGCGTTGGCGTACGTCGCGGTTCTGCTTACGACCATGGTGGCGAGGATGTCCGTCTGGCTGTTCCGTCGACTCGAGGGTCGAGCCAGGTTGGATGAGCTGACCGGGGAAGCCCCCCTCGACCGGCATTGGTCGATGTCGCTGTGTCACGCGGCAGACGCGGCCGAAGGGGAGGAACTCGTGCGAGACGCCCTTCGCCTGGCTGGCGCGCCCGGCGAGGGAGGTGTCGAGGCGGCGGAAATCATCCTCTACGTCGAACGTTGCGTCACGACGTCGGCTACCCGGGATCGGCTGGGCACCGCAGTCCTGGTGACCCAGTTGTCAGAGGACGCGCCTGGGCTATACGCCGTACACCCTGAAACGGGCGTTCGCCTGCCGGACGCCGACGCGCCTATTCCTACCCGCGGCATCACGCTCATAGCGGCCAGCCCTTTCGTGTACATCGCCGCCATGGCTTGGGTCGTCGCGGACGCCGAGCGCGCCTGCGCGGCTTCGTCCTGTGAGGCCCGTCCGACCAGCTATGTCGAGGCGTTCGTCTGGCTGCTGGGCCGGTCGTTGATCTTCGTGGAACCGGGTGGTCTGAGCGCCTCGTCGGCCATGTCGCAGCTCGCGGGGTGGGGAACGAGCGTGGCGGGCATCGTGGCAGCCTCCTGCGTCGCTGTCGCGGTGCGGCGCTACATGGCAGAACGGCGCAGGTTAGTGGTGGCCGCTGCGGAGAGGATCCGGCGGTCCCTGCCTACGTCCGCGAAGCCAGTGGCGGAGCTATCGGCAGCCTCCCCCCACGCGTCACGAGACCAGGACGCCGCGGTGAGCGCCGTCGTTCGCCTTGAAGCGGGTCCGGTGGAACCGGCGCTGGCGCCCTTCGAGTTCAGGCTCATGGGTGAGCTGTCGCTACTGGTTGAAGGCCGACAGGTCGGTTTCGGGCAGCCTCAGCAGCAACTTGTGCTCGTTTTCCTTCTGTTAGCCGACGGCTGGGTCTCGGCCAGTCGTTTGATCGATGATCTCTGGGCCGGTGAGCGGGTAATGCCAAGAGTGGTGCATACCCATGTCAGCAAGGTAAAGAGGGAGCTCGCCGCGGTGGGTCTCGGGTCTTTGATCCGGTCGCAGCGGATCATCGGGTACCGCGTGGACGTTGCTCCTGGTCAGGTCGATCTCCTCGAATTCCGCCGGCTAGCGAGGGCCACCCAGCGGGCCCAGGCCCTGCGGAATGCACCCGAGGCTCTGGACCTGGCCAGCCAGGCGGTCGCTATGTGGCGAGAGCCGGTGCTGGGTGAGCTTCCCAATGGCTGGGCTGACCAGGTCCGCGCCGAGACGCGGGGCCAGTGGCGGGCTTTGGTCAAATCGCGGCTGCGGCTCGCGATCAAGGCGGATCGGGCGGCCGACGTGGCACCCGAACTGCCGTCGATCATCGCCGGAGACGAGTCCGATCAGAACCTGGTGGGTTTGGCGATGCTCACCTACGCGGCCGCCGGAATGCCCGAATATGCCGTCGGCTGCCGCCTCCAGTCGGCACGCAGGTCTGGAGGCGATGCCGATCCCAAACTCACGCGGCTCCTGGATCAGATTCAGGGCCAGGACGCGCACGAGATCGTTGAGGCTGCTCGCCGCGGCCTGTTCAGCTCGCTGGACGGCGGCGGTCAACGATCGGGCGGAAAGCTGGACTGACCAGGTTGAGCTGAAGGTCAGGCCGGTGGAAAGGTTCCGGAAAGGCGGATCCACGTCGCGGAAAGGCCACAGGCCCAGGCTGGCGCCCGTCGCCGATTAGACAGCGCCCAGCAGGTGGGACGCGCGAAGGCAGCGGCGGCGGAGCGAGGCATCGATGTGCTGCGAGACCGCTGTGCGGGTGCCGGTGGGGCTCGACGCCCAGCGCTGGCGCACGCACCCGGCTTCGAAGGACGTGCTCATCGCCGTCCACTCGGTGACGTGCGGCACGCGGCTGCGTGACATCGTCCCACTCTTCGACGGCGATGGTCGTGTGCGGCTGGTCTTCACGGCACCGCCGGACGTCTTTTCGGACGGGGTGACGCGGCCGGCCCTTGACCCGGAGCCTCTGCGACCCGGCCTGGGCGGCGAAGCGGCAGGCAGGGCCTGCCCACGGCACACGCGCCGCCCCCACCGACCGGCCCCCCCAAACCCCCCAACGGGGGGGCAAGAACGAGGCGGCTACGCCGCCACAGAAACCACACTCAAACTCCTTCCTCCCGGCGCCCATCCACGCCGCCCACGCACACATCCGTCAGGAGGTCCATAAATAAATATTATCTATATTCTAGTTAAGGTAATTGATGGTGCGGGTCAGGGACTCGGCTGGAGCGGAACAGCCGCGGGTAATTGCGATAAGGTGATCAGTTCCGCCATACTGTTTTTTGCATGAACCTTTCTAAGGTGGCCGATGTCGCGCCTCGATGATTCGGTTCTGATCACCGGCATTGGTGTCGTGCTGCCGGGAACCTCCGACGTAGAGGCGTTTTGGAAGCGCATCTGCCTGGGCGAGTCTCAGGTTCGGCCACTGACGAGGCTCGATCCGCGTGCCGAGCGTCTCCCGGTGCGCGCGTCGGGCGAGATCGCGACGTTCGACCACCGGTCTTCGCTTCCTGACCTGCCGGAACGGCACGCGATGAAGTACAGCAGGGAAATCCTGATCACGATGTCTGCGGTGGCGGGCGCCCGTGAGGACGCCCGCGTCGATCTGAGCACGGTGGACTCGAGGCGGGTCAGCGTGATCCTGTCGACCTCGCGCGGTGCCCAGGCGTGGTGGCAGACGACCAGTGCCGCCGACCGGCATACCGACAGCGGCGCCATGCTGCGCGGATTGGCGAGCAGCCCGGCTAGCCTCGCCGCGATCCACCTCGGCGCGCGCGGCTTGGTGACGACGATCAGCGCCGCGTGCGTCGGCGGCCACCACGCGATCGGCCACGCGGTGAAGGACCTGCGCTCGGGGATCAGCGACGTGGCGTTCGCCGGTGGGTACGAGTTCCCGATCACCGGGGACCTCCTTCGCTGCTTTCTGTCCATGGGCGACGGTGTCTTGTCTCCGGACCTCGACCAGCCGGTCCGCCCTTACAGCGTCGATCGCAACGGCATGGTGCTCGGCGAGGGCGCGGTTGTGCTGTGTCTGGAACTGGCGTCGAGAGCGCATGCTCGGGGCAAGCGGGGGTACGCGGTCGTGCACGGACACGGCGCGCGCAACGAGGCCGGGCACTCCATGAGGATGGATCTGACCGGGCGGCCGACCGCGGCGCTGATCGCGGAAGTGCTCGCGGACATCGGCCGGCGGCCGGAGGATGTCGGCTACTTCTGCGGGCATGGCACCGCTACTAAAGCAAATGACCTCGCGGAGTGCCGCGCGCTGCGCAACCTGTACCCGCAAAGGCGGGACAGCGGGCTGCCACCGATAGGCTCGAACAAGCCTGTGTTCGGGCACACCCTCGGCGCGGCCGGCGTGGTCAACGTCGCCGCGACCGCGTTGATGCTCCACCACCAGCAGCTTGCGCCGACGATCGGGGTCACCCAGCCCGACCCGGAGTGCGACGTCGACCATGTGGCCGATGGTCCGAGGCCGGCGGAATTCGATCTCGCCGTGTCCCTCACATTCGCGATCGGCAGCCAGATCTCCGTGATCGCCCTGGGCGCGACCCGATGACGGGAGCAGGCACCGATGTCGCGGCGAATGTCGACGAACTCATTGCCCGCCACGTTCGTCCCGGTGCCCGACTGCATTTCGCGTCGACCATGGCTCGGCCGAACGCGTTGATCTACGCGGTCGCGAGGGTGCTGCGGGATCGTGGCGAGCTGACGGTGAGCATGGCGTCGATTCACTCGAGCGCGCACGCGCTCGCGGTGTCCGGCGCCGTCCGCCGGGTGATCACCGGCTTCGTCGGCGACGTCTACCCGTCTCCGCGACCGAATCCGCTGTACCGGGATCTCGCGCACGGCGTGCCGTTCGAGACCCAGATGTGGTCGCTGCTCAGCCTCGTGCAACGGCTCATGGCCGCCGCCCTCGGCCAGCCCGCCGCGGTCACCTCCTCGTTGGTCGGCAGCGATCTCGCCGCCGACAAAGGCGACGACCTGCGGATGCTGCCTGATCAGGATGGCGCCTTGCTCAGCGCCCTGCGGCCGGACCTGACGCTGGTGCACGGAGTGTGCGCGGACCGTAAGGGCAACGTGGTCCTTTGCCCACCCTTAGGGGAAGGCGCCTGGTCGGCGTACGCGGCGACCGAAGGGGTGCTCGCGTCGGTGGAGCGCATCCTCCCCGACGGGGAGGTGGCCGGACTCGCCGATCATGTCGTGATCCCGGCGCAACGGGTCGTCGGGCTGTGCGAGGCACCGCTCGGCGCGCATCCCCAAGGGCTGCGCAGCAAGGACATCTGTGGCATCGCCGGGTACCCCGACGACTACGCGTTCATGACCGACGTCGTGCGGCGCATGGGCGAGCCCGACGGTGCCGCCAGGTGGTTCGCCGAGTGGGTCGACCTGCCCGGCGGACACGCGGAGTACATCGCAAAGCTGCGGGCTCGGCCGGCCCCGCCCGTCGCCGCCCCTGCGGCTAACGGCCGGGTGGCCAGCAGTCAGGAACGGCTAATCGTGCTGGCCGCGCGCGCCGTCATCGACCAGATGCGGGCCGGCGGATACGACACGCTCATGGCAGGCATCGGCGCCTCCCACCTCGCGGCCTGGCTGGCCGCCGATCTGTTGCGTGCTGAGGGAGACGATGTGACGGTGCTGGCCGAACTGGGATTCGTCGGCATGCGGCCCGACCCTGGCGACGCGTTCCTGTTCAGCCATCGGCACATCCCACACACCAGGCAGCTGGCCGGTATTCCGGAGGTGCTCGGCGGCATGGTGGCTGCCAACAGGCGCTGCCTTGGTGTGCTCGCGGCCGCGGAGGTGGACGAACGGGGCGACATCAACACCAGCAAGCTGCCCGACGGGCGATGGTTGACCGGATCGGGTGGCGCGAACGACATCGCGTCGACGACCGACTGCGTGGTCGTCTGCGCCGCCAACCCCCGCAGATACGTGCCGAAGGTCGCGTACGTGACCAGTCCCGGCCGGCGGGTGCTGGAGGTGGTGAGCCAGTTCGGGCGGTTCCGGCGCGCCAAGGGTGACGATGGATTCGAGCTGGCCAGCTGGTGGCCCGGAGAGCACGGACCGCAGCGGCTGGTCGACGAACTGACTGGGTGGTCCGTGCGCACCGACCGGGCGGTTCCCGAACCGGCGGTCAGCCGTCGTGAGCTGGCCTCGCTGCGTGAGCTCGATCCGGAGGGGCACTACCGATGATCACGCCCGCCCGGCTCGTCGGCATTGGGCACTACTTTCCCGGCAAGCCGGTGACGAATGAGTACTTCGAACGGCTGGAACACCTCGGGGTCGACGACGAGTGGATCCGGCAGAACACCGGCATTCGCAGCCGGCACTGGCCGGCGACGGAGGACGAACGGCCGGTGGAGATGGGGGTCGAAGCGGCGAAGCTCGCGCTGGCGGACGCGTGCATCGACGTTTCGGAGGTCGACCTGGTGATCGGGACGACGTCTACTACCAGGGCGCGGGTCAACCCGTCGAGCGCGACGAACCGTTACATGGACATCTCACTGCCGCTGCAGCGCATGCTCGGCGGGCACCGGGCGACCGGCTTCGACGTTACAGCCGTGGCCTGCGCTGGGTTTCTCTTCGCCAGCACCGTCGCCGGTTCGATGCTGGCCAGCCTCGCGGGTCGAACCGCTCTCGTCGTGTGCGCCGAGAACCCGCGTCCGATCCTCAATCTCGACTACCGCCACTCGGTGCTTTTCGGCGCCGGGGCGGCGGCAGCCGTGTGGCAGCGCTGCGAGCCGCACGAGTCGAGCCTGCTCGACGTGGTGCTGCGGTCCGACGGCCGGTACTTCGACGCGTTCGACATCGACGACCAGGACCGCATGATCATGCGCGGGCGACAAATCGGTGAGCTAGGCCCGGTGATGCTCGTCGACGCGGCGCGAGAAATCCTGTCCCGTAACGGTCTTGCCCCCGCCGACGTTGACTGGTTCCTGCCGCACCAAGGCAACCTCAACATGATCGAGCAGGTCTCCGCCCAGCTGGAGCTGCCCAGAGACCGGGTGCTGACCAACATCGAGCACCGCGGGAACACATCCAGCGTCGGTATCCCCGGCTGCCTGTCGGAGGCGGTGGCCGCTGGTCGGGTGAAGGCGGGTGACCTCGTCCTGGCGTTGGGCATCGGCCGGGGCTTCAGCTGGGGCGCGATGCTGCTGCGTCCCTATTGTGGGGCGGGAGCGAGCAGGTGACCAAGACCGCCGGCATCTGGGCGGATGCCCAGTTGCGGGTGGCCGGGCTCGGCCACTACTACCCTCGTGCGCTCGTCCGCAACGATCCACCGGACGGGCCGATCGGCAACGATGTCGACCGGCTGTTGCTCGGCTCTATCGGCGTGCGCACCCGTGGTGTCGCCGACGAGTCGGAGACGGAGCCGGTGATGGCGGTGCACGCGGCGACGCGAGCGCTCGCCGACGCTGATCTCGCGCCGGAGCAGGTCGACCTGCTTGTGCTGGGCAACTGGACCCAACGTCAGTCGATCCCTGAACTGGCGCCGCAGGTGGCACACCGACTTGGCGCGACCTCGGCGCTTGCCTTCGACGTATGCGGGGCGTGCGCCGGCTTCGTGCACGGGGTGCAGACCGCATGCGCGCTGCTCGCCGCGCATCCGTCCTGGGCGACCGCGGTGGTCGTCTGCGCCGAGCGGTTCTCCCGCCGGGTCCGGCCCGGCAGCGCCGGCGAGCTGGTCGTCGGCGACGCCGCCGGGGCGGCCGTGCTGGCCAAGGGCGGGCCGGGTTTGGTCGACTCGCTGCTGGCCAGCGACGGCGGCAACGCGGAGACGGTGACCGCGTACCCGCCCAACTTGTGGATCAGGAGCAAGCCGGAACTGCTCGAGCTGGCCGTCTCTTCCATGGTCGACGCATGCGAGGAACTGCTTGCCCGCAACGGGCTGACGATGGCCGACATCGACTGGGTCGTGCCGCATCCTGGCACCGACCTCGTGCACCGACGCGTCAAGGAGCGGCTGGCAATTCCGACCGAGCGGTTCCTGACAAACTTCGAGACGAGGGGAAACACCGGCGCGGCGGCTATCCCGATCGTGCTTTCCGAGGGTCACGAACACGGCCGTTTCCGTCCAGGAGACCTCTTCCTGACGCCTGCTGTGGGATCGGGGTGGTTTCGCGGTGCGCTTCTCTTCCACCTCTGACCCCGCCGTCGACCCTGCGTCCGCGGTGCATGGCCGGGCCCTGGTCACCGGTGGCAGCCGAGGCATCGGGCTGGCGGTCGCGCGCAGGTTGGCCGGCGAAGGCTGGCGGGTGACCATCGCCGCGCGTACCGCGGCGGACCTCGAGCGCGCGTGCGTCGGAGCGGCCGGACTGCACGCCGCGCGAGCCGATGTGACGTGCGAGGAATCCGTACGTGAGCTGTTCCGCGACGGGCCGTTCGAACTGTGCGTGAGCAACGCGGGCGCCAACCGCACCCATCAGCTAGTCAAATCCGGCTCGGACGGCCTGCGGCCACATCCCTTGACCAGCTGGGAGGACACCATCCGGCTGTGCCTCACCGGGGTCTTCCTCGTCGGCCGTGAGGCCGCGACGGCGATGCTTCGGGCGGGCGTCGCCGGCACGATCGTCAACATCTCCTCTGCGGCGCGCCACGGCGCGTTCGGCCAGTCCGCCTACAGCGCCGCGAAGGCCGGCGTCGACGCGCTCACCAGGACATGGGCCGTCGAACTCGGCGAGCACGGCATCCGGGTCGTCGGCGTCGCACCCGGAGTCGTCGACGGATCGGCGCTGCGCAAGCGGACCGGCGAGAACCCGCGGCACGCCGAATACATGGACAAGCTGCGCGAGCAAGTGCCGTTGCGGCGCTGGTGCACTGAGGAGGACGTCGCTGATGCGGTGGTCTTCGCCGCCCGGAACCCGTCCCTCACCGGCACGATCCTGGAGGTGGACGGCGGTGGACTTCCGCGAAGGGTCAGCTGAGTCCGCGGCGGTCCACCTGGCCACGATTGATCATCCGCTGGACCGGGAGCGCGCTCTGCGCGCAGCCCGCAGCATGGCCGCCCGCGGCGACGGGCGCATGGCGCTCGTGACAGACATCGCCGATCACGGCGAAGACCTCGCTTGGTGGCAACATCTCGCCGCGTCCGTCGCACGTGCTGGAGTCCATGCCAACGCGGTCTCCATGGGGCTGGCGCCGTTCCTCGGCCAGGCGCTCCCGCCGCAAGTCGAGGCGGACGTGCTCGGACACCTCGCCCTCCGCCGCCCAGCCCACCCGGACGACCTGGCCGGCGCCTTGGAACTGCTGCTGTCGCCCCGGCCATCCTATCTCGTCGGACAGGTGATCCCGTGCGACGGCGGGTTGAGCCTCGGACGAAACGCTGCGCCGACCGACGCGGCGTCCCTTGTCGGCGTCGGCGCGCGGGCCGGCATGGACACCAGACGCGACGGCGGCGTCGTGCTGGCGATCGGCGCGAGCAGCGGCATCGGCGCGGCAAGCGCCCTCGAACTGGCCAGACGCGGCAACCACGTCGTGCTGTCGGCACGGCGAACCGTCGAACTCGAGCAAGTGGCGCAATGCATCCGGGGTATCGGCCGTCAGGCCTGGGTGCTGCCCTGCGACGCGGCGGACGAAACGGCCGTGCGTGACCTGGTCGACCAGAGCTTCACCGTGGCGGGCACCGTGGACGCATTGCTCTATAGCGCGGGCCACGTCACCTACCGCCCGCGCGGTCCGGTAGCGGAGCGTCCGGACTACACCGTCAACCTTTTCGGCTATGTCGCGGCGTGCGAGCAGATCGTTGGACACTGGATCGAGGCTGGCATCCCGGGCGCCATCGTCAGTGTCTCGTCATCGACCGCCCACGACGTGACAGTCCGGCACATTCAGGACTACGCCGCGAGCAAGGCCGCGATGGCGCAGTTCTCCCGTGGGCTCGCGGCGACCGTCGGCCGGTACGGCATCCGGGTCAACTGCGTGTGCCCAGGCTTCGTGCCTACGCCGATGGCCGCCGACGCCTCCGCTGAGTTCATGCGGGAGTGGGTCAGGCACACCCCGCTGGGCCGGCCAGGGCGTCCCGAGGAGGTGGCGGCCGTGCTG
>Ga0184623_10000893_pt1 | contig 12974 bp, 19 predicted proteins | sample PLM1_100_b1_FD_133138 | JGI IMG/M metagenome (GOLD analysis project Ga0184623, IMG submission 133138) | Groundwater sediment microbial communities from an aquifer in East River, Colorado, USA - PLM1_100_b1 | ecosystem: Environmental > Terrestrial > Soil > Riparian zone | place: USA: East River...
ACGGTGCTCGACCTGGCCGTGAACTCTGCCTCCGAGCGCGGGCTGTTGGGGATCGCCCTGCACCCGAGGTTCCCAAGAAATCCATGGGTCTATCTGTACTGGACGGAAAGCACCACGGGGGCGGACACCGCGGTCCTCAGCGAGACCCAATTGCTCGGCAACCGGGTGGACCGCTTCACCTGGGACGGCGCGACCCTGACCTTCGATCGGAACATCATCCGGCTTCGTGCGCTCCAACAGGACGCCACGAATGGGGTGGCGCGGGGCAACCACGACGGCGGCGTGATCCGCTTCGGACCCGACCGGAAGATCTACATCTACATGGGCGACAACGGGCGGCGGGGGCAGATGCAGAACCTGCCCGACGGACCGGGCTGCGTGACCGCGATCCCCTGCCCATCGATTCCCCAGGGCGGCCTGGCCGACGATCAGTTCGGGGGACCGGAACCGGACAACGCCCACCTCACCGGCGTCATCCTCCGGCTGAACGACGACGGGACGACGCCGAAGAGCAACCCGTTCTTCAAGGCCGGGGCCCTGCGGGGTGGCGAGGCGGGGGCGAACCTCCAGAAGGTCTTCGCGTACGGGATCCGCAACGGCTTCGGGATGGCGTTCGACCCGGTCTCGGGCGAGCTGTGGGAGGCCCAGAACGGCGACGACACCTTCACCGAGATGAACCGGGTCGAGCCGGGCTCCAACCTCGGATGGGTCCAGGTCATGGGGCCGCTCGAGCGGATCGGCCAGTTCAAGGCGATCGAGACCAGCCCCGATCGGGACCCGCTCCTGGGCAGCCCCTACTTCGGCCTTCAGCAGGTGCGCTGGTCGCCCGTGAACATCGCGGACAGCCCGGAGGAGGCAATGGACCGGTTGTTCCACGTCTTCGAGGGCGGCGACGAGTTTGAGGCGGAGCTCTCGGGGAGCGAGGAGGTGCCCGCGGTGGTGACCACGGCGTCGGCCGAGGCCGAGTTCGAGCTCACGGACGAGGGAACGATCGAGTTCGAGCTCGAGGCCACTGGGGACATCACGGACGCGACCCAGGCCCACATCCATCTCGCGGCCCGCGGCCAGAACGGGGCGGTCGTGGCCTTCCTGTTCGGGTTCGTTCCGGGCGGCGTGGACTTCACGGACGGGGACCTGATCGCCGAGGGGACGATCGACGACGATGACGTCATCGCCCGGCCGGGCTTCGACGGCACGGTGGCCACGCTGGTCGAGAGGATGCGGCAGGGGCGGGCGTACGCGAACCTGCACACGGTGGTCTATCCCGGGGGCGAGGTGCGCGGACAGATCGTCCTGGAGGACGAGGAGCCCGTCTCGCACTACAGCGATCCCGAATTCAGTTGGAAGTTCGAGGTGGCGCCGGCGGGCATCGGTTTCGTCGACGGCGACGGCCTGGGCGAGGGGTTCGAGGGGGACCTCTTCGTGGGGGGCGCCAGGACGTTCCTGGAGAACGGTCCCCTGTTCCACTTCGACCTGAGCGACGACCGGGAGGAGATCGCTCCCAGCGACCCGCGCCTGGAGGACCGCGTCGCCGATAACAACCACAAGTTCGACATCACGGAGAGCGAGAGCCTGCTGATCGGCCGGAACTTCGGGATCGCCACGGACATCCAGACGGGGCCGAACGGGAACCTGTTTGTCGTGTCGCTGAGCAACGGTGCGATCTACGAGATCTTTAGCATCGACGGCGACGATGACGACGACGATGACGAGGAGGGCGACCACGAGGCGCGGGACGAGGACGATTGATCCGGCAGCCTCGGTGTGACGATGGATGGGGCTCCACTCCCCATGCTTTAGGGAGCCGCCGTGCGATACTGGACCACCGGAGCGGCGGGCGTGTGGCTCATATACCGGAAGCGCCTGCCACTCCCTCCCATGGCGCGGTTCCCGGAGGCGGAGAAGCGGCTCCTCCTCAAGATGATCTGCATGAACTGCTACGCGCGGAACGCGATCCGCGCGACCCGCTGTCGGAAGTGCCGGAGCAAGGAGCTCCGCCCGAAGGCGAAGGAAGCCCGGAAGGAGTAGGCGACCCAGGGCCACCACCGCGGTCCATGACGGTCGGGGCTGACCACTCGGGAGACAGGGGAGCCCGATTCACGAACCTCGTGAGAAGGCTTATGTAGTGCGATGTAACTATTGAGCTACGTGAACCTGGCCTTGGACTCGGATGCTCTGATCAAGCTCGCGAAGAGCTCGGCAAAGGAGATCGTTGGGTCGAACTACACGCTCCTCCTACCTCCGGAAGTCCGCAGAGAATGTGTCGAGCAGGGGAAGGCGGGAGGATTCCCCGACGCGGTCCGGGTCGAGGAGAACATCCGATCGGGGCGTCTCGGCGTCCGTCGACCGAAACCTTCTGGACAGACGGAAGCCCTCGTGAAGGATCTCCGGCTCCTGGGCGGCGAAGCGGATGTCCTGCGCCTCTTCCGGTCCGGAGGGGTTGAACTCGTCGTGAGCGACGATCGAAGGTTCGTCCACCTGTTGGAGGCGTTGGGGGTGCCCTACGCTACGCCGTCGTCCTTGATCGCGGCGCTGGTGCGGACGAAGAAGCTTTCGGTCCGAGACGGTCTCGGATACCTGGACAGGCTCGCGAGCTCTATCAGCGAAGAGGAGTACGTGGAGGCGAGGCGGGCGATCGAGGGAGGATGACATGGACACGGTGAAGAGTCTTCGGATTCCGGAATCGATGTTGAAGGCCGTGCGCTACCTGGCCAAGCGGGAACAGTTGGACGAATCGACCGCGACTCGTCAGCTCATCGCTCTCGGCGCGCGTGATTACGCCGTCCGCCTCTACAAGGACGGTAAGATCACGCTGAACGAGGCCGCGGACCTGGCGAGTGCAACTCCCAGGGAGATGATCGACATCCTTCTGGATCACGGGGTCCGGGGTAATGTCACCATGAGTCAGCAGCGAAAGGCTCTGGAATATACCCTCGCGGCTGCCGAAGGCCGCACGTAGTCTTCGTGAACTGCTGCGCGCGGAACGCAATGGTTCGCCATCCTTGCTCGCTTCTCGGGCGCCAATCTTTATCTGTATGCATTGCATACTATGCTTGCATGACGGAAGTGACGGTGTCCGCGCGGATCCCGCAGGATCTCGAGAAGGAGGTCGAGCGGTTGATGCGCGAGGAGCGTCTCGAGAAGTCGGCCGCACTGCGGAAGCTGCTACATCTCGGGGTACAGAACTATCGGCTCGAGCGTGCCCTGCGTGGCCTTGGCGAGGGACGCTTCTCCCTGACGAAAGCGGCGGAGGAAGCGGGTCTTACGGTCTGGGATATCCTCGACGAAGCGACCCGACGGCGCGTGACGTGGGTCGCTGAGGACGTGATGGAGGACATCCAACGTCTCAAGGGCCGTTGAGGCCCATGAGTGCGAGCGACGAGATCGCGGTCTTCGACGCCTCCCCGCTCATCTTCCTGTCGCGGATTGGCCTCCTCGGTGAGTCGTTGAAACTCTTCCGAAGCTGTTGTTTCGCCGTGTCGGCGAGGGAGGAGGTGGTTGGGGCGGGCCGGGCCGTTGGGGCTCCCGAGACCGCCGAAATCGAATCGCTGATCGGCGCAGGCGGATTGACCGTGGAGCGTCCACCCCGGAGCTCACTCGCCCTGCGCCTTGAGTCGAACCCTCGCTTGTCCCCTGGCGATCGAGATAGCTTGGCCCTGGCGTCAGACCGAGACGGCCGCCTGTTGGCAGATGATGCTGCCGTGCGGAGTGTAGCGAGCCAACTGGGGCTCCGCCGTGGTGGCACATTGTACGTGCTCTTTCTCCTCACAGACGGGGGCGTTCTGAAGCCCGCGGAGGCTGAGGAGTCGCTAGATCGGCTCGTCGATGCGGGCTGGTACTGTTCAACGCGACTTTATCGGACCGCGAAGGCGGCCCTGGAGAGACGAGGTTCGAGGTAGGCTGGGCCAGTTCTCCCGCGCGAGGTTCGGAAGAACCTGATGTTGTCGGCTCAACCGTAAAATGATGATCTTTATGAACTGCTACGCGCGGAACGCGATCCGCGCGACCCGCTGCCGGAAGGGCGGGAGCAAGGAGCTCCGCCCGAAGGCGAAGGAAGCCCGGAAGGAGTAGGTCCCAATCGTCTCAGTGGGATACTGACGGTTTCGGCCAGCTCTTATCTTTCGCTGGTTGTTTTCCGGTCCATGGCATCGTTTCCGATAAGCCTAAGCGTCGGACATGAGGGTGAGGGTGAGTCCGGTCGCGAGATCCTCGTCCATGCCCCGACGGTTTGTGTGGGTCTTCTGCGGCAGGCGGCGGGAGTGTTGGAATCCGCAGCCGAGATTCTCCCGGAAGAAACCATATTCTTCCCCGAGAAGGAGGCCTCCGAGCGTCAACCGATTGAACTCGCGGGACGAATTTCGTTGGCCGATCTGGCGGACTTGGTGCACTACCTTTCAGACATGCTGGAAGTCTGACCCGCGCCCAAGATGCGGGCACCGCTCAATACGAGCTCTCGCCGCTCCGCTTCGCTTTCCGGTTTTCGGAAGATGAACAGGTGCTCATGCGCGATCTTGTAGAAGTCTTGGCGTCTGCCCTTCCAACGCCCGCGGTCCGAGGTCGTGTTATGTTGAATCTTGATGATGTCCTCCAAGAGAACGAAGCCCACCCTCAGGAACTCACTTAGGACAGCGAGGGAGATCGGAACAAAATGGCGGTGTCTGCGGGTGTCGCCGATGAGGACGCCGCAATGTCGCCCTCTCTTGAGGACACGATAACACTCCTTCGCGACAGCTCCCATCCCCTCGGTGTATCCTTGGAACGAGGAGATTCCCGACAGATCTCCCTCAATCATCCCATCGCCATATCGGATGATCCCGGCGTAGGGCGGATGGGTAGCGATGAGGTCGATACCTTCGTCGGGGATCTTGTTCAGCTGTCGAGCGTCACCCAAATAGGTTTTAGTCTCAACAGTGCCCGTTCGGGTTGCTTTCGGCACGCGAAACGCGAGCCGGTCTCTGGCGAGCATCACAGCGTTCAGATTGACATCGATTCCAATCACATTGCGTCCCAGAATCTTGCTTTCGACGAGTGTGGTGCCCCCGCCCATCATCGGATCTAAGACCCAGTCTCCGGCCTTGGTGAACCGCGAGATCAGGTTGCGAGGAATGTACGGGGACCAGTTCCCGCGATATCCACCGTTGTGTGTGGCCCATTCTCCGCGATCTGGAAAAGACCAGACCGTGTACGCCTCATGTTCGTATTGCTCGGGCGGGCCCCACTCAGCGATTTGTGCCCTGCGTCCCAAGGGAATCAGTTTTCCATCTATGCGGATCGATTTTCTAAGGCTCAAAAATCGGACATAGTCTGCGGATCGGATTTCTTTCATCCGCTTGTACGATTCAGACACCCGTCTACTCTCCGCGCTTCGGCGATGGCAGGCCCTTGGTCATTAGCTTTGCTGAGGGCTAGCTGAACGACACATTCGCCTCGCCCCTGTCGCTAGCGGCCCACTCCACGATTAGGTTAAGAGGGCAACTCACGTTGGCGGGTTCGTGCGGGAGGAGATTTGGAACTGGCAAGCCCACACAGGAGAGCAGAGGCTTCGTGCCGGCCCATTTATCAAGTGGGCGGGCGGGAAGGGTCAGCTCCTGGACCACCTGAAATTCCCCTCCCGGTTCAACAACTACCACGAGCCCTTTCTCGGCGGAGGCGCCGTCTTCTTTGCACTCCAGCCCCGCTCGTCGTTCCTTTCGGACGTGAATCCCGAGCTCATCAACGCATACCACGTGGTCAAGCAGAATGTTGAGGCCCTCATTGATTCGTTGCGCGAGCTTGAGAGGGAGTATTCCGAGGAGAAGTACTATGAGATGCGTGCCCTGGACCCGGAGTGGTTAGATCCCGTCGCTCGCGCCGCGTGCTTTGTATTCCTCAACAAGACTTGCTATAACGGGCTGTACCGCGTGAATCGAGCCGGGAAGTTTAACGTCCCGTTTGGTCACCGCAAGAGGCCCAGAGTCTGCGATCCCGAGGGTCTTCGCGCGGCCAGTACAGCCCTCCGTCATGCAGTAATCAAGACCCGCGATTTTCGCGATGCCCTACGCATCGCGGAACGCGGAGATTTCGCCTATCTTGATCCGCCCTACGTTCCAATCAGCAAGACTTCTGCCTTTACGGAGTACACGAGCAGCTCCTTCTCTTGGGCGGATCACGAGGCTCTAGCGGATGAAGCCGAGAGACTTCGAGACGAGGTAGGTTGCCAAGTCCTTCTCAGCAACTCGTACAGCGCGAAGGTGAAGAGTCTCTATCAACGGAAAGGCTTCCAAATTCGCCACGTGACGGCCGCTCGGGCAATTAGCTCGAAAGCGTCCACCAGAGGGAAGATCAACGAACTAGTCATAAGCAGCTACTAGGCAGGTTGTTGCTTGCGCGTTCATGAAAAATGGTGCCGACTGGTCAAGGAGCTCGGTATCGATCTGGCGAGTCCGGTTTCTAGGGTGACCGCAAAGCAAATCAAAGAGCTCACTGGAGAAGAACCTCGAATCATGGCGAAGATGGACACGCGGGAGTCTTTGGCTTCGTGTTTTCAAAAGAAGGGGGTCTTTGTCCTCCCCACGAGTAATGGGGAATACGTCCTCGTTCGAGGCGAGGGATATCATGACTTGGAGCCGATTGAAAGTTCGATCCAGACTTTTCCTAGCGTGGTCCCCTTCCAACTTGTGTCTGCTGGCGTCGGCCAGAGCGAGATGCAGTACATCGACCAGGCCTACAATGCTGGTCTCCTCGAGCACTTCGCACGCGTCGAGGGTCTCTACCTGTCAGTTCGTGGTCGAAAGTATTCGCCCGCGTTTACGTTCCGTGTCGATGGGTCTCCGGTGATTGAGACTAGGGGCGTTCAAGTGGAAATCGATGGTGGATTCGAGGGTGAGGGCGATTTCATTGCGCTTGAAGCCAAGATCGGCCCAGCGCGGGATTTCATCATCCGCCAGCTGTACTATCCATTTCGGTTTTGGCGCGAAGGTTTCGGCGCGCGAGGATCGGCGAAAGACGTTCGTCCGATGTTCTTTGTCTATGACCCCCAAGGGCAGGTCTACAACTTCTGGGAATATCAATTCCTGGAAGCGAGAGATTACGCATCGATCGAACCCGTAAGTTGCGGTCGCTTTCGTTTGGAATGGAAGCCCCTCGGGATGGGTCGCTTTCGAGATGTGTCTCCTGATGAGGGAGGCTCTCGCCGCCGCATAGTCCCGCAGGCCGACGATGTTGCAAAAATCGGGGAGACTCCCTTCTTGGTGTGGCGCGGAATCGAGACCGCCTCAGAGCTTGCAAAACATTTCCGATTTGATAGGCGACAGAGTTCGTACTACAGTCAGGCTGCTGAGGCTCTCGGGTTGGTTGAGCTGCGAGGATCACATTATCACCTTACTGAACTAGGCTCGGACTACCTAAGAAAGTCGGCGCCTGCCAGGAATGAAATGCTGTGCAAGCTCATGCTTCAACTGCCGATCTTCAACGAGGCCCTAGCCATGATGTTAGTCGCCCCCGGTCAGAGTTTGACGAACGACCACATCAAGGAACTCATTCACAAGCGGGGCTACTCTGGAGCTACCCTTGGTCGCCGGGCTAGGACGATCCTCTCCTGGTTCGAATGGATGGAACGGTCTTTCGGTCTCGTCAAGGTCCGGCGCGGATCCGTTTCCCTCCATCGACGCCAGCGGCAAATTGATGAAACACGCGCGTAGTCAAGGGGGGGTTAGTCCGTATCGCCGGTGAAAACCGCACCGAAAGCGATAGGCGGCCCGCCCGCCCCCTATGCATCGGAGCCGGTCCATGGCCTACGCGCCCGCCCCTCAGCCCCCGACGAGCCCTTGGCTCCACCTCGCGTCCGCCTCGCCCGCGTCGCGATCGTCTGCTTGATCATCGAGAACTTCCTCCTCCTGCTCGCCACCCTCGCGTTCCTCCTCGGCCTCCCGAACTCCCGCCTTATGACGACCGCGTCCGTCCTCGTCGTCTTCTCCGACGCGGGCTTCCTCCTCAGCCTCGCGGGCCTGTTTGCGGTGATCGCTTCACGATCCTTGCCCCCGTCCTCTTCCTGATCCCGTACGCCCTCGCGAGGTCCAAGCGGCGGGTCCCCTACGACACCCTCCTCCTCGGAGGCGCGATGGCGTGCGCGATCGCGCGTGATCCCCGTCGTCCTGTACGCCCACGCACGCGCGGCGGGGACCGTCGCGAGCCTCGACGCGGTCGCTGCGACGGGCGGGTGGTCCGTCGCCTCCGGCCTCCCTCTCGCCGCCGGACGGCCGAACCCGTCAGGGTCTAGCGGCGGTACACCACGTCGTGGTGCTCGAAGTCCAGGAGGGTGACGACCTTCCGCGCCTCGTCAACCTCGTACACGAGTACGAAGGGGCCGACGTGGACGCGTCGCTTGTTCTCCATCGGCGCGCGTAGTGGCTTGAACCGGTGAGGATTCTCGAGGATCTCCCGCACCTTCTTCTCGACGGCCTCGAGCCGCTTTCGGTCCTTCTTCGCCATCCGACGGAACGTCCGGTCGACGCCCTCCTTCACCTCGAGGGCATACATCCCTCACCGGAGGCGGTACCGCTTCGCGAAGCTGCGGACAGGGATGGAGGGTTCCTTCTCGATCTCCGCGAGCTTCTCGACGTACTCCGGTCGGAGTTCCGGCTCCAGCAGCTCCTCCGCGAACGCCCGCGTGACGAGCTCGATCGCCTCGGACTTCGTCCGCAGGCCGTGCTTCGCCTTGACGACGTTTAGAACGCGGTTCGTGTCCTCGGAGAGCTTTACGAGGGCCTGGACCATGCGACTTACCCAGCGTAATTCGGACTAATAAGGATATGCTCCGCATTATCTTCCCCGGTGAGGCGTTGGCGCCCGGCACGAACGGGTTCCACCGGAAACACTGGCTCTCTCGGTCCTCCGGAGCGGTCCAACGATGTCATCGAGTACGCTGGTCGCACCCGCCGGTGAACCGGGGAAGGGACACCGTCTGCGTTGGTCAAGGGGCCGCTCCTCGCTTCTGCAGCAGGATGCACGCCTGCGCCGCGACCGCGTCCACGACCTCCCCGTCCGACAGCCCCCTGGCCCTCAGGCAGTCGAGGTGGCGCTGGAAGAACTCCACGTGGTCCTGGTATCCCGGGTCGATCGGTTTCATCGAGGCGAACGGCACGAGCAGCCGCGACGCCATCGCCTGCGTCGACCGGATGTATGCCTGCCGGAACTGTTCCTCGCTGGAGCCGTCGTACCCGCGAACGCCCTTGTGAAACTCGTCGACGATCCCTCCCGCTTTCGCGAGGAACGCATCCGTGCCGCACTTCTGGAGGGCCCTTTCGAATCTCTGGGGCATCCTCACCCAGAAGTCGTCGTACCGCGTTATCCAACGGCCCCCTCAGATCCCGAGCCTCTTCCTGTCGTAGACGTCGATGAGGGACCCGATTGCGATCGCCACCGCGGCCACCGCCAGGAGCACGAGTCCGAGGACAACCCGGACGAGGTTCCCCTCCCGGGTGAGCAGCCAGGTGAGGGCGTCGATACCAAGGCTGACCGCCGCGCCCAGCCCGAGCACCCGGAGTCCGATTCTCCGGATCGGCTTCCCGCGCCTGCGAACGAGCTCGACCTGCCCCGGTGGGCTCGACGTCCATCTACCCCCACGAAGGGTGCACGCCCTGGCCATATTTACGGCGAGTGGCGATAGTAATCACAAAAATTACTTATAATGAAGAAATCCTGTAAGAAGCGTGAAGGCCTCTAGTAAACCCAGCCTCTTGGTGGCGAGCGGCCTCTCGATCAAGAAGGGCGAGCGAGCGGGATCCGCCGAGATGCCAAGGCTCGCCGCGTTCGCGGGTCAGATCGTCGAGGCCCGGAAGCCGGGCGAAATCCTGGAGTTGCGCGCCTTCCGCCCCAAGGATATCGTGTCGGACCGCCTCGTCGAGCGGACCCTGAGAACGTCCGTGGACTATGTCGCGAGCTATGTGCTCGCGGTGGCGAGGACGGATCCAGAGAAGGGCCGAAGCCTCGCGGAGGAAATCGAAGTACCTTGGGTCCGTCCCGTCGAGCGACTGAAGGGCGGCAGCAAGTCCGTGGTCGAGGTAATCCGGCTCTCCGAGTATCTCACGCGCAACGCGCTGATCATCGGGGAAGAGGCCGCTCGCAGCAGTGTGCGGCGTCTCGTCCGGAAGAAGCGTTCGTCCGGGAACGACGGAAGCCCCGCCCGGGCCGGCGAGCCCCGCGTGAAGAACGGCGAGGATTAGGCCCGTTCCTGCTATCGCCACTGTCGTGAACCTTGGCGCCTCGGAGGGCTCCGGATGGGGTTCGAACGTATCCGTATCATCGTTGAGAACCGCACCGAAAGCGATAGGCGGGTTGCCGGCCCCCTAACCATCGGAGCCGGTCCATGGCCTCCCCGCCCGCCCCGCAACCCCTCCCAAGCTGGTGGCTTTCCCTCGCCTCCCGCCTCGGTCGGGTCGCGATCGTCTGCCTGATCGTGGAGAACTTCCTACTCCTGCTCGCCCCCCTCGCGTTCCTGACGGGTCTGAACCCGGGCAGCTTCATGACGACCGGGTCCCTCCTCAGCGTCTTCTCGGACGCGGGGTTCCTCCTCAGCCTCGCGGACCTCTTCGCGGTGATCGGGTTCACGATCCTCGCCCCCGTGTTCTTCCTGATCCTGTTCGGGCTCGTGCGGTCGAAGCGTCGGGTCCCCTACGACACCCTCCTCCTCGGGGGCGCGATCGCCTGCGCGATCGCTGTGGTCCCCGTGGAGCTGTATGCGCACGCCCGCGCGGCGGGGACCGTCGCGAGCCTGGACGCGGTCGCCGCGACGGGCGGCCTCACCGCGGCCTCCGCCCTGATCCTCCTCGTCTCCCTCCTGTACCTCTTCTTCTCCCTCCGGGTCGAGGGGACCGTGAAGCCCTTGAAGCTCGCGTGCCTGAAGTGGCCCGTGTATGGGGCCGTGAATGTGTTCGGGAGCCTCGCGATCGCGGGGTTCTTCCAGGGCCTCGCGGCGGGGACCCCGAGGATGGAGGCGTTCACGATCGGCCTCGTCGTGAAGATGACCCTCGTCCCCGTCCTCGGCGTCCTCGCGTATCGGGACCTGTTCGACCGGTTCCCGAACTGGGCCCGCATCCCCGTCGCGGGGGCCCCGATCCTGCCGGCGCCCGTTGCAGCTGCACCCCGGCGGGTCTTCGCGCGTCGGACCTCGACGCCCGCCACCGTCCGGCCGCTTCCCCCGCCGCCGTCCCCGGAGAACGAGATGAAGCCCCTCCCGCCTCCGCCTACGGACTAGAACCTACATCGAACGCAGGGGTGAGGCCTTAAATCTAAGGAATTCTTGTTTCTTCCCGTGGATTCGTACATCAGCAAGGTCACGTCGGCAGGCCAACTCACGCTCCCAAAGCGGATCCGCAAGGCCCTAGGGCTCGAAGGGAGCGAGTACGTGGAGGTCGCTCTCGTCGGGGGGGCCGCGGTGATCCGCCGTCTGCGTGAAGACGACGCAGTACTGGAGGCGATCCGCCGGAAGGTCAAGAAGAGCGGACTCACCCGGGCCCGTGTGGAGGACCTCGTCGGCGAAGCGGCGCGGAAGGCGTGGAAGAAGCGGTACCGTGAAGCTGTTCGTTGACGCGAACATCCTAGTCAGCGGTCTTGTGTTCGAGGGCAGCGAGAGCCTCCTTCTGGACTTGGCGCGCCTGGGCGTCTGCGAACTCGTGACGAACGCATACGTTCGCGAGGAGGTGCGAGACGTCCTCCCCCGTCCGCGCCTGGGCACCGCCCGGAACAAACTTCAAGACGCGGCTCGCCGTTCGGCCTGCGGGGGGAAAACGTGCGCGCAGGACGCTTCTTGGTAGTCGGCTTTCTAGTTCTGGTGGTCGTGGTCTTCAGCACGGCGGCGCGGGCGTCCGGGGGGTCCCGACCGCCTGAGATCACGGATGCGAACCCGCCGACGGGGACGATTCTGAATCCACTACCGGGGACATGGACGGCCTACGTCTCGCTCTCGGTGCGATTCATGGACCTTGACGGGATCATGTACTCCTCACTCTCCTTGACAATCGACGGCATCCCTCTCGGGTGGAGCTGGTCCCCGCCGATTCTCTATGGCTACGGCTCAGGATTTGCGGACGGACCGCACACGGCAGAGGCACGCGCCTCGGACCAACTCGGGAACGGCCCCACGGTGCTTTCCTGGTCGTTCTCCGTCGACACGACCCCGCCTGTCATCGCGATCACGAGCCCGTCCGGGAACCCCGAGCTTGCAAAAGGTTTCGTGACCGTCGCTTGGACAGGGAGCGACAACGGGTCGGGGATCGACCACTACGAGATCCGGCTCGACAACGGGCCCCCGGTTGAGGTGGGAACGGCGACGACCTTCCCGTACCGCGACCTTGCCCCCGGGGTTCACTACTTCCAAGTCTCGGCGTATGACGTCGCGAGGAACTCCGCGTACCTGACCACGATGGCCACAGTCCCCAGGGCTCCTGGCACTCCGACGAACACGACGACGCAGATCACCGTGGTCATGCCCGACGCGATCCCCTCTTGGGCAATCGTGCTCGTCGCGGTCAACGCCGCGGAGGCAGGAACGATCGTGTGGATCGCTCTGCGTCGGCGGAACGAACCGCCCCGGGGCGACAAGCCTGCCCCCTAGAAACCGGATGACTTTCCGGAGGCCCGCTGCCGAGGCTTCAGGCCCCTTGCCCGAAGGCTTCCAAGAGGAAGGTCTTCCGCAATCGCCTTCGCATCCGCGGGTGTTCGACGACATCGATTAGGAACGTCGTGTCCAGGTACATCACCCGGAGCGCACCCTCGCGTCGAGCCGGCGGCGGTTCTCGGGAACCGCGCGCGAGCCCCGTCCTCCCAGCGAGTTCCGGATGGAGGCCGATGACCTCCGAGAGCTTCGCCCCGCGGCGGGCGAGGCGCAGGACCGTGTCCGAGAAGGTCCCGCTCGCGAGCTTGTGACGTCGGAGCACCCCGGAGGCCTCGTCGGAAAGGCTAATCGTCTTCGTCATCTGTGTCTGTGCATGTGCGCA
>Ga0184623_10000894_pt1 | contig 12972 bp, 8 predicted proteins | sample PLM1_100_b1_FD_133138 | JGI IMG/M metagenome (GOLD analysis project Ga0184623, IMG submission 133138) | Groundwater sediment microbial communities from an aquifer in East River, Colorado, USA - PLM1_100_b1 | ecosystem: Environmental > Terrestrial > Soil > Riparian zone | place: USA: East River...
ACCGTCCTCTTCGCCGATCTGAAAGGCTCGATGGAGCTGCTCGCCGACCGCGACCCTGAAGACGCGCGAAAGATCCTCGACCCAGTCCTCGAACTCATGATGGAGGCCGTCCATCGTTACGAGGGCACCGTCAACCAGGTCATGGGCGATGGCATCATGGCGCTCTTCGGCGCGCCCCTTGCCCACGAGGACCACGGGGTGCGGGCGTGCTACGCGGCGCTCAGGATGCAGGCGTCCGTCAAGCGCTACGGCGAAGAGGTCCAGCGCACCGCCGGCGTCGCCATCCAGATCCGGGTCGGCCTCAACGCCGGAGAGGTCGTGGTCCGGTCGATCGGCAGCGATCTCCACATGGACTACACGGCCGTCGGGCAGACGACCCACCTCGCCGCGCGGCTCGAGCAGATGGCCATGGCGGGCTCGATTCTGATCTCGGCCGGGGCGCTGCGGCTGGTGGAGGGCTACGTGCTGGTCAGGCCGCTCGGCGCCGTGCCCGTGAAGGGGATGACCGAGCCGGTCGAGATCTACGAGATGACCGGGGCGGGGGTTGCGCGAACCCGGCTGCAGGCCGCCGCGGCGCGCGGGCTCAGTCGCTTTGTCGGCCGTCACGCCGAACTGGACGCGCTCCGCGGCGCGCTGGAGAACGTGCGTGCCGGTCACGGCCAGGTCGTGAGCGTGGTTGGCGAGCCCGGCATGGGGAAATCGCGCCTGTTCTGGGAGTTCACTCACTCGTACCGCATCCAGGGCTGGCTGATCGTTGAGAGCGGCGCCGTTTCGTACGGCAGGGCGACCCCGTACCTGCCGGTCATCGACTTGCTGAAGGGGTACTTCCAGATCGAGACGCGCGATGATGCGCGCAAGATCCGCGAGAAGGTCACCGGCAAGCTCCTCACCCTGGCTGAGGCGCTCAACCAGACACTCCCCGCGTTCCTCTCGCTGCTGGACGTCCCTGTCGAGGATGCTCAGTGGCAGCAACTCGAGCCCCCCCAGCGCCGCCAGCGCACGCTGGACGCCGTCAAGCGCCTGTTGATGCGCGAGAGTCAGGTGCAGCCCCTCTGTCTGATCTTTGAGGATCTCCACTGGATCGACGCGGAGACCCAGGCACTGCTCGACAGCCTGATCGACAGCCTCCCGACCGCGCGGCTTCTGCTCCTCGTCAACTACCGTCCCGAGTACCAGCACGGCTGGGGAAGCAAGACCTACTACACCCAGCTCAGGCTCGACCCCTTACCCCCCGAGAGCGCCGAGGAGCTTCTCCAGGCCCTCCTCGGCGATAACCCGGGGCTCCAGCCGCTCACGCAGCTCCTCATCGAACGGACCGAGAGGAATCCCTTCTTCCTGGAGGAAAGCGTCCGGACGCTGGTCGAGACCGGTGTGCTGATCGGCGAGCGCAGCGCGTATCGCGTGACGCGGGCACTCCCGAGCATTCCGGTGCCGGCCACGGTCCAGGCGGTCCTCGCTGCGAGGATCGACCGGCTCCCACCAGCGGAGAAGAGCCTGCTCCAGGCCGCCGCGGTCATCGGCAAGGACGTCCCGTTCACGATCCTCGAGGCCATCGCCGCGGAGGGGGAACTTCGCCAGGGCCTCGCCCATCTTCAGGCGGCCGAGTTCCTGTACGAGACGAGCCTGTTCCCCGAGCTCGAGTACACCTTCAAGCACGCACTCACGCATGACGTGGCCTATACCAGCCTCCTCCAGCAGCGGCGACGTGACCTGCACGCGCGGATCGTGACGGCCATCGAGGAGCTTTCCGCGGACCGGCAGGCCGAGCACGTCGACCAGCTCGCCCACCACGCGCTCCGGGGTGAGGTGTGGGACAAGGCCGTCATGTATCTGCGTCGAGCTGGCGCGAAGGCAACCGCTCGCTCGGCCTACCGTGAAGCGGTGAGCTGTTTCGAGCAGGCCCTCCAGGCGCTTGGACATCTGCCCCGGAGCCATGACACGACGGCCCTGGCCATTGATCTCCGACTCGACCTGCGGACGGCGCTCACTCCACTCGGGCACTATCGGGAGATCCTCGGCCTGCTGGGTGAGGCCGAGGGCCTCGCCCGCGATCTTCACGACGACCGCCGGCTCGGACTCGTGGTCGCCGACATGAGCGCGCGGCTGAGAAACACCGGTGACCATGCGGGAGCACTCGAGGCCGGGCGGCGGGCCTGCACAATCGCCGCCAGCCTCCTCGATCGCGATCTCCAGTTCGAGGCGACCTACCGGCTGGCCCAGGCCCACTTCGCCGTCGGTGACTTTGTCCGCTCGGTCGATCTGCTGCGGCAGACAGTGGACACCCTCGGCGGAGGGCCGATGCCAGAGGACTCGCGCCTTCCCAGGTACCTGGCGGCGTGGCCGCGCGCGTGGCTTGCGCTCGGCCTCGCGAATCTCGGACGGTTCGCGGACGCGAGGGCGCTCGGCGAGGAAGCGGTCAGGATCGCCGACTGGGCCGACCACCCCCACAGCGTGATCGAAGCGCGGGCCGCGCTCGGCCGCGTCCATCTCGGCAAGGGTGAGCTCGAGAGAGCCATCGCCCTGTTCGAGAGTGGTCTGGCACCGAGTCGGGCCTGGAACATGTGGGACTCGAGCGTCTTCTCAGGCCTCGGATATGCCTACGCGCTTGCAGGGCGCGTGGACGACGGCCTGCCCCTCTTGCAGGAGGCGGTGGAGCGCGGACATTCGATCGATGCGCTGGGTCTCGGCCATGCCATGCGCCTCAGCCGGCTTGGCGAGGGCTACCTTTTGGCCGGCCGTCTCGACGAAGCGCGTGAGCGGACGCATCAGGCGCTTGAGCTCTCCACGGCGCAGAAAGAGCGAGGCAACGAGGCGTACGCCCGGTGGGTCCTCGGCGAGATCGCCTCCCACGGCGAGCATCCCGAGGTCGAGGCAGCTGGGCGCTGCTTCCGCGAGGCTGTGGCGCTGGCCGCTGAGCTCGGCATGCGCCCGCTCGTCGCCCACTGCCACTTCGGGTTCGGCAGGCTCTACCGGCGCACGGGCCAGCGCGAGCTGGCGAAGGAACAGCTCGCCACCGCGACGACGATGTACCGCGAGATGGACATGCGATTCTGGCTGGAGCAGGCGGAGGCGGAGGTGAGGGAATGCTGCGGTATGGCATGATCGGTGAGCCCTACCTCCTCCTCGCACCGCGCTTGTTGACCTCAACGGTCAACAGATCTTCACTGCTTGCCTGATCGTCGTCGGTCACTCGCAACGTGATCGTGTGCGAGCCGATCCCGAGGCTCACGGATGCCGTCTTCCCCGTGGCGATCGGAGCGCCGTTCTCGAGCCACTGGTAAGAAACAAGCGTGCCATCCGGGTCATGCGAGCCCGAAGCATCGAGCGTCACCGTTGCCGCCGCCGCCTTGCCCTTGACGGAGACGGCCTGATCGGGACCGGCATTCGCAACAGGAGGCGCGTTCGGCTCAGGGGTCAGCGTGGTCACGACCATGCGGAGCCGCCCGAAACCGGAGTAGGCATCGTATCCCACCAGCGAGGCCCCGACGCCCTGCGGGTCGAGGATGTCCCGGGCGTTCGCGCGGATGGCCTGCCGCACTTGGCGCAGCGTCGCTCCCGGATTCTGGGAGAGAAGCAGCCCCACGTAACCCGACACGAGCGGGGTGGAGAACGACGTGCCATCCGCCGCTCCATACGTGTCCGTCCCCGGCTCCAGCCCCGGTAGACCGAGCAGTTCGTACAGCAGCGAGTCGTACGCGCTCAAGACGGCCGTGCTCCAGATCAGCTCTCCGGGAGCGATGACGTCGAGCACGTCGTCCACCCAGCCGTTCCCATCATCATCGAGACCGTTGTCGGGAATCTCGGCCGGTACGGCGTGACTGGAGAAGGCAGAACGTCGATCGAGCCAGTTTGAGCTTCCCACCGCAATCGTATTCTTCATGATGGCGGGAAAGTGCAGGCCGGCCGTGCCGCTGTTTCCCGCGGCCGCCACCACGATCACCCCGCGGCTCGCGGCGAAATCGATGGCGTCAGCGATGACCTGGATCGCCTCCAGGTCGGACGGACCGGCTCCGCTGAGGTCGATGCCCCAGCTGATGTTGATGACATGGGCGCCCATGTTCGCCGCGTAATAGATGGCCGAAGCTGCATCCGAGCCGAAAGCCCAGCCCTCGGCATTGATCATGCGCACCGGCATCAGCTTGCAGTGCCAGCAGGCACCAGCCATGCCTTCGAACTGAAGCGTTTGGAGATTGACGTTGTCGGTCATGGCGGCGGCAATCCCCGCCACGAATGTCCCGTGAGTGACGCCGATATCGATCCACCCGTCGAGGTTGTTGTCGTCCCCGTCGCCTGCCGCCGCATCGCCGACGAAACGAATCCCGAACGTCGCCGTCGGGTCCACGACCCACGTGCCTCCCATCGGAACATCCGGATTCCCATCCTGGGAGCCAGGGTCATCGAACAGACCGCCGGCATTGCTGCCGGCGAAATCGGCCCCGTGCACATCATCGACAAGGCCATTGCCATCATCGTCGATCCCGTTACCGGGAACCTCGCCCGGGTTCGTCCAGAGCTTCGCCCACAGATCGTCATGGTCGAGGTCGATCCCGCTGTCGAGGATGGCAATGACGACGCCCGGCCCGCCGCGTTGGACGACCCATCCAGTCTCTGCTTCAACCTTGAAGAGGCCCCACTGGTCGACGAACGTCCACGGGTCACAGATCTCGAGGAACGGGTCGCATGGCTTCGTGGAGGGATCGTCGTCATCCTTGTAGATCGGATCTCGAGGAGGAATCTGGTCGTTGATCGTCACCACAGAGTCCAGCGTGGCTCGCAACACGCCCGGCAGCGTTCGGGCCGCTGCCGCGGCCTGGGCGGGATTGGCTCCCGCCGGGACAGCCATCCTGAGCCACGTCGTGCCATACACGCGGCTCAGCCGGCGCAATCCTTGGGCGCTGGCGTCCTGCAGGAACCGCATCTCGTTGGTGCGCGGATGCAGCTGTACGAGGATGTGGCGGCTCGCGGTGCGAGCCACTCCCACCGAGCGGACCACACCGCGCCCGTGACCTCTTGAAGTCGGTGAGGACGAGCCATCAGCAGAACCTCGAGCAGGAACGACGGGCTCCGCCCCTTCGACAGCCGGGACGTGCAGCGGCAGCACCGTAACGACGAGAAGCGCTACCAAGGCGGCGAAGGCGCCTCCGGAAGACCTCAACAAGGACTGCGTGGCCATTTCGGGACCTCCTCTGCTGTCTCATCGACGCCGCTGCTCACATTTGCAGCCGGGTACATGGGTCCGATCGCAGCAGCGCCGCAAGGTCCTTGCCACAGCCCATTGCGATAAAGATCACCGTGTTGACTTCGACGCGCCGCGCCAGGCGGCTGCCACGGTGGCACGCGTGTCACCGATGAGAATCCAAGACCGGCGTTACCGGCACTCCGCGGGTCGGCGAGATCGACGTGTTCGAAGATTTGCGGCCCGCTCGTTTCGCAAGCCCGGGGACGCGGCGGCGACCACGGAAGGCTGGCCCCCTGGCAGGATTCCCGGGGTCATTGGCATTGCCGCCACGTGGGGTGTATGCGACAAGGACCCATGCCACGCCACCGCCTGCCGCCCATTACCCCCGCGCCGGCGGCGCTCCGCGTCGTGCTGCTGGCACTGCCGAATTCGGACGCGATCGACGTCATCGGCGCCCTCGATGTCTTCCTCGCCACCAACTTCATCCTGAAAACGACCAGCGGGCGTGGGCCCGCCTACGAGGTCGAGATCGTCAGCCGTGAGCGTGGCGTCATCTCGACTTGGGCGGGCCTTCGGATCGTTGCCGACCGCGTCTATACGACCCTCGACGGACCGATCGATACCCTGATCGTCGGACCATTCGACGACCTCGAGCTGGCCCGTCGCGACCAGCGACTCGTCGCCTGGGTGCGCCGCACCGCCCGGCGCAGCCGCCGTGTCGCCAGCTTCTGCAGCGGCGCGTTCCTGCTGGCCGAAGCTGGCCTGCTCGATGGCCGGAGGGCCACGACGCACTGGACGTTCTGCGCGGAGCTCGCGCATCACTACCCACGTGTAACCGTCGATCCCGAGCCGATCTACGTGCGCGATCGCGGTGTTTACACCTCCGCCGGGGCCGCGGCGAGCATGGACCTCGTCCTGGGTCTCGTCGAGGAGGATTTCGGTCGACGGGTCGCGCACGCGGTGGCGTTGCGCCTCGTCCTCTTCCTCAAGCGCCCGGCGGGACAGGCGCAGATGAGCGTGCAACTGTCGACGCAGCTTGCCGAACGCCAGCCGTTGCGCGATCTCCAGGCCTGGGTGGCCGACCACCCGGGCGAGGACCTGAGTGTCTCCGCCCTCGCCCACCGCGTCGCCATGAGTCCTCGCAACTTCTTCCGCGTCTTCACGCGCGAGATCGGCGTCACCCCCGCCCGCTTCGTGGAACGCGCCCGAGTCGAGGCCGCCCGTCGCCTGATCGAGGAGACCGGAGGGGGGCTCGAGGACATGGCGTCACGCTGTGGTTTCGGGAGTGCCGAGACGATGCGGGGCGCCTTTCAGCGTGTCCTTCGCGTGAGTCCGCAAGCGTACCGCGCACGGCTCGCCGCCGCAGGAAACGGAGACCAAGCTCCGCGCCCTCCATCCACGACCCGTTCGCGAACGACGTGACGAGAAGGAGAGCATCATGAGCGAGCGACGAGTGCTCACGACCAAGGGTCTCGAACGAGTTCTCGACGATTCGGTGGTCGCCAAGTTCAGCGCCGGCCTCCGGGGTGAGTTGCTGCGCCCGGACGACGATGGCTACGATGGCGCACGAAAAGTGTGGAACGGGATGGTCGACAAGCGCCCCGCGTTGATCGCGCGCTGTGCCGGCACCCCGGATGTCGTCGCCTGCGTTCGGTTCGCGCGCGAGCACGACCTGCTCGTCTCGGTCCGAGGCGGCGGCCACAACTACGCGGGCAAGTCGGTCTGCGACGGTGGGCTGATGATCGATCTCGGGCCGATGAAGGGCACTCACGTCGATCCGGCGCGGCGGACCGCGCGGGCCCAGGCGGGCCTGAGACTCGGCGAGTTCGACCGCGAGACCCAAGCATTCGGCCTGGCCACAACTCTGGGCGTCAACACCGACACGGGCATCGCAGGGCTCACGCTCGGCGGGGGGTATGGATGGTTGAACGGCAAGTACGGTCTCGCGTGCGACAACGTCCTCGCGGCAGAGGTCGTCACGGCCGATGGTCGAGTCCTGACGGTGAGCGCCGAGGAGAACGAAGACCTCTACTGGGGGATCCGCGGCGCCGGCGCGAATCTCGGAATCGTGACGTCGTTCGAATACCGCCTGCATCCGGTCGGCCCGGTGCTGGGCGGCATGGTGATCTACCCGATCACCAAGGGGAAGCAGGCGTTGCGATCCTTCGACGATTTCTCGAGGACGTGCCCGGATGAGGTGAGCACGGCCGCGCTGCTCTTGACCGCGCCGGACGGCCAGGCCGCTGTCGCGCTCGCGGCGTGCTACACCGGACCGCTCGACCACGGAGAAAAGCTCCTGAAGCCACTGCGGACGTTCGCTCAGCCGCTGGCCGATCTGATCGCGCCGCAGCCGTACACGCAAGTGCAAACCCTGCTCGATGAAGCATGGCCGCCGGGTCGGCGCTACTACAACAAGTCGAGCGTCATTCGTCGCCTGAGCGATTCGGCGATCGACATGTTGCTGATCTACGGTCACACCCTCCCGACGACGGTCTCTGCCGTCGCGTTCCAGCAGCTTCACGGCGCAGCCAGCCGGGTCGGCGGGGACGATACGGCCTTTCCGCATCGATACGATCACTACAGCATCTATGTCCATCCCGCGACTGACGACGCCGGAGAATCCGAGAAGATCATCCAGTGGGGACGAGAATGCTGGGCCGCCCTGCAGCCCTTCGCCGAGCGGGCGGTCTACGTGAATGCGTTGGAGGATGCACTGGCCGAGGGTGAAGAGCGAGTGCGCGAGGCGTACGGCCCGAACTTCGAGCGCCTGGTGATGCTGAAGAACAAATACGACCCGACCAACTTCTTCACTAGCAATCAGAACATCAAGCCGTAGCCGGCCAGGCGGAGATGCTCTGAAAGCGCCCGCTTGATTGGTGGGCTGTCAAGGTCTCGAACCTTGAGCCCGCTGATCAAGAGACCAGGGACACACGAGACAATCGCCAACTCAGTGCGACAATCGCCAACTTGCTGGGCCGTCCGCCGCCTCGACGTTGGCGCTTGTCTCACTATGTCGGCAGCCGTTCACGGACAAAACCCGGACATCGGCTCGACCGTTTGATGAGCGTGTCCGTGTGGCTCGGCAGCGATTCGCGTCCGGGGCCGTGCTGTAAACGCCGGGTGAACCAACGCTTAGGAGGATACGCCGTGGCCCAGTCCGCGACACGGCTCAGCGTGCAACGGCTGGTTCAATCACCGCGGGCGGGATCAATCGGATAGGCCTCGAGCTCGGGCGGGAACCGTGTGTGATAGGCTGCCGGCAGCGAAGACCCGGCCGACAAAGGAGCCGCGAGAGGCACGAACCCGCCGGTCGCGGGGAGGAAGGCCCATGAGCGCTGACGGTCATCGAACGCCCGCACAGATCCGATCGCGCCTCGACCATCCGGTGATCGACGGGGACGGCCACTGGGTCGAGTTCGACCCCGTGTTTGCCGAGCGGATGCGGAAGGTCGGCGGCGACCTCGCGGCCGATGGGTTCCTCGCAGCGATGAAGACGACCCGCGACGCGCTGAGCATGTCGGTCGCCGAGCGGAGGCGCCGGCGCATTGCCCAGCCGGCCTTCTGGAGCCGCCAGGCGGAGAACACGCTCGACCGCGCCACGGCCATGATGCCGCGCTTGCTCTACGAGCGTCTGCCGGAGTTCGGCACCGATTTCGCGGTCATCTACCCGACCGCCGGCTTGCGCCTCCCCAGGATCAACGACGACGACACCCGGCGCGCGGTGATTCGCGCGCACAACATCGTGACCGCGGATGCCTTCCACAATCTGGGCGACCGGATGACTCCGGCCGCGATCATCCCGATGCACACACCCGACGAGGCCATGGCCGAGCTCGAGTACGTCACCCGCGAGCTCGGGTCGAAGGTGGGTATGTTCGGCAGCGGCATGTCGCGGCGCGTCTCCTCGGCGGCGCCGTCCGACCCGGATGCGGCGCGGCTGGCCGTCTGGTACGACGTGCTGGCCCTCGACAGCGACCACGACTACGATCGGGTGTGGGCGAAGTGCCTGGAGCTCGGGATCGCCCCGACCTTCCACAGCTCGGGCAGCAATCAAGGCCTGCGACTGTCACCATCCAACTTCGTGTACAACCACATCGGTCATTTCGCCGCCGCCGGCCACGCCGTCTCCAAGGCGATCTTCCTGGGCGGCGTGACCCGACGCTTCCCGGGCCTGCGGTTCGCCTTCCTGGAGGGCGGCGTCGGCTGGGCCTGCCAGCTGTTCGGGGACCTCATCGAGCACTGGGAGCGGCGCAATCGCACGGCACTGGAGCGGATGGATCCGCGGAAGCTCGACCGCGCCCTGCTGACGAGCCTGGCCGAGAAGTACGGCGATTCCGACGTGGTGGCGGCGCTCCACGCATGCGACGGCTGGCCCGACAACGATCCGGGCCTGACGGGCGGGATCGACGACCTCGACGATTTCAGCGCCTGTCGGATCACCCGCAAGGAGGACTGGGTCGACCTGTACGTCACGCCGTTCTACTTCGGGTGCGAGGCCGACGACCGGACCAATGGCTGGGCCTTCAGCCCGAACAATCTGTTCGGCGCCAAGCTGAACGCGATCTACAGCTCGGACATCGGGCACTTCGACGTGATCGACATGCGCGAGCCGCTGGCCGAGGCCCACGAGCTGGTCGAGGACGGCGTGATCAGCGCGGACAACTTCCGCGACTTCACCTTCGCCAACGCCGTGCACCTGTGGGGGACGCAGAATCCGCGGTTCTTCGAGGGCACCGCGGTCGCCCGAGCGGCCGCCGAGGAGCTGGCGCGGGCGCCGGTGCGGGCGGCGGCGGGGAGCTAGGCGAGTCAGGCGCTCCGGATTCGTCCGGAGCGCCTACCAGCCGCCGTTCCAGCGGAGTTTTTACCGCCCCTCGTAGGCTTGCCTCAGTCCTTCGATGCTGATCTTCTTCATCTTCAGCATCGCCGCCATGACGCGCTTCGCCTTTTGCGGGTCCTTGTCCTGCAGCATCTCGATCAAAACGGTTGGCACGACCTGCCACGACACACCGAATCTGTCCTTGAGCCAGCCGCACTGGACTTCCTGGCCGCCGGCGGACAGCTTCGCCCAAAAGTGGTCCACTTCTTCCTGCGTCTCGCAGTTCACGACCAACGACATCGCCTCGGTGAACTTGAACAGGGGCCCGCCGTTCAACGCCGTGAATTCCTGTCCATCGAGCTCGAAGGCCACCGTCATGACCGAGCCCTTGGGTCTTCCGGCGGCCTTGGCCCCCCCTTCGTCGTAGCGGGTCATGCTCCGGACCTTGGAGTTCCCGAAGATCGACACGTAGAAATCCGCCGCCTCCTCGGCTTGGTGATCGAACCACAAGAACGGCGTGATCCTCTGCATCCTGTTGCGCATGGGTGCCTCCTGGCGACGGTAACGTCGTCTATCACTCATCAGGTCGAACGGCGAGCCCCCAGATCGACAGCCGCGCCTGTCCGAAGGGTCTCAGGCGCGGCGGGGATCGTCAGACTGCCAGAGTTTGCTGCAAAAACGGAGACGGGCACCCCGGCTGTTGCCGAAGTGCCCGTCGCGATTGGTGAGCCGCCAAGGACTCGAACCTTGGACCCGCTGATCAAGAGGCGACAGTCTCGCCGGGGGCACGCGCACCGCAACCCATGATGAGCTATCGGCCCGGTAAATCGGGCGCGCGGTGGTTCGGGGTGATTTGGAACCAACGTGGAACCATCCGGCCGCACCCGACACCCCTGCTACACTGCAGCCGATGTCCGACGACGCCCCAAAGAGCGCGCTCGAACTGGCAATGCAGCGCCTCCGGCAGAAGGACAAGGAGGCCAACGTCGATGAGCGCCCGCTCACCGACGCCCAGAAGACCGCCATCGCCGAGGTCCGTCAGGTCTTCACGGCGAAGACCGCCGAGCGGGAGATTCTCCACCGGGCCGCGCTCCGCAAGGCTGCGACCCGTGAGGAGGTCGAGTCGCTGAACGAGAATCAGCGGCGCGATCTGGAGAGGCTGGCGAGCGACCGCGACCGCAAGATCGGCGAGATCAGGGGCCAGGCGTCTCCGTAGGACTCACAGGAGTTGGCTCCCCTTCGTCGACTCATATCGAACTCTCTATGGCGAGGTCCGGGCTACTTCAGCTCGATCCAGCCCCGCGCCCTTCAGGAAGGGCGCGGCAAAGCTCAAGAGCACGTGCCGATCTCATTTCTTGATAAGAAGCTCAAGCCCATCGGCGCATGCTCGCGCTACAGCATAGCCAGCCTTTTCTTGCCCGGGCATCTTATCCCAGCCACCTTTTTCAATGACTTCAGCTCTCCTCCAGCTATCTACTTCCCCGAGTTCTTTGAGGTTCTTTTGATGGTTCGGTTGCTTCATGAATTGGGCGACGCAGATCGCCGCCTGACTCGCCAAGATCGCCTCTTTGGTCATCGTTTGGCTCGTGCCCGAGGTTGTCCAGCCACCCCACGCAAAGCCGATGATCATTGCGATGACTGCCCCACAAATCAGGCCCCAAACTCCATACTTGATCTTCGCTGCAGTCTCTAGCTTCATTGGCAGGACCTCCTGAAACGGGATTCCTGATCGGATGCCACGCGAGTCGCTCGACCCTACCGCCCTGGACCCTGGCGCCCGCCCGCTTCCCGCAGCTCTTCGTTGGCACGCGTGAGGGCGGAGGCCTTGGGCCGCCAGGGCTTTCGGTACATCGTGCCGAATATGTCGTCCCAGAAGCGAGTCGTCACGCCGAAGTTGGTCGAGGGAAGGCGATGATGGATGCGGTGGTGTACCCGGAGGCTTCTGCACCAGACAGCCCGGCGACCCCAGTGATGATGCGAATGATGCAGGACGCCGTGGACCGCAAAGGCCCCGAGGAACCCCGCCAGACCACTCGAGACGGCGTGAACATGGAGTGTATAGGCGACCAGGTACCAGCACGCTCCGACAAGGCCGGCCGTTGCGAACCACGGGAGGCCAATCAGAAGCTCGGGTGACTCGTGGTGCATCTCGTGCCCCACACGCCATAGCGGCATTCGTGCGTGGTACAGCCAGCGATGGGCGGCATATTCGGCGATCGTCCAGGCCACCGCCCCGATGGCCACGCACGGGAGTGCCACGTGGAGTGCTGTATCGAGCATGAGCACATCCCACGTGAGAAGGAACAGAGCAACGGCAGGATCCGTTACGACACCGACCCAGTAGTTCGATGGGTGCGCGGCGATGACCTGGACGAGTCCACGCAGCCAAGTAGTATTGCGCCGATCGACGCCCGCCAAGCCGAAGGTGCCTCCGCCATCGGCAGCCATTGGACTGATCTGAACCGTAGCCGCGGCGACAGCAACGAGTGCTACCGATGCCGAGCGTTCGATCGCGCCCTGACCCATAGGTTTAGTACGCCTGAGGAGCTCGCCCGGCTCCGGAGGCTCAACGAGAAGGCTATCGCCGGCGAAACGTGAAGTCTGAGCAAAACTGCTCACCGCGAGGGGGGCGATTCAGTCGTGCAGGACGACGTGGAGCAGTGAGCTGTGAACCTCGAGCCCGCCGTTGTAGTGGACGAAGCCCAGCTTCCGGAACTTGTTCATGAAGAAGCTGATCCGCGAGCGCGTGGTGCCGACCATCTCGGCGAGCGTTTCCTGGCTGATCTTGGGCACGACCGGCTCCGGCCGGCCTTCCTTCCCGAAGTTCGCCAGCAACAGGAGAATCCGGGCCAGCCGCTTCTCACTGGAGTTGAAGAGTTGATCCACCAGATCCTCCTCCATGCGGATGTTCCGCGACAACAGGTAGGTGGTGAACAACTCCGCAAAGACGGTCTCGCGGTGGAGCGCCCGGATCATC
>Ga0184623_10000895_pt1 | contig 12968 bp, 11 predicted proteins | sample PLM1_100_b1_FD_133138 | JGI IMG/M metagenome (GOLD analysis project Ga0184623, IMG submission 133138) | Groundwater sediment microbial communities from an aquifer in East River, Colorado, USA - PLM1_100_b1 | ecosystem: Environmental > Terrestrial > Soil > Riparian zone | place: USA: East River...
CCTGCCGCGACAAAGCCTCGATTGCGATCCGGACCGACGACAGCCGGGGAGCCGGGAGCGAGATTAGGCCAGGCCGGCCCGAGGACGCCCTCGAAGCCAGAGGTAGCCCCTTCCCCAAAGGCATCAGGGGTGACGGCGGTTCTCGACCAGGCTCCCCCGGCGATGGATAAACCGACTGCTCAGCAGGCCCCCACCCAGACTGCGGGAAAGCCGGAGGCTCCGGTCGCTCGGGTTCCTCCGTCGCCCATCCCCGTGCGAGAGGAGGCAGTGGCTGTCGCCGCCACCCCGCCCCCACAGCCCCCTCTTCATCTGGAACCTACTGAGCCAGAGGCGCCTCCCGCGCCTCGTCCCACTGTCAAGATTTCGGAGACGGTCACCGTCAAGGAGCTGGCGGAAAAGCTTCAAACGAGCCCAAGTGACATCATCAAGAAGCTGATTAAGATCGGGATCATGACCACGATCAACCAGCCTCTTGATGTGGAGCTGGTGAAGTCAGCGGCCGACACATTAGGGTTCGTGGTTGAGGTTGCCTCCCTGGAAGAAACTACAGCAGAGGCCAAGGAGGTTGAGGATCCTTCGCTGCTTCGGCCCAGGCCACCCGTGGTCACTATCATGGGTCATGTCGATCACGGCAAGACCTCCCTGCTGGACGCGATCCGTCAGACCAATGTGATCGCGTCGGAGGCGGGAGGGATCACACAGCATATTGGCGCCTATCAAGTCGATCTGCCCAATGGCAAGGTCACCTTCCTGGACACGCCTGGCCACGAGGCGTTCACCGCCATGCGCGCCCGCGGGGCACACGTGACCGACATCGTGGTCTTGGTGGTGGCGGCGGACGATGGGGTGATGCCCCAGACCCTAGAGGCGGTCAATCACGCCAAGGACGCGAAGGTTCCGATCCTGGTCTCGATCAACAAGATCGATAAGCCCGGCGCCGATCCGAACCGAGTCAGGCAGCAACTGTCGGAACATGGCCTGGTGCCCGAAGAGTGGGGAGGGCAAACGATCTATGTGGAGGTCTCAGCCAAGAAGAGGCTGGGGATAGAGACCCTCCTGGAGATGCTGCTCTTGCTGGCGGAGATCCAAGAACTTAAGGCGAACCCTCACAGACCGGCGAGGGGCGTGGTCGTGGAGGCTGAACTGGATCGCGGGCGCGGCCCGGTCGCCACATTGCTGGTGCAGCAGGGGACACTTAGGGTGGGTGATGTGATCGTCGCCGGATTGCACTCCGGACGGGTGCGGGCGATGATCAACGACAAGGGTAAGAAAGTTCAGGAAGCCGGGCCTGCCACGCCCGTTGAGGCGCTGGGGCTCTCAGGGGTCCCCATGGCTGGCGATACACTTGTCGTGGTGGCCGACGAGCGAAAGGGACGGCAGATCGCGCTCAGCCGGCAACAGAAACATCGTGAGGAAATGATCGTCTCGAAGCGGCGTGTGACACTGGAGGACCTGTACCGCCGCATCCAGGAGGGGGAGGTCAAGGAGCTCCGGATAATCATCAAGGGTGACGTTCAGGGGTCTGTCGGGCCATTACGAGAATCTTTGGAACGAATCAGCACCGAGGCGGTCAGGTTGAAGGTGATCCACTCTTCTGTGGGCGCCATTACCGAAACTGACGTGATGTTGGCGTCAGCCTCGAATGCCGTTATCGTGGGATTTAGCGTGCGCCCTGAGCCAAAGGCCCAGAAGCTGGCTGAACAGGAGAAGGTCGAGATCCGCCTCTACACCGTGATCTATGACGCCATCAACGAGATCCGGGGAGCCATGGAAGGGCTCTTGGCGCCGAAGTATGTCGAGCGGCCGGTGGGGCGCGTGGAGGTTCGTCAACTCTTTCAAGTGCCCAAGGTGGGCGTTATTGCCGGCTCTTTCGTTCTGGAGGGCAAAGTCACCCGAGACAGCCCCGTCCGCGTCGTTCGGGATGGGAAGGTGGTTCACGAGGGCAGGGTCGGGTCTCTTCGCCGCTTCAAGGAGGACGTCCGAGAGGTACAGGGCGGTTTCGAGTGCGGGGTCGGCCTGACCAACTTCAACGACGTCAAGCTTGGCGACATCTTAGAAGCCTATGAGCTTGAAGCCGTCGCCCAGAAATTATAGAAATGTCTCATGTTTCGAGTTTCGGGTTGCGAGTTCATCCTAGCCCGAAACCCGGAACTCGTCACTCGAAACTGTTCTGGCTATGACCGTCGGAACCTGCCGCGTCGAGCTGCGTATCCCAGGCAACAACTCTCTCAAGGGCAAACGGCGAGTAATCAAAAGCATCAAGGATCGCATCCACGGACGCTTCAACGTGTCGATCGCGGAGGTGGATCGTCTTGATGACTGGCAACGCGCCACGCTGGGGATCGCCTGTGTCAGCAACGACCCTCGGTTCGTGGATGAGATCCTGAGTAAGGTGGTCAACCTCATCGAGGGCGATGCCAACGCCCTAATTCTCGATTACGAGATCGACCTGATGACACACTGAGGCCTCGAGCGTGTCTGCCCTGAAAGATAACCGGATCACGAGCTGATGCAAGGGAAGCGAGCCGATCGTATCGGCGCCCTCATACAGGAGGAGATCAGCCGCCTGATCTTGCGTTCGGTCAAGGATCCACGGGTCGGTTTCGTGACGGTCACTCGCGTGAAGGTCAGCGATGACCTACGCCAGGCGAAGATCTATATCTGCCCAGCCCAGGCCGGGGCTGCGGAGGGCCGGGAAGCGCTGATGGGGCTGAAGAGCGCGGCTGGCTTCCTCCGTGGCGAGTTGGGGCGCCGGCTTTCCCTGCGATATGCGCCTACCCTGATTTTCCTCTTGGATGATTCGCTTGAGGAGGGATTGCATCTGGCCGCGCTGTTTCGGAAGCTCGAGACCGACAAGACGACGGAGCAGTGACGATGGTGAGCCGGGTGGACTTGCACCTTCACACGACGGTTTCCGATGGCGCACTCCGGCCGGAAGAGCTGGTAAGGGCTGCCTCAATCGCCGGGATACAGGTAATGGCCGTTACCGACCATGACAGCGTCGATGGCATCCGCGACGCGGAGCGTGCCGCCTCAGATCTTCCGATCCAGGTGATCCCGGGAATCGAGGTGAGCGCCAGCCTGGACGGCGACGATGTCCATGTCCTCGGATACTTCCTTGATCCGGGCGATCGCGTGCTGCGCGAGGCCCTGTCGCGACTCCAGGAGGGCAGGGTGGCGCAGGCCAGATCGATGGTGGAGAGGCTGGCAGAACTCGGCTGGCCCCTCGATTGGGACCGCGTGATGGCGATTGCACAGGGCGGTTCGGTCGGACGCCCCCATATCGCCAGGGCCCTCATTGAACGGGGCTACGTGGGGTCGGTGGACGAGGCATTCTCGCGCTTTCTCAGGCGGGGAGGGCCTGGCCATGTTGAGGGACAAAAACTCCGTCCTCAGGAGGCAGTCAGCCTGATTAAAGAAGCGGGCGGTGTTCCCTCCCTCGCGCATCCGATCATCGTGGGAGTGAGCGACTACCGCCTCGACCTTGACCGACTCCTCCCGGTTATGGTTGAGGCGGGCCTCGAGGGGATCGAGGCGTATTATAAAGGGTACACCCCTGAGGTCACTGCATTCCTTTTTGGCCTGGCGTCGCGATATCGCCTGGTGCCAACGGGCGGGAGCGATTTTCATGGAGGTGGGGTCGTCGCCGATGCCGAGCTGGGGGCGGTAGAGGTGCCGTGGGAAACGGTGGAACGGCTGCATGGCCGCCAGCGGCGACCGGGCTATGCACCCGATGGGAGGCGGTAAATCCGGCGAATCCGATGGACCTGACTGGGGTCTTGAACGTCAACAAGCCTGAGGGGGTGACCTCCCACGACGTGGTCGATGTGGTTCGGCGGTTCCTCAAGATCCGCCGCATTGGCCACACCGGCACCCTCGATCCGAGAGCCACCGGGGTCCTCCCGCTTTGTGTTGGGCGTGCCACCCGGATCGCTCAGTTCCTCACCCAGGCCGACAAGGAGTACCTGATCAGCATGCGGCTGGGTATTACCACGGACACCTTGGACGGCGACGGCAAGGTCCAATCCCAGACCGACGACATTGCCGTGGATGTCGTCAAGCTCCAGGAGGTCCTGAAGAGCTTCGTCGGAGAAATCCAGCAGATCCCGCCGCTCTTCTCGGCTAAGAAGCATCGTGGAGAGCGTCTCTATCGCCTGGCCCGGCGCGGCGAATCGGTCGAGAGGGAACCGATCAGGGTGAAGATCTACGAGCTCATTTTCCTCTCGCTTGATCTGCCATTCGTCCGATTCCGGGTCAGTTGTTCCAAGGGGACGTACGCCCGCACGCTGTGCGATGACATCGGTCGGGCGATCGGATGCGGCGCGCACCTCTATGCGCTCACCCGAATCCGGTCAGGCCGCTTTCTGATCGAGGACGCGCTCACGCTCGAACAACTCGGGCGGATCGTTGAGGAAGGGCGCATCGGGGAGGTGATGATCTCGGTGGGAGAGGCCTTGGCTCACCTGCCCGCTGTCCGGGTTCACCCCGAGTCCACTCGAGCGGTCGCCCAGGGAGGCGGGATGGTGGCCGCAGCCCTGCTGAGCTTTCCCCCGGAGGTGAAGAAGGGGGACCTGGTTCGGGTGCTGGGGTACAGGCGCCAGCTCCTTTCCCTCGCCGAGGCGACAGTCGCCGGTCGGGAATTCGCGGCGGCCGATTCTCACCGGGTCGTTCTAAAACCGGTGCGGGTCCTTGCCGGGCAATGATCTTTGTCGAGCGGATAGAGGATCTGAAGGGCGACATTCCTTCTGTAGTGGTGGCGCTCGGGACCTTCGATGGCGTCCATCTCGGACACCAGGAGATCCTCCGCCGGATCGTGCGGCGGGCTCGCCAGGAGCAGGGGACAGCGGCCGTTTTCACCTTTGTGCGGCATCCCCTGGAGGTGGTGAATCCTGCAAAGGCTCCGCCCGTCATTACGCCCCTGCCGATCAAACGGGATATCGTTCAGGCTCTCGGGATCGATCTTCTGGTGGCGGTCACCTTCACCCCCTTTCTGGCTGCCACCCCGCCCCGTGACTTCGTGAAGACCTACCTGGTCGATCGACTCCGGGCACGGTATGTGTGTGTCGGGTATGACTTCGCTTTCGGGAGGGCCAGGGCCGGCTCCCCCGAAACCCTCCGAACGCTTGGGGAAGAGCATCACTTCAGTGTCGAGGTAGTCCCGCCGATGGCCCTTGACGGTCAGGTGGTCAGTTCCACCTTGATCCGCGGGTTGCTTGCCACAGGGGAGCTGCTCCAGGCTGCTCGCTATCTGGGACGGCCCTATGCCATTCGGGGACGGGTCGAACCGGGAGCCGGGCGAGGAAAGGGGCTCGGTTACCCGACTGCCAACCTGCCAGCCACTTCCGATCTGCTGATTCCGGACGGCGTGTACGCCGGCCATGCATGGTTTCGTGATGAGCTGCGGCGTGCCCTGATCAACGTCGGGATGGCTCCGACCTTCGGTGGCAGGGTCCGCAGGGTGGAAGCCCACTTGGTTGAGTCTGGTGAGGACCTGTACGGGGAAACGGTCACACTCTTCTTCCTCGGGCGGCTGCGAGATGAACGACGATTCGAGAGCCCGAACCTGCTCCAGCGACAGATCGAGCACGACAGGAAGAGGGCCGATACCGTCTTTTCCACCTTTCCCCGGTTTTCCGCGGAAGAATGGGCTTTACTCCCCTAGAGCCTTATGATATCGTTACCGTGATTATGGTATCTGCTTGAGAAGAAAGGAGGATATGGCTTCGTGGTCAGTGCGTCGACAAGCAAGCAAGCCGTCATCGGAGAGTTTCAGATTCATGACACCGACTCGGGCTCTCCGGAGGTGCAGATCGCTCTCCTTACCGGGCGAATCGGGTATCTTACCACTCACCTGACCGTCCACAAAAAGGATCACCACTCAAGGCGAGGGCTGCTGCGCCTCGTCGCGCGTCGCCGTAAGCTCCTGGATTACTTGAAGGGCGAGGATGCCGATCGGTATAAGCGGGTCATCGAAAGGTTGGGAATCCGTAAATGATATCTCGCGTCGAGCGCATCATTGAAGGGAAATCACTGAGCGTCGAGGTCGGGCGTGTTGCCAGGCAGGCCGACGGCGCCGCCTTGGTTCGATATGGTGACACGATGGTGTTGGTCACTGCGGTAGCTTCCAAACAGCCACGGCAGGGGATCGATTTCTTTCCTCTCACGGTCGATTACCAGGAACGCGCCTACGCCGCCGGGAAGATTCCCGGCGGTTTCTTCAAGCGAGAGGGCCGCCCTCATGACAAGGAGACCCTCACCGCCCGCCTGATCGATCGCCCGCTCCGCCCCCTCTTCCCGAAGGGGTATCGGCAGGACGTTCAGATCATCAGCACCGTCCTTTCCGCGGACCAGGAGAATGACCCGGACATCCTGGCGATCATGGGCGCCTCAGCCGCGTTGACGATCTCGCCCATCCCGTTCCTCGGTCCCATCGGAGCCGTCCGGGTGGGCAGGATCGACGGCAAGTTCGTCCTCAACCCCACCTACGCCCAGCAGGAGCGAACTGACATCGATCTAGTGGTTGCGGGGACCCAAGCCGCTGTGGTGATGATTGAGGCAGGGTCCAAAGAAGTGTCCGAGGAGTGGATGGCCGAGGCGATCGACTTCGGTCATAAGGGAATTCAGGCCTTGATTGATATGCTGCTGGAGCTGGCTAAGAAGCTTGGAGTCTCGAAGGCACCGTTCGAGTCTCCGCCTCCTGATCAGGAGTTGTGGGAGCGCATCAGCAGCCTCGCCCGGCATGCGCTTCGGACCCTGGCCGGCGTGGCCGACAAGGAGGAACAGCGCAGCCGCCGGCAGCAGCTCTTTGACGAGGTCATCGCCCAGTTTGGCAATGAGCCGGACGATCGGAAGCTGGCAGTCAGAGTGCTGTTCGAACAGATCGAGCATGAGGAGTTGCGCCGGATGATCCTGGTGGAGGGGCGGCGGGCGGACGGTCGGGCACTCGATCAGGTGCGGCCGATCAGCGCCGAGGTTGGAATCCTGCCGCGGACGCACGGATCGGCATTGTTCACCAGGGGTCAGACTCAAGCCCTCGTGACGACCACGCTCGGGACGTCGGAGGACGAGCAGCGCCTGGATGATATCGAGGGCGAAGGGACGAAGCGGTTCATGCTCCATTACAACTTTCCGCCGTTCAGCGTCGGCGAGGTCCGGTTCATGCGCGGCCCAGGCCGCCGCGAAATCGGGCACGGCGCGCTGGCAGAGCGGGCTCTTGCCACGGTCCTGCCGCCGAAGGAGGAGTTTCCCTACACCCTACGGATCGTCTCGGATATCCTCGAGTCGAACGGTTCGTCCTCGATGGCGACGGTCTGCGGGGCGAGCCTCAGTTTGATGGAGGCGGGAGTTCCGATCAGGTCCGCGGTGGCCGGGGTGGCAATGGGGCTGGTGATGGAAAAGGATCAGACGGCGATTCTGACCGATATCATCGGCCTCGAGGATCACTTGGGCGACATGGATTTCAAGGTCGCTGGAACTCGCCAGGGGTTGACCGCTCTCCAGATGGATATCAAGACCCAGGGGATCACCGCCGGCCTCATGGCGAAGGCCCTGAATCAGGCCAAGCGCGCCCGCCTCTACATCCTGGATCAGATGGACCGAGCGATCTCGGAGCCAAGGCCGAGCATCTCTGTCTATGCCCCGCGGATCATCACGATCATGATCCCGGTGGACAAGATCCGTGATGTCATCGGCCCTGGCGGCAAGGTGATCCGGGGCATCGTGGCGGAGTCCGGAGCGAAGATCGATGTCTCCGACGACGGGCGGGTTGAGATCGCCTCGGTGGACGAGGTGGCGGCGCAAAAGGCGTTGTCGATCATCAGCAGGATCGTCGAGGTGCCGGAGGTCGGCAAGGTCTACCCGGGCAAGGTGGTCAAGATCATGGACTTCGGCGCCTTCGTCCAGATCCTTCCGGGCACGGATGGCCTGTTACATATCTCTCAGATCGCCGAACACCGGGTGAAGAAGGTCGAGGAGGTCTTGTCGGAGGGGGAGGAGATCATGGTCAAGGTGATCGACATTGACAAGAGCGGGAAGATTCGCCTGAGTCGGAAAGATGTGTTGGAGTCCGAGGGGAAGAAGGCAGAGCACAGGTCCTCCTGAGCCATGATTCCTTCGATGTATAATCGCCAGGTGTTGCCGAACGGCATGGTGGTCCTCACCGAGCAGATGCCTTCCGTCAAATCGGCCTCGATCGGCGTCTGGGTCAAGGTTGGTTCACGGGACGAGGCGCCGGAGGTGGCCGGCGTCTCTCACTTCATCGAGCACATGCTGTTCAAGGGGACGCAGCGGCGAAGCGCGCAGGAGATCGCCAAGGCGATCGATGCCGTCGGCGGGACACTTGACGCCTTCACCAGCCGCGAGAGCACCTGCTTCTACGCCAAGGTGTTGGGGGAGCATCTGCCCCTTGCCATTGACATCCTCGCCGACACCTTCCTCCACTCTCGCCTTGCCCCTGACGATATCGATCGGGAACGACAGGTGATCCTGCAGGAGATTAAGATGGTGGAGGACACTCCAGACGACCTGGTTCACGATCTCTTTGCCGAGGCGATCTGGGGCGATCACCCGGTGGCCAGACCGATCCTGGGTCAGAAAGGGATCGTGCTCCGCCTCTCACAATCTGACATCCGCCGCCACATGGACCGCTTTTACCGGCCCGACTGCACCGTCGTGGCTGCAGCAGGCGACATCGAACACGACCGATTGATGGATCTGGTGGTGAGGGCATTCGACGGCTTCGACGGTCAGAGCATTCACTTTGATCCCCCGGCCCCGGTCTCCACGGCGGCCATGAGGGTCGAGGAGCGTGACACAGCGCAACTTCACCTGTGTCTGGGGATGGACGGCCTTCCCCATGCCCACGAAGATCGCTATGCCATCTCCCTGCTGAATGCCATGCTGGGTGGCAGCATGAGTTCGAGGCTGTTCCAGGAGGTCCGGGAGAATCGTGGCCTCGCCTATTCGATCTATTCCTATCAGGCCTCGTACCGCGACTGCGGCCTCTTGGTCGTCTACGCGGGGACCAGTCCAGAATCCTCGAGCCAGGTCGTGGACCTGATCCGAGCCGAATGCGCCCGTCTCCGGGATGAACCGGTCGATCCCATTGATCTCCAACAGGCGAAGGATCAACTCAAAGGCAACCTGCTCCTCGGTCTGGAGGGCACCAGCAGTCGGATGACTCGCCTTGCCAAGATGGAGATCTATTTCCAGCGCAACCATGAGCTGGATGAGATCATTGCCGGGATCGAAGGGGTCTCCGCCGATCAGTTCCAGGCGCTGGCTGAGCGGATCTTGCGGGACGAGGCATTCGCCATCACCTCCATTGGTCCTCTTCCTCAGGCTGCCCTGCTCTCCTGACGGCCGTCCGGCCGACCCACTCCTGTTGCCTCGACGGGCTGTCTTCGCCACCAGGTGACCGGAGCCATAGGCGTGTGTCAAGAGGACGAACGATGATCTCTCGCTATGCGCGTCCACGGATGGCGGCCATCTGGGAGCCGCGGCATCGCTTCGATACGTGGCTTCGCGTCGAGTTGCTGGCCTGCGAGGCCTGGGCCGAGCTGGGGAAGGTTCCGCGCGAGGCGCTGGCCGTGATCAGGAAGCGGGCCGGCTATGACCTCAATCGGATCCAGGAGATCGAACGGGAGGTTCGCCATGACGTCGTTGCCTTTGTCTCTGCGGTGGCGGAACGCGTCGGCCCGGAGGCCCGCTACATCCATCTTGGACTGACCTCCTACGATGTGGTGGACACCGCCCTCTCGGTCCAGCTTCAGGAGGCGGCCACCATTCTCATAGAGGAGCTGGAGGCCCTGCGCCTCGTTCTCGCCGATCTTGCCCGTCGCAACAAACAGACGGTCATGGTTGGCCGGACGCATGGCGTCCACGCGGAGCCGCTCACCTTTGGTTTGAAGCTGGCGCTCTGGTATACCGAAGCCGGACGCGACCTCGACCGTCTCCGGCGAGCCAAGGAGACGGTCGCCTGCGGCAAGCTCTCTGGGGCAGTCGGGACCTTCGCGCATCTCCCACCGTTCGTCGAGCAATATGTCTGTGTTCGGCTCGGGCTCACGCCAGCGCCGATCTCCAGCCAGATTCTTTCCAGAGACCGGCACGCCGAATTTCTGTTGACCCTCGCCTTGATCGGGACATCACTTGACAAGTTTGCGACCGAGATCCGTCATCTGCAGCGGACGGAGGTGCTGGAGGTCGAGGAGCCGTTTGTAGAGGGACAGAAGGGGTCGTCCGCCATGCCCCACAAGAGGAATCCCGTCGCCTGCGAGCAGGTGTCAGGGCTGGCGAGACTGCTTAGGAGCTACGCCCAGGCAGGCCTGGAGAACGTTCCCCTCTGGCACGAGCGGGATATCAGCCACTCCTCGGTGGAACGGGTCGTCCTTCCGGACGCGACCATCCTACTTGATTACCTGTTGGCCCGATTCCGTGGGATCCTGGAGGGGCTGCAGACCTATCCGGATCGGATGCGGCAGAACCTGGAGCTGACCGGAGGACTGGTCTTTTCGGAAGCCGTTCTGCTGGCCCTCATAGGCAAGGGACTCAGTCGAGACGAAGCCTACCGGCTGGTGCAGCGGCACGCCATGAAGGCCTGGGAGTCGCGCGAGCCATTCAAGCCGCTCCTGCTGGCCGACCCGGAGGTCCGCCGTCACCTCTCTCCTGCCGAGATTGAAAACTGCTTCGATCTGGGCTATCATCTCCGATATCTCGACGAGATCTTTGCCCGCGTTGGGCTCTAAGTCGCTTCATCAACCTGGAACCTTCGACATGATGCTGACAGCCAGGATCTACGTGACCTTGAAGCCGGGGGTCCTCGACGCACAGGGCGATACGGTCAAGTCTGCGCTTGAGACGCTGGGCTTCACCGGGGTAGAAGGGGTGCGAATCGGGAAGTTCATGGTGGTCACACTGAACAGCGCGACGAGAGAGCAGGCGACCGCACAGATCGAGGAGATGTGCAGGCGGCTCCTCGCGAACCCGGTCATTGAAGAGTATAGCTTCGAGCTCGAAGGGGAGACCGAACACGATCCCAGCAAACGTCCCAGAAGGCTCATAGGCTGGTAAAGAGACCTCGGAGATGAAGTTTGGCATCGTGGTCTTCCCTGGTTCCTGGAGTCAGCAGGATTTCTATCATGTCATTGCGAATGTCCTGAAAGAGGACGCCTGCTATCTCTGGCATAAGGAGGCAGACCTGAAGGGATCGGATTGCGTGATCCTGCCGGGGGGCTTCGCCCATGGCGACTATCTCAGGACCGGCGCGATTGCGCGATTCTCTCCCATCATGGGAGAGGTAGCGCGGTTCGCCGAGAAGGGTGGGCTCGTGCTCGGGAGCTGCAACGGGTTTCAGGTCCTGACGGAAGCCGGGCTGCTGCCGGGCGCGCTCTTGCGGAACGACTGTCTGCACTATCGCTGCAAGTGGGTTCATCTCAGGGTGGAGAGCCAGCGCACCCCCTTCACCAATGGAATGCAGCGCGGGCAGGTGGTGCAGATGCCGATCTCGCACGGCGAAGGGCGATACTACATCGACCAGGAGGCCTTCAGGAGGCTGGAGGACCACGACCAGGTTGTCTTTCGCTATTGCGACGAGCGAGGCAAACTGACGAAGGAGGCGAACCCCAACGGCTCGCTCGAACATGTCGCTGGCGTCTGCAATGAGCGGCGCAATGTCCTTGGACTGATGCCTCACCCCGAGCGAGCCGCAGAGGCCATTCTAGGCTGTGAGGATGGCCGGCTCATGTTCGCGTCGATCTTGGAAACCTTTGCCCGCGCCTGAGGCGCCTCCCATGACGCTTTCCATCATTACCCCGGAGCTTGTCGAGTCCCATGGCCTCACCGTTGAGGAGTATGATCGGATCCGGTCGATCCTTGGCCGAGAGCCGAACCTGACCGAGCTGGGAATCTTCGCAGCGATGTGGTCGGAGCATTGCAGCTATAAGAGCTCCAAGGTCCATCTGGCGACGCTTCCAACGACTGGTCCGCGGGTCGTCCAGGGACCCGGCGAGAACGCCGGGGTCCTGGACATCGGGGAAGGCCTTGCCCTGGTCTTCAAGATGGAAAGCCATAACCACCCGTCCTTCATCGAGCCGTACCAGGGAGCGGCGACAGGGGTGGGAGGGATCATCCGGGACATCTTCACCATGGGCGCGAGGCCGATCGCCCTCTTTGACTCGCTCCGTTTCGGTCCGCTGACCGACCCCAAGAACCGCTACCTGTTTGGCGGCGTCGTGGCCGGGATCGCAGGGTACGGGAACGCCGTGGGCGTGCCGACGGTCGGCGGGGAGGTCTTCTTCGCCGAGCCCTACAGCGCGAACCCGCTGGTGAACGTCATGTGCGTGGGTATCGCCAGGAGGGATCGACTCTTCTTCGCCAGGGCGGGCGGGATCGGCAATCCGGTCATCTATGTCGGCGCCAAGACTGGACGGGACGGCATCCACGGCGCCACAATGGCCTCGGAGTCGTTTGACGAGGGGTCGGAAGGAAGGCGTCCCACTGTCCAAGTCGGCGATCCGTTTCGGGAAAAGCTGCTGATCGAGGCCTGCCTCGAATTGATGGAGGGGGACGATCTGATCGCGGTACAGGACATGGGCGCCGCCGGCCTGACCTGCTCCACCGCCGAGATGGCCAGTCGCGGCGGCGCCGGGATCGAGATCGACCTGGCCCTCGTTCCCCGGCGAGAGCCGGGGATGACACCCTATGAGCTGATGCTCTCCGAGTCGCAGGAGCGGATGCTGGTTGTGGCCAGGCGGGGAACCGAGGCGCGAGTGAAGGAGGTCTTCGAAAAATGGGATCTGGATGCGGTCGCGATCGGACGGGTGACCGATGATGGATTGTTGCGGGTCCTGGATCATGGGAAGGTGGTGGCGGAGACGCCCGCCACGGCGCTCGCCGATGGAGCGCCGGTTTATCGACGGCCGATGGTCCCTCCCGAGGAGAGCGCCGACGGGCACCGGCTTGACCTTTCGATC
>Ga0184623_10000896_pt1 | contig 12958 bp, 10 predicted proteins | sample PLM1_100_b1_FD_133138 | JGI IMG/M metagenome (GOLD analysis project Ga0184623, IMG submission 133138) | Groundwater sediment microbial communities from an aquifer in East River, Colorado, USA - PLM1_100_b1 | ecosystem: Environmental > Terrestrial > Soil > Riparian zone | place: USA: East River...
GTCGTGGCAGAGTTTGCCCACCGACGCTTGCGGGAAAAGCCGCCGGAGGGCGGCGTCAGCGTCTACCGGGAAAGCATCGCGCTCGACGGCGCGCTGGCCGAGGCCGGCCGTCGCATGCTCCAAGACCTGGACTGGCAGGGTGTCGCGATGATCGAGTGTAAGCGCGACGAGGAAACGGGACGCCATGTCCTCATGGAAGTGAACGGGCGGCTGTGGGGATCTCTCCAGCTGGCCATTGACGCGGGTGTCGATTTCCCCGCGCTACTCGTCGCCTGCGCGCTGGGGGGCGATCAGGACGTGCCGGCCGTGACTCGCTACCGCGTTGGTGTGCGCAGCCGGTGGTTTTGGGGCGACGTCGATCATCTGTACCTCCGACTGCGAAACGGCGGTGGTGCGGCGGGAAAACTCACCGCGCTGCGCGACTTCCTTCGAGTCGGCCGCAACCGGGAAGAAGTCTGGCGTTGGCGCGATCCCGCGCCCTTCCTGCTCGAGTCGCTCCAGCAGTTGGGGCTCGCTCGATGACCGCCACAAGCGTTGCGACCGCGCCACAGTGGGCACGAATGCCGTTGTCGGACGCACTCAGCCTCGGGCCCGCGGCTTGGGAAGCGCTTCAGGAGCGCGCCGAGTCGCGGTCCCCGTTCATGAGCTGGGCGTGGCATCGTGCGTGGGCCGACTCTTCCCCCGACGTCGCCTTGAGTGAAGCGCTTGTGCTCCAAGGCGCGGGAGCGGCGGTGCAGGCCGTCCTCCCCCTGTTGCGCCAAAGAATGCTGTTCCACCGCGTGCCGGTCACGGCGCTCACGTGGGCAGTTGGGGATATGGGCTGCCCGGATCACCTCGATGTGCTCACGACGCCTGGGGCTGACGTCAGTGCCCTCGTGCCGTTGCTCGAGGAGCTGGACTGGCAGATCCTCGTTCTGTCTAACCTGGTGCCGAACGCGCCGGCCGCGCGCCGACTGTGCGAGGCGATGGCCGATCGCGGCCATGCGATCCGTCGCCAGCCGCTGTGGACCTGCCCGTATCTCGACCTGAGCAACGATTGGGAGAGCTATCTCGCGAGTCTTAGCGCGAAGCGTCGCCAAGGGCTGCGCTACATGGAGCGAAACCTGCGGCGTCGTCACGCTGTGACGATCACGGATTACGATGGCGACCGGGTTGAGGACGGGTGGCGCCACCTGGTGACGTTGCACGAGCGGCGTTGGCAGGACGCGGGAGGCGGAGGAGCGTTTCGCGATCCCAGCGTCGACCGTCTGCATCGCCGCTTCGCCGCCGAGCTGTCGCGGCGCGGGCAACTGTGGCTCACGACACTCGATCTTAACGGCGAGCCAGCAGCCGCCTGGTACGGGTTTACGTGTGACGACACCGTGTATTTCTACCAGTGCGGCCGCGATCCTCGTTGGGAGCGCGAGAGCGTCGGGCAGGTTCTTATCGGGGCCATGATCCGCCGCGGTATGGAGCGGGGGTACCGTCGGTTTGAGTTTCTGCGCGGCAACGATCCGTACAAGCGGCAATGGACAACGACTCAGCGGATCACCGAAGAGGTCACGATTTTCCGCCGCGGCTGGCGCGGACGCGGGCTGCGCGGGCTGGACGCCGTCGCGGAGCTCCGGGCCCGCCTCCGGAAGGGGAAGAGGGGAGCGGTGGCCGATGCCTGAGCCCGTCCTGCTCATCGTGTCCATCGATACCGAGGAGGACAACTGGAATCGCAGTCGCCAAAGGGTGACGTGCGAGAACATCGGCGAGTTGCGGCGGCAGGCGACGTTCTTCGATGGTCTGGGCGTCCGGCCGACCTACTTCACGAGCTACCAGGTGGCCATCAACCCCGCGGCTGCGGAAGTCATGCGGGAGGTGGGAAGTGCGCGCGGCGAAATTGCCGCCCACTTGCACCCGTGGAACACGCCTCCCCTCACCGAGGCGTTCGTGCCTCGCAACTCGATGCTCAAGAATCTGCCGGCGGAGCTGCAGCTGGCTAAGCTGCAATCGCTGACCGCAGTTCTCGAAGAGAAGTTTGGCGTCCGGCCTCGGGCGTTTCGCGCCGGGCGGTATGGCCTGGGCCGCGACACGGTCGCCGCGCTGCTGCGCTGCGGCTATCAGGTGGACAGCAGCGTCACCCCGTTCGTCAGTTGGGAAGAGATGGATGATGGCCCGACGTTCGTCGGTGCGCCGCTGGACGTCTATCGCCTGGCGCCCGACCGGGATGTGAACCAACCCGCCGAGAACGGCGAGGTTATCGAGGTGCCGCTGTCGTGTGGCTTCGGCCGCAAGTCGTTTCGGCTATGGGGCAGAGTCGATCGCGCGCTCGACATGCCGGGATTGCGCCGGCTGCGTGGCCTCTGCAAGCGCATCGTGTTGAGTCCGGAGCTCGCGTCAGTCGCCGAGATGGTGACCTTATCGCGGCGGCTGCTGGAGCGCGGCGTCCGGCACCTGCATCTGTCGTGGCACAGTCCCAGCCTCAAGCCGGGACTGAGCCCCTTCGTTGCTACGGCGGCGGATGTGGCGCGTCTCTACGCGTCGGTCGAAGGCTACATCGAGCGGCTCTCGCACATCACGCACCTGACTTTCGTCACGGTGAGTGAGGCAGCCGCCCTGTTGGCGGACCCCGTGCTACCGGAGGCCGCCGCGTGCTGAGGAGCATCGGAAGCAACTGGGCTGTCACGCTGGTGACGGTGATTGCCCTCTACCTGCTCACCCCGTTCACGCTCAGCATGCTCGGCGTCGACGGGTACGGCACCTGGCTCCTGATCACGTCGATGAACGGATACCTGGGGCTGCTGGTGTTGGGAGTCCCGATGGCTTCCGTGCGCTACTTCGCTCAGCACGTCGCCAACCGCGACACGGTCAAGCTCAACGAGGCGATCAGCAGCTGCACGGGCCTGTACCTGCTTCTGGGAGTCATCGCGACAGTGGTGGGGCTGGGGCTGTATGCGTTCTTCACGCTATACGGCATCCCGACTCCCCTGCACACCGATGCTCGCTCGGCGTTCGCGGTGATGGTGCTGTTTGTGGCCGTCGGATTCGTCGCGCTCCTCCCGGAAGGCATCCTCGCAGCACACGGCGACTTCGTCCCCCGCAATGTCATTCGCCTGGCGAGCCTGGTGCTGCGGCTTGGACTCACGTTCGCACTGCTCTCGCTCAAGGCGTCCCTGACGGTGCTGGCCCTGGTCCAGCTGGCGTGCTTGGCGTTTGACTTCACGCTGTGCTGGCTACTCATCCGGCGCCGTTATCCCGAGATTCGCATGCGCCTGGCGGGGTTCGACTGGGCGCTGGTGCGCAAGATTTTCTCCTTCAGTCTGTACGTGCTGGTGTTGCACGCCGGCGCTCGCCTCTCGTTCGAAACGGACTCCATGGTCATCGGCGCGTTCATGGACGTGGGCTCGATTCCCCACTTCACCGTCGCCAACAGCCTCATCATCTATCTGATGGAGTTCGTGGTCGCTATCGCTGCCGTCGTGATGCCGACCGCCACGCGACTGCAGACTCAAGGGAAGCTCGGGGAATTGCGCGAAATCTTTCTCAAGTGGTCCAAGATTGCGCTTTCCTTGACGCTGATGGCCGGCCTGTTCCTCCTCGTCCTGGGGCCGCGCTTCATTGCGTGGTGGGTCGGTCCGGAATTCGAGCGCTCGGCGGGCGACGTGCTGCAGGTCCTCATGATCTCGTACCTGATCTTCCTGCCGGTGCGTGGAGTGGCGCTCCCGATTCTGATGGGACTCGGCAAGCCGCAGCTCCCGACGATCGCATTTCTCGTCGCCGGTCTGATGAACCTCGGACTGAGCATCCTGTTGGTGGGTCCATTCGGGCTGGCTGGCGTCGCCCTCGGCACCGCGATTCCCAACATCCTGTTCGCCGGGCTCGTGTTGTCCTACGCGTGCCGCGAGCTCCAGACGCCGGTCGCGGAGTACCTCCGCTATGTCGTTCCGCGGGCGGTCCTGGGCGCCCTCCCGGCACTCGCGCTGCTGCTGTGGTTCAAGCTCGGCCTCGACGTGCGCGGTCTGGCCGGGCTCGCCGTGGCCGGGATCGCCATGACGGTCCTCTTCGGACTGACATGGGTGTTGTTCGTGTATCGGAACGACCGCTACGTGGACGTACGGATCCGCATTCCTCTGCTGCGGGCATCGAGCAGGGCATGATCCACGTCCTGCTGATCGCTGCGCTCGCAGGTGTCGCCCTCCTCACCGTGGCCGAGGCAGGATGCCGGTGGTGGGTGGGACGGCGATCGCGCTATTACGTGTGGCCGCCCCGAATGCGGCAAGAAATCCGGTTGGCTGCCGACGTGTTTCCCGAGCTAGAGCCTCGGGTGCGCTTCGACATCAACCGGCACGGTGAGCGCGGCAGCGAAGTGCCCGGCGACAGAGACGGACTGTACCGCGTGCTCGCGACCGGCGGGAGCGCCGTCGAATGCTTCGCTCTCGACCAGCCCAAAAGTTGGCCCGGCGTTCTCGAACGGCTGCTCAATACGCCGGACAGCCTCCAGTCCCTGAGCGCTCGTCGCGTGCACGTGGGCAACATCGGTCACTCGGGAGTCGGGTCAGCCGACTTGGACCTCATCTTCGAGCGCGTGCTGCCGCAGTATCGACACGTCGATGCCATTCTCATCATGGTGGGCGCCAGCGACGTGTACCACTGGCTCGAGGAGGGCGCGCCGCCGACGCGTCCGCCGTCGCCGGTTCCGGAGCTGCAGCTATTCGCCGGCCATCCGCGGCAACGCTTCGGCTGGAGGCCCGGTGCATGGGCTTTGGCCGAGGTTGCCCGCAGGCTGCGGCGGGCCTGGCTGCGGCCTTTGGAAGTGAAGGAGCGCGCCGGTGCCTGGCAGGAGTCTGCCCGGCGCATGCGCGCGCAGGCGACCGACGTGCGTGACACGATGCCGGACTCTACGGTGATGGTGCAGCACTTCGAGGATCATTTCCGCCGTCTGTGCCGCCGCGCGACGGCTCGTGCCGATCGCGTGATCGTCATGCTGCAACCGTGGTTTGAGGGTGACTACTCACCGCAGGAGGCGGCGCGCTTCTGGCACGGCGGAGTGGGCCGGCCGTGGAAGGAGCAAGTCAGCGCGTACTATAGCCTGGAGGTCGTCAACCGGCTCCTGGATTTAGTGCACGCGCGCGCCGCTCAGGTGGCTGACGAGCTGGGCATCCAGCGCGTGAACCTCCGCAATGTGTTGACGCAACGCGCGCGACACTATTTCGACCACGACCATTACACGCCCGCTGGTGCTGCGGTCGTAGCGCAAGCGGTCGCGAACGCCCTCGTTGGGGGTCAGACGGCGACCGAGGAAGCGCCCATCTCAGCCGGCGGCAACGGAGGTCGTGCCACAATCGCTACGGCCGGCCACCACTTGGAGGCGCGCGGGCGGTGACCGTCCCCGGGTATCCGACCCTGGCGGGCTATGGACGGGCGGGCGCGGTGCGGTTTCAGTCGGACTGGCGCGCGTGGTTTCCCTTCAATGCGCCAGGCGGGTGGGCGTTTAGCGGGCGGGTCGCACTCTATCACGGCGTGACCCGCCTCGGGCTGCCGCCACAGAGCACCATCCTCGTTCCGGCCTATCACGAGGGCATCGAGCTCGACGCCCTGGTGGCTGCTGGATACCGCGTGCGTCACTACCGCGTGGATCAAGAGCTGCGCATCGACCTCGCCGACGTCGAGCGGCGGCTCGATCACAGCGTCACGGCCCTTTACGTGATTCATTACTTCGGACTCCCACAACCCCTGTCGGTCTTGCGCGACTTTTGTGACGCGCGCGGACTGCGACTGATTGAAGACTGTGCGCTGGCGCTGTTCAGCCGAACGAACGGAACGTGGCTCGGCTCGGTCGGTGACCTGGCGATCTTTTCGATCTACAAGACGCTGCCCGTCCCGCACGGAGGATATCTTGTCGCTCCCCGCACCGGCGCGCTGTCGGAGTTGCGCTCGCCGCCGTTGATGTCGACGTTCGTCCAGACGCTGGATCTCGCGCACCACACGCTCGAAGCGAGCGGGTGGAGTGGCGTCGAACGCGCGGCAAGTCGAGCGGCCGGGTTCGTGAGGCGTCTGCTGCGCTGGAATCGCCAGACGACGGTCTCGTCCGGCGGTCCTCGCTGGGATCCGCGGCAGGTGGCGTACGGCGCGTCACGCTGGACGCAGCAGCTCATGCGCCTCACGAATCGCGACCGGGTCGTCGCGCGGCGCCGCGCCAATTACGCGCGCCTCGCTGTGCGGTTGCGCGGGCATGTCTCGATACCATTCCCCGACCTGGCTCCGGGTACTTGCCCGCTCCTTCTTCCGATTCTGGTGCCCAACCGGGATCGGGTGCAGGAGGCGCTGGAGCAACGTGGCGTGCAAAGCGGCAAGTACTGGCCGCACTCTCACTCCACCTGTCCGCCCGACCTGGCCGCCGAGGTTGCTCCGTGGCGCGAACAGTGTCTCGAGCTGCCCATTCACCAGGAGTTGAACGACGCGGACATCGATCGCGTGGCCGACGCCGTGATTACTGTTTTGCGAGAGTCTCGATGACGGCGTCCGCGACCCTATCGATGTCGGCGGCTGTCAGTTCCTGGTGAATCGGCAGCTCGAGGCAGTCGCGGCGCCAGTGGGAGACCTCCGCGGCTAGCTCGGGCGGGCAGCTCGGGTGCGAAGTGTCCCAGAGGTTTACGCTCTGCACGTCGAGGGCTTCCAGATCCTGCTGGACGCGGACCTTGTCGGGGACGAGGACCGGGAAGAAGAGCGGGCACGCTCCATCCGTCAGCTCGGGGAACGGCAACGACACGCGCCCGCGGAGGCGGGCGGCCAGACGCTGAAAGTTCGCGCGCCGCCGCGCAATCACGGTGTCACGATCCATGAACTGCATGAGCCAGACCGTCCACGCCGACGCACGATGGCCCAACATCCGCGGGTCCCAATTCGCACCGCCGGAGCCGATCGTCCGGTTCCGATCCCAGCCAACCCGCCGTGCGACCCAGTGAGAGGCCCGCCCTAGCCAGGTCTCGATTTGTCGTCCCCACCCGCTGGCCTGGAGACCGTAGTTCATCAGGTCGAGCGTCTGCATTGCAGTGGAGCGCCACGGCGCGGGCCGCAGTCCGTTTGCCGAACGCGCCTGGCGTGTCACCAGAAAGCCGCCGTGCGGCACTGGCAGCGTTTTGTAGACCGAGAAGAGTGCAAGATCGCCGACCGAGCCCACCCACGTCCCATTGTCCCGGGCGAACAGCGACAGCGCGCAATCCTCGATGAGCTTCAAGCGGTGGGCTTCACAAAAGCGCCGGATGAGCCCGAGTGGTTGCGCGAAACCGAAGTAGTGGATCACGTGCAGGGCCGAGACGTCCTTGTCCAATCGGCGTTCGAGGTCCGCGAAATCGATGCCGAGGCGGTCGTCGAGCCGGTAATAGCGGAGCCGGTAACCAGCGACCAGGAGGGTTTCGATCTCGACTCCCTGGTGATAGGCGGGCACGAGAATGGTGCTGCCCGGCGGGAGATTCAGGCTCGGCAGGCCGTGATAGAGCGCGACGCGGCCGCTGAACGTCCACGTCCCCGAAGGGGCGTCGAACGGGAACCATTCCTTCCACCTGGCCCTTAGACGGCCGACGCGTGGGAAGCTGGCCGCCGAAGGATACACCGGAATCCGCGAGCGCATCTGCAGTTAGGCGCGCCGTCGCGACTTCACGGCGCGCACGATTTTCTGCAAGCCGGGAAGCCGCTTCGCGTTCTCCCGCAAGCCGTACCGCATCCAGTAGGCGTACCGGCCGTTCAAGGACGGGGCGAAGAGCAGCAACCGATAGTGCGGGCGGAGGCGCGGCTCCCAGTCGGCCTTCCACGTCATGTTGGCGGCGAGGAAGTCGAGCGCGTCCATCCCTGTGTCGAGACCGTAGCGGATCAAGCGGGCCGTCAAGAGTTGCCCGGGGGCGTACGGCGCGAAGGCAAGGTTATAGGCGGTCTTCTGGAGGTACATCGCGCGATCACGCACCAGCAGGAAATGAGCGGCCACCGCTTCACCCCGCACCCAGAGGATGGGAATCCAGATTTGCTCCGGCGCACGGTCCACCAAACGGTCGTAGAACGTCTTCACGTTGGCTTGCTGGTGCACCGCCGTCCCCTGCTGGCTCTTCCAGCTGCCGGAGTCGAGGTCGTAGTACACCTGAAGGGCGCGCTCCAAACCGCTGCCGGTCGCGATCTCGAATTTGACCTCGCCCAGAGCCTTTAGCCGGTTCTCACGATTGCGAAGATTGGACTTGAACTTCCTGGCCAATCCCTCATCCCAGGCGGCGGGCGGGGGGGCGAGCGGCCGCCAAGGCGACTCAAACGTCTGCTCCATGTGCCAGCGCCATCCCAAGTCCGCCGCGACCTTGAGGCCGGTCATCAGGGTAGGGGAGCCCTCCGGCAGATGGTCGAGTCGAATCACGTCGCATCGGCCGTCTTTGCACAGGGACTGCCACAGCCGCTCCTGCACATCCAGGCGCCCTTGCGACGAGAGAAAATCGAAGCGCGTGCATTCGACGTTCGTGAGTGACTGCACCACCGCGATCTTGCGTCCCGCCCAGGACTCCGTGAGGCGCTGCAGCGCCGCGAGTCCAACCAGCCTGTCGTCGTTCCAGGCACACAGGATTAGCGGGTCCCGCGGTTGGAATGCCTCGATCCAGGAGCCGACCCAGCCCTCGTCCACGAAGGGTGCGCTCACCGATGCGTGCGAGGACAGCTCGCGCCACGCCGCGCGATCCTCGCTCGACAGTGCGGAGGAGCTGGATTCCGTCGTCAGTACTTGAGACATGCGATTGCAGGCTACGGGGCATTATCCTTGCCACCGGCTCGTGGGGGCTCCGCGGGCTGGGATGTTGCGCACCGCGTCACGTGTTGCGCCGGCGCAGCGCCGATAGCCCGCCTCGTCGTTCACCACCGCCCATTCCTTGCAGCACGGAACTTGATCTGGCAGTAGGCCACCTATGCGCGTCCTCCACGTCGTAGCCCCGGGAGCCGTTGGTGGCCTGGAGCGGGTGTTACAGCTGCTGACGCAGGGACAAGCGCGCGCCGGCGCACAGGTCCATGTGGCCCTGGTGCTCGACCCTGCCAACGCGGACCACCCGCTCGTCGCTTCTCTGGCCAGGGGGGGGAGCACGCCACATCCGATCGTGGTTCCCGGTCGGGCTTACCGTCGGGAACGGACCGCAATCCTCGAGCTCGTTCGCCGGCTCCGACCTGACGTCGTGCACACGCACGGCAGTCGCCCGGATGTGCTGGACGCGCCCGCGGCCCGGCGCGGGGACGTCCCCACCGTCACCACCGTTCACGGCTTCACGGGAGGCGATTGGAAAAACCGCCTGTACGAGCGGCTGCAGCGCCGCGCCTTCCGGAATTTTGACGCCGTGATCGTCGTCTCGCGCCCGTTGCGGGAGCAGCTGATCGTCCACCGTGTTCCGGCCGCCCGGATTCACGTCGTGCAGAACGCGTGGCAGGAGACTGCATCTCCGTTCGATCGCGAAACGGCACGGCGCGCCCTCGGCGTGCGCGCCGAGGGGTTCCGGATCGGCTGGGTCGGGCGCTTGAGCAGCGAAAAGGGAGCGGACGTGCTCCTCGACGCGCTGACCCATCTAACCGACCTGCCGATCAGCGTTTCGATCGTGGGGAATGGCCAAGAGCACCAATCGCTGCTCGGCCAGGCCCGGCGGCTCGGCGTCGAGCGGCAGGTTCAGTGGCACGGCGTCGTACCCGACGTGGCTCGGCAGTTCGCGGCGTTCGACGTCTTCGTTTTGAGTTCCCACACCGAGGGCACCCCGATCGTGCTCTTCGAGGCGATGGCGGCCGGAGTGCCCATCGTCACGTCCTGCGTTGGGGGCGTCCCGGACGTCGTCTCGTCGACGGAGGCGGCGCTGGTCCCCCCAGCGGATCCCGTCGCGCTTGCTGCAGCGATTCGCGCCGTCTATAACGATCCTTCGCTGGGTCGCTCACGCGCGCAAAGCGCGCGTGAGAAGCTGTTCACGGACTTTACGGTGCCTCCGTGGATAAGCCGGTACGACGCGATTTACAGGCTCGTCGGCAACACGGCTCCGGCCGCCATCGCGGTTTGATGCTTCTGGCCGGCGTGGTGCTCGCGATTTCGCTGGGTCTGTGTCTGTACCCGTACCTCGGCTATCCCGCAATCCTCAGGGCGCTGAGTCTATCTCGCCGCTTCCGGACGCCGCCGTCCCCGACCGGAGAGTGGCCGCTCATCAGCATCGCGATTCCCGTCCATAACGAGGCTGCGGTCATCGCCGACACGCTCGAGCAGATCCTGGCGATCGACTATCCGCCTGACCGCCGCCAGGTCCTTGTCGTCTCGGATGCATCCACGGACGGCAGCGACGAGATCGTCGCGCGATTCGCTGCACGAGGCGTGGAGCTGTTGCGACTGCCGCAGCGGAGTGGCAAGACAGCAGCGGAAAACGCCGCGAGGTCCCGTCTGATCGGGGAGATTATCGTCAACACCGATGCTTCGGTGCGTATCGACGCGGCAGCCGTGAAGCAGCTCGTTGCCGCCTTCGCCGACCCGTCAGTCGGCGTTGCCTCGGGGCGCGACGTCAGCGTCTCCAACGTTGACGACCGTGCGAATCCCGGGGAACAGGCGTACGTCGGCTACGACATGTGGGTGCGTGACCTCGAGACGAGTCTGTCTGGTATCGTCGGTGCTTCCGGATGCCTGTATGCGATTCGTCGGGATCTGCACATGCAGAACATGCCGGAGGGGCTGAGCCGGGACTTCGGGTCGGCACTCGTGGCGCGCGAATTTGGTTACCGCGCTGTGTCGGTGCCCGCCGCGATCTGCTACGTCCCCCGCAGCGCCTCTCTCCGAAGCGAGTACCGTCGCAAGGTACGCACGATGGCGCGCGGCCTCAGGACGTTGTGGCACAAGCGGACCCTGCTCAACCCACGGCGCCACGGTCTCTTCGCGTGGATGCTGTGGAGCCACAAGCTGTGCCGCTGGCTCGGGCCGTGGATGTTGATACCCGCAGCGGCGGCGCTCGCGGTGCTGGCGCCGCGGCACTTGTGGGCGGCCGCGATGTTGGCCCTGGGGGGAGCGGCGGCACTCGTGACGGCGATCGGTTGGTTGTGGCCGGAGAGACGACCGCTGCCGCGCCTGATCGCCCTGCCTGCCTACGCAGTGAGTGGGAACATCGCCGCTCTGCAAGCGTGGATCAGAGCGTTGGGAGGAGACGGAACAGCGCTGTGGGAGCCGACCCGCCGAGGTGTTACCAGCTGCCCCGCCGGCCGAGCATCACGGCAGGCGTGAGCAGCATGATCTTCAGATCTTCCAGCGCTGAGCGGTGGCGGATGTACTCGAGATCGTAGTTGAGCTTCTCCCGCACATCGTCAACGCTGCTGTCGTACGCCCTGTTGATCTGGGCCCAACCGGTGATCCCCGGCAAGACGCGCTGACGCCGCGTGTACTCTTTTATCTGCTCGCGCAGCGACGCAAAAATCGCGGGCTGCTCCGGCCGCGGTCCCACGACGTTCATATCGCCCAACAGCACGTTCCAGAGCTGGGGCAGCTCGTCGAGCCGGAGCTTGCGCAGCACGCCCCCCACCGCAGTCACGCGGGGATCGTCGCGCTGCGCCCACACCTGCGGCGTTGCTCCACCGTCTACCCGCATCGTGCGGAACTTATACATGGTGAACGTCCGGCCGCCGTAGTCAGCATGGCGCCGGGAGTTGCCACCCTCGTGGCCCAGGTCGCGCCGGTCGAGACCGACCCGCTGCTGCACGAACAGCACGGGGCCACGAGACGTGAGCTTGATCAGTACCGCGATCGCGACCATCAATGGCAGCGCGAGCACCAGGCCGAGGATCGCAATCACGACATTGACTACGCGCCGAGCCTCATCGCAGCCCGTCGTCGGTGCGAAGGCGCCAGTCCAAGGGAACGGACGCAGCCGAGGAAGTGTCATGCCCGCGTAACTGGCAAGCCCCGTGCCGCTTACAATGCCTATGCGGTCTCGATGCCACATGGCGCATTCACCGCGCTGTAGGAAGTGTGCGACGGCGGGGTGCAGGCCACGATGAAGGCCTGAGCGGTATAGGTCTTGCTGCTTGAGCTCCTGATGAATTCAAGACCTCTTCCGGCGGTCCGCGCTCAGCCCACGCCGTCAGTCCTGCGGCGAGCCAGTCCCCCCCATACGCCGCATCCGCCTGAAGGCGAATCCGGCCCTGACTGGCGGCGCATCGCCAGCGCGCTGCTGCGCTTCAAATGGGTCGTGCTCCTCATGGTGGTCATGGGCCTGGGTGCAGCCTTCGCGGCGACCCGGGTGCTGCGTCCGATCTACAGGGCGCAGGCCAATGTCTGGGTCGACGTTCCGGACCGGCGCGGCGGCGAAAGCCGTGAGGATACGCGGGGGCCGATCCGGCAGGGCGCGCTCCTCGACGCCGATGCCTGGGTGGAATTGCTGCGGTCATACATCGTGTTGGACCAAGTGGTGAGAGACCTGCGGCTGTATCTGGAGGTCAAACGGCCCGCCGACCGACCGAACTTCGCCGGTTTCCGCGTGATCGAGGCTTTCCGCCCCGGGGATTACCGGCTGAGCGTGAGCGCCGACGGCAAGGGATACACGTTGGCCTCGGCCGAAGGCGTGGACCTGGAGCGGGGGACGGTCGGCGATTCGGTAGGGAACCGGTTGGGCTTCCGCTGGGCCCCGGCGCCGGGGAGCCTGCCGCCCGACCGCACGATTGAGTTCTCCGTGGTACCGCCGCGCGACGCCGCGCTGCGGCTCGGCGAGCAGCTCAGTGTCCGGATGGATCTGAACGGCAATTTCCTCGCGCTCGAGCTGCGGGGCACGAACCCGGTCATGATTTCCAACATTCTGAACGCCGTAACCCAGCGCTACGTCCAGGTGGCGGCCCAACTGAAGCGCGAAAAGCTCACCGAGCTGACGAAGATCCTCGAAGACCAATTGACGACCGCCCAGCGGAATCTCGACGATGCCGAAACCGCGCTTTCGAGATTCCGCACGCGCACGATTACCCTGCCGTCTGA
>Ga0184623_10000897_pt1 | contig 12957 bp, 8 predicted proteins | sample PLM1_100_b1_FD_133138 | JGI IMG/M metagenome (GOLD analysis project Ga0184623, IMG submission 133138) | Groundwater sediment microbial communities from an aquifer in East River, Colorado, USA - PLM1_100_b1 | ecosystem: Environmental > Terrestrial > Soil > Riparian zone | place: USA: East River...
GGCGGCCCGTCCGACGACGAGTAGTCGTTCGAGGCGTACGCGTTGGCGGGTGCGTCGGCGCCGTCCCACGCGGGCGGCTGCCATTCGGCCTTGCGCGGCGTCTCGTCCATGCCCGAATCCCACGCCGGGGCACTCCACCGGGCCGCGGAGAGGGGCTCCAGCTCGGTGCCGGGGGTGCTGCCGTTGGCGGCCGGGGCTGGCGGCGCGCTGGCCGGCTCGTCGTAGGCGTCGTACGGCTCGTAGGCCTCGTAGCGGTCGTAGCGGTCGTACCCGGAGCTCTCGGTCGACCGCGCGGAGCTGGAGTACGTGGTGCCGGAGTTGACAACCTTCGCCGGCGTGACGACGGTGGCGTCCACCCGGGCGGCCGCGACGCGGACCGGCTCGGACCGGACGGCGGCGTCGGCACGGATCGTGTCGACACGGATCTGCTCAGTCATCATCGGCTGCTGGGCGGCGCCCCGAGCCTGCTCACGCGCGCGGTTGAAGTCCTCGCGGATGGGCTCGATGGTCTGGAAGTCCTCGGCGGACGGCACCTCGCCGGAGATCCGGTCGTACCGGCCCTCGACGGCCTGGATCCGGGTGGCCTCTGCCCGCAGGACGGTGTCGCGCCGGGCGGCCTCCAGCTCGCCGCGGACACGCTCCAGCTCGCGGTGCATGGTCAGCTCGACGCCACGGCGAAGCGTGTCGACGTCAGCACGGACGAGATCGACCTCGCGACGGAGAGTTTCCGAGAAGTCGTCGCGTACAGTGCTAACATCCTCGCGGAGTGTGACACTTAGTCCGATCATTACCACGGAGAGCACGGCCAGCACAGCGGCTGCGCGCAACGGCCCAACGCCCTGACCCAGCACCAGCAGCAGTGCCGCTAGCGGGGCCACCCCCACCCCAGCCCAGAAGAGCCACGCCAATCGCCGCCGGCCTGTGCGTTCCCCTTCGGGCTCATACGAGGCTGGCATACGGGACAGGTTATCGACTATTCGGCTCCACGTCTGCCTTCTCTCCGACCCAGCCTCAGTACCGTCGAAATCATCGGTACCCCCGGCCGGTACGCCAGGTGCACGTAGGACGACGCGTCCAGCACGAGCAGATCCGCCTGTGTACCCGTCGTCAGCGTCCCGATATCGGTCCGTCGGAGCGCTCGCGCCCCGCCAGCTGTCGCCGCCCACACGGCCTCCTCGCAGGTCATACCCATCTCACGCACCGCCAGAGCGATACAGAACGGCAGGCTCGTGGTGTAGCTCGAACCTGGGTTGCAATCGCTGGCCAGCGCCACGGTGACACCGGCGTCGAGCAGGCGCCGCGCGTCCGGATAAGGGGACCGAGTCGAGAACTCCGCGCCGGGCAGCAACGTAGCCACGGTAGACGACGCACTCAGCGCATCGAAATCGTGCGCGTCCAGATACGTACAGTGATCGACACTCGCGGCGCCCAGCTCCACTGCCAGCCGGACACCAGGCCCCGGCCCGAGCTGGTTCGCGTGCAGCCTCAGGCCGAGGCCCTTGGCTGCGGCCGCTTCCAGGATGTGCCGCGTGGCATCGGGGTCGAACGCACCACGCTCGCAGAAGACATCGGCCCAGCGTGCGTGGGGTGCGCACGCGTCGAGCATCGGACCGGCGACCAGCGCGACGTACTCGTCCGGACGGTCGGCGTACTCGGGCGGCACGACGTGCGCACCGAGGAACGTGGTCTCCCCCGTGACCGTCGCGGCGGCGCGCAGGCTGCGCTCCTCGTCGCTGACGGTGAGCCCGTAGCCACTCTTCACTTCGAGCGTGGTCGTTCCGGCGGCCAGCGCCTCGGCCGCGAGCCGGCGGGCGTTCGCGGCGAGCTGAACGTCGCTGGCTGCTCTGGTGGCGGCCACCGTCGTCCGGATGCCACCTGCCGCGTACGGCTGGCCGCTCATCCGTGCGGCGAACTCCTCCGCCCGATCACCGGCGAAGACCAGATGCGTGTGGCTGTCGACGAAACCGGGCAGCACGCACCCGCCGTCCGCGTCGAGCCGTTCGTCCACGGCTGGAGCTTGGGACGCCGGCCCGACCCACGCCACCCGCTCGCCCTCGACCAGCACGGCCGCGTCGCGCATCAGCCCGAGCGGCCCCTCCCCCAGCTCAGGGTCGTTGGTGACAAGCAGCCCGATCCGGTCGACAAGCAGGCTGCTCACGGGCACACCTCGCTTCGCTCGGCGGCGCGTTCGCGTGCACTGCGCCCATTGGTTCGCTCACTACGCTCGCTCACGGGGCCTCGTTCATGGGGACGCGGACCCCGCGCTCGGCGGCGACGTCGGCGGCCAGCTCGTAGCCCGCGTCTACGTGCCGGATCACGCCCATGCCAGGGTCGTTGGTCAGCACCCGCTCCAGCTTCTGCGCGGCGAGCGGCGTGCCGTCGGCGACGCTCACCTGGCCAGCATGGATCGAGCGGCCGATGCCGACCCCGCCACCGTGGTGGATGCTGACCCACGAGGCGCCCGACGCGGTGTTCACCATGGCGTTGAGCAGCGGCCAGTCCGCGATCGCGTCTGAACCGTCGGCCATACCCTCGGTCTCCCGGTACGGGCTGGCGACGCTGCCGCAGTCCAGGTGGTCACGGCCGATGACGATGGGTGCGCTGAGCGTGCCGTCCGCCACCATCTCGTTGAAGCGCAGGCCGGCGCGGTGCCGCTCGCCGTACCCGAGCCAGCAGATGCGGGCGGGTAGGCCCTGGAACGCGACCTGCTCGCCGGCCATCCGGATCCACCGGGCGAGGGCTTCGTTCTCCGGGAACAGGTCGAGAATGGCCCGGTCCGTGGCAGCGATGTCGGCCGGATCGCCGGAGAGCGCGGCCCAGCGGAACGGGCCCTTGCCCTCGCAGAACAGCGGGCGGATGTAGGCCGGCACGAAGCCCGGGAACGCGAAGGCGCGGGAGTACCCGCCGAGCTGCGCCTCGCCGCGGATCGAGTTGCCGTAGTCGAACACCTCGGCACCGGCGTCGAGGAAGTCGACCATCGCCTCGACGTGCTTGGCCATGCTGGCGCGGGCCCTGTCGGTGAACTCCTCGGGCTTCTTCGCCGCGTAATCCGGTGCGTCGGCGAGGTCGACGCCCTCGGGGATGTAGCTGAGCGGATCATGCGCCGACGTCTGGTCGGTGACGATGTCGACCGGGACGTGGCGCCTGAAGATCTCGGCGACGAGCGTAGCTGCGTTCCCGACCAACCCGATTGACAGAGCGTTCCGCTGTTCCTTGGCGGCAACGGCCTGCCGGATCGCGTCGTCGATATCCGAGGCCACTACGTCCAGGTACCGGTTCTCGACCCGGCGGTGCAGGCGGGCGGAGTCGACGTCGATGCAGATCACCGCGCCGCCGTTCATCGTCACCGCGAGCGGCTGCGCGCCGCCCATGCCGCCGCAGCCGGCGGTGAGCGTGAGCGTGCCGGCGAGGGTGCCGCCGAACCGCTTCTCGGCGATCGCGGCGAACGTCTCGTACGTGCCCTGCAGGATGCCCTGGGTGCCGATGTAGATCCACGAGCCGGCGGTCATCTGGCCGTACATGGTCAGGCCGAGGTGCTCCAGCTTGCGGAACTCCGGCCAGGTGGCCCAGTCCGGCACCAGGTTCGAGTTGGCAATGAGGACCCGCGGCGCCCATTCGTGCGTCCGCATCACGCCGACCGGACGGCCGCTCTGGACGAGCATGGTCTCGTCCTGCTTCAAGGTGGTCAGGGTGCGGACCAGGCCGTCGAAGCTGGCCCAGTCGCGGGCGGCCTTGCCGGTACCGCCATAGACGACCAGGTCGTCGGGGCGCTCGGCGACGGCCGGGTCGAGGTTGTTCTGCAGCATCCGCAGGGCGGCCTCTTGCGGCCACCCCTGGGTGTGCAGCGTGGTTCCGGTGTGGGCGCGGACGGGCCGGGCGCCCGGCTGGTTATCGGACACAGGTTCCTCCGGGTGATCAGTGCAGCGGGCCGGTCACGGACTCGGCGGCGGCGAGTAGGGAGCCGTCGCAGACGGCATCGGTGGCGGCGGCGATCTCGGGAGCGAGCCAGCGATCCGGGCCGGGCCCCTCGACGCGCTGCCGTAGGACGGCGACGACCGCAGCGGTGGCCGGTGCCGGGGTCAGGGGCCTGCGGAAGTCCAGGGCCCGGGCTGCGGTGAGGAGTTCGATGGCCAGCACCTGGGTGAGGCCGTCTACTGCGCGTCTGAGCTTCCGGGCCGCAGACCAGCCCATCGAGACGTGGTCCTCCTGCATCGCCGAGGTCGGGATGCTGTCCACGCTCGCAGGCACCGCCAGACGCTTCAGCTCGCTGACGATGCCGGCCTGGGTGTAGTGCCCGATCATATGTCCACTGTCGACTCCCGCGTCGCCGGCAAGGAATGGCGGCAGGCCGTGCGAGCGGGCCACGTCGAGCATCCGGTCGGTACGCCGCTCGGCGATCGAGGCCAGGTCGGCGACGGCGATCGCCAGGAAGTCCAGCACGTACCCGACCGGGGCACCGTGGAAGTTGCCGTTCGACTCGACCCGGCCGTCGGCGAGCACCACGGGGTTGTCGATCGCGGACGCCAGCTCACGCCCGGCGACCAGGCGGGCGTGGTCCAGGGTGTCCCGGACGGCGCCGGCCACCTGCGGCGCGCACCGCAACGAGTACGCGTCCTGAACGCGGTTGCACTCGGGCCCGCGGTGGCTCTCCACGATCGGCGAACCGGCCAGCAGCGCGGTCATGTTCGCGGCGGACGCGGCCTGGCCCGGATGCGGGCGGAGCGCCTGCAGATCGGCGGCGAAGACCCGATCGGTGCCGAGCAGCGCCTCAACGCTCATCGCGGCGGTCAGGTCGGCGACGGTGATGAGCCGGGCGAGGTCGTGACAGGCGAGCAGGAGCATGCCGAGCATGCCGTCGGTGCCGTTGATCAGCGCCAGGCCCTCCTTCGGCGCCAGCTCGACAGGCGTGATCCCTACTGCACGCAACGCATCGGTTGCGTTCTGGAGCGTCCCGGTGGCGTCGCGGACCTCGCCCTCACCCATCAGCGCCAACGCGACGTGCGAGAGCGGCGCCAGGTCACCGGAGCAGCCGAGCGAGCCGTACTCGCGCACCACCGGCGTGATGCCCGCGTTGAGCAGCGCGGCGAGGGTCTGGGCGGTCTCCGGACGGACGCCGGTGTGGCCGGTGGCGAGGGTGTGCAGCCGGAGCAGCATCAGCGCCCGGACGACCTCACGCTCGACCTCCGGACCGGCGCTCGCCGCGTGCGACCGCACCAGCGAGCGTTGCAGCTGGGCGCGCGCGTCGGCCGGGATGTGCCGGGTGGCGAGGGCGCCGAAACCGGTCGAGATGCCGTACGCCGGATCGGTGCCGGCGGCCAGCTCCTCGATCCGGGCGCGGGCGGTCGTCATGGCAGCGATCGCCGTATCGGTGAGCAGGACGGTCGCGCCGTCACGGGCAACGGCGACCACGTGCTCGGGTGTGAGCGGCTTCGGGTCCACAGGGACGGTCATAGGTCCATTTCACGCTCTGCCGGTGCAGACATCGCCGCCGCGACACGCGATTATGTCTCGTATCCGAGACATCGGGAGCTGCCCTTGTGAAGCGACACGCCGATCCAACGCGCGCGGCGCATCACACGACCGGCCGGGCAACGGCGGGGTGCACCGCGTTGTGAAGCGACACGCCGACTCAGCGCGCGCGGCGCATCACACGACCGGCGATGGCGGCCAGAGAGGCAGCCAGGTGCCGGCGGTGAAGCGGGCGACCGCCCTCCTGCGGCTGCTCGCCAGCCGTCCCGGCCCGCTGCCCGCCGCAACAGTGGCTCGTGAGCTGGGCATCCCCCGGTCGACCGCCTACCACCTGCTGACCGCGCTCGCCGAAGACGGGTTCGTCGTCCACCTCCCGGACGAGCGCCGCTGGGGCCTGGGCGTGGCGACGTTCGAGATCGGGTCGGCGTACCTGCGGCACGATCCGCTCGAACGGCTCGCCGATCCGGTGCTGACGCGGCTCGTCGCCGAGATCCACGAGACCGTCCACCTCGGGATCCTGCACGGCCGCGAAACGCTGTACCTGCTGAAACGTGAACCGACCCGGCCGGTGCCGCTGGTCACGGCGGTCGGGGTCCGGCTTCCGGCGCAGCTCACGGCCGTCGGGCGGGCGATGCTCGGCGAGTTGCCGGCGGCTCAGGTGCGCGCGCTCTTCCCGTCGCCGGAAGCGTTTATTGACCGCACCGGCGCTGGGCCACGGAGCCTCCCCGAACTGCGCCGGGCGCTCGCCGCTGATCGCCGGCGCGGCTGGGCCGAGGAGGATGGGCTGGTCACGCCGGGGATCGCGTCGGTCGCCGCGCCGGTCTTCGACCACAACGGCCGCCCGCTCGCCGCCGTTGGTGCCACGTTCCGGGCCGACGCGCACGCTGAGGATTCGCGCGCCCCGCTGGCCGTCGCGGTCCGGGGTGCCGCCGCCCGGCTCACCCGCCAACTCACGCCACGCGGGACCGCCTGAACCGTCCTGGCCCCGCACGAACACCGGCCACGGCGTATCCGCCCCGAGCAGCGCCGCCGAGACGCAGGAGGCCCCCCGGTTCGACGAAGGCGCTACCGGAAGGCTCCGCGCCGACTCTACCCACTGGTAGCGGCGTAAGAAGTAACGGTTTCGGTGGGATCGGCGACTACGACTCGCCGATCCCACCAAACTCTGGGGCGTACCCACTCCAGTGAACGCACCAGCGACTGGCAGGGTGGTCCCATGAGTCTTTCCCTGCTGGACTGGCGCCGCTCCGTCACAGCGACCTACGGACGAGTGCGCGCCGACACCGATCCGGCCCATGCCTGGCTGGCGTGGCGGGCGAGCCGGGACGCCCTGTACGCCAAGCATCCGGACTCGCCGCTGCTCCCCGAGGACCGGGCGGGCTTCACCGGCCTCCCGTTCGCGCCGTACGACCCGGCACTGCGCTGGGAGTTACCGATCGAGGAGACGACGCCGGAGCGGCGCGAGGTGCCGACGATCAGCGACGGCGTGGTGCCGTTCGAGCGGGTGGGGCTGGTCCAGCTGCCCGACCTGGGGACGCTGGACGTCTGGTGGCTGGATTCCTACGGCGGCGGGATCTTCGTGCCGGTCAGCGACACGAACCCGGCCACGTACGGCGGCGGCCGCTACCTGATCGACACCGCGAAGGGCGCGGATCTCGGCGGTGCCGACGGTCGACTCGTCATCGACCTGAACTTCGCCTACAACCCGTCGTGCGCGTACAACCCGGCGTGGATGTCCCCGCTCGCACCGCCCACCAACTACCTCGACGTCCCGATCAACGCCGGCGAGCTATTGAGCGTCCACCGATAGGGCGCTGACCGGCTGCGTCGGCGCCAGCCGTCCCTGTCGGCGCACGCTCACAGCCTGAAGTCCAGGTCGGCCGGCAGGACGGCCGTGTCCATCTGCGCCTTCTGGAGCCGTCCGGCGAAGTCCCAGTTGACGGACTGCCAGCGGGTGAACTGGTCGAGCACCCACAGCCCGGACTGGCGCGAGCCGTTGCCGGACAGGCCGTTGCCGCCGAACGGCAGGTGCGCCTCGGCACCGGACGTCGAGTTGTTGATGCTGGTCATGCCGGCGCTGACGCCACGGGCGAACCGCCAGGCGGTACGCGGGTCGTTGGTGTAGATCGCCGACGAGAGTCCGTAGCCGTGCCCGTTGGCCAGTTCGATCGCCTCGTCGAGGGTGTCATAGCAGCCGACGCCGACGATCGGACCGAACGTCTCGGTGCCGTACAGCTCGTCCTCGGCGGTGACGCCGTCGACGATCACCGGGTGCGCGTACCAGCCGAGATCCGGGTCGCCGAGGAAGCGCTCGCGCGGGTTGGCGTGGGTGATGCGGCCGGTGCTGGTGGAGCCGTGGATCGTGTGGTGCGAGTGGATCAGGTCGAGGTAGTCCTGGTAGCGGTGCAGGTACGCCTCGTTGATCATCGGGCCGTACAGGACGTCCGCCGTCGGGTCGCCGATCACCGCGTGCTCGACTGCCCGGCTGTACGCGCGGATGAACTCGGTGTGCACGGCGCGGTGCACCCAGACCGTGCCGAGCGACGTACAGCGCTGGCCGGCGGTGCCGAAGCCGGCGAAGAGCGCGCCCTCGACGGCCAGCTCCAGGTCGGCGTCCGGGGCCACGATCATCGGGTTCTTACCGCCGAGTTCCAGGCACGGCGTCTGCAGGTACCGCCCGGCCAGCTCGCTGACGGACCGGCCGGCGGCCGTCGAGCCGGTGAAGCCGATCTTGTCGATCAGCCCGGACTCCAGCGCCTCGTCGAGGCCCTCGAACGTGGTCGGACCGTCGGCATGAATAAGGTTGAGCACCCCGTCGGGCAGGCCGGCGCGGACGAACAGCTCGGCGAGCGCGTCGGCGACCACCGGCGCGTACTCCGACGGCTTCCACACGACGGCGTTGCCGCACAGGAGCGCGGGCACCAGGTACCAGGACGGCACGGCCGCCGGGAAGTTCGCGGCGGTGATGATCGCGGCCACGCCGACGGGGCGGCGGTACGTGAACAGCTCCTTGTCGACCATCTCGCTCGGCACGGTCTGGCCGTAGAGCCGGCGCCCCTCGCCGAGGAAGAAGTCGCAGGTGTCCACGACCTCCTGCACCTCGCCGAGCGCCTCGGCGTAGGTCTTGCCGACCTCGCGGGTGACCAGCGCGGCCAGCGCCTCCTTGTTGGCCTCGACCAGCCGGCCGGCGGCGGCGATCACCCGGCCACGCACCGGGGCAGGGACCGCGGCCCACCCCGGCTGTGCGGCGCGGGCCGCCTTGCTGGCCTGGAGGAACGTCTCCGGCGTCGCCAGCGCGACCGTGGCGAGGATGTCGGATGCGCGCGCCGGGTTGATGCTCGCGACGACGCGACCCGGCACGTCAGTGATCCGGTACCCGTTGATCAGGTGGCCGAGAACGCGCGCCTCACCACCGGCCGTCGACGGCGGGACGGGCGCGGTGGTGTGCGTGTCGGAAGCCATGGCCGCACCGTAGGTTGACCGGCACGGCCAGCGCAACATGGCCGGTTAGAGCATGCTCTACTGCGCGAGCACCCAGCCGCCGTTGCGCACCGTCAGGATCGTCAGACCGTCGCCCGAGGCGCCGCCATGGTTCGACGGGCTGAACTGGAACGACCCGGTGAGACCGTCGTAGGAGAGCTGCTCCATCTCGTCCCGGACGCGCTGCCTGTCGGTGCTGCCGGCCTTGCGGATCCCCTCGATCAGGATGTTCAAGGCGTCCGCCGAGTAGGAGGCGTACCCAGAGAACGTGCTGTGCTTCTGGGTGTACTTGGTGAAGAACTCCTTCTGCGCCAGCGCGCTCGGCGTGGTCGCCGTGATCTGGTTCGCCGCAAGGATCGACGAGTGCACCATGAACATGTCCTCAGCGTTCTTGCCCGCACCGGCCACGAACAGCTCGGCACCTGCGCCGCCGTCGAAGTACACCCGACCCTGGTAGCCGGAGTCGTTGATGTTCTTCGCGGCGATACCGGCGGCAGGCATGATCGCCGAGACCAGGATCGCGTCGGGGTCCTCGGCGACGAGCCGGCCGATCTGCGCCGAGAAGTCCTTCTCCGTCTCCTGGAACCGCTCGACACGGGCGACGTTGATCCCGGTCTGCCGCGCGCCGGCGGTGACCACGGCGACGCCCTGGTTGCCGAACTGGTTGTTGACGGCGAGGAAGCCGACCTTCTTGACGCCTCTGAGCGTGAGTTCCTGCATCAGCACGCCGACGATCGCCGCGCCGTTGGGCGGCGTCTTGAAGACCCACTTCCGCTTCGCGACGATGGCGTCCGAGGCGCCCATCGAGACGGTCGGCACCTTCTTCTGCTCGACGACGTCGAGGAAAGGCAGGGTGGTAGCCGTCGTGCCGGAGCCGATGATCCCGACGACCTTGTTCTGGTCGATCAGGTCATTGACCACGCGCTTCGACTCGGCCGGATCGCTGCGGTTGTCCTTGACGACCAGCTTGATCTGCTTGCCGAGGACACCGCCGTCCTTGTTGATCTCGTCCGCAACGAGCCGGACCGCGTTCAACTCGGCTGAGCCCAGCACCGTGCTGGTACCGGACTGCTCGATGTTGACGCCGATGAGGATCTCCCCATCGGCCGTGTTTTCGGAGGTGCAGCCTGCCGCCACCAGCGACAGGGAGAGGAGCCCGGTTAACCAACCCAGACGACGACGCATAGAGGTCCTCCTATGCGGCCGGCGGGTCTGTCCCGTCCGGTCACCGCATGCCTACTAGCCAGGTGCGCGATACTAACCCCTCTCTGGGGACCGCCCGACTGTGCACCTAAGCCAAGGATGATACGCCCCGATTCGTCGCTTTACTGCGCGAGGACCCAACCGCCGTTCCGGACGGTCAGCACCGTCAGACCGTCGCCCGAAGCGCCGCCGTGGTTGGACGCGCTGAACTGGAACGACCCGGTGAGGCCGTCGTAGGAGAGGCTCTCCAGCGCGTCCCGGATCTTCTGCCCATCGGTGCTGCCGGCCTTCTTGATCGCCTCGGCCATGAGGTGCATCGCGTCGGCGGAGTACGAGGCGTACCCGGAGAACGTGCTGTGCTTCTGGGTGTACTTGGTGAAGAACTCTTTCTGGGTCAGCGCGCTCGGCGTGGTCGCTGTCAGCTGGTTCGCCGCCAGGATCGAGGAGTGCACCATGAACATGCCCTCGGCGTTCTTGCCCGCACCGGCCACGAACAGCTCGGCACCGGCACCGCCGTCGAAGTACACCCGACCCTGGAAGCCCGACGCGGTGATCGCCTTCGCCGCCTTGCCGGCGGCAGGCATGATCGCCGCGACCAGCAGGGCGTCCGGCTTCTCCGCGACGAGACGCGCGACCTCCGCGTCGTAGCTGGTGGCCTTCGGGCTGAATCGCTCGGTGCCGACGAGCTTGATCCCGGCCTGGCGTGACCCGGCCTCAACCGCGCGGAGCCCGCCGTCGCCGTACTGGTCGTCGACGGCCAGCAGGCCGATCGTCTTGACGTTGGCAGCCGCGAGGTCCTGCATCATCACGGCGACGAAGCTCGAGCCGTTCGGCGGCGTCCGGAAGACGTACTTGCGCTTGGCCACGATGATGTCGGCGGCGCCCATCGAGATCGTGGGCATCTTCTTCTGCTCGACGTAGTCGACGAAGGGCATGGTCGCCGAGGTGGTGCCGGCCCCGATGATGCCGACGACCTTGTCCTGCTCGACCAGCGTCTCGACCTGGCGCTTCGACTCGGCCGGATCGCTGCGGTTGTCCTTGACGACCAGCCTGATCTGCTTGCCGAGGACACCGCCGTCCCGGTTGATGTCGTCGGTGATCAGGCGGATCGCGTTCAACTCGGCGGAGCCCAGCACGGTGGCCGCGCCGGACTGCTCGATATTGACGCCGATGAGGATCTCCCCACCGGATTTCTCGTCCGAGGAACACCCCGCCGCAACGAGCGACAGGGAAAGGAGTCCGGCCAACAAACCCAGACGACGCATGAAGATCCTCCTGCACGGCCGGCGGGGACGACGCCCAGCCTGGTACCGCATACCAATTGATCAGGTGGGCGGATACTAACCCACCGCAATGCCCACACCACATTTCCCGCCGGCGGCACCGACCTAGGATGCCCGCTTCGTCCGGACATTTCTGCGCCTAGGCTCGTACCGAAGCCGGCCAGAGGAGGGCACAGATGACCGACAAACACTCCATCGACGCAACGTTTGCCCAGGTCATTCGGGGTATGGCCGGCGCGGCGGGCGCTCGTACGGCATTCGGATTGCCCGGCGTGCAAAACCTTTCGTTCTGGGCTGCGAACGTATCGGACTTACCGCCCATTGTTACCGTCCGTCACGAACAAACGACGGTCTACGCGGCGGACGGCTGGGCACGCGCCACCGGCGGCCTCGGGCTGGCGCTCACTACCACCGGGCCCGGAGCGGCGAACGCCGTCGCGGCCTTCGGTGAGGCGGCGTCGTGCGGATCGCCGGTGCTGCTGGTCGCGAGTGAAGTAGCCACCCGCCACCACGGCGCCGATGCCCGGGTGCTGCACCAGAGCCGTGATCAGGCCGGCCTGTTCCGGCCACTCGCGAAGGCCGTCTTCACGCCCCGCACCGCCACCGAGGTCCTACCGGCCACCGCCGCGGCGATCGCCACCGCGCTGGCCCATCCGCGTGGACCGGTCTACCTCGATGTCCCGGTCGATCTGCTGACGGCCGCCGCTCTGCCGGGCTCTGCCGTGGCGCCGGCCGTCGAACGCCTACCGATCCCGGACGTGTCCCACGTCGCTGGCGCCCTTCGCGCCGCAGGGCGCGTCGCGATCTGGGCCGGCGGCGGTGTGGTGGCGGGTGACGCCGAGGGGTCGCTGCGGGCGCTGGCCGAGCGGATCGGCGCGCCGGTCGTCACCACCTGGGCCGGGCGGGGCCTCCTCGCCGGCCATCCGCTGCTCGTCGATGCGCCGGTGCATGAACCCGAGGTGGCCAAGGTGCTGGCCACCGCCGATCTGCTGCTCGTGGTCGGCTCGGCGTTCGACGGGATGGCCACGAAGAACGGCGCCGCGTCGCTGCCGGCGGTCCGCGCCGCGATCAACGCCGACCCGACACATCTGGGCGCGGCGTCCACTCCGGACCTGGCCGTCGCCGGCGACGCTGGATCTGCACTCACCGCTCTACTCGACGCCGACCTGGGTGTGCACGAGTCGTGGGCGGGCGATGTCAGCGCGCTGCGCACGACGCTGGCCACCCGCCTCGCCGCCGATCCGCGTACCGCCGAAGCCGCCGAGTTCCTGGCCAGCGTCGAGTCTGTACTCGGGCTGGAGACGGTCGTCGTCTGCGACATGGCCGTCGCGGGGTACTGGGCGGGAGGCTACTTGCGGTCCCGGCGGCCTCGGGCGCTCCAGTACCCGGTGGGCTGGGGCACGCTCGGCTATGCGCTCCCGGCTGCCGTCGGGGCGGGCGCCGCTGGCCCGACCCTCGCCGTCTGCGGCGACGGCGGGCTGATGTTCGGCGTCGGCGAGCTGGCTACCCTCGCCCAGGAGCA
>Ga0184623_10000899_pt1 | contig 12949 bp, 13 predicted proteins | sample PLM1_100_b1_FD_133138 | JGI IMG/M metagenome (GOLD analysis project Ga0184623, IMG submission 133138) | Groundwater sediment microbial communities from an aquifer in East River, Colorado, USA - PLM1_100_b1 | ecosystem: Environmental > Terrestrial > Soil > Riparian zone | place: USA: East River...
CCCGGCATGGAGGTAGGCGTCATGGATCGCCCGGACGATCGCCGGCTGGGTCAGGGACAGGAGGTCGTTGTCACCGCGAAGGTCGCGCGGATGGTCGCGGAACCGGGTGTCGCCGCCCTCGCCGCTCCCCTCCGCGCTGCCGCCGCGGAACCCCGCTTCGTCCAGCTGGTAGGACTGGATGAGCGTGCCCATCGCCCCGTCGATCACGAGGATCCGCTGGGCGAGCAGAGGCGCGAGGAGGGCGGCACGCTCCTCTCGGGTGTGGGGGCGAGCCCCGGGTTCGCTGGCCCCGGGCGCGGCGGGGTCGCTGCGGGTACCGGAGGTGCGGGTGGCGACGTCGACCATCGGCAGCAGCCTAGCCGAGGTTGGCCGGACGGCAACCGTCGACGGAACGCGTGGTCATGGCTCGTCTCCTATCGCACCTGGCGGGGGCACCGTTTCCGCGATGAGCCTCGCGGATCGGCTGCCGGGCCGTCATCGAGCCAGGACTCTCAGGCCACTCGTGATAGGTGGCGCCGCGCTCGGCGTCGGCCCGATCGTCGCCCGGGATGCGCGGTTCGTCAAGTGGCCGTCAGTCACTGCCCTTCGTCGCGGCGGCCTCTGGACGCCCGTCCATGTCTGTTCGAGCACGGTGATCGGAACCTAGGCCCCAACGACACCACCCACGGGCCAGCCCGTTGCATGCCGAGAGAACTCATGGATCGATCGACACACATGTTCAACGCCTCGAACCATCGCCTCCGTCGAGTCGGGCGCATCACGCGCCGCCGGCTGCGCATCGAGGGGAGTGACCTCAGGAACGGCATCCACACGGACGGCCGGCTGTCGGTCGTGATCTCCGGACTTAGCCCGATCGACCAGGGTCGTCCCGAAATGTTCCAGTGGTGGTCCGACCGGCCCGTCGCCCTAGTGATCATCCGATCGAGTGGCGAGGGCGGGGAGGTCTCATTCACCAAGGGCCCGGTGCGCTGGGGCACCGGGCTTCGGCGGCCCGGCGATGGCGGAATCAGATACGTCGCGTTCTGCTACGACACCGACCGCCAGATCCTCGGGATGAAGCGATCGGCAGATCGCCCACCGGTCACATCGATGCTGATCCGATTGCTCCGCTCGGCCTCGCCGGCCTGACCCGCGACGCACGCCTACTCTCCCGGCGTCGATCGCGCCGGACCCCCCATCCGATGCGTCCGACAGCCCTCGAAGTCCGGGTTCCTCTCGAAGGAGCCCGGGCTTCGGGATTCAGATCCCGACGATCGAGCGGATTGCCATGCGGGGGCCGCGCGCGGGAGGCCTGATCCCGCTCGCCTCGAGCAGCCGGATCACCCGGCCGCGCTGACCCCGGTACGGCGCGAGAAGCTCGAGCATCCGGGCGTCGGTGGCCCGCTGCTCGCCGGCGAGGGCGTAGGCGACCAGGTTCGGCAGGTGGAAGTCGCCGATGCTCACCGCGTCCGGATCGCCGAGCGCCCGAAGCGCCACCTCAGCTGCGGTCCATGGCCCGAGGCCGGGCAGGGCCGTCAGCCGTCGGTACGCCTCGGGCAGCGGCAGATCGACGATCTCCTCGAACCGCACGGCGCGGAGAGCGACAGTTCGGACCAGGTCCGCCCGGCGCCGTTCGAGGCCGATCGGGTGGAAGGCCTCATACGGCAGGCGGGCCAGCACCTCGGGCGCCGGCATGAGGCGAAGCCCGAACGGACCGGGCGCGGCTTCGCCCCAGCGGGCGATGATGCCCCGGTAGGCCCGACGAGCCTCCGTTCCGGTCACCTTCTGCTCGAGGATCGCGGGAATCAGCGCCTCGAGGACGGCTCCTGATCGACCGATCCGGAGGCCCGGCATCCGTCGGTCGAGGTCGGCAAGCAGTCGGTCGGCGGGTGCGAATTCGCCGCGCCCGTCCTCGATGCCCGCCAGCGCCGGGGCACCGTCGAGGGCGCGGTCGGCCCCCGGGCCCCAGGCCTCGACCCGGAGCCTTGTTCCGTCAAGTGCGAGCGCGAGCGTGGCCGGCCCATCGGTTGTCCGCGTCGCCCGGATCGCTCGGCCGCGGCTCAGGCGCATCGCCGGATCGTGGGTCCCGCGTACGTGTGGCGCGAGGGTCAGGCGCAGGTCCAGGGGACGGTCGAGCGGGATCGTCCGAGTGGGCACAGGCCCAGTCTGTCACGTGGTTGCGAGATTCGCACGACAGGGTCGCATCCGCTCAGAATCTCGTTCCCTGCTATGGTTCCCGCGACGTGCGACGCCCAAGAGTCGTCGCGAGCACGCTTCTCATAATCGTGCTCGCCGCGGTCGTCGTCCCAGGATCCGCCGGATCCCGGGGCCCCAGCCCCGAAACCGTGAACGATGCGAACCTCTACTTTGGCGTGGAGGTTTCATCGTCGCGTGGGACGAAGATGACGACACCAGCCCTAGACCCGGCATACCGATCAAACGGTGCGCTGGACTTGAACTCGATCCTGCTCGACCCGGACTCCCGACCGGCCCCATCCGCGCGCCCGCCGGGTTCGCTGAGCCAGCCTGCGGCCCAGGCCGGCGTGGTCGTCATTCCGACGTGGCATCTGGATGGCAACGTGAGCTGGTACGGGCCCGGCTTCTACGGGAAGCGAACTGCGTGCGGCCATGCGATGACGGAGTCGCTCATCGGTGTCGCCCACAAGACGCTGCCGTGCGGGACGAGGATCACGTTCAAGAACCCGGCGAACGGCAAGACGGTCACGGCGCCGGTCGTCGACCGGGGACCGTATGTCTCAGGCCGGCAGTGGGACTTGACCGGTGGCCTGTGCCTGGCCCTCGGTCACTGCTACACGGGCTCGCTCTACTGGAAGTACGGCTAGGGCGCGTTCCGGATCACGTCCCGACGGCTCGCGCGGTACCCTGCGGCCATGTGTCGCAGCATCAAACCCCTCCGCAGATCAGAGTCCGATACCACGACCGGCGAGATCGAGGCCGCCGCGCTCCAGTTTGTCCGCAAGGTGAGCAATTACCGGGCGCCATCGGCTCGGAACGCCGAGGCGTTCGAGACCGCCGTTGCCGAGATTGCCAGCGCCTCGCGTCGGATGCTCGAGACCCTCGGCGTCGACGTCGTCGAGGGCCCGAACCGCTGGACGCCCGGCTCCGGCTCGCCCCACCGCCACTCCGCGACTGCGCCCGAACACACCCACTGATCGCCTCGATCGGATGAGCGTCACGCTCGCGCCGTGGTGGGTACGCCCGGGCCTCGAAGCGCGTGACGGCCGTCTCACGATCGCGGGCGAGGACGCTGAGTCGCTCGCCCGCAGCCATGGCACACCGCTCTTCGTCTACGACCGCACCAGGTTCGTCGAGAACACCCGCCGGCTCGCCGCAGCCCTCGACCGCGCCGGGCTACGGCATCGGCTCCGCTTTGCGTTGAAGGCGCACCCGGACCCGCGGGTCCTCGAGGTCCTTCACGATCTCGTGGGCATCGATGCCTGCTCGCCGGGCGAGGTGATCCGGGCCCTCGAGTGCGGGTGGGCACCCGAGGCGATCAGCTTCACCGGCACGAACGTCTCCGCACGGGACCTGGACGTGCTCCTGGCCGCGCCGATCCATATCAATCTCGACGCGATCAGCCAGGTCGAGCGGCTCGGACGGCGCGATCCGGGGCGGGCGATCGGGCTCCGGATCAATCCGGCCGCAGGCGCCGGTTATCACCCCGGCCTGGCATACAGCGGCGAACGCCCGACGAAGTTCGGCATCTATGAAGACCGCATCCCCGAGGCGCTCGCGGCAGCCGCCCGCCACCGCCTCACGATCGACACGATCCATTTCCACGCCGGCTCGGGCTGGCTCGGAGCCGACGGGCTGGTCGCGTTCGAGGCGGCGCTCGCCCGGGTCGCCGCGATCAGCTCGCGCCTCATCGCGCACGGTCACCCCATCGGCGAGGTCAACGTCGGTGGCGGGCTCGGCGTACCCGCCCGGCCGACCGAAGCGCCAGTCGATCTCGACGCATACGCCTCAGCCATCGCCCGCCATCTCGGGCCGCTCGGAGTGGCCGTCGGCTGCGAGCCCGGCGACTACATCGCGAAGGACGCCGCGATCCTCCTTGGCGAGGTCGTGACCGTCGAGGAGCGTGCCGAAACGACGTTCGTGGGCCTCGACCTCGGCTGGAACGTCAACTGCTCGTACTTCATCTATCGCTACCTGCAGGAGATCGTCCTCTGCCGGCCGGCCGACGCGCCGCGGACAGAAGTCGTCACTGTGGCCGGCCACATCAACGAGGCAGGCGACGTGCTCGCCGAGGACTACCCGATCCAACCGGTCGTCGAGGGTGATATCGTCGCCCTCCTCAACGCCGGCGGCTACCACGAGGCCATGAGCTCGACGCATTGCCTTCGGCCAATGGCCGGCGCCGTCTTCCTCGACCGCTAGGTCATCGATGGCGGCCGACCGGCCGCCGCTGTCGCGCTTATCAGCTGAAGCCGCTGCCAAGCGTCGCAACCGCTGCCGGCAGCGGCGCCGGCGGCGTCGGCACCGGGGTCCGGACGGCAGCGGCGTCAACCCCCAACACCAATGGTGCGATCGAGCCGATGGCTACATCCACCGCGGAGAGGTCAAGCAGTCCGTCGCAATCGCCAGTCGCGACGAGGACCTGCGATGCGCTCAACCAACCGACGGCGCGGGTTGGGCCACTGGCTTCGGGGATGGCGGTCACCGTTCCCGCCGGCGACTGAGCCATTGCAACGCTGTCGGCGCAGGACGTCCCGGTCGTCCAGGCGACCGTTCCGGATCGGAGACCCGGCTTGATGTCCAGGATCATCCGCCCGACTGGGCCGGACCACACCTCCGGCGCCTTCGTCGGATCGGTGATATCGATGCTGTGTAAATCGGCGTGGTCGTCCGCATGCTGGGCTGCGTACAGCAGGTGACGACCGTTCACATCGAACGCCAGCGCGCCAAACTTCGTCCCCTCCTCCGTGAACACCAACCGCCCCGGGGTCTTTCCCGTGTTCGACGAAATCAAGATCGACTGGGCGCCGCCCTGATCCATGGCGAAGGCGAAGGCCTCGCCCGACGGGTGGTAGGTGACGCTCAGATACTTCGACGACGGGAGTGGGGTCACGTCGAGGTTAGGGCCGCCGTTGACTTGCACCTTCTGCAGGCTCGTGCCGTCATCCGAGGCGTAGACGATCGACTTCCCGGTCGGCCTGCTCCAGGTGATCGCGGCGAACGCCTGGTCCGTCGCCGCGAGGCTGGGCCCGCCGGCTAGGCCCTTGACCTCCAGGCCGCCAAGGAGCGCCCGGTCGCCGAGAGGACCCCACTCGAAGGGCCCCGCATCCGCGACCGCGAACAGGCAGGTCAGCTTGGAGCCGCTGGGGTTGAGCGCCCAGGCGAAGCCCGAGGCGACGAACGTCACCGTGTCGGACGCGTCCGGGACAGCGGGCTCACACGCCGGCAAGGCACCGCCCGAAGCCAGTGTCGTGACCGGCGGCGATGCGCTCGGAGAGGCGCTCGGGAGCGACGCGGTCGGTATTGCCGAAGGAGGGGACGGTGGTGGAGTCGCCGGGCCGGGTTGCGACGATGGCGAGGCGATCGAGGTCGGACCGCACGCCGACACGGTGATGACCAACGTCATCACGGCCACCGCGCAAGTTCTCCGCACCCCGACTACCTCACGGACTCCCGCATCGGGCGAGCCAAGTCGGTCTCGTCGCCGCGAGTATGCTCCCCGGCCTGCGCAACTCCGTCTCCGCGATTTCTAGTCGGAGACGCTTCCGAGATTCCCCCAGCTTCGGTGCCGATTGACGAGGACCCTGATGATCGGCCGACGCTCCAGCCGGTGGTCGGCGTATTGCGGATACCTGGCCCGGAGGGCGGCCACGGCCATACCGTGCTCCGCCGTTGTCGCCGCCTCGCCGGGCTCGATGAGCACCGCGAGGCCGTCCAGTCGGAGCCACCCGAGCGCGGACCAGTCCTCCGACCAGGCGTGGACCAGCAGCGACACGGCTGGGTTGGCCGCGATGTCGCGAACTCGCTTCAAATCGTGCGGATCGGCGACGCGCTTCGGCTTCTCGTCCAGCGGCGACCAGATGCGCAGTGGCTCGTCGGCGACGTCGAAGGCGAAACAGATCGGGACGAGTCGGGGCCGGCCGTCTGCGGCCACCGTCGCGAGGACCGCCGATCGCGCGGCGCCAAGGAAGACCAGTTCGGCCTGCGTCAATTCGTTGGCGGGGGCCATCGCCGAATGATGCATCACTAGACTGTCCTTCATGGCCGATCTCCTCCCGCCGACTCGCCACGTCACGACGACCCGGATCGTCGCCGTGCGCGGCTCCGAGCTTGAGTACCGCGCCGACCGCGTCGTTGGCGAGGAGCCGCTCGAGATCCGGGCGGCGGGGCCCGGCCAGGAGCCGTTGGCGGTCGCGGTCACGATGCGGACACCCGGGTTCGAGGATGAGCTTGCGGTCGGGTTCCTGCGGACGGAGGGGCTCATCGAGGGTCCGGAGGTCCTGAGGATCGAGCGGGGCGATCCGGCCGAGATGAATCAGCCGGACGACCGGGTCACGGTCCGTCTCGCCCGGGCGTTCGACGCCTCCGTCGTCGCCGAGCGCCACTTCGTCGCGACGGCCTCGTGCGGCATCTGCGGTAAGGCCTCGCTCGACGAAGTCGCGATCCGCTCAGCGCCGCTCCCGCCCGGACCCGTCGTCGAGCGGCGCGTCGTCCTCGCTCTCCCCGACCTGCTCCGGGCCGCCCAGCGGGCCTTCGACGAGACGGGTGGGCTTCATGCAGCCGGGCTGTTCACGCCGGCCGGCGAGTTGCTCGCGTTGCACGAGGACGTTGGGCGCCACAACGCGCTGGACAAGCTGGTGGGATCGCAGGTTCTGGCGAAGGCGATGCCCCTCCACGAGCGGATCCTGATGGTCAGCGGCCGAGTGAGCTTCGAGATCGTCCAGAAGGCCGCCGTGGCCGGCATCCCGATCGTCTGCGCCGTTTCGGCGCCGTCCGACCTCGCAGTCGAGGCGGCCGATCGGCTGGGTGTGACACTAGTCGGCTTCCTGCGCGGCGACGGCTTCAACGTTTACGCCCACGACGAGCGGATCGACCTACGGGACATCCTCGGGCTCGGCTGACCATCGCCCCCGCGGCGTCGAGGTTCAGGCGCCCGGGCCACCCGACCCGGGCCCGCGGTTCTGGACGAACTGGAAGCCGAAGCGGCCCTTGATGCAGAGGTGGCCATCGGTCACCGACGAGTCGAGCGGCGAATCGACCTTCACGATCGTGTTGTCCTGGACGTGGAGGTTCAGCGCACAACCGACACCGCAATACGGGCAGATCGTCTCGGTCACCGTCTGGGCGCTCTCGTCCCAGGTCCCGGCGGCGCGCATGTCGAACTCGGACTTGAACATCAGCGCGCCGGTTGGGCAGACGCCGATGCAGTTCCCGCAGTAAACGCAGGCGGAATCGGGCAGCGGCACCGCCTCCTCCGTGGAGATGCGGGCGTCGAAGCCGCGGCCCGCGACGGCGATCGCGAACGTGTTCTGGGCGTCCTCGCCGCAGGCTTCGACGCACTTGTAGCAGAGGATGCACTTCGAGTAGTCGCGGACGTACAGGTTGTTGTCGACCATGACCGGCTGGTGGACGGTCTGAGCCTGCTGGGCGTCGGCGCCAGTCGGGGCGTGGTGGTGGCCCGGCTCGTGAGCATCGCGTTCGCCGGCCTCCGCGGGCGGCGCCGACGCGCCGTAGCGAGCGGTGTCGGCCCCGTAGCGGTCCATGTAGCCGGCGGCTGATGGCGCGGTCGAGAGATCGACCGACGACCCTAGGAACTCGAGGACCATCTTCCGGCTGTGGCGCACCCGCTCGGAGTCCGTGGAGACGTCCATCCCGGCCTCGACCTTGCGGGAGCATGCCGGAACGAGGACGCGTGAGCCCTTGACCTCGACGACACAGACGCGGCAGACGTTGACCGGGGTCAGGTTGTCGAGATAGCAGAGCGTCGGCGTATCGATCCCCTCGGCCCGACACGCGTCGAGGATCGTCGAGCCGGCCGGCACCGAGACGGCGACGCCGTCGATCGTGATCTCGACGGCCATCCGGGGCGGGGCCGGTGGCGCCGCGGGCGGACGGCTGGGGCGGGCTGCCGGCTTGAGGATGATCTCGGTGAGCGGCTGGGCTGCCGGGGCCTCTGCGGCGTGGGGCGCATGGGGATACGGCGCGGGATCGCGTTCCATGCTCAGCCCATCGCTCACAGCGCGACCAGCTCCGGCTGCCGCATCGCGCTCTCGATCGCCGACGACGCTGTCTGGCCCAGGCCGCAGATGCTCGCATCGCGCATCGCCTGGCCGATCTCGGCGAGGAGCGCGAGCTCGTCCTTCCGGCTGCCGATGGGCGCCGCGGCGGCGAGTCTGGCGAGGAGCTCCTCCTGGCGGACGGTGCCGACCCGGCATGGGACGCACTGGCCACAGGACTCGTCGCGGAAGAACTGGGCGATCCGCCGGAGCGTGTCGACCATGTCGGCGGTCTCGTTGAAGGCCATGACGACGCCGGAGCCGAGGGTCGCGCCGATCGCGCGGGTCGCCTCGAACGTCAGCGGCGTGTCGAGCGCATCCGGGCCGACGAAGACGCCCGCCGCGCCGCCGAGCAGCACGGCCTTGAGGTCGTGGCCGCCGGCAGTACCGCCGGCGAGCTCGAGCAGGTCCCGGAGCGTCGCCCCGAATTCGACCTCGTAAACGCCTGGGCGGGCGACTTGGCCACTGACGCAGAAGAGCTTCGGGCCGGTCGAGGCCTCGGTGCCGATCGCCCGATAGGCGTCGGGGCCACCGTTGTCGGCGAGGATGAGCAGCACGTTGACGAGCGTCTCGACGTTGTTGACGGCCGTTGGCTTGCCGAACAGGCCGACTTCGACGGGGAATGGCGGCTTGTTGCGCGGCTCGCCGCGCTTGCCCTCGATCGATTCGAAGAGGGCGGTCTCCTCGCCGCAGATGTAGGCACCAGCCCCGCGCCGAAGTTCGATGTCGAGATCGCCGAGCAGACCAGCGTCCTTGCTCGCGGCGATGGCGTTGGCGACCCGGGCCTCGGCGAGCGGATACTCGCCGCGGATGTAGAGATAGGCCTTGTCCGCGCCGACCGCGAACGCCTCGATCGCCATCGATTCGACCACCGCGAACGGGTCGTGCTCCATCAGGACGCGGTCCTTGAACGTTCCCGGCTCCGACTCATCCGCGTTGCAGACGAGGTAGTGCGGCTCAGCTGCCTGCGCGGCGACCGCGGCCCATTTGCGACCGGTCGGGAAGGCGGCGCCGCCGCGGCCGACGAGACCCGACGCCGTCACCTCCTCGGTGACGGCCTGGGCCCCGATCTTGCGGGCTCGCTCGAGGGCCCGAAAGCCGCCACTGGCGCGGTAGGCGTCGAGGGAGGTTGGGTCGACGACGCCGACACGGGCGAGCAGGCGGAGGCCGGGCTGGCCAGCCTGCGGCACGGAACTGACCACTTCCGCGGCGGCGGACGATGGAGCGGGCGAGACCATAGCGGCCGCATCGGCCAGCCGGGACGCGACACCGACCGCGTCGACCGGCGCCGCAACCTGGGTCAGCGGGCTCTCTCCGGCGATCGTGAACATCGCGGCAGGTGCCCGCTCGCACAATCCGAGACACGGGGAGCGGAGCCAGGTCGTCATGCCCGCGGTGTCCGGCTCGCCGGCCGGTCCGATCGCCCGCTCGAGGTCGGCCGCCAGCTCCGCGGCGCCTGCCAGCCGGCAGGCGATGTCGTCGCAGACGTGGGCGACGATTGGTGGCCGCGGCTTCGTCGCGAACAGGGCATAGAACGTGGCGACGCCGTAGGCCTCGGCGGGTGGGACGCTGAGGCGGCGGCAGACGTAATTGAGCGCGGGCTGGCTGATCCAGCCGACTCGCGCTTGGACGGCGTGGAGTGCTGGAATCAGGAGGTCTCGGCGGGAGCGGGCGTCGTGCCCGCCGCGAGCGACGTGGCCCTCAGTCTTCGGGTCGCGCGCTCCGCCACGCCACGCAGATTCCGCCGGCCCGAGGACCGCGTCCACGGCTGCCCGCTCAGCCGGCGAGGCGAGCGGCCCGATGACGTGGAGGTCCATCGCCCCGAGTGTAGCGCCGGTTCCGATTGGCGATCGGCGGCCTTACGCTGTGTGACGGAGGAGGATCACGATGAGCGACCGGATCTGGGCGGACCGCCTCGGTGAATGGATCGCGTGGAACCATCAAGAGGTGGAGGAGTCGGTCCGCGGGGTTGCCCCGGAGCTCGCTCATGTTCGACCGTCTCCCAGCGCCCCCTCCGTCGCGTTCCACGCCTGGCACATCGGACGGTGGGTCGACCGAAATGGCGCTGCGATCTCCGGCTGGCTGGATCCGACGGCCCCGCACGAAGAGGTCTGGCTTGCTCGCGGCCTGACGGAGCGGTGGGGCCTGGCCGGCGTCGCCCTAGGCGACTTCGGCGGGACCGGCGCAGGCCTGGATGGCTCGGCCTCAGCGGCCCTTGCGCTACCCGATATCGACCAGGTTCTCGACTACGTGATTGGTGCGTCCATTGCCCTCGAGGCGGTGCTCGCCCGGATCGACGACGACGCGATTCTCGAGCGGACCGTGGTCGACCTGTACGGCGACGAGGCCACGATCGGCGAACTGATCCTGAACCACCTGTTCCACGCCGACCGGCATCTCGGCATGATCGAGGCCCTCCGCGGCGTCCTCGGCGAGCGCGGGACCGCGACCGTCTGAACGCGGCTTACGTGACGCGGGCGACCCACGCTCGGGCCATCGGGTGGAGGGCCGCGTAGGCGTCCCACGTGCCGCGGGCCCAGCCATCGACCGCCGCGCGGTGATCGACCAGGTCGGTTGCGGCCCGGACGGCGGCGATCGTCAGCGGTCCGCGTGTCGCGGGGAGAGGCGGTTTATCCAGTTCCGGCCGGCGGCTGAGCCAGCGCTGGATCGCGGCGTTCAGCTCCTCTTCGCGCCCACGGTGCTCCATGGCGATGCAGAGGCCAGTCAGATGCGCCGCGAGCGAGGTCGCTGAGGCGCAGTAGCGCTCGGCGTGCTGCAGGCAGTAGGTATCGACGACCATCCGGCGCCGGGCCGCGAAGCGGACATCGGCATACTCGCGCGCTGACTCGTCATCGAAGATCGCCTGACAGCCCTCGACGCCGCCCTCGACGACGAGGCCGCAGCCGGAACACGCCGTCCCGTTGGTAGGCTGCTCGCCGATCTGGCTCGGCGCCGCGGCCCCGGTTCTCTGGCGCCGCCGTCGGTCGGAGGTCTTCGCCATTCAGCCGGCGCCGGCGGCCACCGGCAGTTTTTCGATGCGAATCGCCGTTGCCTTGAACTCGGCCGTGCCTGACTTCGGGTCGGTGGCATCGATCGTGAGAAGGTTTGTCGCGACCTCGTCCTGGAAGTGGAGCGTCATGAACGTGAGGCCGGGTCGGAGGGACGGGTCGATCCGGATCGGGGTCTCCACCTGGCCGCGACGGGAGATCACGCAGACCCGCTCGCCTGCGGCCAGGCCGAGCCGCTCGGCGTCCTCGGGGCTTATGTCGAGCGACTCGCCGCGGCGCAGGGGCGAGGTGTAGCCGCCCGTCTGGACGCCGGTGTTGTAGGAGTCGAGCCGGCGTCCCGTCGTGAGGCGGATCGGGAAGTCGTCGTCGAGCTTGTCGACGGGCGGATCGTGGTCGACGGCAACGAACGGGACGCGGTTGCCCGGGACCGGATCCTCCCAGAGGCGGCTGTGGAGGAACAGCTCGCCTGGGTGGTCCTCGTCGTAGCACGGCCATTGCAGGCCGCCGAGCTCCTCCAGCCGCTTATACGACATGCCGGCGTGGACGGGCGACAGCGATCGGACCTCGTTCCAGGTGTCCTCGGCGGTCTGCCAGCCGAACTCCTGGCCCATCCGTCGGGCCAGCTCGGTGATGATCCACAGGTCGTCGCGGGCTTCGCCGGGCGGATCGAGGGCCTTTCGGACGCGCTGGACCCGCCGCTCGGAGTTGGTGACAGTGCCCTCTGCCTCGGCCCAGGCCGCGGATGCCGGAAGGACGACGTCGGCGAGCTCGGCGGTCGCGGTCAGGAAGAGGTCCTGGACGACCATGAAGTCGAGGCCTTCGAGGAGGCGGCGGGCGCGGGCCTGGTCCGCCTCGGATTGGAGCGGGTTCTCGCCGATGCAGTAGACCGCTGTCAGGTCGCCGCGCTCCATCGCGTCGAACATGCCCGACAGGTGCCAGCCGCGCTTCGGCGGGACGGTCACGCCCCAGTGCTTGTCGAACTTCGCCCGGAGCTCGTCGTTCTCCACGTGCTGGAAGCCGGGCAGCCGATCCGGCAGGGCGCCCATGTCGCCGCCGCCCTGGACGTTGTTCTGGCCACGGAGCGGGTTGACGCCGCTGCCGTAGCGACCGACGTGGCCGGTGAGAAGGACCAGGTCGATCAGGGCGAGCACGTTGTCGACCGCGTTGTGGTGCTCGGTGATGCCGAGAGTCCAGCAGATCATGGCCTTCGGGGCCGTCGCGAAGGAGTGGGCGAGTTCGCGGATCGCCTCCGCCGGGACACCCGTCTCGCGCTCCGCGTACTCGAGGGTGTAGCTCTCGACCTTGTCCCGGTAGGCGTCGAAGCCGTCGGTTGCGCGGTCGATGAATTCCTTGTTCTCCAGCCCCGCGGCGATGATCTCGCGGCCGATCGCGTTGGCGAGGGCGATGTCGCTGCCGACGTCGAGGCCCATCCAGACGTCGGCCCATTCGGCCGACGACGTCCGGCGCGGGTCGATCGCATACAGGCGAGCGCCCTTGCGAACCCCGCGGAGGAGGTGATGGAAGAAGATCGGGTGCGTCTCGCGGGCGTTGCTGCCCCACAGGACGATCAGGTCCGTGTCTTCGGCCTCACGGTATGAACTTGTGCCGCCACCGGCACCGAACACGGTCGCCAGACCGGCGACGCTTGGGGCGTGTCAGGTGCGGTTGCAGCTGTCGATGTTGTTGCTGCCCAGCACGGCCCGGCTGAAC
>Ga0184623_10000900_pt1 | contig 12939 bp, 16 predicted proteins | sample PLM1_100_b1_FD_133138 | JGI IMG/M metagenome (GOLD analysis project Ga0184623, IMG submission 133138) | Groundwater sediment microbial communities from an aquifer in East River, Colorado, USA - PLM1_100_b1 | ecosystem: Environmental > Terrestrial > Soil > Riparian zone | place: USA: East River...
CCATCGCGAGCCCCGCCGTCAGGGATAGGACGGCGGAGAAGGCGCGTCTTGTGCGCACGGGAGTCCTCCAAAGGACACGGGGGTTTTTGTTCCGCAACCCACCGAACATAAAGGGACGCGTGCTGCGAGTCCAGTGCAGCGAGGGGCCAGCCGGGTGGCCGATGGATGAACCACTCATTCATCGCGTTGATCATGAACTAAAGGTCCCTGTCGACGGCGTGTCGACCCCCCGAACCTCATGATCAACGCGAGTGGTGGGCTGCGGGATCGTGGGACGCGAGGTGTATTGCGCCGAAGAAGTGGGTTGCCTGGGGTCGTCGCCTGCTTGATCTTCGCGGGATCCGGGATCCGGTCCCCTCCTGCTCGCGGAAGGCCACGATGTCCGGGATCCCGCGGTGCTTGAGCGCAGGGCACGGCCGGGGAGCAAGATCGAGTTACCGGAATACGTCGCAGTGGATCTCTATTTCATGATCCAGTACCTCTAGAACGTTGAAACGGCGCCGTCACAACGTTTTGACGGCACTGGATCATGCTTAAGAGATCCACTCCGACGTTTTCCGGTCACCCGGTCAAGCGCCCTGCGCCTGCTGCCGATTGACGGTCAGTCCGCGCGAGCTGTGTAGGTGCCGCGTAGCGGCGCCGGAATCCCCAAGCGCCACTCGTCGGGCAGCTCGTGCACGGCGATGCCGCTGGTCCGCAGCCCGTCAGAGTCGGTCTGGCCGGCCTCGTCCAGCGCCACCGACAGCTGTGAGATCGCCGGGTTGTGGCCGATGAGCAGGATCGTCTGCGCTTCCTTGGCGGCGGCCGCGATCAGATCCAGAGCCTCCTCGACGCTGCCCTCGTAGAGGTCGTGCTCGTATCGAACGGTCGGCGAACCGGCGCCACCGAGCGCGATCGCCACCGAATGCCAGGTCTGGCGAGTACGCCGGGAAGGGGAGCACAGCACCAGGTCCGGAACGTGTCCGCTGGCCAGGAGCCAGGCTCCGGCGGCCGCCGCGTCGGCATGGCCACGGTCGGTCAAAGACCGGTCGGTGTCGGGAACCCCGTTGGGGCGATCTGCCTTGGCATGGCGCAGGAGCACGAGCGTGCGGGCGGTCATGCCGCTCAGCTTGCCCCAGTCGAACGGGGTACGCATCCGGAAAACGCCAAATCACCCGGTCTCCGAGCGCGATGATGAACACGTGGGGGATCGGACTCTCGCGGTGGTCGTCAAGATCGACCGAATCGAGCCGTGGCTCGACGACGCCTTTCTTGACCTGACCACCCTTTGCGACCTCGGGGCGGAACTGGCGGTGACCGGCAATCGCGCCGGCCACCTGGGTTCGCGTCGGCTGCGTTTTCCGGTGCGGTTCCTGTTTCACCAGGTCAGCGACTGGGAGATGGACGACCCGGAGAACATGCGCGCGTTGCTCGTCGACGACCTGCGCTTCGACACCGATCTCGGGGGGATCGTGTTGTCCGGGCCGCTGCCAGGCCGGCTCTATGTGCGTACGCAGTGCCGTCAGGTGACCGTGCAGACCTCGGCGACGCCGCTGCGCCTGCCGCCTTGGCGCTGTGTGCTGCCCGGTCACTTCTGAGGCGCGAGATCCTGGCTCAGCCGCGCAGGGCGCGCGGGGTGATCTTCGTCAGGGGCAGTTCCATCGGCCAGGGCAAATCTGTCTGGACGACCTTGTCGAAGACGCCGGTCTCGCGATAGAGGTCGGCCGTCGGGTCCAGGAGGTACGTGTAGACGACTATGCCGCGCTCCTCGAACTCGATCCGCCAGTAGCTCGGGATACCGGCGGCGGCGTAGAGGCCGGGCTTCAGCAGCCTGTCCATCGAGACCGACCCAGGGGAGACGACCTCGATCGCGAGCTGCACGTCCGCGGGCCGAAACCACCGGGAGTGGCGATCTTCGGCCTCAGCCATGACGACCACGACGTCAGGGATCAGCGAGCGCGTCGACGAGATTCGCACCTCCACGCCCTGGTTGGCGGCAAACTCTGAGGGACAGTGATGCTCGAGCCAGGCCATGAGGAGACCGGCGAGCTTCTGGTGGTGGGGCTGGGGTGCGGGGGACACGATAAGGACTCCATCGACCAGTTCGCGCTTCACTCCGTCGTCGGGCAGCTCGTCCAGGTCATCGGTGGTCCACATCCGGACCTCTGGAGGTCCCCAGGTTGCGGCGCTCACGGCTCCTCCTTCGGGCGAGTACACACATCGTAGACCTGTGAGGGGCGTGCGGCCGCCGCGGGAGGACAAGGCGGCACGGGTGCGGAGTCGAGGTCATAAAGGGGACAAAAGTCCACCTGACATGTCACCTTCGCCCATGACCTGTTCACCGTGCGTTCACCCGAGACAGGGTGACCGGCTACCTCGCGCGCTTACGTTTCACACCAGCTGGCCAGAACCGCCGGCCCGGACCCCGCCAAGGAATCCCTGGGGGACGGACAACCCCCTCGAAAGGGACTCTAGACGTGAAGCTCAAGCGGCACGGCATCTTCGCCGGTGTCATGCTGACCGCGACGCTCGCACTCGCGGCGTGTGGCTCGGACAACAACACGGGCTCCCCGAGCTCTTCTTCTTCCGCCTCCGGCAGCAGCAACTGCGCGACGGGCAAGCTCACGGCGCAGGGTTCGACCGCCCAGAAGAACGCCATGGACAAGTGGATCAAGGACTTCTCGGCGAAGTGCTCGGGGGCGACGATCGACTACCAGGGCACCGGCTCCGGCGCGGGCATCACGGCGTTCATCGGTGGCACGGCGGACTTCGCCGGCTCCGACTCGGCGCTCAAGGACACCGAGCAGCCGCAGGCTGACGCGCGGTGCGCCACCGGCAAGGCGATCCACCTGCCCGCGGTGATCGGCCCGATCGCGGTCGTCACCAACGTGACCGGCGCCAGCAACCTGCAGTTCAGCCCGGCCACCCTGGCGAAGATCTTCGCCGGCAAGATCACGAGCTGGGACGACGCGGCGATCAAGGCCGACAACCCCGGTGTGACCCTGCCCTCGACGAAGATCCTGACCGTGCACCGGTCGGACTCGTCGGGCACCACCGACAACTTCACCAAGTACCTGTCGAAGGCGGCGACCGCCGACTGGACCTTCGCCAACGACAAGGTGTGGAAGGCGCCGGGCGGCCAGGCCGAGAAGGGCAACGACGGCATCGGCGCGGCCATCAAGAAGAGCGACGGCTCCATCGGCTACGTCGAGTGGTCCTTCGCCAAGGCCAACGGCCTGTCCATCGCGAAGGTCAAGAACGCGGCCGGTGAGTACACCGAGCTGACCGCAGCGTCGGCGGGCAAGACCGTCGCCAGCGCCGAGGTCAAGGGCACCGGCAACGACCTGAAGCTCTCGATCGACTACAAGACCACGGCCGCGGGCGCTTACCCGATCGTCCTGGTGACCTACGAGATCGTCTGCGAGAAGGGCACGCCGGCCGACAAGGTCGCGCTGCTCAAGGCCTTCCTGACGTACGCGGCCGGCGACGGCCAGGCGGCGCTGACCGAGTTCGGCTACGCGCCACTGCCGACCGAGGTGCAGACCAAGGTCCTGGCCTCGGTCGCGGCGCTGAGCTAAGGCACGCCCGGCCCGACGTAACGCGAGGAAGCAATGCCCGGCCGGATGAGCGGATCATCTGGCCGGGCACGCCCTGTGGAGAAGACGCGAGCGATAAGAGTGGTTATGAATCCTCCTACCCTGCCCGGCTCGACGCAGTCGGCCGAACCGCCCGACGAGACCGTCCGGCCTTCGGGGTCCGCCGGCGGCGTACCGCCGAGGATCGTGAACCATCGGGCGAACGGCCGCGACACGAACGTGATCCTGGGCAGGCGCAGACGATTCGGCGCCGAGCCGGTCTTCCGGTGGCTGACCACCGGGTCGGGCCTGGCCGTGCTGCTGATCATCGTGGCGATCGGCTTCTTCCTGGTCGCCAAGGCGATCCCGGCCCTGCGCGCCAACGACGCGAACTTCTTCACCTACGCCGACTGGTTCCCTGACGACACCGAGAATCCGCGGTTCGGCATCAGGGCCGTCGCCCTCGGCACCGTCCTGACGTCGTTCATCGCACTGCTGGTCGCCGTGCCGATCGCGCTGGGCATCGCGCTGTGCCTGTCGCACTACGCTCCCAAGCGGGTCGCGAGCACCTTCGGTTTCGTCATCGACCTGCTCGCCGCCGTGCCCAGCATCGTCTTCGGCCTGTGGGGCCGGGACTACTTCATCGATCCGGTGAAGAGCCTGTCGGCGTGGCTGCATACCTACTTCGGCTGGATCCCGCTTTTCGGCAGCGACGGGCCCTACGGCAAGTCGATCCTGCTGGGCTCGCTGGTCCTGGCGATCATGATTCTGCCGATCGTCACGTCGCTGTCGCGCGAGGTCTTCCGCCAGACGCCCACGATGAACGAAGAGGCGGCGCTCGCCCTCGGCGCGACCAAGTGGGAGATGATCCGCACGGCGGTGCTGCCCTACGGCCGCCCCGGCATCCTCGCCTCGGTCATGCTCGGCCTGGGCCGGGCGCTCGGCGAGACCATCGCCCTGGCGATGACCCTCGGCGCCAACTACCTCGTCACCTTCGACATCGTCGGCAACAGCGGCAACTCGATCGCGGCCAACATCGCCAACCGGTTCGGTGAGGCCGGTGACCTCGGCCGGGGCGCGCTGATCGCCTCCGGCCTGGTCCTGTTCGCCATCACCCTGGTGGTCAACGTGTCCGCGCGCATCATCATCTACCGCCGCCGCGAATTCCGGGAGGCCGCCGTATGACCGCCCTGCCTGTCACCCTGCGGGCGCGCCGCCTGCCCGGCTTCGCCCCCTGGGCGATCGCCGCCGGCGCTGTCGCAGTCGCGTACGCCGCCGTCTACATCGGTGGGCTGATGGGCGGCGGGGGATTCCTCGCCCTCGTCGCAGCGGTCCTGCTCTACCTGGTGGGCCTCGGCGTCATCGCCACCCGGGTGGAGGGCAGCCGGGCAGCCCGCAACCGGATCGCGACCTCGCTGATCTACTCGGTCGTCGCGCTGGCATTGTGGCCGCTGGTGTCCGTGGTCTGGACGCTGGTGCAGAAGGGCACGAGCCGGCTGGACGCCGACTTCTTCGGGCACTCCAACGCCGGTATCACCGCCTTCGACGCCAACGGCGGCGCCTACCACGCGATCATCGGAACGCTCGAGCAAGTAGGCATCGCGACGCTGATCACGGTGCCGCTGGGCATCCTCGCCGCGGTCTACATCGTGGAGTACGGCCGCGGCCGGCTGGCGACCGCCATCCGGTTCTTCGTCGACGTCATGACCGGCATCCCGTCCATCGTGGCGGGTCTGTTCGTCCTGGCCTTCTGGGTCTACGTGGTGTATCCGCTCTACAGCCCGGACGGCAAGCCAGGCTACTCCGGCTTCGCCGCGTCCCTGGCGCTGAGCGTCCTGATGCTCCCGACGATCACCCGGTCGTGCGAAGAGATGCTGCGGCTGGTGCCGACCGCCCTGCGGGAGGGCTCCTACGCCCTCGGTATCGCGAAATGGAAGACGATCGTGCGCATCGTGCTGCCGACGGCGCTGCCCGGGATCGTCACCGGCGTCATGCTCGCCGTCGCCCGTGCGGCCGGCGAGACCGCGCCGGTGCTGCTGGTCGCGGGCGGATTCGACTCGATCAACACCGACCCGTTCATCGGCAACCAGTCCTCGCTGTCGATCTACATCTACCAGCAGGCGGGTCTGGGGTCGCAGTTCGGCCCGCCCCGCGCCTGGACGGCGGCGCTGACCCTGGTCGCCCTCGTCCTCTCCCTGACCATCGTGGCGAAGCTGCTCGCCCGTCGAAGCAAGCTGAAGTAGGCAGGAAAGAAATGGCGAAGCGCATCGAAGCGGTCGGGGTGACCGCGTACTACGGCCAGTTCAAGGCCATCGAGAACATCACGATGACCATCGAGCCGCGGTCGGTCACCGCGCTGATCGGCCCCTCCGGCTGCGGCAAGTCGACCTTCCTGCGATCGGTCAACCGCATGCACGAGGTGCTGCCCGGCGCCCGGGTGGAGGGCCGGCTGACCATGGACGGGCAGGACATCTACGACCGCGCCGTGGACGTCACCGCCGTACGCCGGTCGATCGGCATGGTCTTCCAGCGCCCGAACCCGTTCCCGACGATGTCCATCTACGACAACGTCGTCGCCGGGCTGAGGCTCAACGGGCTGCGCAAGAAGTCCTCGCTCGACGACGCCTGCGAGAAGGCGCTCAAGAACGCCAACCTCTGGGACGAGGTCAAGAACCGGCTGAACAAGCCCGGCGCGGGCCTGTCCGGCGGTCAGCAGCAGCGGCTGTGCATCGCCCGCACGATCGCGGTCGAGCCGCAGGTCGTGCTGATGGACGAGCCGTGCTCGGCGCTGGACCCGATCTCCACCGGCGCGATCGAGGATCTGATCTTCGAGCTGAAGAACGACTACACGATCATCATCGTGACCCACAACATGCAGCAGGCCGCCCGGGTCAGCGACCGCACGGCGTTCTTCTCCATCTCGCAGACAGGCGATCCCGGCCGGCTCATCGAGTACGACATCACCTCCAAGATCTTCACCAACCCGGGAGAGAAGCGGACCGAGGACTACATCACCGGTCGCTTCGGGTGACCGTGGTCGTGCTGCTGGTCGCCGACCCCGACCCGGACCTCGCGTCCCGGGTCGCCGTCGAGCTGGAAGATCACGCCATTCGCGCGATCACCTGCTCGGACGGGGCTGAGGCCCTGCTCATCGCCGGTGCCGAGCACCCGGACGCGGTACTCGCCGCGACCACACTGCCCACCATCGGCGGCGCCGCCTTCGTGCGGATGCTCGCCACGCGTACCGGCATCCCGGTGGTGTTGGGCGTCTCGGACGGCGACGGGCCGGCGGCGGCCGAGGCACTCGCGGCCGGCGCCGCCGCCTGCGTCGCACGGCCCTACCGGATCGCGGAGCTGCTGCCGATGCTGCTCGCGCTGCGGCCGATGGCGGCCGACGGACCGGTGCTGCAGGTGGGCGACCTGCGCCTGGACCCTGGCAGCCTGTCGGTGCAGCTGCGCGGTCAGCCGGTACGCGTGCCGATGCGCGAGCTGCGGCTGCTGCAGCTGCTGATGACGAACGCCGACAAGGTCGTCACCCGCGAGCAGATCCACGACGCGGTCTGGGGCGGCGTGCAGAACTCCAACACCGTCACCGTGCACGTGCAGCGGTTGCGGCAGCGGCTCGGTGACGACCAGCACGATCCGAAGCTGATCCTGACCATCCGCGGTGTCGGCTACCGCCTCGTCCCACCCGGCCCCGCCGTACTGTGATCATCGCTCCCGCCGCCGGGGAGTGCTTGCGCGAGCCGCCAGAAGTTCAGTCAGTGGTTGGAGCGGGGCAAATCGCCCCGCGGAACCACTTGACGGGAGCGATGATCACAGAAGCGTTAGAGGGCGCCGGAGATGAAGTGCGTCAGGTCCTTGCCGCGCTTGGCGAGCAGGTCGTAAGGATCCTCCTCGGGCAGCGCCATCAGGTCCCGCAGATCGTGATCGGCGCCGACGAGCAGGAAGTTTCCGCGCACGGACTCGCCGAAGACGTCCTGTTCGGCGAGGACGACCGCGTCACCGAACGTGTCCCGGACCGCCTGCGACAGCGCCCGTACGAAGATCAGCGGACGGCCGTCGATCACGTTGGCGATGTAGAGCCCGCCGGGGGCCAGCGCCGCCGAGGCCAGCTTCACGAACTGCGCCGTGGTGACATGCCGGGGGACCGCCGAGCCGGTGAAGATGTCCGCGATGATCAGGTCGTACGCGCCGGGCTCGGCCGCCGCGAGGGCGTTCTTCGCATCGCCGATCGTCACGGTGATTCCCGAGCCGGGCTGCAACGGCAGGCGTTCGGCGACCAGATCGGCCAGCAACGGATCGATCTCGACCACGGTCTGTTCGCTTCCCGGCCGCAGCAGCGCCAGGCAGCGTGGCAGGCTCAGCCCGCCGCCGCCCAGATGCAGCACTCGCAGCGGACCGTCGGCCAGCTCCACTTCGATGATCCGCAGCGTCCGGCGTACGTAGTCGAACGCGATCATGATCGGATCGGCCAGGTTGACATGCGACTGCGGCATGCCGTTGACGACGAGCGTCCAGGCGTCCGGCTCATCAGGGTCGGCGAGGAACTCGACGACCCCGGTCTCGATGACGAAATGCTCCCCCACCCCGCAAGCGTAGGCGGTCGCTTCGACGAGCCCGGCGATTCAGAGGAGACGTGGAGCGTCAGGCGACCTTCAGCTGCTCATCACCGAAGTCTGCGATGAGCTTCAACGTGCCACCCAGCGCTGCGACGAAGCGATTGAGCACATCCTGCGTCGACACGTCGCCGTTCTCGATCTGTGAGACCCTCGCCACGGAAACGCCCATCCTCGTGGCGACCTGCTCCTGCGTCATCCCGCGCCGCTTGCGCAGCTCCGCCAGCCGCCACCCGCGCGCCTCAGCGAGCATCGAGCCCATGGCGGCATCAAAGGAGTCCCGGCCGCCCGCCGTCTGCACGGCACGGTCCAGGTGATCGGTGTCCCGCCAGCGCTTAACCTCGGTCATCACGGATCTCCTGTTCACGCTCTTTCAGGTATGTCGCGTAGAGCTGCTCAGCCTCCGGTATCGCAGTGCGATACCAACTCTTCCACTGCCCTGATTTGTCACCAGCCACCAGCAGAATCGCCGAGCGCCAAGGGTCGAAGACGAACATGATCCGAATCTCCGTCCGCCCGGCCGACGGTGGACGTAGCTCTTTCATGTTGGCGATCTGGGACGCGGTCACCGTATCCACCAGCGGGCGCCCTTCGGCGGGGCCGTTCTGTTCTAGGACCAGGATCGCCTGGTTCACCAGCCGATGGCTCTCCCGGTCCACCTCATACAGATTGTCAAGGAAGGTTTCGACCTGGCTGGTCAGGAGTATCTCCCACTGCATGCAGCAGCCTTCCTCTCGGAAGCGAGTATATCAAGAATGTCCTAAACCTGGGAGGTGGTGGCTGCAATCGGCTACGGGCTCTTCGATTTCAGGAGATCGAGGCGCAGACGATGGCGGCGATCGCCGCGTTGGCCGCCGCGGTGACCCAGACCGCCGGGTGCGGCTGCGGATCCACCAGGATCTCGCCGAGCTTGCCCGGGGTGAGCATGTCGACGAGCCAGAACGCCCCGGCCATCAGCAGCAGGCCGAGGACGCCGAAGATCGCCGTGGACGCCAGGCCGATCCAGAAATCGGCGTACGTCGTGATGATCGAGGTGAAGGCGATGGCGCCCACGCCCAGCAGGGCGGAGGCGAGGAAGACGGCCGCGTTGCGGTTGCCCTCGCTCCAGATCTGATGGCGCAGCGGACCCGGGGTGAGCCAGTCGGCCAGCAGAAAGCCCGCCAGCAGCAGGAGCACACCGACCGCCGTGAACGCGATCGAGCCCACCAGCCCGTCCAGCACGTCCCTCATCGTCTCTCCCGTCTGCGCCGGAGCCTGCGCGCCCCGAGGTTCTGCGGCGGAAGAGTAGCTGAGCTGCGCAACCGTTGCAGCCCCCGGGTACGCTCGCCGCTCATGACCAGACGCACGGCGAACAAGCGCCGCAACCGCCGGCGCGGAAAGGTTCAGATGTACACGCCCCAGCCGGTAGCGACCGCCAAGGCGCGTCGCAAGCTGCGTTCGGAGCACGTCACCTACGGCGTCATCGGGGCGCTGGTGCTGGCCTGCTGCGGCTTCGGCGCCTACCGGTACTCCAACGACAAGGACTGCGTCGACCCCAACAGCCTGCAGGTCATCGACCGCAGCTACTGCCGCGCCGGTGGGCACGGGCGGTGGTACTACGGCGGCCACAGCAGCGGCATCGGCAGCAAGGTCTCCGGCGGCTCCTTCGAGCGCGGAGGCTTCGGTAGCCGATTCAGCGGCGGCAGCTGATGCGGCGGGTCGCCACGCAGCCCCGGCCAGGCTGGCGGGAGACCGTCGAGGGGCAAGGGCTGCTCTACGCGGTCATCCCGGACGAGGCGGGCGTCCCCGAGACCTACTGGGACGAGTCGGCGTACTACGAGTTCAGCCTGGCGGAGATCGAGTTCCTGGAGGAGACCGTCGCCGACCTGCACGCCCTGTGCCTGGAGGCGGCCGAGCACGTGGTCAGCACCGGCCGCTACCGCGATTACGGCATCACCGACCCGCGGGTGATCCGGTTGATCGAGCGTTCCTGGGCCGAACGCGACCGCGAGATCAGCCTCTACGGCCGGTTCGATCTGCGCTACGACGGCTCGGGCCCGGCGAAACTGCTGGAATACAACGCGGACACGCCGACGGCGCTGCTGGAGGCCGCCGGGCCGCAGTGGTTCTGGATGGAGCAGCTGCATCCGGGCGCCGACCAGTGGAACTCCCTGCACGAGCGGCTCATCGAGGCCTGGCGTCGGCACGCCATCCAGGGCCCGGTGCATTTCGCGTTCACCGTCGCCGATGAGATCGGCGAGGACTACATGACCGTCTCCTACCTGCAGGAATGTGCGGAGCAGGCCGGGCTGCACGGGGTCGGCCTGGCGATGGAGGAGATCGGCTGGGATCCCACTGGCCGGTTCGTCGACGAGCAGGGCCGCGAGATCAAGACGATCTTCAAGCTCTATCCGTGGGAGTGGCTGGTCAACGACCGTTTCGGCGCGCGCCTGCTCGATCTCGCCGAGTCCGGCCGCGGCCCGCGCTGGATCGAACCCGCCTGGAAGATGCTGCTTTCGAACAAGGCGCTGCTGGCGATCCTGTGGGAGCTGCATCCGGGCCACCCGAACCTGCTGCCCGCGTACCTCGACGGCCCGCGTGACCTGGTCATCCACGGCTACGTCGAGAAGCCGCTGCTGGGCCGCGAAGGCGCCGGGGTCCGGATCGTCACGCCCGGCTTCGCCATTGGTGACCAAGCGGAAGGTCCGCTGTGCTACCAGGCGTCTCACGCCTTGCCGGAGTTCGACGGAGCCCGGCCGGTGCTCGGCGCCTGGGTCGTGGACGGCGAACCGGCGGGCCTGGGCATCCGGGAGACGCCCGGCCTGATCACCGACACGACGGCTCACTTCGTCCCCCACATCATCAGGTGAGCCCGCCGGCTGAGCGAAATCCGGTGGAGCGCGGCCGCGGCCGTCGATAGCCTGCCGCTGGAGGTACGCGATGGGCAGCATGACGATCCGTCAGGTCCAGACGGACGCGGACTACGAGGCATGGCGGCAGGTACGCCTGGCCGTCTATCCGGGCGAACGGACCGCGACCGTCGACGAGCTGCGCTCTCGAGCCTCCCCGGACCGCCTGCTGGTGCTGGCCGAACGCGACGGCGACCTTGTCGCGGCCGGTTCTGTGATGCCGTCGAGCATCGGCGACGCCGGATCGGCCGTGCCCCTGGTCCTGCCTGACGTACGCCGTCAGGGCGTCGGCACGCAACTGCTGGAATACCTGACGGCCGAAGCCCGCCGCCGAGGCTTCCCGGTCGCCGCGGCCAACGCCGACGACCCCGGCTCCGCGCTGTTCGCGCAACGGTTCGGGTACGCCGAGGTCGATCGCCAAGTTGAGCAGGTACGCGAGATCGGCGACGAGCCGCCGGTGATCCCGCCGCCGGGCGTGCGCCTGGTGACGGTGGCTCAGCGGCCCGAGTTGTGGCGCGCCGCGTACGACACGTTGGCGTTGCCGGGTGTCGCGGACATGGCGGTCACCGCGCCGATGAAGTTGTCGCTGGAGGAGTGGGAAGAGGAGTGGCTGGGCGAGCCTGCGGCCACCTTCTTCGCGGTCGACGAGCTCACCGGTGACCTGATCGGCACCGCCGGGCTGGCCCTCGACGAAGACACTCCGGACCGGGCGGAGAACGGGTTCACCACCGTCCGCCGGGACTGGCGTGGCCGGGGGATCGCCGCCACGGTCAAGCGCGCCACCCTGCACTGGGCCGCCGAGCAGGGGCTGCGCGAGGTCTACACCTGGACGCAGCGCGGCAACGCCGACATGCGCCGTCTCAACGAGCACCTGGGGTATGTGACCCGCACCGTCAGCATCCGCTTCGAGAAGCCGCTGACCTCATAAGGACGGCTGGTGCGCCAGCGCCGCCGCCTGCCGGGGCACCCGCGGCTTGACGGCCGGCCGCCACACCTTGCCGTTGGCGTAGACGATCCGGAAGCCGAGGTAGGCCGCGAGCGGCGCCCATTGCCGGGAGCCGATACGCAGTTCGGTCGCGTTGTGCCGTTGGCCTGTGGCGAGAACGTCGAGCAGGACCGTCTCGAACGCCGCCGACTCCACCCAGCCGACCTGCCGGGAGTATCCGCACATCAGCGCCGCCCCGGTCGCCTTCAGGAAGGCGTGCAGCTTGGACTCGGAGGCCTGCAGCACCGAGCAACTGCCGAAATAGAGCCGTTTGCCCTCGCATTTGCCGGCGAGCTGATCGGCGACCTCGTCGAGCTCGACGCTGTGCCAGTCGGTCAAGCACAGCCGGGAAGGCTCCCCGTGCATGGCGAAGAAGCCGACGTTGTAGTCCGAGTATTGCCGCAGCGTCCACCGGTCGAGGAAATAGGTGAGCTCGTCGGGCGCGGCGACATCCTTGTGGATGAACCTGATGGCCCGATGGCGCTCGAGCAGCTCCAGCGTCGACCGCACAGAGCTGCGGTCGCGCAGATCGCGGTGCCATTGTCCCTCGACGCAGAAGATCCCGCCTTGCGGCATCCGCATCTCCTCCCCACGGGCCTGAGGCACCGACGCTACTCGTGACGTGTGACATCCGGGGCCCTAGTTTTGGGGCGGCGCTTACGGAGCGCTGCGCGAGATACCGGATAACGCGGCCTCCGGGGGCGCGGAGGGGACGTTATCCGCCATAACGCGCGCAGGCGTCGAGTCGGCGCGCGCAGGCGTCGCGTCAACGCGCGCAGGCGTCGAGGGCGTGGTCTTGCGCGCCGGGCGCAGCTCGTCGACCCGGACCAGCGTCACTCCGGCCACGATCAACGCGCCGCCGAGCAGCTGGACCACGGTCGGCAGCTCACCCA
>Ga0184623_10000901_pt1 | contig 12937 bp, 15 predicted proteins | sample PLM1_100_b1_FD_133138 | JGI IMG/M metagenome (GOLD analysis project Ga0184623, IMG submission 133138) | Groundwater sediment microbial communities from an aquifer in East River, Colorado, USA - PLM1_100_b1 | ecosystem: Environmental > Terrestrial > Soil > Riparian zone | place: USA: East River...
CGGTAGTCGAACGTGCTCGCGAGCCCGTGACCGGGCCGATCGACGGCGATGACGCGCCGCGTCCGGGCCAGCCGCGCCATCAGCGGAGCCCAGTCGGCGGCGTTGCCCATGCCCCCGTGCACCAGCAGCAGGGGTCGCCCGCGCCGGCCTCGATGGCCTGCGTCTCGCCGCCGGACCAGCGGAGCCGTCGGCTCGACCAGCCGGCCACCTCGCGATCCAGGAACGCCGCCTGCGCCTGCTCGACCTCGCCATCGAGCCCGAGGGCGCGACCATCGGGCCCGACGGCCCTGCCCCGCTGGCGCAGAAGCTGCCGCGGACCGGAGACCAGGGCGACGAGCCGGTCGACCTCGCGGTTCGCCATCGGACGCGGCTCCCGATCGACCCAGCGTCGATCGATCCACCGGCCGATCGGGCCGAGCGGGATCGTGTATTCGGTCAGCAGATCGAGATCCGTGCCCACGTCACGTGCCGAGAGCGTGGCCACCATCCGCACCAACGTTCCGAGCGGCCCCTTGAGGACAGTCTCGTGCAGCCAGGGCGGCTCCGAGCGAACGACGAGGGTCCGGAATCTCCACGGTCCGCGGATGATGAGCGTGTAGCGCGTCCCGGTGGCGTCGAGCGGGCCCGTCTGATCCACTGGTAGGTCGTCCCCAGGCGAGGATCGCCTGCCACGCCACGTGCCGCGAGGTACCTGCCGAACCCGGACTCCTGCTGGACGATCACGTCGTAGTAGCGCAGGCCCTGGTCACCACCCCGCGAGCACGTCGAGGCACCGATCGAAATGGTGGTGACGGGCCAGCTCTACTGCTACTACGTGACCGCGCAGAATGCGTCGGGCGAGAGCGGGCCTTCTCCTGAAGCCTGTTCTACCGTGCCCTAGCGAAACCGGCAGTCCTCGGCGGCACGGGGCGCGGCCGTCCTCGCTGAGGCCCGAAGGGACCCAACATCGTTAGGCTGGGGCTACCTTCGAGGGCAGCCCCAGCCCAGTTGCGCGAGCCGGCAGAGCGACTGGCTAGTTGTTCGGGTTGTCGTAGAACATGTTCCAGATGGTCGTACCGCCCTGCGTGATGACCAGGGTGGCGCCGGTGATTCCACTGGAAACCGGGTTGACCCCGGTCCAATTGCCGTTCGGGCAGCCGATGCTCTTGCCAGGCACCGTCGCTGCGGGTGTGAAGGACACGGTCAGGTTGATTGTCCCTCGGCCGTTGTGATCGGCATTCCCGAGATCCTGAGACCCACTGGATGTCGCGTCGACAGGGTTTTGGCCCGGCGCTTGGGCCCCGCCCTTGTTCTGGCAGGTGTACGTCACGCTGGCGTTCACCGTGAGCGTCGCGACCGCGGGCTGGTTACCGAAGCCGCTCCCATTGCCGGTCGCCGTCACCGACGTAGTGCCGTTAAAGGTGACGGTTGGTCCTGAGTGCCACGTGACCGCCGCCAGGGCGACCGTTGCCGTCAGGGCGAGCGCCATTCCGACGGCCGCCATAGAAAATACGATTCGACGCATGATTGGACTCCTAGCTATTTCGGTGGCCCGCTCAGCGGGCGAAATTGGGTACGCCGAAGGTTTACGAACGATCCGAGGGTCGCCTCCGGCTGTTGAATTGAGCGCGTCCGCACAAATGGGCCGGGCGTCAGCCCACGACTGGTAAACGTGCCCGGGTACTCAGCGGCATCCTCCCCTGGGCGCCTTACTCCCCCCGCAAGACGGAATGCGCGGACGACATGGCGCGCGCACGGACCTTGGTCGCGCGATCTGTGTCGCGGCTGACTACAAGCCTCCCTCTGACTTCGGATGCGGTCGTGGCACCCCGCCGGCGCATCCGAGATCGCGAGTCTGCTAGTACCATGGTACTAAGTCAAGAGGGGACTTTCGGGCCAGTGCGTGCGCGCACCAGCGTTGTCCGAAAGTTGACACACGTGGCGGCGTTCGCGCGGCGAGGGCACCCCCCTCTTCACGCCCGAGCGAAGGTCCCGCGAGACGATCGGCAGCCGGTCGACCGGCGAGGCCTGCGCGTGCTGGCGCTTGACATCGTCGGCGTCAAGTTAACGTGGCGGCGGACCATGTCGAGCGCCGTGCGTCCCAAGATCCGCGAGCCTTGTTGCAGGCCGCCGAGGCCGGATTCCTTCGAGGGATCGGCCCCCAGCCCTTCGCGGAGCTGGGGCCGATCGATTCGACGACAGCGCGACGGACCGGACGTGGTCGTCGCTAGCGCCGGAATGGACTCGCACCGGCCACCCACGGACCTGACCACGGGAATCCAACAGCTGATAGGTGTGCCCGTTTGTATCGGCCCGCCAAGCACGGTAGCACTGCGCATAGGGCGGGAGACTTACGAAACAGCTGCTCTACCGCTGAGCTATGTCGGCCCGGGTTTCACGCTCAGTTACAGCTGATAACTGGCGATTCCACCGAATCCGGTTGACGCACAACGCTCGAATTGCCAGATGTGTCGCCGCCAGGTGACACATCTGGAGCATTCGATACGCCAAACGACCTCCGGCGCTGCCGATCTTAGCGCAGCCGGCGATCTCTACTTCATTGCGCCTCATTCGTGCGCGACCTGCGGGCAGCAACGTCGCGCCGGCGATCCTCAAGACCTACGCCCAGGCCGTGCGGACCATGAGGAAAGGTCGGTGGGTGTGGTCCCACCGACCTTCGAGTTACCCCCAGTACGGTCGCGGTGCGATCAGCCGCACCTAAGCTTCTCGAACTCGACGATGACGTCGGAGCCCACGATCGTGATGTGGGCCACCGCGTTGAACCGGAGGCTCGAGCCGTCAGTGCCCGCGCCTTTCACGCGGAACGTGAACGTCGCGTTGAACCCGTCCGGGTTGAGGTTCTCGCCGAACCACTGGGTGAAGCGCCCGGAGTAGTCGGGCAGGGCCGGATCGGTCGTATCGAAGACGAAGGTCCCGGTAAACGTGCCAGTAACGTGATGGTGGCCGTCCGGGAACTGGGTCACATGGATCACGCCGTTGTACGTGAGCGTGACCGTTCCTGGCGCGTTGCCCGCGCAGGGGTTGACGTCCGCGAACGACTCGGTCACATCCTTGAAGACGTCGGTGAACGTCTCCGGCGACCCACCGTGAGCGGAGACGGCCGTGGGAAGGGCGAGCATTGCTGCCACCACGAGGCCGATGAGTGTGCGCTTGCGCATGCGTCCTCCTCGGGCTGGCGCGGGGGACGTGCGCGACGGGGGCCGGGCGCCCCTGAACCGCCAGCGCTACAGCCATCCCCCTTCCCAGCTGCTGTTCCAGTCTACTCGGGGGGGCCAAGACGACAGCCGCCTCAATAGGGCGGAGGTGATCCTTTCGACCGCATCGATGCGCTGTCAGGGAAGGTACCGCCACGCTCAACGCTGCAAGGGCGATCCACCACCGTCCATCGCGCCGCCGCCGCGTGTCTCCTCGGGCCGCTGGCCCTATTCGGGCTTCCGGTCTTCTCGACGGTCCTGGTCACGTTTGCACCGACCGAAACCGAACGCGGTTGCGGCGCTGGTTGGCATCCTCGTCTACTGGGGCTGGCGGCTGGCGCTCGCCACGCATCTCAGGATGGCGATCTCCTGATCTCGACGTCCGATCTCCAGTGGCGCCTGCCCGGTGGAACGCTCAATCTCTCGGTCGACACGACGTTCGACGGGGGCGTCGGCGCGGGACGAGATTCCGGGATCGTCGGCTCGCCGGCGGCGGCGGGGAGAGCGATCTCATGCGGCTCGCCGGCTGGCGGACCCGCCAGATGCTCGATCGCTATGGCGCGAGCGCGGCGTTCCGGTTGCCCGCGATCTCCGGTCAGGCGATGTCGTCGCGATCCACGGTGAGGCCGCGACCCGCGCGGATCTGGGGCAGGAGGAGTCGCTGGTCGGCCAGCAGACGGACGGCGAGGTCCGAATCGTCCATCGCCAGGCCGGGCAATGCCGGCGTCGCGGTAGGCGCGGCCATCGGTGCTGACCAGTGCCGAGAACGCCGGACGCTCGACAACCGGCGCAGCTCGCCGGGCGCGATCGACTATCCGCCGGAAGCGCTGCCCGTGATCGCGTGGCTCGGCCTGCGGGCCGCGAGGGCTACTCGACGAGGCGGGGTGAGACGCAACGTCGACACGCTCCGCCAGCGGCACCGCAAAGCCGCCAGCGCTAGCAGCGGGCCTCGATCTCAACGACTCGGAGCCCTAAAAGACGATTGTTTCGTGATCCGAGGCGTGTGGCCATGCCTGGACGCCGGACCGCGTGAGGTGCCGCTGGCAGTCGCCCCTCCACGCGGCTGATGACTTTGGGTCGGGTCGGAGCTAAGTCAGCGCCTCCGTGATCACCTCGCAGAAGAGCACGAAGTCACTGTCCGCTTCCGGATGGGGCCCCTTGATGGTGACCTCGGAACCGAGGAACTCGCCCGTCGCCAGATCAAAGGTGTCGGCGAACGTGATGACTCCGGCGTCACGGAGCAGGACGGGACCGTCGGCCGTCCGGATCTTCTCTGGCAGACCGATGAACGATGTGACGAACGTGATCGTGCCCGCTTGCTCGTCGATCACGGCCGTGCCCGTGACCATCCCCGCGGACGAGACCACGACCGAGTTGCCGTTCTCCGGATTCGTGAAGGTCGCCATGAACGAGCTCGTGTCTTTGAAGCTGTCGTCCGCATACAGGAAGAAGTTGTCCGCGACAACGAGCTCGACCTCGACCGGGATCCCGCAGATCTCGTCTGAGAAGCTGTCGGTGAAATGGTCGTGGAACGCCGCGATTGGCTTTGCCGCCAGCGCGGCTCCTGGAAGGACGAGTACGACGATTAGCGCCGTGAAGACGGCGCGTACTAGGATCGGCCGGGCCATTTGAGGCCTCCTTCGCTCGTGCAGCGTGCCGCCTGGGGACGACACGAACGCAGGTACCAGGGAAGGGGATAGCCCTTGGCTACCGGACGTCGTCCATCCGCACCCTCCCGCATAGCGCCACCTCCCCACGGAAACGTCAACCGAATGTACCACGGCCGCCGCGGTACTCCACCGCGCCCGGTTTTCTGGACATCACACTAGAGCTTGTCGCCCACGGTGAAGCCCGCCGCGACCCGGATCTATTGCCCGCACCCAGGCGAAGCGAATCATCAGGCTTGGCTTCAAGGAGGTCGTCGAGCGTGGTTCGGAGGTCGTCGTGCTCGATCGCGACCCTGTCGAGAGGAGCGGCCTGGTCGGTCCCGGTGAACTCCGGCTCGTCGCGCTCCACGAGCTCGAGCATCGTGAGCCGCGGCACCGCGGAATCTGGCCCCGCGGGATCAGGAGGCTGGCACCCAGGACCCACGCAGGCGTCTCGAACACCCCTTCCTGCTTCGACGCTTCTGGCCCGCAGACTACCGCGGCGCGGTCCATCGTCCAGCCGTGGACCCGGGCAGAGTTGAAGGCGGGAGCACTGACTTATCCCGGTCGGCCGATTGCCGGGAGCTCACCGGCGCTGAGCCATGTCGCGCTGGAGACCAAATAACGCGGCGCGCCGAGGTTCACCTGGCGAGCTTGTGCGCCGAACGCCAGATCCGGCGCCTGGGGAGAAGGTGCCCCGCGACCGAAGTCGCGGATCGCTCCCACGGCGGGCATCCCCTCGAATCGAATAGCTGATAACTATGCCCGTTTGTACCGACCCGCCAAGCACGGTAGCACTGCGCATAGGGCGGGAGACTTACGAAACAGCTGCTCTACCGCTGAGCTATGTCGGCGCCGATCAAGAATAGCCGATGTTCTCGGACATCAGCTGCTCGCACTCCTGCCCGATCGATCAGGATGGAGCTCAGACCACTAGCACAACGCTCGAATAGCTGATAAGTGTGAGCACGCTTCGCTCGAGGCTGACGGCCATCCGCTTCAGCTTGGAACGGCCGTTCGCTTGATGGAGCGGCGGATGGCCTGTGGCCGAATTCCGGTCGTGAGGTGAGGCACGCGTGGACGCGGCCGGTCGGCCCGCGCCCGTCCGCGGCGGTCTGGTCGGCGCGGCTTCGCCACCCAGCGGTTGCGTGGGCGGGCAGGGATGCCGGACATGCCCGGCATCGGGAGTGTGGAGCGCGAGCCGGCCGGCGACGGGCGGAGTGGCGTCGCTCACCGCGGCAGCGGGTTCGGGCCGGTCGCCGTCACGAGGCGCTGCGGGACCCAGTCATCGACGTGGACAAAGCCGTCGAACGTGGCCCCCTCGAGGACGCAGGCGTCATGCAGAGAGCGGCGGTAGAACTTGACGTGGGTGAAGTCCTCGAAGAGGACGTAGTAGGGCTCGTTGTCCGCACTCTGGAACTGCTGCCCGGTCAACGTGGCGCGGTGCTCCCGCGAGAAGGCATCGACCTCGTCGCCGATGACGACCCCGAGGTGCTCGAGGCCCATCTTGTAGACGCGCTGGTGGACCGGCGGAATGAGCTCGATGAGCGGAACCGACATCCCGTCGAGGACCTCGAGCGGCGTCGCGAGCAGGATCTTCGAGATCGGCCGGCCGTTCCAAACGCTCTCGAGGTTCGCGGTCGCGTGGCGTTCGAGCTGGGTTCGCAGGTGGACGTACTGGTCCCACTCCGGCACGCGGAACGCGAGGTGGCTGAGCGGGTACGGGCGGATGTCGATGCCCCGCGCGAGCAGGCGGTCGCCCTGCTGCGCGGCGAACGCCCGATAGTCCCCGATGATGTCGCCCACCAGATCGGCCATCGCCGCCTCCTCTCGGCCGCCATCGTACGACGCGGTATGCGGCGGACTGATCAGGCGACCGCGCGCCAGGCGAGGTAGGCGAGCGAGGCGACTTCGAGCCAGGCGCGTGCACTCGCCTCGCCACCTTCGTGCAGCGCGACAGCCGCCGCCAGCGACCGAGCTGGGCGAAGGCATGCTCGGCCTTGACCAGCGGCCGGATCGGCACGAAGGCGCTGATCCGGCGGAGCCTTGATGTCGAGGGCGAGCTGCGTGCGCGCGCCGAGACGCTCCAGCCCGCGGTAGGCGCGGAGGAAACGGCCAGTCGGACGATCCCCAACGCTCCTCGCCGTGGACCCACTATCTCGAGCACCACTCGCTGGCCGACGGGGGCGGCAGGTTCGGCAGAACGGAGCTCGCCGGCCGGCTGGAATCGGACGTCAGCCGGCACCTAGGAGCAGCGATCGCCCGCTGGGAGTGACCGGGACGCCCTCCAAGGCTTCGTGACCAACGCGTCACGGCGCGGACGCCGAGGTCCGCCGTACCGGAACGCAATCGGACCAGTTTGGGGAGCACGAAGCGAGACCGCCCAGTCGGGCGGCCTCGCTCACTCCGATCTCGACGACGAGTCAGGCGCAGGCAATGTCCCGGTTGAACGCGGCAAAGACACCCGACGGGTTGTCGCCGCGGGGACGAGTCAGAGGCACTGCGTAAGCAGGATCCCGATGTTCGTTAGACCGCGGCAGGCAGGTCCGCGGAACTGCGCTTCGAGTGGGATCTCGCCGTCCGGCCCGACCCCGAAGTAGATGCTCGCATCGGCCACGTTGTCGCCATCCATGTCGAACGCGAGGATGCCGTGGAAGCCCTCCCCGGTCCCGACGTCGACGATGCCCCGGTCGAGCCGTTCCTGCAATCCAGGAGAGATGTAGAGGATCGTCTCGAAGTCTGCTGCGAACACGATCTGGGCGCCGGCAGTCGCAGGCTTGCTCGCGTTCGTGCACTCGAATGCCAAGGCAGACGACGCGATCAGCAGGCTCGCGACCACGCCGACGACCACCGCCACCATCCGTCTCGTCATCGGATGCGTCCCTCCTTCCGTGGTGACCCCCGGCGGAGAAGCGTCGAGTATGCGCCCGAACATCCGGACGCCTCAAGGGCGGGCGTCCGGATCGTTGTCGGAAGGCACCGCGCGACGGCCGCCTGCGGCGCGAACGGGTGGGCGGTTTTCAACCATGCCTGACGGCGCACGCGCTCGCCGCCCTTAGAGCGGCGGGACTGGCGGGAGCTGCGGATGCTCGGCGAGCAGGGCGCCGCAGTCGCAGAACTCCGCCTCGCGAGCCGTCGGGCCATGTACGCCTCGCAGCGCCACTGGAATCCAGGGTGACGCTGCGATAGCTCGATGTCCGGAATCCGCGGCACGTCCTCGGGCCGGTTGGCGGTGTCCCAAGCCCTGACGCGGCAGGCCGACGAGCAGAACCGACGATTGGCGCGCGCGCCGCGCGGCAACGGACGCCCCGGCACCGGGCACCGCGACGTTCGGTCGACTGGCGGTGTCCCCTGCGAGTTGCGCGCAAAGACCGTCAACCGGTTTCGTGCCATCACTGCCGATGGCGAGGAGGCGATCATGCCTATCTCCTCATCTGCAGAGCCGCCGGTCGTGATCCGAGCCGCCCGTCAGGTGGCCGGGCAGATCGGGTTCGGTGGGAGCTCGAAGCCGCCGATCGTCGCTGCGTCGACGGCCAGGGCGAATGCGTCCGCCTCGACAAGTGCGAGCGCCTCCCTAACTGGAGAGGGTGGCAGGCCGGGGTCGGCTTGAAACGAGTCGGTGGCGATCCGGACCAGGCGTCCGTCGGCGATGGTGAGGATGGTCGCGATCGCGCTCGCCTGATTGGCGAGCCCGCTCGCGCTGGCGTCGCTGGCGAAAGCGTCCTCGTCGGCGATCGTGGTGGCGCCCACCTCGGTGCCGATCGGGACGCCGGCGGCGAAGCAGTTGGCATCCACCGCCAGCGCGTGGGCCTCGGCCGCGAGCCCTACAAGCGCGCCCTCCAGTCCTGGGTCGATCGGGCTGGGCGGCAATCCGATCCGTTCCAGGCGGTTGCCGAGCGGACCCAGCACTGCATCGATCGCCGCCACCCGGCTCTCGAGCGGCTGGCTGGTGTCGTCCGCGGAGCGGACCGGGAAGCGTTCGTCGGCGGTCGCGGCGGCGGCGAGAACGAGGGTCAGGACGACACCGATGACGATCGCCCGGATGCACATCACGCGGTTCACGTTGATCCTCCCGCTTCCGCCCTGTCCAGAACGGCAGGGGCAGGCGATTGACGGTAGTCACCGTCGTGCGCAGACACATCCGGGGATTCCCGGTGATTGGGACACCACGCGACAACTCGCGCCGATCAAACACCGGACACTTGCGGGTCAGCGTGACTCGTCCTGTCGGGCCATCCAGGCCCCGAGCTCAGCTCGGGACCCGATCCCGAGCTTTCCGTAGACGCGTGACATGACATCCTCGACCGTCTTCCGCGTCAGGAACACCTGCGCCGCGATCTGCCGGTTGGTCAGACCAGTCGCCGCCAGCTCGGCGACCCGACGCTCGGTTTCGGTCAGAACCAGCCGGCCGCCGTGACGGAGTCCAAGCCGTGCCAGCTCCGCATCGGTTTTTGCCACCCACAATGGCATCTCGAGCTCCATGAAGATCGCGCGACCCGCCGCCAGGGCCTCACGCGCCGCATGCTTCTGCCGCACCCTGCGGAGAATCTGGCCCTTGGCGAGCAGTGTCCGAGCTCGCTCGGACGGGATTGGCAGCTCATCGAGCTCATGCTCCGCGTCGGTGATGGTCCGTAACGCCGCGTCGTGCTGGCCCCTTGCCGACTCGAGCAACGCGCGGCCGCGCGCGCCGACGGCGCGCGCCATCGGCGAGTCGACCGAGCGCCCGGCCGATTCCAACCCGGCGATAAGGCGCTCGGCGCGATCGAGATCACCCGTCGCGATTCGGGCATCGATCAGATCCTCGACGAAGACCGTGGTCGGTGCATACGCGATGGTGGATCCGAGCCCTTCACACGGGGGACCGAGCACGCGCTCGACCTCGTCATTGTCGCCGCGCGACAGGGCGAGATGGGCAAGCGCCTTCGCCGTGTACCAGCGACCGTGGCCCCATCCCGTGAGGTCGAAGATGGCGGTCGCCTCGTCGGCGTCGGCCCGTGTCTGATCGGCGTCACCGTGGAACGAGGCGATGACGGCGCGAATGGCGATGGCGTAGCTGCGCAGCGTGTCGCTTTGGATGATGCCTGTGAGACGAACCGCCTCCCCCACGCGTTCGAGGGCGGTCGCGCGGTCGCCCCGAAGGAGGTCGATGAACGCCATCAGGTCCAAGACGTACGGCAATTCATGGTCCTCGCCCGACTCAACGATGCCGGTCTGCAGATCCATCAGCAACCTTCGGGCTCGACCGAGCCGTCCGAACAGCGCGTCGAGCGTGGCAGCGAACTGGGTCGGGCGGACCGTGATCGGGCTCTCGCGGCGCGAGTCTTCGAGCGCCATCGATCGGTGCAGCGCGGCACGGTCGAGGCGGCCGTCCTTGATCACCTCGGCATACACGCGCACAGCCAGGATCTCGGCCAGGAGCCCCGGCTCGGCACCCGATGCGGCGAGGCGCTCGGCTCGTCTCGCGTGCACAAGAGCGGCTGCGAGGTCCATGGCCGCCATATGGGCGAACGCGAGATGGAGCTCGAGTTGGGCGACGTGGGCTGGGTCGGCGCCGGGCTCCTCGGTCGCCTCCTCCAGGACTCGGATGGCCCCGGGAAAGCTCTGGCCATAGGCGATCTCGGCCACGAGCCAGTGGGCGCGGGCCCGGATCGCCGCATCGGACGAGGTGCCGAGGACCTCGTTCGCCATTGCCATCGCACGCTCGACGTTGCCGGCCCGCTCGTGGTGCTCGGCCGCGCGTAGGTGTCGTTCGACCATCGCAGTGCGCTGGTCGAGCGGCGTACGAGCCAGGGCACGCTCCTCCAACTCGGCGGCCGCCTCTGGCGCGCCCTTCTGCCGCGCTCGTTCGGCAGCCTCGTGGAGACGGCCGGCGAGTCGGCCGTCGCGCCTCCTCGATGCCAGGTCGGCGTGGCGCGTCCGCTCGTCGGGGTCATCGACCCGCCGCGACAGCCAGCGGTGAACCTCCGCGCGGCGGTCGGCTGGTGCCATCGAGTAGACCGCACTGGCGAATAGCGGGTGTGCGAATCTGATCCGCCCGTCGCCCTCGATCGTGACGAGGCCATCCTCGACGGCCGGCTCGAGCGTCTGGGCCGAGACGAGGTCGACAGTCGGTCGCGCGAGCGCCGCGCACTGGAGGAGCGCTCTGCGGGTCGCCTCTGGAAGGCCCGAAACCCGCCGCGATACGAGGGCGGTCAAGTTCGAGGGGACAGGCAAACGACCGTCAGCTGCTGGGAGACCCTGCTCGCCGCGCGCTCGGGCAAGTTCGAGCGCGAGGATGGGATTACCGCCGGACGCAGCATCGATTCGCACCAGGGCGGACCGCTGAAGCGACAGACCGAGTTGTCGTTCGACTACGTGGTAGAGGCTTGCCATCGGCAGCGGTCCGAGCGCGAGTCGTTCGACGTTAACTCCGAGGTCGACCCGCGGCACATACGGATCAAGGGCTGATGCGACCCGTACCGCCGCCAGCAAACCGACCCGGAGCGATTCGAGCCTCCGGGCAGAAAAGCCCACGACGCGCAGGGTCGATGGATCGAGCCACTGGAGATCGTCGATGGCGACCACGACCGGCGACTCGGCGGCGAGCAGGGCGAGGATCGAGAGGAACCCAGCGGACGTAGCCAGGGCACGAACCGTCTCGGTCGGATCGGGCTCGGCCTGCACGATCGCGATCTCGAGCGCGCGGCGCTGCGGCTTTGGCAGCTCGGCCAGGAGGTCCGCCCGATCGCCCACGAGGTCCATCAATCCGGCGAACGGCAGCTCCGTCTCGGACCGCACGGGCCGCGAGGTCAGGACGAGGTGGCCACGGGCACGGGCCCGAGCGGCGATCTCGATCCAGACTGTCGTCTTGCCGATGCCCGGCTCGCCCTCCAGGAAGAGGCTCGCAGGGCCGGTCTCGATGGCTCCGAGGAACCGATCGCCGACGGCGAGCTCATCGTCGCGACCTACGACCGCGGGCCGGTGTCCGGCGTCAGACGTCATGGCAACTCGCGAATCCCCGGCCAAAACAGTCTAAAGCCCAGGGGAATAGCAGCCTCGATCGACCGTCCTGACCCGTGGATCGCTTTCCTTGCTGCCGCCGCTGCGTCGGCAGGATGCCGGGACCTCCCGGTTTCATCCTCCGTCGTCCTGGCATACGGTCGTCCGCGTGGCGTCCCATCCTTCCGAAGCCCTCGGCCGGGTCTTCCTCGCCGAGCGGTACTTGCCCGGTCTCGATCGCGCCACCGCCGATCGCGTCGCGCGCGAGTTCGTCGCCCAGATCCAGGCGCTTGGCTCCACCGGCAGCGCGCCGGAGATCTCGTGCACGTTCGTCCCGGCGGAGCAATCGGTGCTCTGCGTCGTGCGTGCGGAGTCTGCCGAGACGGTCGCCTTTGCGGGCCGCCGAGCCGGCCTCGTGTTCGACCGGATTGTCGAGGCCGAGTCGGTGGGTCGCGGGGAACCACAGGACATGAGCGTGTGAGGACCGCCGGGAGCCGATGCGGCGGCAGCAAAGCCGGATGGGGCACTTCGCGAAAGGGAGGTAGTGACATGGACGAGAACGTTGGAGGCGGCCGGCACCGCGGGCGATGGGCGGCAGCAACGACCGCGCTTGCGCTGCTGTTCGTGGTCGGGAGCACCGTTGCACTGGCGTCCATCCCAGGTTCGGATGGCGTGATCAGCGGCTGCTACGCCAAGGTTGGCGGTGATCTGCGGGTCATCGACGCCTCAAGCTCGAGCTGCAAGAGCAACGAGATCGGGCTCGAATGGAACCAGCAGGGTCCGCCCGGGCCGCGAGGGGAGCCGGGTCCGAAGGGCGAGCAGGGTCCCCCCGGCCTGTCCGGCTACGAAGTGGTCGACACGGCTACGGCGAACGTCGACCCGTTGGATTACGCGCAGATCACGGCCTATTGCCCCACCGGCAAGAACGTTCTGGGAGGTGGCTTCTTCTTCAACGTGCTCGGGACGCTGGAGGTAGTGGAGTCAGCGCCGACGACTGCCGCGGGGTTGTCCGGATGGCACGTCGTCGCGTTCAACCACAGCGACACCGTGACCGGGAACCTGATCGCCTATGCGACCTGCGCGTACACGTCGTGACCGACGGGACCCAGAGAGGTGCAA
>Ga0184623_10000902_pt1 | contig 12923 bp, 12 predicted proteins | sample PLM1_100_b1_FD_133138 | JGI IMG/M metagenome (GOLD analysis project Ga0184623, IMG submission 133138) | Groundwater sediment microbial communities from an aquifer in East River, Colorado, USA - PLM1_100_b1 | ecosystem: Environmental > Terrestrial > Soil > Riparian zone | place: USA: East River...
CAGTGTCGCTCGGTTATCGCCGAACGGCTCACCCGGCGCGGAATGCACGTCCGCCTTGGCGATGGCGCGGCCTCGTTCCGCGTCGCGAGCGCCGGGACACGCGCGATCGAAGGCGGTCCGATGTACCCGCACACTGCCGAAGCTCTTCGCGCCCTCGGGGCGGAGACGGATGGTTTCGCCGCGCGACGGCTGAGCGTCCCGCTGCTGCGAGACGCCGACCTGATCCTCGCCGCGACCCGAGATGAGCGGGACGACGTGGTGGCGATGCTGCCACAGGCGCTGCGGCGCGCGTTCACGCTGAAGGAGTTCGCGCGGCTGGCCGCCCCCTTGTGCCAGGGGGCCGACGGCGCCGCCCCTGACGTCATGCAGCACGCGCGGCGGGTCGTCGCCCAGGCGCTCACCCTGCGCGGTCGAGTGCCCTACGTGGACCCCGCCATGGACGACATTCCTGACCCGGCAAGGACCGCACCTGGGCTCGAGGCGTGCGCGTACGCCGTAGCGACGGCACTGGAAGGTGTGCTCGACGCGCTGCTCCGCCACCCGTCCGCAACTCCCGTCGCCGAGTAACCGCCGGCGGCTCGCGAGCTACGTCCTGTACCGGTTGAGCATTCGCTCCTTCGCATGGTCACGCGTGCGCCGAAGAACGGCCAGCAGGGCGTCGCGAACGGAGAGCTTGTCCCGGGCGTCGAACGTGATCAGCGGAGTGTCGTTGCTGATTGCCAGCGCCCACCGGACGTCGTCAATGTCGTGGGCGAGCACGCCGTCGAAGCAGTTGATGGCCACGACGTGTGGCAGGCCGATCTGTTCGAAGTAGTCGACGGCGGGGTAGCAGTCGTCGAGCCGCCGGGTATCCACGATGACCAGGGCGCCGAGCGCGCCGCGGGACAGGTCCTGCCACATGAAGCCGAAGCGGTCCTGACCCGGTGTTCCGAAGAGATACAGCTTGAGATCACGGTCGATCGTGATACAGCCGAAGTCCAGGGCCACCGTAGTCGTGGTTTTCGCCGGCACTTCTCCGATCCGATCGATCTGGGCCGCCACCGAGGTGATCGCCGCTTCGGTGCTCAACGGGGGGATCTCCGAGATGGCCGAAACGGCCGTGGTCTTGCCAACCCCGAAGCCGCCCGAGATGACGATCTTCACTGGCGTAGGCGGCCGGTGTTCGCGGTCGGTGGGCTCAACGTATGTCTTGAAGTCCACGGATCACCTTTTCGATCATGTCCAGGTCTTCGGGGAGCCCCGAACTGGGCCGCCGGACGACGAGATAACCCGCAGCTGCCAGATCCGCGACCAGCACCCGCGCCACGCCGATGTGAAGCCGGAGCTTCGCGGCGACCTCAGCGACTGATACCGGCGTGGCGCAGAGCGTGACGATGTCGCGGTGCTCAAAGGCGAGGCGCTCTGCCGATGCCGCGTCGAGCTGGTTTGTCAGAACTTGCGCTTCTATCTCCAGCGTGTCGTCGATCGGCTCGGAGCGTCCGGCGGTGAGCAGGTAGGGCCGCAACGGCGAGACGTTCGGGTCGTCTCCGTCGTCAGCCTGCTGTGCCGGTCCGTCGCCGTGGCGGGCGAGGTACGGACGTATCGACGACGCGGATGGCGGCCCAATGCCGGAGCTCTCGTCGGTCATGGTGGTCAGTGCCCGAGGGTGTGCTGCAACTCCTGGATCAACATCGGGGTGAGCACGCCGCTGGTTCGATTGGCGAACAGTGCCATCTCGTACGCGACCGTGCCGAGACTCGCCTGCTTGGACGCCAGGACAGCCAGCGAGCATCCGATGCTGATGGTGCAGACGAGCATGTAGCCGTCGGTCAGCTCGATCACGACCTTGTCGGGATCACCGAGCGGGTGACACTCTGAGGCCCCGACGGCCAGGCTGAGCATCGCCGAACTGATAGCCGCGAGGCGGTCCGCGTTGGATCGTTCGAGCGCCGGGGACGTCGCGATCAGGAGACCGTCGGAAGACACCGCGATGGCCCCGACAATCCCCGCAGTCTCGTGCGCAAAGCGGCTCACCAGCCAGTTGAAGCTCTGCGCGTCGGCGCTGACTCCTGCTGTGGGCGTGCTCATCCGTGGTTCTCCTTCGTTGGATCGTGGTCACCCTCGTCGCTGCCGGATCCAGGGCTGATCGCTGCGTCGGCCCGTGCCAAACCAGCCGCGTAGGCGTTGAAGACAGCACGGTCCAGTTCCGGGTTGCGGGCCGCGGGAGCGTCGTTGCAGGGCGCGGATTGGGCGGACGGCGTCTGCCGCAGGCTCGTCGCCAGGTGCGCGCCGGGGACCCGCCGGGCAAGCCCCCCGCGCCCTGAGGGCGTGCCGGCCGCCGGGGCGGGGGATGTCGGCATGCTGGGTGCTACCGGCAGGACGGACGGCGGAGCGGCTCGGGCGATAGCCGACTGGTAGTCATCCAGTGAGGCGCGCGTGGCCGCGGCGTCGTGCGCTGGCCGGGCCGCCATTGCCGGCTCGATCGGTCTCGATGTAGCGGGCGGAAGTTGGGTGCCCGGCAGGCGGCGGGTGAGGCCATTCCGGGCCGCCTCGGCGTCCAAGTCGGCCTCCGCACTCTCGTCCGCCGTGGTCCCGTTCACGGCTTCCGGCGCGAACCAGGAGAACGTGTCGTCGGGCAAAGCCTCGGGAATGACGATCGCGGATGTGGGGATCACCGGACCATTTGCCTGCCCGGCAGGCGCGTCGTCGGGCAGGGCGGAAGCGGAACTGGCCGGCTCTTCCGGGGTTGTGATGAGCTCGGCCAGGGTCGATGGGATACCGACCTTCGCGGTGATCCCGCCGCCCGGCGTCGCGGCGAGCTCGACGGCGAGCCCGTGCCGCCGGCCGAGACGGCCCACGACGAAGAGGCCGAGGACGCTGGTCGGGGCGATGTCGAGCCGCTCCCGCTCGACCATCCGGTGGTTCTCCTCGGCCAACCGGTCCGGCGCCATGCCGATACCGTGGTCGACGACGGTGACCTCGCACCCGCCGTCGGCGGCCAACGCGACGTGAATGTCCACAGAGGAATCCGGCGGCGAGAACGAGGTGGCGTTCTCGAGCAGCTCCGCAAAGACGAGGACGAGGTCAGATAACAGCTGGGGCGCCACCGTGATGTCGGGGATTGCACCCATGCGGACCCGCTGGTAGTCCTCGATCTCAGCCAGCGCGGCCCGCAGGGCGGTGGCCAGCGGTGTCGGTGTGGCGACCCCGGCCTCGTCGCGAGCGCCGGCCACGACCAGGAGATTCTTCGCGTTGCGCCGTAGCCGGGTGGAGAGGTGGTCGAGCCGGTACAGCTTGGTGAGCAACTGGGTGTTCTGCTCGTCACGTTCGAGCTCGTCGATCACGACCAGCTGCCGACCAACGAGATTCTGCGTGCGCTGCGCCACGTTGGCGAAGATCAAGCTCACGTTGCGACGCGTGACGAGCTGGCGCTCGAGCAGCATCGCCGCCGTCGACTGGACGCGGTTGAACGCTGCGGCCAAGTCGCCGACCTCGTCGCCAGAGGCCACGTCGATGGCTGCGACCCGAGGCGGCTCCTCGTCAGCGTGTTCGGAGTCGGCGACCCGCAGCAGCTCGGCCTTGGCCACGTCGGCCACGGTGGCGGCCGCCAGGGTGAGCCGTTGCAGCGGCCGCGCGATCGACCGGCTGATCACGACCGCGAGGACCATGACGAGAAGGAACAGTACGGCGGTGCCGAGGCCGACCGTCCAGGCAGCGCTGCGGGCGTCGGTCGCACGCCCAGCCGCGGCATCCGCGATCTCGCGGGTCACCCGGTCCTGGACAAGCCGCCGCAGGGCAGACTGCGCATCCACACCGGCGAGCGCATCGGCGACGAACGCCGTGTTCCGCCGCGCGCCAGGTGTCGCCGACACGGTGTCGACCATCGCCTCGACGCTCCGCCCGGCTTCACCCTGGTCGACCTGGACCACGAGCCCGGCCTGCTCGACGTTGGCATGCTGGACGAACCGCACCGTGAACATCTGAGCCTGCGCCGACGAATCGGCCAGGAGCCGCAGCCCACCCTTGGGACTGACGGCCGCGGCGATCAGAGCCATGCCACGCAGCGCGCTCTCCTCGTTCGCGCGCAGCAGCGCGTCGAGCGCGGAGAGCTGCCTGGTGCCCTCGGCGTCGCTAGTGCGCTGGGAGACCAGCCGCAGCGCGTCGATGACGGCCCCGATCACCGCGTGGAAGGTTCGCGCGACGCTCTCCAGCGACACCCCTCGCGCCAGCGCGCCCTCGCGCAGCTCCGCCAGCGACTCCACCCGCGCCAACGCCTCCACCAGTTCGTCGGAGGCGTCGGATCCGAGGGAGGCGCGTACGGACTCAGCGGTATCGCCGACGGCCTGCTGTTGGAGCAGCAGCTTGACGCCGTCGTCCGTGGGGGAGGCGAGGTAGCTGGCGGTGAGCAGGCGTTCCCGCTGCAATTCCCACACCAGGCCGCCGAGTTGCCGCGCGTTGTGGGCGGCGTCAGCCGTCGTCGCGGCTGATCGCGCGTCCTCGATCTGGCTGGAGACGAACGGAATCGCGACGAGGATGACGGCGGCCAGGGGCAGGACGAGCAGGAAGTTGAGCTTGCCCCGGACGCGGAGCCTATCGAGAATCATCCCGCTGCCGCCCCTGCCTGGCCGGCATCGCTACCCGGCCGACGTGTACGGGTTCTGGGCTGATCAGGTGCCGCGCCTCGACAACGCTCGCCGCGGGCTCGGCCTCGCTGGGACCAGTAGCGCTCGGTGTGAACGGTTCGCCCCGGCGGCCGACCTGTCCGGCTTCCTCGGACCCGCGTGCGCTGGGCGTAACCCGTCCGGGGAGGCGCAGCCAGGGCAGGATCACCGCGGCGAGCAGGGCCACTAGGGCGGCGAGCAGCGCGGCACGGCGTTGGCCGGCGATGTCCTCGCCGCGTTGTTCGAGGACGGAGTCGAATTGGTCCAGCACGGCGGAGTCGAGAGCGAGCGCTGTCTCGTGCACCCGGCGGTACGTGGCATCGACTTCGGCCGGCGCTCCGCGGCCCCAGGCGGCCAGCGCGGTCGACGCCTTCACCAGTGCGTCGACTGCGGCGACGAACTCGTCGAGTGGCTTGAGGATAGTGCGACTGAGCGTGTCGCTGGTGGTCGCGTCGCTGCCGGTGCGCAGTCCGAGGCTGATGGCCTCGGCCGCGCTGGCGACCCGGTCCTGCGCGACCGCGATCTGGGCAGCGGCGCCGGCGACCCGGGAGTTCGACCCGGCAGCGGCACCCTGAGCCAGCGCGCCGAGCTGGCCCGTGCTGACGATGACCTCCGGCATCCGGAGCAAGGCGGTGTCCATGAGGTGATAGGCGTCCAGCCCGGGATCTCCGACGATCTTTGAGGAATCGCCGATCTTGCGGAGAAGCCCATGGGTGAGGCCGATCGGCCCGGCGTACGCGTGCAGCGCCGGCTGCCCCTTCGCCTTCTGACGGAGGGCGGCCTCGATCTGGCCGGGCAGCGGTGCCCAGCGTTCTCGGATCCCTAGCGGGTCGGTGGACTGCGGGTCGAGCTGGTCCACCTCCTGGACTGCCGCGCGCACCCCGGCGGCGTCGACGGCCGCGCCGCGAACCGCCGCGGCCTGGGCGGACGACAGAAGCGCGAGCAGGATGGTGATCTTGTCGACGTACGCGACGCCGGTGCGTTCGGCGGCGACGAACCGTGCCGTGTCACCGGTTGAGGTCCACGACTGCCTGAACAGGTACCCGAGGGGAAGAAGCAGCGCGGCGACGAGCCCGAGCGCGACGAGTGTCCGCGCCTGGTGCCGTGGCCTCAGAGCGGCGGTCCGGTGCGTCGTGGGGTGGATGTTCACGATGGCCGTCCTCCTAGGAACACGATGGACTCCGGCCTCTCATCCGCCACTGCGGGCGAGGTGCCTGTGGTGCTGGGCCCGGACAAGGTCCTCGACCGAGGCACGGAGGGCGAGGAACTCGGGCGTGCGTTTGACCGCGAGCGCGCGGTCCTCTGGCAGCGGAACCGGGATCTCGGTGGCCACCCGCCCGGGGTCGCAGGCGAGCACGACGATCCGCTGGCCGAGGAACGCGGCCTCTTCAACGTCGTGCGTGACCATGAGGACCGTGGTACCGGTGTCCTGCCACACCCGCCGGACCAGAACCTGCATGTCCTCTTTGGTCTGCACGTCGAGGGCGCCGAACGGCTCGTCGAGCAGGAGGACGTCGGGCTCGCAGGCGAGAGCGCGGGCGATCGCGACGCGCTGCTGCTGGCCCCCGGAGAGTTGCCGTGGCAGTGACGTGCGAAGGGCGGCGAGGCCGGTCTCCTCGAGGTACCACTCGATCCGCCGCGCCCGCTCCGGTTTGGGCAGGGGCAGAAGTTCCAGCCCGAAGCCGACGTTCTCTTCTACCGTGCGCCACGGGTAGAGCGACCCGGTCTGGAACACGAGGCCGCGATCCGGCCCCGGCCGCGTCACCGGCCGGCCGTCCAGGGTGATCTGGCCAGCGGTAGGTCTCATCAGCCCGGCGATCAGCGACAGTAGTGTCGACTTGCCCGAGCCGCTGGCGCCGACCACGCAGACGAACTCGCCTGCCGAGGTCTGCAGGTCGACGCCGTCGAGGGCGCGCAGGGTGCCGCGGCGAACGCGGAAGTCCTTGGCAACGCCCTTGAGCTCGAGTACGCCCGTCACGCCCACCGCCCCACCCTGTCGCGCAGCAGCCGGAGCGTGAGGTCGATGGCCAGGCCGACTACGCCGATGACCACGAGTACCGCGAAGATCTTGTCGGTCTGCAGGAAGCGTTGCGCTCGCACGATCCGGTAGCCGAGCCCGGCCGTCGCGGCGATGAGCTCGGCCACGACCACGAAGTTCCAGGCCGCCGCGGCATTCACCCGGATCGCGTCGATCATGCCCGGCAGGGCGTGCGGCACGATCACCTTGCGCAGCACTTCGCCCCTGCGCGCGCCGAGGGTGTACGACACGTCGATGAGCGCGACCGGTACGCCCCGGACCACGTCGGCCGTCATCAGCGTGTTGAAGAAGACCGTGCCGATGAACAGGATGGCCACTTTGGACGGTTCGCCGAGCCCGAGCCAGATGATAAGCAGCGGGATGAACGCGCTCGCGGGTAGGTAGCGCAGCACCCCGATCACGGGTTCGAGTGCGGCCTGGCCGGCGCGGAAGGTACCCATGACGATGCCGAGCGGTACCGATACCAGCACCGCGAGCCCGAACCCGAGCAGTACCCGCTGCACGGTCGCCCAGAGATCGGCGAACAGCTCGCCGGTCCGAGCCATCTCGAGGCCCGCGGACCACACGGCGGCTGGTGACGGCAGGAACGTCTCCGAGACGGCGCCGCTCGCGGCGAGGGCAACCCACGCCGTGAGCGGGATGGCGAGCGAAAGGCCGGTGAGGGTCCACCGGCTCCGCCGCGGGATCGGCGCGCGGATGGCGAGCAGGGACGGTGCCCACCGCGGCTGGGCGCGTTGCGGCAGCGGCGGCCACGCCGGGCGCTCAAGTCCTGCGGCGGGCGCGGCGGCCGAGCCGCGACGGGCGCCGGTAGCGCCCATCGCGGCCATGGTGTTCACTCGGGCACCGCCTTGACGAACTGCTCGTCGAGAAGACCGTCCAGATCGGGCCGGGTGTCGACGAGCTTCGTACTCACCAGGAAGTCCGCGATCTGATTCGCCTGGTAGTTGAGGTGGGCCGGCGTCGTGCCCGGGGTGAACGCGTCGAGGTTCTGCTGGCGGGTGAAGATCGTCGTGCCGGCGTCGTAGGTCATGTACTCGGTGGCGCTGACCCCGCCCCGCTTGGCCATGATCGTGGTTGCGGCGTCCTTGTTGTCCTTGATCCACCGCAGGGTGTCGAACCAGGTGTTCACCAGTGCCTGAACGTCCTTGGGCCGATCCTTGACCAGGTCGGACGTGACGGCGAGGTGGTCAGGGATGGCGCCGGGAAACTCAGCGGAGGTGGTGATCGCCCGGCTGCCAGGCCGCTTGAGCGCCTCGGAGGTGAACGGCGCGAACACGCCGACCGCGTCCACCTTCCCCGCGACGAAGGCCGCCGCGGCAGCGTCGGTGAGCATCGGCGTCAGCTTGATGTCCGTCTCTTTGAGGCCCGCTTCCTCCAGCGCGAGCAGCAGCAGGTAGTGGTCGACCGTGCCCTGCTCGACGGCGACCTTCTTGCCCTTGAGATCGGCGACGCTGGTGATGCCCGGGCCGGCGATGATCTTGTCGTTGCCGGTTGAGTTGTCGTTGACCAGGACGATCGTCTGCGTCGCGCCGCCGCTCACGGAGGCGAGCGTGTCGTTGAGGGTCTGGCTGTTCGCGTCGATGGCGCCGGTGGCCAACGCGTTCAGGCTGTCGGTGTAGCTGTCGAAGTACTTCAGCTTCACCTCGACACCGTTCTTCTTGAACAGCCCCTGTTCCTGCGCGACCTGCCAGGGGAACCATCCCGGCCAAGCGCTGAAGCCGATGGTGATCTTGCTGGTTGTGGAACTATCGGCCGCAGTGCAGGCGGCAGTCGTGCTGACCGTGGCGACGAGCGCGACGGTGCACGCCACCGCTGCTAGCACTCGGGCGAGTGGGCGAGAACTCAAGGCGAACTCCTGAAGAGGGGGACCGGACTTAGGTGGCGCTGCGACGGCGGGGCAGGTGGCCTGCGCGGACCAGGCAGCCGAGCGTGTCGCAGATGACGCGGGTAGCGATGAGAGAGGTGATCTCGGCGTTGTCGTACGGCGGGGAACACTCGACGACTTCGATGCCGGCGAGCGGGCGCTCCGCCACGAGCTGGATGAACTTGAGCACCTCGCGGGGGAGGAAACCGCCGGGTTCCGGCCAACCGGTGCCCGGCACGAACGCGGCGTCGAGGCAGTCCACGTCGAACGAGAGCCAGACCGCCTCCGCGCCGTCCCAAGCCACCTCCAGCGCCCTGGCGGCGGCGGCCTCGATGCCCATCTCGACGCAGTCGGTGACGGTCATGATTGTCGTGCCGCGTTCCCGGCCGACCTTCACGCCCGGGCGGGGTGCCTGCCAACCGCCGATGCCGATCTGCACCAGGTTCTTCGGCGGCACGTTCGGGAGGTCGGTGGCGTGGAACCAGGGCGTGGTGTGCATGCGCTCGTCGAGGTCGGTCTCCTGGGTGTCGACGTGCCGATCGAAATGGATGATGCCGAGGTTGCCGTCCAGGTGCTCGGCGACGCCGCGCACAGTCGGGTAGCCGATCGAGTGGTCTCCGCCGAGCACGACCGGAAAGGCGCCCGAGGAGTAGACGTGGCTGACGGCCTTGGAGATCTGGTCGAACGTCTTCTCGATGTTCGCCGGGATCGTGAACACGTCGCCGAGGTCCGCGATGGTGATCGACTCACGCAGGTCCACGCCGAGCTCAAAGCTGTACGGGCCGTACAACGCGGAGATCTTGCGGATGCCCTGCGGGCCGAACCTGGTGCCGGAACGGTAGGTGGTGCCGCCGTCGAACGGGGCGCCGAGCACGGCTACGTCGTACTCGCCACACCGGCGCACATCCTCGAGGTACGGCGCCTTGAGGAACGTGTTGATGCCGGCGAAATGCGGCAGCTCGCCGCGCGAGAACGTGGGGATGCGCCGGTCCACGATCGACTCTGCCCCCGGCAGCCCCAACTCCAGGCCCCGCGCGACCTCCCGTTCCCAGGCGGTGGTGGGCAGTTCAGCCTCGCGTGCGACCGCGTACCGGGCCTCGGGGCCGTAGTGGGCATGTAGGTCGGCGTCACGGGCGTCCGGCACTGGGCGCACCTCCATTTGCGTCTCGCCGACCGTTACTGGCGCTGTCTTGCCGGCCAGTGACTGGGTCCGAATGTTTCGTGGGCCGTCTAGCCAGCGAGCGGCCAGGCGGTAGAAAGACGGGTTCGTTCGGACAAAGTCGCCCCATACATCCCCTAAGAGTCGTCTCTTGGGCCGAATGAGCGTTTAGGCACGCCCCATTGCGTGAAGTCCCGGGTGAGTATAGGAGGTCCCCTGTGCCATTGCGACACCGCACCGGTTGAGATTCCGTGAGTTCTGAAAGTCAGACTCTCAGTTATTGCCGGCACCGCCGAGACGCCGCACAAAGCGGCCCTAAGTGCCACATCGGGTCCGTCGAAGCTATGCGGGGAGTGATGTGCTGAAGGCTCTGGTAGAACCTGGGTCAGCTCGTATCCCCCGAATGTTTCAGTTATGTTTCGTGGCTTGATGTTGGCGGGTTCTCGCCGTTCCGGCCAGCGGAAACCGCAGCGCATAGTGATGGTCATCCAGCTCTGCCGCGGTGCCGGCGGCACGCCTGACCTGCGCTGTTACGGGTCTGCGAACCCCGCCGCGGCCCGGATTGGCGGTTCTGCGCTGAGAAGTCGGCCGCAGGACAGGTCAATTCGTTCACCGGTTTACGGCGTTCAGACGCGGCCACTCCGGGGCCCTCGAACCGATTCGGCATTCACGCATACTCCCGAGAGTCGATGCCGCATTGATCACTCGGCGTGAGACCATGAATGGATACTCGCCGGTAACGCCACGGCAATAAGATAGAGAATCGCAGGCCCGGACGCTACGTACGGTCCTCGTCGAGCCGGGAACGCTGTCGGCTATGTTTTACGGGCAGTTACTTCCCGCTGCCGAGTGCGCCCCGCGACCGTCGGGAATTGCGTCGTTCTCCGGGTGTTCACGGCATGAACTCCCGGCGATCGAGCTCGCGTTAAGGGGGTGTTTCCAAAAACATGTGACGAGCCGCAAACGGTGACCGGTGGCCGCTCCGTTGGTTATCGCATGTGGACGAATGCGAGCTCGTGGCGGGTAAGTGCCGATTGGTGGTCGACGGCCCGGTATGGACCGACCTACCGCGCTCGATCCGGCGGGGCCTCGACGTCCTTGCGGCTGCCGGCTGCTGCCAACAGCTCGAATCGTCGTTCGGTCTGACGCACTATCGACAGCGAGGAGGTGCATCGTGATCAAGCGCTTGACGATGTGGCAGGCTCGGCCGGAGGTGCCCCGTGAGGAGGCAGTCCATCACTGGCTGAGCGGTCATCTGCCGCTCGTGGTTGCGGTCCCGGGAGTGCGGCGATACGTGCAGAACCGCTGTGTGCAGGTACCAGGCGGTGATGAGCCACCCTACGCCGGACTGGGCGAAGTCTGGTTCGACAGCTTGGAGGCCGCGGTTGCGTCGCAAGAGACACCGCAGTGGCAGGCGGTCGTTGCCGACGCGGCGACGTTCATGGACCTCCATCGGCTGACGATCGCCTGGGCCGAGGAGCACCCCGCGTTTTGAACTACGCCGGCCGGCACAAGAACCTGCTTTCAGACGGGCGTCGCCGGGAACACGACGTCCGAAACCCGAGCGACTTTGTCGTACCCCTGAGGCAGTGTGTCAGGGGTGAACGCCGCCTCCACTCCTGACAAGGCCGAGCTTCGGTCCTGGCTGCCCGGCTACCTCGCGCTCGCTCTGATCTGGGGGTCCAGCTTCCTGTTCATCAAGGTGGCCGTACGCGAGCTGCACCCTCTCTACGTCGCGCTCGGGCGGGTGGGCGTGGGCGCGCTCGTGCTGGCGGTGGCCCTCCTCGTTACCCGGGCGCCGTTACCCCGCGAACCGCGCGTCTGGGGTCACCTGACCGTGATCGGCGTGGTCGGCGTGGCGATCCCGTTCGCCCTGTTCAGCTACGGCGAGGAGCGGGTCTCCTCAGTACTCGCCGGCATCTGGAACGCCACGACGCCGCTGTTCGTCCTGCCGATTGCCGTGCTCGCGTTCCGCACCGAACGGATGACGCTGCGCCGCGCTATCGGTCTGGTGCTCGGCTTCATCGGGGTACTGGTCGTCCTGGGCGTTTGGCACGGGATCGGCGGCGCGCACCTCACCGGTCAACTCATGTGCGTCGGCGCGGCGCTGTGTTACGGCATCGCCATTCCGTACACGCGGCGCTTCCTGAGCAGCCCGCAGGCTTCGCCGCTCGCGCTGCCGGCGGGCCAGGTCATCACCGCGACCATCGCCCTGCTCGTGGTGACGCCTCTGGTGGCGGGTGCGCCACCGGCGCCCACCGACGTGTCGCTGCCGGCCGTCGGCTGTGTGCTGGCCCTCGGCGCGCTCGGCACCGGGCTGGCGTTCGTGCTGATGTTCCGCGTGGTGCGGATGGCCGGCGCCAGCATGGCCGCCTCGGTCACCTACCTGCTGCCGATCGTTGCCACAGTGATCGGTGTGGTGGTGCTGAACGAGGAGCTGAGTTGGTACCAACCGGCCGGCGCCGCTGTGGTGCTGCTCGGCGTGGCAGTGTCCCAGGGCGCGTTCCGGCTGCCGGCTGGGCGGTCGGGCGCCCCGCTGACCAGCGACGACATCCCGCAGGACGAAACCGTCGTATCCCGACGCTAGATCCATGTGATCGCTTCATGCCCGCTCCTCTGGCTTGGTTACCGAGACCCGTGGGCCGTACTCACACAGCGCGTTGATCGACGTGGCACCAGCGCGGTTGGGAGCCGTACGGCAGCGGGACGGCGATGGGATGGTCGGTTTCCTCGTAGTGGGCCCTGGCGTGCTGGCGGGGTGAGTCGTCCGAACAGGCGACCCAGCCGCAGGACAGGCACATCCAGAGCTCCATCCAGTCCTGTCTCAGATGCAGGCACTGCTCGCAGCTGGTCGAACTCGGCTCGACCGGACGGACCGTACCCAGGTGACCGCACCGGTGAAGAGCACGGTCACCTGCGCGGCGGCTCCGGCCCAGCATCGCGGCCTCTTCTCTGGCTGCACCCGCGTGGTGCACCAGGTACCAGCCAAGCCCGATCGCGGTGGCAGGGAAACGGGCAGGATGCGCAGGACTCATCACCCGGGCTGATGACCGGCGAGCGACTCATCGGGATGGGACGGTGCGCGCGTTGCGGCTGGTCGGGTCGTCCAGGCCCCAGCCGACGATGCGTTGGGGGTGGATACGGATGCGCGGTTCGGGGTCGGTGATGGCCTCTGCGCGGCCGCGGATCTCGATGCCGCGTGGCTGGAAGGGTGGCAGCACG
>Ga0184623_10000903_pt1 | contig 12911 bp, 11 predicted proteins | sample PLM1_100_b1_FD_133138 | JGI IMG/M metagenome (GOLD analysis project Ga0184623, IMG submission 133138) | Groundwater sediment microbial communities from an aquifer in East River, Colorado, USA - PLM1_100_b1 | ecosystem: Environmental > Terrestrial > Soil > Riparian zone | place: USA: East River...
CGCGAAGCGGCGGCCGATATCGACGAAGAGGTTGGACGGCTGAATCGCATCGTGAACGACGTGCTCGACGTTGCCCGGCCAATCCACTTCGATTTGACGCCGACCGACGTGAATACCCTGTGCAAGGAATGCGCGGCCGCAACCACCGCCGACGGGCGCGGTCCAGCCATCACAGTCGTTCCCGATCCGTCGTTGAGCCAGGTCGTGACCGATGCCGATCGGCTGCGGAGTGTGCTCGTCAACTTGCTCGTCAATGCCCGGCACTCGGTGCTGGCTCGCTGGGGCGGCAACGGCCACACCCCACCGGCTGAGCTTCCCGACATCGAGGTTCGCATCAGTCGCAGTCCCTCAGATCAGATCGTGATTGTCACGTCGGATCAGGGTGGCGGCATCGCCGCTGAGGATCTGCCTCGCGTGTTCGATCCATACTTCACCACCAAGCGGACCGGTACCGGCCTGGGTCTTGCGATTTCCAAAAACATCATCGAGGGCCTCGGGGGGACCATCACCGTGGACAGCCGGCTGGGGGAAGGCACAGACATGCGCATCGAACTGCCTAATCCTGGCGATGGGCGACAGGCGGTAGGCGACAGAGAATAGAATCTGGCAATGGCGCTGGCCAACGCCCTACCGCCTGTCACCTATCGCCTGTCGCCTGATCTTATGCTTCTACGCGGTTCCATTCTCGTCGTAGACGACGAAGAGAAAATCCGAAAGACACTGGGACAGGCGCTGCGTGCTGAGGGCCACGAGGTGCTCGACGCGCAGAGTGCGCGCGAGGCTCGACGCCTGCTGGCCGAGCGTAGCATCGACGTCGTCGTCATTGACAACCTCATGCCGGAGATGACGGGACTGGAGTTCATCCGGGAGCTCGTGGCGACCACTCCTGAACACGAGCGTCCGCAAATCCTCATGATGACGGCCCACGCCACCATCGAGAGCGCCATCGAAGCCATGAAACTCGGCGCCCTTGATTTCCTCCAGAAGCCGTTCGAGATCGACGAATTGCTCGTCGTCGTTCGCCGGGCGGTGGAGCATCAGCGCCTGCGAACCCAGCATCGGTACCTCCTGAACGAGCAGGAGGAGGAATTCAACCACTACGGCATCGTGGGCCGCAGTCGAAGCATGGAGGAAGTGATTCAGAAGGCCGAGCTAGTGTCCGAGACCAAGAGCACGGTGCTCATTACGGGAGAGACCGGCACAGGCAAGGAGCTGGTGGCTCGTGCCATTCACGCCCGCAGTGCACAGCGTGACATGCCGCTCATCAAGGTGAACTGCGCGGCAATTCCCGAAACGCTGCTCGAGTCGGAACTGTTCGGGCATGTGCGCGGCGCGTTCACCGGCGCGACCACGAACAAGAAGGGCAAGTTTGCGTTGGCCGACGGCGGAACAATCTTTCTCGACGAAATCGGCACGATGCCGACATCACTGCAGGGGAAGCTGTTGCGCGTGCTGCAGGAGCGGGAATTCGAGCCGCTCGGGGCCGAGAGAACCGTGCACGTCGACGTGCGCGTCATCGCCGCCACGAACCGCGATCTCCGGCAGCTGGTCACTGAGGGCAAATTTCAGGAAGATCTGTACTATCGCCTCAATGTCATTCCCATCGAGATTCCTCCGCTCCGCGAGCGCCGCGAAGACATTCCCGTGCTGGCGGAATGTTTCATCCGCAAGCACGAGCAACGCACCGGCAAGCGCATCGAGCGCGTCGACGATGGAGTCATCGCCGGCCTGCAGGCATACGACTGGCCCGGCAATGTTCGCGAGCTCGAGAACACGATTGAGCGCGCGGTCGTGCTGTCGACCGATCGGATCATCTCCGCGCGCTCGGTCTCCGTCCTGGGAAGTGCCGCCGCTCAGGTTCCGGGACTGCCCTCACTCAAGCTGCATCAAAACCTCGAATGGGCCGAACGCGAAACCATTCGTCGTGCGCTGGACACATCAGGCGGCGTCAAGAAGGACGCCGCCGAGTTGATGGGGATCAGCCAGCGCGCGCTCAGTTACTATCTGGCCAAATACAAGATTGAGTAGGCGCTCTCGGCTCTCGGACTTCGGCTCTCGGATCTCGGTTTCAAGCCTACCCGAACACCGAGAGCCGAGATCCGAGAGCTAGAATCCGAAAGTTACGCCTCCCGTAAGTGCTTACGAACACGGTAATACCCTGGTCCTCAATGACTGACATAACATCCTCATTGTCAATTACTTACGTCAGACATGTCAGCGGCATTACACTTGCGTCCCGCCTGCCGGGTTGGTGCTTCGAATCGCGGTATCCTCCAGGTCCGAATCCAGACTGATCGACGGCTTCGAAGGTCCGCGCCGCTCCTCGTCGTATATCCGTCTTTGCAGGGAGAAACTCATAATGACCATGCTCCGCATCCCTTCCCTACTGCTCGTTGTAAGTTGTCTCGGTCTGGCTGGTTGCGACGAAAAGCTCTCTAGCATTGCCGGGCCCACTCCGACGCTGGAACCGACTTTCGCCAGCATTCAGCGCGACATCTTTCAAACGACGGATGTGGCGGGCCGGACAGCTTGCGTCACATGCCACACGAACGTGGGTCGGAATCCTGCGGGAGGGTTCAACCTGGTGGGCGACGCTTACAACCAGGTGCTCGCCCCATCCTCGCGGAAGGCGGGCGCGATTCGAGTCATCCCGGGAGATCCGGCGAACAGTTATCTGCTGCACAAATTGAAGGCCAATGCTGACATTGTGGGGGTCAGAATGCCGCAGAATGGTCCGCCGTATCTCACGGATGGGCAGATTCGCATCATGGAGCGTTGGATCGAAATCGGCGCTCCTAACAACTGAACGACACCGGGAGGACATTTTGACCAGCCATTCATGGAAGGCAATTCTGATCGTCGCACTCCTGGCGCTGATGGTCGGCGTCGCACCGGCCACGGCGCAGGACGATGACGATGAGGTGATCCCTCCCGCGCAACCGGACTTCACGCTCAGCGTGCTTCCAACCGGGATGCGCGTTCCGCTGCACAAGAGCGCGTTCCGTGTCACCCACCACTTTCTGCGACCGCTGGGCGATGGCGACTTTGGCGATCTCCTCGGGGATGCCTTCGGTCTCGATTCGGGCGCTCAGATCGGGCTCGAGTTCCGCTACGGCCTCATCCGCGGGACACAGGTCGGCTTCTACCGCACCAGCGATAAAACGATCCAGCTCTTCACCGAATACAGCCTGTTCAGGCAGCGTGAGGGGATGCCACTCGCAGTGTCCGTCTGGGGCTCCATCGAGGGCACGAACAATTTCAGGGACAGTTACTCACCTGCGCTCGGAGGTGTGATTGGGAGGCTGGTCGGCGAGTACGCGGCGTTCTACGTCGAACCCATCTGGGTGAACAACAGCAATCTGGAGCCGAGCGAGCTGGTCGATCACAATGACACGTTCATGCTGGGGCTCGGCACCCGGCTTCGTGTCAGGCCGACGGTCTATGTCGTCGGTGAATGGATTCCGCGGGTCTCCGGCAACGATCCAGGCGTCGATCAGGGAACGTTCGGCATCGAGAAGCGGCTCGGGGGGCACGTCTTCCAGCTCAATTTCTCGAACTCGTTCGGGACCACGATGGGTCAGATCGCGCGCGGGGGGTTCAACAACGACAATTGGTATCTGGGATTCAACATTACGCGGAAGTTCTATTGAGCGCCTGCGGCTGTTGCGACGAGCGAGTCTTCGAGTCGAGGAGCAACCGCGAGCGGGGGTGGGGCCCCGCGAGCGTTAAACAAGGTGGTTTGACGAGCAAACCTCTGGGACCAATCGGCGGTCCAAGAGGTTTGATGAGGTTCGTCCGAGGTTATGAAACGGTTTCCAGCGAAATCATGCGCAGACACATTCTCGCGGTGGGAGTACTCGTGGCTAGCGCGACGCTCAGCGCGTGTGGCGGCAACTCGAGTCCAGCCCCTACTCCCACCCCGACTCCGACTCCTACCCCAACTCCGACTCCTACCCCGACTCCAATGCCCCCACCCGTGTCCGGCACTGTGATCACGATCACATCGTCGGGTGTGTCTCCCAAGCAGTTGATCACTCCGCTTGGCACGCGCGTGCAGTTCGTGAACAACGACACCAGCAGGCCGTCCCACGACGTGGCCTCGAATCCCCACCCGGACCATACCGACTGCATTGAGATTAATCAGGTCGGCTTCATCGTGCCCGGGCAGACGAAGGAAACGGGCAATCTGAACAGCGTGCGCACGTGCAGCTACCACGATCACGGTTTGCCATCCGACACCCGCTGGCAGGGAGAGATCATCATCAGGTAGAGATAGGAAAGATGGGAGAGATGGGAAGGATGGGAGAGATAGGAAGGATGGGAGAGATAGGAGAGATAGAAGCCGTTAGCCTGGCCATCCTGCTCGTCGAGGTCGCGCGAGGGTTCAGGTGGGAGCGCTGACAGGAATAGGAGAACGAGATCGTGATCCTCAAAAGACACACCCTAGCTCGCACACGTCGACGGCGGCCGAGAGTTAATGTGGCAACGTTGGCTTTCGTCACGATGACCGCAGGAGCAGCGATCAGCGGATGCGGATCGACGAGCACGCCCCCCGGGGGAACGCAGCCAGCAGCGACCGCAGGAGCTCCGGCGGCGGAGGAGACGTCACCCGCACTCGTCGCCGAGGGCCAGCGTGTCTTCCGCTTCGATACCTTTGGTGACGAGCAAGTTTGGACCGACAAGCTTCGCCTGAACGAGGTCGTCGAGAAGAACGTGGATCCGACGACGGCGCTCAAGGTCGGGCTCAAGGTGGACGCGGACGCGCTGTCCCCTGGGATCCTCGACAAGGTCGATCTCAAGAGCCCGGCGACGACGGTAGCGCTGCTCAAGATGAATGCCGTCGTGGGCATTCAGGCCACCGTAGACTCGAACAATCACATCACGCGGCTTGGCGTCACCTGCGCGCTGTGTCACTCCACCGTAGACAACTCGGTCATATCCGGCATTGGTCGCCGGAAAGACGGCTGGCCGAACCGCGATCTCAACGTCGGGGCCATCATTGCCCTGTCGCCCGAGCTGGCTGCAGACAAGAAAGCGGTCTACCAGTCGTGGGGTCCCGGCAAATACGACCCGCGCTACAACCAGGACGGGAAGAACACGCCGCTCGTCCTCCCACCCGCGTATGGCCTGGCCCAAATCAAAAACGAAACATACACGGCGGAGGGACCGATCTCCTATTGGAATGCCTACGTCGCCGTCACCCAAATGGGCGGGCAAGGCAACTTCTCCGACCCGCGACTCGGAATCGACGTCAAGCATTCGCCGGACCTGGTCGGCCCCAAGCTCCCGGCGCTGCGCGCCTACCAGCACAGCCTGCCGGCGCCTCCACCCCCGGCCGGAAGCTTCGACGCGGCCGTCGCAGAGCGTGGACGCGTGCTGTTCGACCGGACGTGCGCGAGCTGCCACATTGGCGGGTCCGGCACGGATAACAACGGTGGGACATTGCACCCCCCGGCAGACACTGGCGTCGACGGAGCGTACGCGGCGCGCACGGCAAACAAGGCGTACCGCACAACTCCTCTGCGTGCGCTGTGGCAACACGCGCCGTACTTCCACGACGGCACCGCAGCCACGCTCGCCGACGTCGTGGCGCATTACAACCGGGTTCGTGGTCTCGGTCTCACCGCGGAGCAGCAGCGAGACCTCGTGGAGTATCTGAAGTCGCTCTGATCGTCAGGATCTGGGGGCCTCGGGAGCGGGTGAACGACGACGGGTGATTGCAATCTACAAAATTCCGTCGTGCCCGGACAGACGAAGGAAACGGGCAACCTCAACACCGTGCGCACGTGCGGCTACCATGATCACAACCGTCCATCCGACACCCGCTGGCAGGGAGAGATCATCATCAGGTAGAGACACAGCCTTTGCTATTGACGACCGGTCGGCGCGACAGCAATAATCCAGTTCTGATGCGATCCTGGCAGGGTGTCAGCGTCGGGTTCATTGTTGTCGCGTGCATGGCGCTTTCGTCCGTCATCGCGCCGGAGCACGTTCACGAGGCAGACACTCACCATCCAACCGCTATCGTTCATCGGCATCTTGCGCCCCACCAGGACCACGATAGTGCCGCCATTGACCACGACGAGGAACCTCTGCTCTGGCTCGATGCCGTAGCGGTTCCTGAAGCCGCCTATAGCGTGAATGTTCCAGCGGGAACCTCTGAAACGGTGGCGCCGGTCCTTCCAAAGCCTGTCCGTAGTGCCTGGGCACCACCATTTGATGACAGTTCACCGCCGCATGGCCCGCCACAACGGCCCGAGTCCCTCCGCGCCCCGCCTTTCTCATCCCGCTTGATCTGACCTGACGGGCTCGCCCGTCGTCTGTACTTCTGACGATTTTCAACGAGGTGTTATGCGTCCGTTCTGTCTGCGAGCCACGCTCGCGGCTTTTCTCATACCGTCGAGTGTCGTCGGCGCCCAATCGTTGGCGCTCACCGAGTCTGAAGCCGTGGCGCAACTGTCGCCCGACAGTCCGCGAGCTCGTGCGATTCGCGCCGCAGTTGATATCGCTCGCGCGGATGTCCTGGCGGCCTCCCGTTGGCCGAATCCCAGAATCACCTTCAATCGAGAATCGGTCGCCGGCGTGACGGAACACATGACGATGGTCTTGCAACCGTTGCCGATCACGGGACGGCGGGGCCTGGAGACGAACGCAGCCTCTGCGCTGGTGGACGCTTCAACAGGCCGCGCCGACGAGGAGCTGCGACGGGCACGGGCCGACCTTCGCCTGGCATTTACGCAGCTGATGACGGCACAGGCCCGAGAGCGGGAGCTCACGCGTGCGCGAGACGACTTGCGGGATCTCTCTGACATTCTGACGAAACGCGAGGCTGCGGGTGACGCGGCAGGATTCGACCGATTGCGCTCCGAGCGCGAGGTTCTCGATCTCGAAGCGGATCTCGTGACCTCAGGAGCCGACCGCGCCCGCGCGCAGGCAATGGTCGTGGCATTTTTTGCAGCGTCGATCGACCCGTCGACCATCGTGGCTGCCGAGCCGGTCAGAGCGCAACTGGCGATTCCGTCGGTCGATGCGCTGATGGAAATCGCGGAAACTGGCCGCGGCGAACTGGTGGCGCTGCGGCGCGACGTCGAGGCAGCGCGGTTTGCCGAACGTGCGGCCGAACGGCGGCTGATTCCCGAACCCGAGGTCATCCTTGGAACTAAATCGTCAACGATGGGCGGCGGCGACATGGGCAGTGTCATGAGCATCCAGGCTCAAATTCCACTGTTCGACCGTGCGCGATCTGAGCGGGCGGCCACGCGTGCCAGATTGACGCAGGCGCAGGCACGACTTGATGGATTTCGCATCGCGCTGCGTTCGCAGATGACCGGATTGCGCGCCGTCATCCTGGACCGGCGCGAGGGAGCCGACCGGTACCGGGCGTCGGCCGTCAACAGCGCCGATCAAATCGAACGGATTGCGCAGGTCAGCTATGACGCGGGAGAGCGCGGCATTCTCGAGCTTCTCGATGCGTATCGCACGGCCGCCTCGGCGCGCGTGCGGCAGGTCGCGCTGGATGCCGCGGTGCGCGAGGCGGAAATCGAACTGGAATTCGCGAGTGGTTGGGAGATGCCTTGATGATGACAAGACGCTTGTCGGTGATCGCTGTGTTGCTGCCTGTCGTGTTCAGCGTGGCTTGCAGCCGAGCCTCCGAGCCGGCGGCCGATGAATCCGTGACGCTGAATGTGACGAGCTGGACCGACACGACCGAACTGTTCATGGAGTATCCGCCGCTCGTGACGGGACAGTCGGCGCTGTTCGCCGTGCATCTCACCCGGCTGAATGATTTCAAGCCGCTCGACGCCGGACAGCCTCGACTTGAATTCACTCGAGAAACCGGGGAGAACCCGACCGTCCTGGCCGGGGCGCCGCCATCAAGGCCCGGGGCATTCAGAATCGAAGGCATGCCGCCGGCACCCGGGCGCTACAAGTGGGTCCTCGTTATCGATGCGCCAGGGCTGACCGAGCGGCATGACCTGGGATCGATCAACGTCTTTGCCGACGAGCCAGCCGCGAAAATGGATGCCGAAAAACGTGCACCCGACGATCCGGCGGCAATTGCGTACTTGAAGGAACAGCAGTGGACGAATGAGTTCGCGACAGAGCAGGTTCGCGCGGCTGATCTGAGCACGTCGATTCGCGTGCCGGCAACCATCGCACCGCTGACGGGCGGCGAAGCCGTTGTGGCGGCTCCGGCCCCGGGTCGATTCACCGCACAGACGTTACTCTCCGTCGGTGCGGCGGTCCGCGCTGGTCAGGTGTTGGGACAATTGGAACCGCGCCTGTCTGGCGGCGAGGATCGCGCCACACTGGCGGCCGTTGTCGCCGAGGCCCAGGCGGCCACCGAAGCCGCTCGAGCGGAACAGGCACGCGCTGAACGGCTGCTCGCCGAGCGCGCGGTCCCGGCCCGCCGCGTCGAGGAAGCGCAACGAGCGGTGACCGTTGCCGAAGCCCGGCTTCGAGGTGCGCAAGCGCGGCTCGAGCAGCGCGACGAAACACTCCGGACCGGCAGCGGCGCCGCAGCCGGCAACACGTTCGTCCTGCGCGCGCCTATCGGCGGTCGTCTCGCTGACGTGTCGGCCACGCTCGGCGCCTCGTACGACGAGGGCGCGGTGTTGTTCCGAATCGTGCGCACCGATCGCGTCGAGCTCCGCGCGATGGTTCCTCCGGCCGACGCGATACTCACACGCGGTGCCGAACGGCTGGCACTCGAAATCCCAGGGCGGGCCGAACCCATGATCCTCCAACCTCGTCATGCTCACGACGCCGGCGTGATCGACGCGAGCAGCCGGGCGCTGGCCGTGCAATTTGAGATCGATAACCCGGGAGGCCAGCTGCTGATCGGGCAATCAGTGACGGCGGTGCTGTATACCGGCGACCGGCAGCGCGTTCCGGCTGTGCCGAAAGCGGCGGTGTTGATGGAAGCGGGTAGACCCTATGTGTTCGTTCAGATCGGCGGCGAGCGCTTTGCGCGGCGCGTCGTCGAGGTCGCGGCGCGCGACGGCGATCTGGTCGGCATCCGAACTGGCGTTGCACCGGGCGACCGCGTGGTGACCCGGGGCGCGTATGACATCCAGCTCGCGTCGGCGGCCAGAGGCCTGCCGGCCGAGGGGCATGTGCACTGAGAGGCTGCAATTGAAAGGCTTGATTCAATGGTCGATCGAACATCACTGGCTGGTGATCGGCATGTCGGTGCTGCTGCTGGCCGCAGGGCTCTGGACCACCAGCCGGATGCCAGTGGATGTGTTCCCCGATTTGACGGCTCCTACGGTCACGATTCTCACCGAAGGACATGGGATGGCCCCCGAGGAGATGGAAGCGCTGGTCACGTTCCCCATGGAGAGCGCCATCAACGGGGCCGCGGACGTGCGACGCGTGCGTTCCGCCACCGCCGTCGGCATCGCGGTGGTATGGGTCGAATTCGACTGGGGCGCCGACATTCTGGTCGCACGTCAGCTTGTGGCGGAAAAACTCGCGCTGGTGAGCGGCACGCTGCCACCCCAGGTGGAACGTCCCATTCTCGCGCCGATTTCCTCGATCATGGGCGAAATCCTGTTCTTCTCGCTCTCCTCCTCCCGCGAGGATCCCCTGACGCTGCGAACCATCGCGGACACGACCGTACGACGGCGGCTGTTGGCGGTTCCGGGCGTTTCTCAGGTCACGCCGATCGGCGGCGCCGAACGACAGTTCCAGGTCATCGCGCATCCGGAGCAGCTTCGCGCAAACAACATCTCACTGTCGGAGCTGTTGGAGGCCGTGCGAGGCGCGAGCCAGAACACGTCGGCTGGCATTTACACCGAAGGCGCGCAGGAATACGTGCTCGAGGCGATCGGTCGCGTGCGGAGTCCGGAGGAAATCGGCGACACCGTGGTGGCGCTGCGCGGCGAGCGGTCGGTGCTCGTTCGCGATCTCGCCGATGTTCGCGAGGGCGCTGCATTCAAGCGTGGTGAAGGATCGCGCAGCGGCAAGCCGGCCGTGATTGTCGGCGTTCAAAAGCAGCCGGGCGCGAACACCATCGAGGTCACCGCGAGACTCGATCGCGAGCTCGACGCGCTCCAGCGGGAACTGCCACGCGACATCACCATCGACCGGCGAATCTTCAGGCAGTCTGACTTCATCGAGGTCGCGGTCGACAACATGATTCAAGCGCTGCGGGACGGAGGTTTACTGGTCATCTTCATCGTGCTGGTGTTCCTGGCCAACTTGCGCGCGGCCGCGATCACGTTGACCGCGATGCCGCTCTCACTGGCGGCGGCCATCCTGGTACTTCGCGGGCTCGATGCCAGCATCAACACGATGACGCTGGGCGGGATGGCCATCGCGATCGGCGCGTTGGTAGACGATGCGATTATCGACGTGGAAAACGTGGTGCGGCGGTTGCGGGAAAATCACACGAAGCCGCCTGACCAACGACGGGCGGCCGCCGAGGTGGTCCGCGATGCGACGTTCGAGATTCGGACGTCGATCGTATTCGCCACGATCATCATCGTGCTCGTGTTCCTGCCGATTTTTGGCTTGTCCGGAATCGAAGGCCGTCTGTTGACGCCGCTGGCGCTCGCGTACATCATCGCCCTGCTCGCGTCCCTTGGTGTCGCGGTGATCGTCACACCGGCGCTCTGCTTCGCGTTCCTGCCGAATGCGGCCTCCATCGAGCGAGGCCATGACGGCTGGCTGGCTCGAACACTCAAGGCGCGTTTCGCGCGCGATCTGCCGGTCGCCCTGGATCACCCCGTTGTGATCATGGCCGTCTCCGCGCTGCTGCTCGTCGTCGCGGGCGCCGCCATGACGAGAATGGGAACCGCCTTTCTGCCGGAGTTTCATGAAGGCAGCCTGACGATTCAAGCCAACACGCTGCCCGGCACCTCGTTAGCCAAGTCGGACGAGATTGGTCGAAAAGTCGAACAGATCCTGCTGTCGCAGCCTGAGGTCATCGCCACGGCGCGCCGGACCGGCCGTGCTGAGTACGACGAGCACGTGCAGGGCGTCGAGGCCGCTGAAATTGACGTCGGACTCCGCGAGACGGGCCGGTCGCGGAATGCCCTGCTGGCTGATCTGCGTCGGGGATTCTCCACGCTGCCAGGCACCAATGTGACGATCGGCCAGCCGATCTCTCACCGCATCGATCACATGCTGTCGGGTACCCGGGCGAATATCGCGGTCAAGATCTTCGGCGACGACCTCGGCACCCTGCGGCGGCTGGGGGAACGTGTGCGCGACGTGATGAGCCGCGTTCCCGGGGTCGTCGATCTCTCGCTCGAACAACAGATGGACATTCCGTTTCTTCGGTTCATCCTGAATCGCGGAGCGATCGCCAGATACGGCCTGCATGCAGACGATGTGGCGGAGGCGATTGAGACCAGTTTCGCCGGCTCAACCGTCGGTCGCATCTTCGATCGCGGGACCGCGTTCGACCTCATTGTGAAATTCGACTCGAACAGCAACGCCGACTTCGATCGGATTGCCGATCTGCCGATTGACACACCGACCGGTGCCTCAGTCCCGATCCGGCTCCTCGCCGATGTCCGGCGTGAGCAGGGACCGAACATGATCCTGCGCGAGAACGTGCAGCGCCGGATCGTGGTTTCATCCAACGTCGCGGGACGCGACCTGGGAGGTGTCGTCGACGACATCAGGTCGGTCGTCACGCAGTCGGTCGCGATGCCAGCCGGCTATCGAGTCGAATACGGCGGCCAGTTCGAGAGCGAGCAGAGCGCGTCACAACGGCTGCTCGTACTTGGCGCGCTAGTCGTCGCGGGCTTGTTCATGATGCTGGTCATTGCGTTCGGCAGTCCGCGGGACGCCCTCCTCGTGATGCTGAATCTGCCTTTGGCACTGATCGGCGGGGTCGCCGGCGTGTTCCTGTCCGGTGGCGTCCTGAGCGTTGCCTCGATGATCGGATTCATCACGTTGTTCGGCATCGCCACGCGGAACGGCATCATGCTCGTTTCGCACATTCACCATCTCATGCAGGAGGAAGGTGTGACCGATTTCCGCGAGGCCGTCGAACGGGGGGCCCGTGAGCGGTTGGTGCCGATCCTGATGACCGCGATGGCCGCGGGGCTGGCCTTGATCCCATTGGCACTTGGAGGCGGCAAGAGCGGCAGTGAGATTCAGACACCGATGGCGATCGTCATTCTCTGCGGGCTCACGAGCTCGACAATGCTCAACATGATTGTCGTGCCGACGTTGTACCTCCGCTATGGACGGCCGCCCTCCGTCAACGCACCGGTTTGACAGCCCGACAGAACGACAGCGTGCCTCCCGCGTGACGCGACGAACCAGCAAACGACGAGCGCGCACCGACGGGAATGATCTGGGTGGCTCGCCCACTTGTAGCGTCAATCTCAAATCCGTTTCCCTTCCAGCCCCGTAGAACACGTCAGAGAACAGGCCAGTTGAGCATTCACCAATCCCAACTTCGATGCCGCCCCGGGCGCGGCGGGAGGTCCTCTGTGAAAAAGACGATGCTGCTTCTGCTCGCTATGCTGTTCGTCGGCTTTTGGATGCTGCCGACCAACGCCTCGAGTCACCGCGAGGCGCCACTCATCAGTGGTGATCCGCGGGCCGACAACACGGATGTCTATGCGTTCGTCAGCCCGGATCGGCCGGACACGGTCACGATTATTGCCACCTACATCCCGCTCGAGGAGCCGGCGGGCGGTCCGAACTTCCATAGCTTCGACGACAACGTTCTCTATGAGATCCATGTCGACAACGACGGCAATGCCAGGGACGACGTCACCTACCAGTTCCGCTTCCGGACGAAGGTCCGCAATCCGAACACCTTTCTCTATAACACCGGGCCGATCGACGGCCTCTCGGATCCCGATTGGAACATGCCCCAGACATACAGCGTCACGCAGATCCATGGGAAGCGGCGGGTCTCACTGGGCAGGAACCTTCCGAGTCCG
>Ga0184623_10000904_pt1 | contig 12905 bp, 5 predicted proteins | sample PLM1_100_b1_FD_133138 | JGI IMG/M metagenome (GOLD analysis project Ga0184623, IMG submission 133138) | Groundwater sediment microbial communities from an aquifer in East River, Colorado, USA - PLM1_100_b1 | ecosystem: Environmental > Terrestrial > Soil > Riparian zone | place: USA: East River...
CCGGAGGCCACCACCGGGCGGCCGTCGAGGTCACCGAACGCCACCGCGTTCACGGCCGCCTCGTGCCCGGCGAGCCTTGGCGCGATCGGCCGTCCGGAATCCGCGTCCCACAGCCGCACCGTCTCGTCCTCGCCACCGGACACGATGACCGGGCGGCCGTCGCGCGTCCCGAACGCCACCGAGCGGATCGCGCCGGGGCCGTCCAGCGGCTCGCCGACCGGCTGCCCGGAATCCGCCTCCCACAGTCGCAGCGTCTCGTCCTCGCTGCCCGATGCCACTACCGGCCGGCCATCGAGGTCACCGAACGCGACTGCGCTGACCGCGTCGGTATGCCCGATCAACGGCGGCCTGACCGGTTGCCCGGACGCGGCATCCCACAGCCGCACCGTGCGGTCCGCGCCGCCGGAGGCGACGACCGGCTGCCCGGCCAGGTCACCGAACGCGACCGCGGTGACGGTGCCGGCGTGGCCGGTGAACGGTTCACCGACTGGTTCGCCGGACGCCGCGTCCCACAGCCGTACCGTCTCATCCTCGCCACCGGACACGATGACCGGCCGGCCGTCGCGCGTCCCGAACGCCACGGAGAGCACCCAGTCGGTGTGGCCGGTGAACCGGACGCCGATCAAGTGGCCGGTCGCGACGTCCCACATCTGCACGGTCTGGTCGTTGCTTCCCGACACCACGACGGGCTGTGCACCACGTCGGCCGAACGCGACCGCGTTCACGCTGTCGCTGTGGCCGGTGTAGGGGGTCATCAGAAGCTGCCCGGTATTCGCCGACCAGACCTGGACGGTGTGATCGTCGCCGCCGGAGACGACGATCGTGTCGTCACCGAGACTTCCGAACGCGACCGATCGCACCCGGCCGGCATGCCCGGTGAACGGCTCGCCGATCAGCCGGCCCGTTGCAGCCTCCCACAGCCGCACAAGGCCGTCGGCACCGCCGGACGCCACGACCGTCTGCCCGTGCAGATGGCCGACCGCGACGGTGTATGTCCCGCCGGCGTGCCCGGGCAACGCAGGGCCGAACGCCCGGCCGGTGGCCGCGTCCCAGACCATGACGGCCTCGTCGTCCCCGCCGGACACCACCACTGGGCGGCCGTCCAGGTGGCCGAACGCGACCGATCGCACCCGGTCACGGTGGCGGCTGGGCTTCCCGGCGATGGGGTCGGCGGTCGCCGCATCCCAGAGCCGCACCGTGCGGTCGTAGCCGCCCGCGACGACGATCGGCTTACCGTCCAGCTGCCCGAACGCGACCGACGTGACCCAGTCGGTGTGGCCGGTGAGCGGCTCGCCGAACGGCCGGCCGGTGGCGGCGTCCCACAGCCGCACCCGGCGGTCGACGCTGGCCGACGCGACGACCGGCCGGCCCGCGACGTCGCCGAACGCGACCGCGTTGACCGGACCCTCGTGCCAGGTCAGGGTGTGGTGTGGCGGCTGCAGGCGCCACGACGCCCAGTGCGTGGTCCAGGGCAGCGCAAGGCCGCTCGCGGTGATGTCGTCGGCCAGGTGCGGCGCGCGGGCGCATCTGGCGGCGAGCTGCAGGTACGCCGCACGCTCCGCCGGATGGGCCTGCATCCGGCCGATCGCCCGCCGATACGCGTCGGCGATCGCGCGCGCCCGGGGCGTCCGGATGCTCGGCAGCGCGGTCAGCAATGGCCCCGCCGGAGTATCCGTGAGCAGCCGCGGCTCGGCGAGCAGCTGGTCCAGCCGATCGGCGCGGGCCGCATGGCCGGCGATGCCTGCCGCGGTGTAGGGATGTGCACCGCCCCAGTCCGTCGTGCCATCAGGCCGCTTCGGTATGCGATCGATGAGCGCATCGACGATGACAGCGTGATCGGCCTTCGGATCGCGGCCCGCGCCCAGGTGCGCAGCGAGCGCCGCGTGGTAGAGGCGGTAGGCGGAACCACGGCCGAGCCGCGTCTCGATCACGTAGTAGCCGGCGTTCTCGATGAGCCAGTCCAGGTCGCGGTTGCCGCACGGCCGGCCGGTCAGCTCCGTCACCAGGCGCGGCCACAGGTCCTCCCAGGGCAGCCCGGACGCTTGTGCGTACGCCAAGGGAAGGAGCAGATCCCGCGCCCGCGTGGCATCGCCACCCAGCCGATCACTGAGGTCCTGGCTCATCGCGTCGGCTGCTTCGCGCGGTAGGGCAGCCCGCCACCTCGGGTCGTACGGGTCCTTCACGGGGCGGTCGCGCAGCGCGAGGCTGCGGGCGGTGATCAGGGCAACCAGGAACGAGTCGCCGGCCGCGGCGGCGACACCGTCCACCACCGTGCCCAGGTAATGGGGCCGCTGCGCCCGGTATGGCGAGGTCTCGACGAGTTCGGTGAGACACGCCTGGACGTAGCGGTGCAGGCTTGGCCGGTCCGCGTAGCGGGCGCGATCCAGGTTGACCACGTCGATCGGCGAGCCCAGCCGGGAGATCAGGTGGCGGCGGGTGCCGATCAGCAACCGCAGCCGGGTCCGGGTGGCCGCTCCCACGAGCGGTGCGAGGACCTGTTCGACCATCGCAGCACCGGCGCGGGTGGTGTCGCCCGGCTCGCCGGCTGCCTCGTCGACGCCGTCGATCACGACGGTGATCGGCTCGGTCTGGTCTCGCAGGCGCGCGACGAGCTTTCCCGGCGAGTCGACGGCGGCGATGTCCTCGATCCCGCACGCCTCGGCGAGTCCAGCCAGCAGACCTAGCGGCGTGAGGCCGCGGGCGTGGATGAACCGGCTGATCGACCCGGAGGCGGGGATGGTGTCCGGCGGAAGCAGGTGCACACCGGGCACTCGGGCGCTACGGCCCGGATCGGCCAGCGTGTCCAGCCTCGCGAGCAGCGCGGACTTGCCCGATCCCGGACCGCCGGTGACCACCATCGTCGCCGGGCCGGCGCCGGCCAGCCACGCGGTGGCCTGCCGCAGCGCGGCGTGACGCCCGGTGAACAACCAAAGGTCGTCGCGGCCCGCGAGCGGGGCGAGTCCCTGTGCGGCCAGTGCCGTGCCGTCGCGATCGCGCCGCCGCGCCTCCTGCTGGAGCTGCAGATCCCGGGTACGCACATCGAGGTTGGAGTACCACTGGTCGTATTGGCGATTCGGGAAGAACTCACCGGCCCGCTCCCCGATGTAGAGCAGCCGGGCGTGCTGGCTGGCATCGGCCAGCTCCACGTTGACTTGTGCGATCAACGGCTCCAACGGGACGTGCCGCACCTCGTGACCGGCGATCGCCCGCTCGCGTACCGCGCGAGTCAGCGCCTGGGTGAACGTCCCCACGCCGGCCTGCTGGTAATCGCGGGCCGCGACGATCACCGCGACCGCCGGGCCGCTCGCCGTCCGGCGCAGGCGGTTGACGAAACTGACCGCGCCGGCCGCCATGGATCCGCCTGCCGCGCCGGCATAGCAGGTGTCCAGCACGAACAACAGCTGCTGGCCGGTCATCTCGCCAGGCCCATCACTGTCCAGCAGACGGCCGGTCAGATCACCGGCGTGCAGGAAGCTGTAGGACCTGTCACCCGTGGCGTCCGCCATCGGCAGCAGCAGGTCCGCCCCGGACGCCGCCACCTCGCCGTGACCGGTGTAGTAGACCACGATCACGTCGTCGGAGCTGCGGTCGGCGCTGCGCAGGAAGGCGCGCAGCCGCCCGGCGAACTCGACGGCGGTCATGTTCACGCCAAACCCTTGCACCACCTCGTATCCCAGGTCGGTGAACAGGCCGGTGGCGCGAGTCAGCTCGTCGACGAGTTCGGGTAGCGCCGGAAGGTTCGTCGACGGCGTGTAATCGGTCGTCGCCGCACCGACGAAGTAACGTCGCACCACTGTCCGGTCCGTCCTCGTCGGTTATGCCTGGCCGGCCAGGACGCCCGTGGCCACGGCCGCGCCGGTCGCCGCCGCGGACAGGTAGCGCTCCACTTCGTGGGCGCCCATCCCGTTGGAAATCTCGATATCCCGCACTTGGTCGCCGTACACCTCACGCAGCACCGGCTGCAGTGCCACGAAGTCACCTGAGTCGGTGATGTTCACCCACCGGGTGACGTTCGGCCAGGCGCCCACCGGCGGGACGAGCCGATGCAGCACGATGTGCGGCACCGCGATCGGCGAGCCGAGCGTCACCAGATCGGTGATCGGCCAGTCGGGGTGGGCGCACAGCGCCTCGTACGCGACAACCGAGCCCAGCGAGTGAGCCACAACGACCCGGGTGTCCGCCTCCACCGCCGCGGCGAACCGCTCCTGCGCGGCCGACCGGACGGCCTCGTCGGTGAAATACGCCGTGACCTGTTTGAGCCACCACACGAGCATGCGCTCCGACACCCGCGCGAGGAACCGCGAACCGGCGAGTGCGAGCATGGCAGCGCGCGCCGATGCCCCCACGCCCAACGTCCCGGCGTCTGGCGCCACCACCCCGGAGTCTGCCCTCGCCGCCGCCTCCCACCAGGCCAACAGCAGGTCAAGCTCGGGGCCATCGTCCACATCGTCCACAGTCAGCGGCGGGGTCTGTCCACTCAGGAACCGGCCGGGCGGGCGGAACACGTCGCCGTAGAAGGCGCAGGCCACATCCCGCTCCGCGAGCTCGACAGTCGCGACCAGCCCGTGGCGCGCGGCGTTGTCCAGGCCACCACGCAGCGCGGGAATCCAGCGTTCCGCCATTTGCGGCCGGCTGGCGTACGTGTTGTTGATACCGTGCACCGCAACTACCCGCGCCATAGTGTCCAATCTATCCGCCGGGCGCCACGCCGCTGGAGAACAATATCGACATGAGGGCTCCGCCGGTCGACCTGGCCGGCACACCGCGCCGCAGCCGACCGAGATGACGGCGCGTGTCGATGGCGCGACCCGGTGGCGCGTCGATATGCTTCGCCCAGGCCCGCAGGCCCGCAGGCGTCAGGAGCCGCCACGTGCAGATCAGCAGACCCGGGTTCGACGCGATTCCGCCGGGATCCTTCCGCGACCTGGTCGACGCGTTGCACGACCTTTACCTGCGCGCCGGCTGTCCGGCCTCGCGAGTGGTCAGTTCCAGCATCTACCGCAACCGAACGCTGGAAGTGGTGTCGCACGAGACCTACCGCGCCGCACTACGCGGGACCTATCTCCTGTCGTGGCCGAAGTATCATTCGATCATTGTCGATCTTAATCAACGCACGCGGCCCTCGCGGGATGAGACCGAGCTGCTGGCCGAGTTTCAATCCCTCTGGGCCCGCGCGCAGCGGGAGAACCATCGCCCACCTCGTGCCCGGGAGACAATGGTGCCCACCTCACGCGCTGGCCGCAGCATGCCGTCGCCGCCCGGATCGGACGCCGACGTCTCCTGGCCGGTGCTGAGTCTGCCGGACCGCAACCCGACCTTCACCGGCCGGCGCGCCGCCCTCGGACGCATCCGGACCACATTCGAGCAGCACACGAACGCCACTGTGGTCCTGCACGGCGTCAATGGCGCGGGAAAGACACAGCTCGCCGCCGAGTACGCGCACCGGTACGGCGACGGCTATCCCGTGGTGTGGTGGGTCCGCTGCAGCGGCGTCGATCAGGCACGGGCCGCCCTCGCCGACCTCGCGGCACGGCTGGGCATGGGCAACGGGCCCCCAGTCGACCGTTCGCTCACCGCGCTTCGCCGCTACCTCAGCTCCCCTGATGTGCCCCACCTGCTGGTCTTCGACGGGGTGGAGGACCGGGCGATCCGCGGGCTCATCCCGAACGGGGGCGGGCATGTCATCCTGACCACCACCGACCGGGAACTGGCCTACGACACCACGATGATCGAGGTCGAGGTGCTCGACTTCCCGCCGGACGAGGCACGCGAGTTCCTCGCCCGGCGCCTGCCGGACATCACCGAGTCGCAGAAGGCCGACGTGATCGACCTGGTTGGCAGGTTGCCGCTCGCCCTGGACATCGCGGCATTGTTAGACCCGGCCGCGTTGCATGCGTTGTACGCACCGTCCGACCCGGTGGTCACCGCCCTGCGTGCGGCGCGGGACGGTCTGAGCGCCGAATACCAGGACGTGTGCGATCTGTTCGGGTGGTTCGGCCCCGCCCCGGTGCCCATCGCCCTGCTGCAACGCGCCGGGACCACGATCCCGCCGCCGTTGGGCGACACCCTGCGCAGCCCGATCGAACTGCGCCGGACGCTGCGCTCGCTGGCGAACTTCGGCCTCATCCGGCTGAACGAGCATCAGGTCGAGATGACGCCGCTGGCCCGGCGAGCGCTTCGCGAGATCCTGCCGGACGAGGCGAGCACACGGGCACGAAACCAGGTGCACGAGATCCTTGCCACCGCCGGCCTCGGATCGCCCGGCGCGGCCCTCGCCAAGGACTATCGCGAGATCGGTGCGCACATTCTGCCGGCGAGACTCGTCGAGTCGCGCAATCCGGACGCGCAACGGCTGGTGGTCGACCAGATCCGCTTCCGGGCGCTGGACGGCGATCTGGCCGGCGCCGCGGACCTGGGCCGGGCCGCGGTGACGACGTGGCAGAAGCCCAGCTTCCTCGGCTCAGACCACGAGCTGGTCCTGCGAGTCCAGGTGGAGCTGGCCGGCACGCTGCGCGGTCTGGGCGCCTACCCGGACGCACGCGCACTCACCACGGCAGCCCTGCGAAACCTGCAGACCAGCCCGGCTTACGGGCCAGACCACGAGCTGACCCTCGCCGCAGTCGCAGGCTCGGCGACAGACTTGATCATAAGCGGCCGGTACGGCCGCGCCGTCGCCGCCAACCGGGAGAACTACGACCGGTCCCTGGCCGTTCTCGGCGCGGCACACCCGCGAACCGCGGACTGTAGGAGGCACCTCGCCGCCAGCCTGCGCCACGCGGGCTCGTACGCCGAGGCGGCGGGCCTAGACCAGCCGGACTTCGACCGGCTGCAAGCGGCCGATGAGGGCTTCGAGACCATCCGAGTCGCGTTCGCGTTGGCCGAGGACCTGTCCGGACTCGGGCAGTACCACCGGGCCCTGGAGGTGCTGACCCAGTACGCCCCGACGGGCAGCCGGCTGTTCGGCGACAGCGACTCCGGCGTACTGGCGGCGGGCCGCGCCACCGGGGTGGCTAAGCGCCGGCTCGGCCAGCCCGGCGCACTCACCGAACTAGCCGAGCTCTACGAGCGCTGCCTCGAGATTTTCGAGAGGTCCGACCCGCAGATGCTGGCCGTCACGATCAGCTACGCCAACGCGCTACGGGAGGCCGGCGGCACGACCGATGCCGAGAGGCTCACTGTGGACGCCATCGAGGACTACCGGACCAGGCTCACCGACCGGCATCCGCTCACCATCGCGGCGCGGGTCAACCTCGCGGCGGTCCACCGCGCCCAGGGACGGTGGCCGGCCGCCCGGGAGATCGGCCAGCGTACCGCCGAGCAACTTCGCCGGACACTTGGCGCGAGCCACCCGCATGCGATCGCCGCCGCTGTCAACCACGCCACCGACCTGTCGCTGGCCGGTGACCGGGCGGGCGCGGTCTCGGCCTCCCGGGCCGTGTATGCGCTCGCCTCCCGCGCACTCGGCCCGCTGCATCCCGACACCCTGGCGGCGGGCACGAATCTGACGCTGGACCTGCTCACCGACGGCACGCCAGACGATGGGCTGCGCGAACGGATGCTGACGGCCTGGCGCGCCCTGCTGGGCGAGCACGAGTTCGTCGCCCGGCTGGCGCGCGGCAACCGCGTCGAGTGCGACATCGAACCGATGCCCCTCTGACTGCGAAGATCGCCAAGTTTTGTCAAGCTCGGCTCGTTGGCATGTTTCGTGGCGTCTTCTCGGCCTATCTTGAGTCGCCAGGGCATGCCGCCCGGCGACCGATTGAGTCCGGACGGCGCGCGGCGCCGCTGGACGCACCCTATGGGAGCACATGGTGGACGTTGCTTCAACTGTGTCGGAGCCGTCATCCGACGGATGGTCGCCGTTGGTCGACCTGTCCGATCGTCCCCTCCTCGACGTGATCCAGGGCGGTGACGACGCCCTTGCCCGAGCGGCCCGCCGGGTGATCCGCGCCCTGGACGACCCGGATGGGATCATCTCGGCGTTCCAGTCGTTCACCTCGTGACCATGCCGTCAGCCGGCGGCGCTGTGGCGACGCTCAGGGAGACGCAACGCGCGGCCGCGCCGTGGCCGTACGCCGCGCTCGACCTTGAGCAGCTGCGCGCTGCCGGCTGGCAGCCGACCCCCATCCGCGACCTGGTGCTCAAGGTCCATCAGCGGTGCAACCTCGCGTGCGACTACTGCTACGTCTACGAGTCGTCCGACCAGACCTGGCGGGATCGGCCGGCGGCGATGGCCGAAGACATCTGGCACGCCGCGATAGACAACCTGGCCCGATACGCCACCGCGCACAGCCTGCGCCGGGTCCAGGTGATCCTGCACGGCGGCGAACCGCTGCTCTTCCGCCTCGACCGCATCGAGCAGCTGGTCACCTATCTGCGCGCCCGGATGCCGGCGACCACCGAAGCCCGGGTAGGCATCCAGACCAACGGCGTTCTCCTGACCCGACCCGTCATCGCCCGGCTGGTCGATCTGCGGATCGCCATCGGGGTGAGCATGGACGGCGCGGAGGCCGACCATGATCGGCACCGCCGTACGCGTGCCGGCCGGGGGAGCTTCGCCGCCGCCGCCCGTGCGCTGGACTTGCTGCGCGAGCCCGCGAACCGGCCCAGCTACGCCGGGATCTTGTGCACCGTGGCGCCTGACACCGATCCGGTGAACTGTTTCGAGGCGCTGTCCAAGTTCGAGCCACCGATGATCGACTTTCTGTTGCCCCACGCGAACTGGTCGGCACCGCCGCCGCACGCCACGCCCGGCGCGACCCCGTATGCGGACTGGCTCATCGCGGTGTTCGACCATTGGTACGGCCACGGCGAACCCGTCCGGATCCGCCTGTTCGAGAACATCCTGGACCTGCTGCTGGGTGGCACGAGCGGTTCCGAGCAGGTTGGGCTCAGCCCGGCCGGCATGCTGGTGGTGGAGTCCGACGGCGCGATCGAGCAGGTCGACGCGCTCAAGTCTGCCTACCCGGGCGCCGCGGCCACCGGTCTGGACGTCCGCCGGGACGAGTTCGACGCGGTGTTCGACGACGCCGGAGTGGTCGCCCGCCAGCTCGGAGTGCAGGCGCTGTCGAGCGCCTGCCGGTCCTGCCCGGTGCATCGCGTCTGCGGCGCCGGCCACTACGCCCACCGCTACCGCCGCGGCGAGGGCTTCCGCAACCCGTCGGTGTACTGCGCCGACATGCTTCGACTCATCGACCATGTGTCCGCGCGTGTCGTCGCGGACCTGCACCGTGCCGCAGCACCGGAGACATCATGACCACGTACCACGAGTTCGACCCCGACCAGCTCGCCGCGCTGGCGCGGGGTGACGGCGGGCCGGCCGCCATCACCGCGCTGCGGGACGCGCAGCTCAGCCGCCACCTGCTGCTCATCGGACATCTGCTGCGGCACTGGCCCGGCGGCGCCGTAGAGCGGGACGCGGTGGCCGGCACGCTGGAGCGGGCCCGCCGCGCCGCACCAGACCGGTTCGCTCATGTCCTGGGTGCGCCCCTGGTCGGCTCTTGGACCGGCATCGTTGTCCGCGCCATCGAACGCGGCGTCGCCGCCGCTCCAGACTTTGGGCAGTTGTGCGGTGTCGCCGCGGTCGCCGCCGCGGCTGCGCGCGTACCCGCCGATCTGGCCGTGCCGGTGCGCGATGGCGTCGTCTCCTTACCCGGGCTCGGTGTGGCGACACTGGGCGATGCCACGTCGGCACGGCTGATCGCCGAAGACGGCGAGCTCGTCCTGGTAGGCGCGGGACGTCGCGTGGCCATCCCCCGCGACTGCGACGACCCGCCCGCGCTCGGCTGGCTGCCGGTCCGGCGGCTGGCGGCGCCCGGCGCACCCGGCGTCGGCCTCGACGACGTCGACCCGTACCGGCACGGGCACCATTCGCCTCCGGCGAACCGGTTGGACGAGACCGAAGTCGCCCGGTGGCAGGCACTCTTCGCCGAGGCGTGGGAGATGCTCGCCGGCCGGCTACCGGGGCGCGCCTCGGAACTCGCCGCCGGCCTGGAGACCCTGGTGCCGCTGGCCCAGACGGACACGCGCTCGGCGCGGAGCGCGACGATACGCCACGCGTTCGGCGCGTTCGGGCTGACCCGTCCGGCGTCGGCGGCGGAGTTCGCGGTCACGATGGTGCACGAATTCCAGCATTCCAAGCTGAGCGGCATGCTCGACCTCGCCCCGATGAGCGATCCGGCGGAGACCCGCCGGTTCTTCGCGCCGTGGCGGATCGACCCACGGCCCCTGGCCGGGCTCCTGCAGGGTGTCTACGCGTTCATCGGGGTCGCCGACACCTGGCGGGCGCTACGCGACGAGAACGACCTCACGCCGGTCGCGACCGCCCGGTTCGCCGAGGCGCGTCTGCAAGTGGACCGCGGGCTGAGCGCGGTCGAGGCGTCCGGCGCGCTGACCGACACCGGCGAACGAGTCGTCGCCGGGCTCCGCGCACGCACCGACGAGCTGCTCGCCGAGCCGCTGGACGCGCAGGTGGTACGCGACGCCGAGCGGGCGCTGGCCGACACGCATCAGCACTGGGTCGACCGCAACAAGGCGCCCGTTCGGGCGATGTAGCCGGCTTACGTCGGGGGCGGTTCGATGTCGCCCTCGGTGCGCTCGTCGCGTTCGATGGCCTGCACCTCAGGGTGGCTTCCGCCGAGCGCTTCGCGCAGCGCCAGCAGCGACGTGCGCCGCAGCTTGTCCGCCTCCGCGGTGCGGCCGACGGCGCGCAGATCATGCGCAAGGTTGATGCCGCGCATCAGCAGGTACGGGTGCTCGCCGCCCTTGCGAGCCTCGTGGCCGCCGCCGGACAGCTGCTGGCTCACTTGGTATGTGTGCTCGGACACCTCGCACGCCGCGGCGTGTTCGCCCGCCAGGGCGAGATCACTGGCGTACGACGCGCCCGCGCACGTCGTGTACGGGTGCGTCGGACCGAGCACGTCACGGAAGTCGTTGTAGCAGGTCTCGCCGAGGGCACGTGCCTCGTCCAGGTCGCCCATCGCGCGCATCAGGATGGCCTGGTTGACCTTGGCGGCGAGGGTCAGCGGGTGCTGCACACCGAAGAACAGTTCATACCGATCCACGGTATCCTCCATCAGCTGGGCCGCCTCGTCCATCTCGCCCACCTGGCGAAGCACGTTCGCGTAGCTGACCGCGGCCGCGTTGGTGAACTCGTGGGTCTCGCCGAACCGGGTCATCGTGCGTTCGAAGTGCTCGCGCAGGATCGCGCGCGCCTCGAACAGCTGGCCCAGCTTGCGCAGCAGGATCGCGTACGTCCGCTCAGCCAGCAGCACCTGGCTGCTGCCGGCGCCGAGCGTCTCGGCAAGCGGCACGCGCCACTGCTCGATCCAATCCAGACCAGCCCGGTACGCGCCCATGCCGTAGTAGTTGCGGGCCTGGTTGATGTAGGACGCCAGCGCCCGCGGGTCCGTGCCGCCGACGTCTTCCCAGTGATTGGCGATCTCCCGGTCCTGCTCGAACGCCTTCGCGAAGTCGCCGATCATCCGCAGGTCGACGGCGAGGTTGGCCTGCGCCCGCAGGGTGTATGCCTCGGTCGCGTTGAACACTCGCCGATGGCGCTCCAGCGACGCTGTGTCGAAGGCCAGCGCCTCGTCGTACTTACCGGCGATTCGCAGGTCCGCGCCGACCTGGTTGGCGAGGATGAGGGTGAACTCGTGGAGCTCGCCGAGGCGGCTGCTCGCGCACATCCGGTCGTAGGTCTCGCTGGCGATCTCGCGCGCCTCGCTGGCCTTGCCCAGCACGCGCAGGGCGTTCGCCACCTGGCTTCGCGCCCGCAGCGTCGTGTCACCGGTCGGGCCGAACAGCGGGTCGTCACTCGGCTTCGACCAGTGCTCTTCGGCCTCGGTGGCCAGCCGCAAGCTGTTCTCGTAGTCGCCGATGAGGTACAGGTATCGCGTGTGATCCAGGACCGCCTCGCGGGCGGCCTCGTCATCGGCGTAGATCATCTGCGCACGCTCGAGGTGCGGGCCGAGCTCCGCCTGGCTCTCCAGGTCGCCTCGCTCGTCGGGGTCGCCGGGGTTGGCCGCGGCGAGCAGGCGCTGGGCGTTGCGCAGCGTCTCCGCGGCGCGCTCGGGCGGCAGGATGTCGCGCAGGATGTCCTGGACCAGGCGGTGCACCTGAATGCGCTGGGCCGGGTCGACCTTGGCCAGGCCACGGTTGTTGAGGTCGCGCACGACGCGGCTGAGCGCGACCGGATCGTTGAGCGTGCTGCGCAACGGCTCGGTGACGTCAGCGGACTTGCCGCGGCTGAGCAGGTTCTGCGAGACCGGCTCACCGGAGAGGAATGACAGCACTTCGAACAGCTGCGCGGTGGCCGGCGCGGTGGTGCGCAGCGTGTCACTGGCCAGCGTGACGAACGCGGTGACGGTCACCGGGTAACCGTAGGGTTTGGATTCCGACAGCAGGTCGGAACGGCTGTGGCTGTCCAGCAGCTGGATGTACTCGGTGACCGGCATCGCCGTCGACCGGCACCACAGCGCGGCCTGCTCCAGCGCCAGCGGGAGGTCGCCGAGCTTCTCGGCGAGCGCGAAGGCCTCCCCCAACCGCATGTGCAGCCCGCGGCCCTCCAGCATCTGGATGCTCTCATCGCGGGGGAACACGTCGACCTCGATGGGCCGGCCGACCTGACCCCACTCCGGATTGCGGGTGGTCACGATCACGTGACCACCGGTCGCCGGTAGCAGCGGTTTGAGGGCGTCCGGGTCATCGGCGTTGTCGTAGACGAGCAACCACGGCACGCGCAGACCCGCCAGCGCGTCGAGCACGGTCCGGGCGGTCTGCTGCCGGTCCTCCGTCACCGTCAGGTGCAGAGTCTCGGCGAGCTGGGCCAGCGCGGCCAGCACGGTCGCGGTGCGCTCGGCGGGAATCCACCACACCAGCTCGTAATCGTCCAAGTGGCGGTAGAC
>Ga0184623_10000906_pt1 | contig 12892 bp, 21 predicted proteins | sample PLM1_100_b1_FD_133138 | JGI IMG/M metagenome (GOLD analysis project Ga0184623, IMG submission 133138) | Groundwater sediment microbial communities from an aquifer in East River, Colorado, USA - PLM1_100_b1 | ecosystem: Environmental > Terrestrial > Soil > Riparian zone | place: USA: East River...
AGAGCTCACCTACGCGATGCACGTGACGGTCGCGCCCGCCTGGTTCGATCCCGCGGACAACACCGGCATCGCCACGCCGTTCATGGTGCAGGAGGCGCTCCACGACGCGCTCGTGAAGCCGATACTTTGGTCTCCTGAAGAATCGCGGAGATAGCGTCGAGCCCGACTTCGCGGAGCAGCGCGGAGTAGTCCGTCATGGCGCTGAACTTCCACGAGCCGTGCTCAGTCGGCGTGGCCTTGATCTTCTCGGGGAGAATCTTCCTGAGCACCTGTTGCGCTGTGCTCGTGTTCTTCCGCAAGTGGGCCTGCCAGTCGAGGACGACCGGCATCATGCGCTCGGCGAACTCGACCACGTCGAAATCCTTGGCGACGCCGAGGCCGGTGAGCGTACCTTCGAGATGTTCGAGCCGAGCACGTCGAGCGTGGATCGCATCGCGAATGTCTTCGACTTCGCCGCCCGCAGCCGCCTCGATCAGGTTCGAGATTTCCTTCTTCAGCTTGGCCTGTTCCCGCTTCAGCGGCTCCGGGTCCTGAGCCCTCCGCTTGTGCTCATCTATGGCCTGCTCGAACTGGCCCATGATGACCGAGCCGACGAGCCCTTCCTCGAAGGACTTCAGGATGGCATTGTCGGCGTGCTCGACCAGGATGCCCTTGCCGTTCGAGCACGCGTTGACACCGGACAGGTGACGGCGGGTGCAGACGTAGCGCCAGTTCCGGCCGTTGCCGCCCGCTTTAGCGTGCATGCTGCCGTTGCAGACGCCGCAACTCAAGAACGGGGTCAGGAGCCACTTCGCGGCGGTGGGGCGAGACTTGAGCCAGCCGCGTTCGTTGCGCCACGTGCCAGCCGTCGCCTGAGTGTTGACGGCCTGGACTTCGTTCCAGAGCGCGTCAGGGACCAGGCGCAAGTCAGGGCGCTCGGCGCGGATGATGTTGTCGGCGGGCGCCTCCACGATCCGGACGGTGCCCCGCTTGTACGTGCGCATCGTCGTACCCCACACGCGCACGCCCCGATACGTCTCGTTCCTCGTGATCGCAGCCACCTGGGAGATGTTCCAGACTTTCCCTCCACGCGGGCTCGGGATGCTGTCGCGCTCCAGTTGGCGGGCGATCCTGAAGAAGCCCATGCCTTCGGCGCGCAGGGTGAAGATGCGGCGGACTACGTCTGCCTGAGCAGCCACGATGGTGAAGTCGGGCAGGTAGCCGTAGAGCCGCTTGCCGGTCGGTTTACCCGCCAGAGCGTTGCGGGCCTTGACGGCACGGCTCTCCTTGCCCGCTGCCTTGCGCTGCTGCCCGCCCGCGTATCCCTTCAGGAACTCCTTGATCTCGTCGCCGTCGCCGTCGAGCGCGATCTGCTCCTTGTCGTACACTGCCCACATTTCCAGGCCGGTGTCGGCGAGCCCTTGGATCAGGGCCAGGGTCCGCACGGTGTCCCGGCCCAACCGACTGCGCTCCGTGACGAGCAGCGTGGTGAAGGGTAGGCGCTTGCCCGACACCGCGTCGAGCAGGCTCGACAGCCCGGAGCGCGAGCGGAACTCGGCGCCCGACTTGGCGTCGTCCTGGTACACGTGAGCGTCGAGCACCTGCCAGCCGCGAGCCTTGGCGAAGTCGCGGCACTCCTGAACCTGTATCGCGCACGACTTGCGATCAGCCGCCTTGGCGCCATCTTCGCGGCTGCTCTTGCGAACGTAGATGCCGCACGTCTTCATGACTTGCCTCCCTTCGACCACATGCCGTGGCAGTAGACGCAGCGATAGTGCCGCCTGGCCGCGAGCCGACCAAGGAACGCGGCAGCGATGTACTGGAGCGCGGAGCACCACGGGCAGCGAATCATGGTCAGCCCTCCCTTCTACCGGCGAGGTAGCCGGTCGTGAACCACATAGCGCCTTGGTCAATCACGTCGGGTCCGTCCGTCTGCGGGTCGTGCGGCTGCTCGACGAACGCGTGGGGAATGCTCAGGTCAACATGCTCGGCTCGCGTGAACGGACAGCCGCGCTCGTCGCCGCAGTAGGCGGACAGCCCGTGCTCCACGTTCGCGGCGTGGATCGCCGAGGCTAGGCGATCGTTGTCGTCCAGGTCGGCATGAGCAGCCTCACGCCCCGCTGCCTTGGCGTTCATCGCGATCAGGTCGCCGAGGCCCCTCACGCTTGCACCGCCCGATGCTCCGACGAACACCCACGCTCGCACTCGTACTCCTGGGTGCGCCCGGTCGTGGGGTACTCCCGCATGCGGCCGGTCGGCTGCATCTCCGAACAGAACAGGCACGCGCCTGGGTCGCCGGGGTACGATCGTGTCGTCGTCGCCATGACTAGGGCTCCTTCCTAGTTGGGGTTACGGCCACGCCTGGGCGGTGTTAGCGCACCGTGCCAGGCACCACTTCCTAGGCGTCCAGTATGCGGCCGGGCAGGGGTCAGGGTCAAGGTTATGGAGCGTTCGCCTTCGCAACCTGTCCAAGGGTTGCCGGAATACCCTGGAAATAGGGCAAATCGGGGCGGAAACAGGGTAAGGCTGCGACTTTTGGGCTCAGGGAAGGGTCCCGTAGCCACTCGTCACCTGGTGAGCGCTCAGAGGCTCCTGGGCGCTCCGAACGTAGGAGGACTCTGAATCCTCTGCGTTGCCCTCAGCAGCGCGTCTGCTGGCGTGGCGCAGACGGCCAGGAGCGCAGACAGGTGCGCCAAGGTCGCCAGGTCGCAGGGTGACAGGGTGCGAGCGCGTGCTGGCAGGCTGTCTGAGGGGCGAGCGGTCGGACCTTGCTTCGGTTCTACTGGATTTCGTGACAGGGGATTTTTCATTACGCTTTACGTGACGCTCTCCGTTGCCTATACGCCTTCGCACGGTCCGCAGCCGTCACGTATTTCCGTGGGCGCCCGCGTTGCGCCTTCGCCACCGCTTTTTCATCACGCGAGCGTATTCCGCGACGATCCTCCGCTTGCAGTGTCGGCAGTACGGTGGAACCAGCGGGCATCGGCTCTGCTGTCCGATCAGTCTGCCCGTCAGGTTGCGGGCCGGGTCCGGCAAGCCTCGCTCGAAGCCTCGCGATCCTCTCCGCGAGACTCTGTGCTTTTCTATCCTTCGCATCTGCCTGAGCCGTGCGGGTATCTGCTCCAGCGTCAACGCCCGTCTCACGTACGCCTTCCCGATTGGCTTGTGACAGTGCGGGCACCGATACGGCTCCGTCCCTGTCGGTCGGTTCTTGCTTCCCGTTGTCCGGCCCTTGCGCCAGCATCTCGGGTCGCCCTTCACGAACATCCCCCGATGAAACCGTTTCCTTGGCATCGCCTGTCCCTCTCAGTCCAGTCTTCGCGTCCTTGAGCCGGTAGCCTGTCCGGGCTCTCCACTCCATCCCTTTCGGGCACCGCTCGTTCTCACAGTACCGTCCATCACACAGGGCCTCGTGGTGTCTCTGTTGCTTGCTCGTGGTGTCCGTCCGCCGTCCGTAGCCGTCACCACCGATTGCCCTGAAGAACTCGCTCACCTGTAGACCTCTTCCAGCGTCGCCACGATCTCAGCGATGGGGATGTATCGGTTAGCGACCCGTATCAGTTTCTCGTCCTGTCCGAGCGCTCGCCTTGCCACGTTCAACCACACGTCCAACTCGAACTTGGTCGCCACGTCCACCATCTTCTGCACGGGTGACTTCGGCTTGTTCGCGTCTTCCTGTTGCTGCCGTCGTCCCGCTTCGAGCAGCATCCTGGACTCGGCTGGCGTGAGTTTGCCTGTGCGGCTGCGCTGTAGCAGGCTCTCCCGATACGCTTCGTCGGCCAGCACGTCCTTCGCGAACTGCTCCAGCGTCTTCACCCGTGTCTCGTCCGGTGCCCCGTCCTTCGGGATGACCATGAATTCGTTCTGCTCGTCCATCACTCGTCCCTCCGCATCAGTGCGTCCAAGATTGTGTAGTCGTCAATGACCAGGTCGGCGAACAGCGCGCCGCGTGCCTTGTTCACCGGACGCTTTGGCTTGTCACCGTCGAGCCACGCATCGCCGCCCTGATCCTTCCTACCCCAATTCGGGGGCAGCACGGGCGCGGGCGGTGGCGTTTGCCGCATCTGCTCTGTGCTGAGAAACGGCTCGCCCGTGTCGTAGTCGCCGCTGCTCATCTCAGCCTCCCGCTACGCTCTTCGACCGGCTGTGTGTCTACTCGGCGCCCAGGTCGCAGCCGCCCGTGCTTGTCCTGAGCGGCCATGATCTTGCGCATCTCACTGTCCATCGCACTCGGTACGTCACCGCCGCTGTCGCTCTCGTGAACCTCACCCGTGAACGCGTTGACGGTCAGGCTGCTGACCGATGCCCCGCCTTTCGGCTTCACCGTCGTGTCAGGGGCCAGCACGGCCCGCAGAGCCTTCAACTCGGCCAGGATCGCGCGCAACAGCCGTTCCGTTTCGATCATGGCGCGTTCCGGGCTCGGGAGGCAGTCGCGGCATTCACGGGAGTGAGAAGTTCCCGGTACGCGGTCACATTCCTCCGAGCAAGAACACGCCTCTTCTGCTCCGCGATCAGTTTTGCGCGTGTCTCAGCGGATATGGGACACTTGTTTCTTGCAACCAACGCCGCCCGACGCTCGGGCGTCCACGGCGGTCTGATTTTCGCCAACTGATCAGCCGAGGCTCCCGATTTCAGTATCGTCGTCGGCGGAAGATCGGGCACGTCGTTGAGCATGGCGAACTCGCCGAACCGTTCACGCGCCATCCGGTTGTACTCAGCGGCGGCTTCCTCTTCGGATGCGAACGTGAGACGAGTTATGACTCCGGCTGATTTGATCTTTGTCATCCACGAGCCGCTTTTTTTCCTCATCGTCACACCGCGAAACCGCGAGCCCTCCCCCGGACGTAGTCTTCTATGCGCAACGTTCTGAGCCGGAGTCGCCGGACGCATGTTGGCTTTACGGCAATCGAGCCCGTCGAAGTCGATATGGTCAATCCACCGCCGATCGAGTACCGCCTGATGAAGATAGGTTGGATTCGATCGCGCGTACCACAGCATCGGTTTGGCTGCGTATGCACGCCACGAATAACCCTTCACCTTGTCGAAGTCTTCCGCGTCGATCAGCGCAGTTTTCCCCTGAGTCAACGCGATCTCGATGGTGGCGTCGTCGAAGTAACGGTAGCGGAGCGGCTTTCGTCGAGCGTTGCCAGTGACGAGTGGTCCCGTGTACTCCTGCCACTCACCGGGCGATGACCCTGACGTTCCCCACGTCACAAGTGCCGTGCTCATACTGAATCCTCCTCGGCGCCTTGCACCACGGTACGTGCGGAATCACTCCTCGCCTCGAACGCCTGCGCATAGGCGACGCCTTGAACGTCCTCGTGCGTGAGCACGCGCAACGCGAAGCGCAGCACTTTTACTTCGCGTTCCATCACGGAAGTCAGTGCTCCAGTCTCGATCATCTTGTCGATCTTCGATTGCTCGTACACGAGCATGCGCGCCAGCACGCGGATGTTCTGCCGAACCCACGGTCCTACCGTGTTCTCGTTCATGACGTGCGTTGCTCCAATCAGGTCCGCCAAGGCTGTGGTATTCACGTCGCCAACTCCTCCTCTGGATGGCCGTGTTCGACGTAGAATTTCACGGTGGCGAGGGGTAGGCGTAGGTCCCGCGAGATTTTCTCTACAGACTGTCCGCCGTGAACGTAACGGTCTCTGATCTCTTGGCGAACTCGCTCGTCGTTCATCACCACTTCACCGGCTTGGTGCGCGTGTGTCGTTCGCAGAACGGCGTGTCGCTGTAGTCGCGTACCGTGCACATAACGCGGCAGGTTTGCTCTGAGCACTTTTTCATCTGCGGTGTCGGCTTCACCATCGGCGTGTAGCGTCGGCGGCGCATCACAGGACCGTCGTCTGCGCGATCTCGCGCCGCAGTGTCTCGCGAATCTCTTCGGCGACGGTCGGGTGACATTCGCGGTAGTGTTTCAGCATTGCCTCTTCACAAACCTCTCGAACCGCGTGCTGCTTCGACCACACACAAAACTTCGCGGTGCACTCTACTCTCACGTGTCTCCTCGTCGAAAAATGTTGCGCGACGGTGTGCGTGCAGGCGCGCCGTCGCTCGCGTCCCTCGGGAAGTAGGAGACCCGACCTGCACGAATCGAAACTTTTCATTTGCCCGATGCCGCCACTTCGCACCCTCGGGACCGAGGCACAGGAAACCAGGCGTGTGAGCCTGTACAGCGTGCGACCGCTGGTTGTGACGCGGAGGATCGCCGCCCACAACTCGGGACTGGGTTGTCCCGCATATCAAACCGACCATCTCGGCGCCGAGCGTGCTCACGATTGCTTGCACGACCATCTCGACGATGACCGCCACTCGCTCCGCTTCGTTCATTCCTGACCATCCCGATCTGCCATTGTCATCTCTCCCTTATAGAATCCGAGCGCGACGCTCGGGTGCTCGTTTCGTAGTGCGGCTCGCGCCCATCGGCCAGCCGGTAAACGCCTTGGCAAACGGCTTCGTCGGCTTGCGAAGATTGCCCATGTGGTCCATTGGCTCTTCGTCGAGCGGTGCGGCGTTGCCAGGAGCCGGAGGCTCGACGCCCATGTTCTCGTCCGCGTCGAGTTGGTCGCGCAACTTCGCCAACTCGGGGTCCTCGTCTACTTGTGCGGGCGCAATCGCTTCGTCCTGCATCCGGCGCACCGCCCTCCAGATCGGCGACAAGCCCGCGTGCACCGTGCGCAACGCTGCGTCCACGGAGCCGCCCTCGTGCTTGGCGACCTCGCCCGCGACGGCTTTGACCGCCTTGATCATGGACGTGAGCGCGGCGTGCCCACATTTCCAAAATTCACGCTGCTCGCGCGTGATCGGTGTCGCTCGTTTCTGAATCCAGTTGACGGGCCTCTTAATGATCATGGTCGGCTTACCGCCCCGTATTCCGTTCGTGCTCTTGCACCGCGCCCAAATCGCAGGCCGTCCCTGCGAACGTGCCCTTGGCAACCTTGGCACTTTTGAAGACCGGTGACGTGCGCTCGATGCGGTTGATGTCCGCGTGATCACTGTCGTGTCGGTCCATCGGCTCGCTCGGATCGAACGGCTCGGGAGCCGAGATGCCACTGTCCGTGTTGGGATTCAGCACCGCGAACGGACCGACTCTGACGATACCCGGGTGCGTGATCGCGTACGTGCCGAGTGGCGTCACGTCGTCACTCTCCGGGATGCTAGGGAACCGAGCGGCACCTGGGCGCGGCATCGTCGAGAAAACCTCTTCGGTGCCCTGCGACTCGCGGGCCAGTCTTTCGAGCAGTCGCTCGGCTTCGTTCATGTCCACTTCGGAGTAGCCGTCTTCCGCGTCCGGGTTGGGCATCACCACGCGCATACCAGGCTTCACGCCTTTCGCGACCAGTGCCGCCAGTTCTCTCAGGTTGTTCACCGCGATGGTTGACTCGATCATGGTCATCTCTCCTGCGCTCGTCGCGCTCTTGTGTACGTTCTTCGTGGCGCGCTTGGCACTCGGGTTGTCTTCGTAGTAGATGCGACACGCCTCGGCGAGCGTCGCGGCGTCGGGGTCCTTGCCATACTTCGTTCGGTACGCGCCACGGTACGTCCGCTCAAAATTCTCGTCCACGAGCCTCGCCCGCTTGTTGATCGCCTCGCGCTCCTGCTCGGTCAGTCGTTGGATCATCCCCGCGCCTCTATCGTCATCACGTCGAGCCGCTGGACGAATTGCAGGTCATCGCGCCCGAGGCTGGTTTTGATCCAAGCGGCCGGAGTCGTCCCGTGCAAGTGCGCATGCGCCGCGCTCCGCGCCAGCAAGTCAGCCGCATGCAGAGCCGCGAGTCTCGCACCGTCATTCTTGACGCCGATCTTGAACCGGACGAGCACGTCACCGTACTGAATCGTGATCTCGGGCTCTGCCGTCGCCTTCGTCGCCTTCGTCACTCGCTTCGCCGTTGCCATGTGTCTCCCCTGGTGTTTGAGTGAACTCCACCCTATAACTCTATTTTGACCTGGTAATGCTTACCTCCGTCATCGTCGCTCGTGTTCAAGTTCTGTCACGTAGCGCTCTTTATTTTCGAGGAAGCGCTCGACCACGCCGCGACTCGACGGCGGGATGTAGATGTCATCAGGCCGCGACTTCGTACGACGCGGCGGTGTCGGCACCGTGATCATCTCGCTGACCGCGTCGAAGGACTGTGTGAGCAAGTGCAAGTCCTTCACGTCTACCTCAAACCCGATCGAATTCGGGAACCACGTACGCCGTTCGCTGAGTGGCGCGACCTTCGACCGTCGCTTCCGCTTCGGCTTGTGGCCCTTCCATCGCTTCGCCGCTGCCAAGCGAGCGCGAGCCTTGCGCTCTGCCCGAGTCATTCTCGTCGCGGCTGTCGCCCCTCCAAGGCGCCCGGCCTCTTCGTAACTGAGTCCTAGACGAGCCGTCGCCGGACTCATGACTTGGCAGCCTTGCGACGACGGCGGTTCTCTTCATCGACGAGTTTGTTGATGATGCCCGAGAAGTTGGAGATCAGTTCCTTGGACACGGGGAGTCCTGCCTGTACGCGGGCCTCGACCGTGCCCATGATTGCCGAGTCCGTGGCGGTCATGAGGTTGGCGTCGTTTTCGTCGTTGCGTATATCCTGGATCATGTCGAGCAGTTCTTGCTCTTCCCAATCGCCGATCATCTTCGGTTCACCCTGCGCTTCGGACGAAGACGATAGAGAGGGAGAGGGGGCCGCCGCCTCTCTCTCGGACCTTTCGTTTTTCGGACGAGTCTTCGGAAAGGACGGATTGCTCTGCGCTGGCGCAGAGTCAGAACCGGGGGTTTTCGGGGCTAGCGCAGAGTCAGAACCCCGTTTCATTGGGGCAGGCGCAGAGTCAGACTTCGGGGCTAGCGCAGAGTCAGACTTGTTACCTTGACTCTGCGCTGGCGCAGAGTCAGCCACCATCCCTTTCCACGCCGCTGCCTGTAGTTTGTTCAGGTCTATGCGGTAGATGGCGGGTCGGTTACGCCGCCTGTCTTCCCGTGCAACCTGGACAATCCAGCCCTCGACGCGTAGGAGCCTGCGCCACCTGTACACCGCGTCAATGGACAGTCCGCACCGCTGCGCCAGCCGTGGGAGCCCTGGACGGACTTCGGAGCCGTCGTGGTTGGCGTACGCCGCGAGAACGGACAGGACGAACCGCTTCATTGCCGGGCGCAGAATCTTCGGGTCCGTGCCGTAAACTAACTCGACCACCTTGTAACTCATTGCCGGTCGCCCCGCACGACGGCTTTCGGCGCCGCCGTGTCACGGAGCCACCAGGCGCCCGCTTTTCGCACGAGGGTGAATCTGGCAGGAAGATTCTCGAAGTCGTCGGGACTCTCGACGCGTACTGATGTGAAAGGCTGCTCGCCCTTGAACAGGTGTGCGATGCGCTGAAACGCTTCTGTCGGACTGTTGCCGCTCGTCTGATATGCTTCCATGATGCTACCTCTGCTCGCTCGTGGTTCGCGCCCCGTCTCTTTCGAGAACTGCCAGGACAGTCCGACCTTGAGTCGAGCCCTGCTTCCGTTTGTTGCGGTCTTGCTCCGAACGTGTGGCCCACCGGCAGTTGCCCGGTTCGTAGTTCCCATCACCGTCAATGCGGTCGATTGTCGTTCCCGGTGGACGCTCCCCCATGTCAGCAAGGAAGTTCTCGAACGTCCGCCAGGGGCGCGAAGATCAGTGCCGCCAAGAAGGGACGGCCCGTGATCGCACTCGCGGGAGTTCCACGTGATGATGCGTCCTTTGAGTGCGCCTCTTGGCATCACGCACACCTCCCCAATCGTTTCATCGTTGCGCTGATCTTCGCGCGGTGCTCGGCTGATTTGCTGCGGCCGAAGATGCGGCTCACGCCGCACCTCCTTTCTTCGGCGGCTCGACAATCCCCACCTGCGCTAGTTTCACCGCTCGGTTTTTCAGGCACCACTTCTCCTGGCACTGCTTCCTCGCCTCGGGCTTGCAGTCGCAGTAGTGACCGAGGAGCGGGTCCGTCGTCGGCTTCGGCGGCTCGGGCGTGTCGAGTGCCGCCAGGATTTTGCTCGCGCGCTTGCCTGCCTCCACACAGAATCCTAGAAAATCCTCACACCCGGCAGGCTCGGCTTCAAAGTCATCCAGAATAAGTGTGATTCTGTCGGCGAGACGGTCCAGGGATTTCAAAAAATTCCTGTCGGGGAGCGTCGCTTCCCGCTCTTCGTCGTTCCGCTTGTCGAGCGGCGCCGGGTGAATCGAGGGGTTGCCAACGTGCTCGGCTTCCTTCTCTCGACCTCGCCGAATCCGCGCCGCCTTCGTCAGAGCCATCGCCTCGCGGAGTGGGAACCCCTCGTTCCCCACTCGGTCGGCTAGTTCGGGGTCCACCGCCAGAACCTTTTTCCAATTCTCAAGCCAGTGGCGGTTGTGGTAGTCGGGTATCGGTGTGGCAACTGCCGCCTCGGCTTCGGTGACGGTGGTGGGCAAATGCGTCGCGCCGACGTATTTGCGGGCGAGCCGCATACAACGCTGCGCGACTCTTACCTCAATGTCCAGGCGTTCGAGGGTTGGGAGCCAGGTGCCGTGTTCGCCGACTTCCTCTTTCAGTTGGAGCAGGAGCCTACCTGCCTCGACGGCATACTGAGCGTTGACTTTGCGGTGGGCGACGTAGACCTCGACACTCTTCTGAACTGCTACCTCTAACTCGGACAACTCGGGCGGGGAACTTCCGTTCGTCTCGAATGCGTCCAGGGTCATAAAACCCCTCCTACACTTCCGGTTCCGCCGCGACCTCTATGCGGCGGGTGCCGTTACGCGCTGCGCTTCAGATACCGTTCGATTCCGCGCGCCGAAAATCGAATCGTCTTCGGAGCCAACTTGCGACGGAACGGGAGCCCGCGCTTCCTGAGCAACTGTGTCGGCGTGAGACCCAACCGCTTCGCCGCGTCTTCCGCGCTCAGGAGCACGTCTTCGGTCGATTGCGTGGCAACGTGTTGGGGCGTGGTGACGAGTCTCGCGAGCGCGAGCGCGTGCAGTTTCGCCAGGTCGCCGATGATGCCTGGCAACTCAGCGGGTGCCGCGTCTCGAATCGCCTGCTCGTCGAAGGTCATCTGCTTACCCCTCCTAATTAGTTAGATACCCGGTTGGGGAGCCGCGTGACAAAAAAGGCCCCGCTCCCCGGTCTTCAGGAAGCGAGGCCGATCTCTCTTCCTACTTAGGATAACAACATTCGCGTGGTGCTCCCGGACGCCGGGTGACCGATTGCCAAATTGCGTGGCAACTCGTTTCCGTGCGTGCTCGTTGCCGCTCTGTCCCTCCTGCTTAGTTAGGTAAACGGTGCGCGAAACCCACGCCGCGTTCTGCCCTCCTATTTAGAGTGACAGGAAATGACCCATCTCCCGTTTGCTGCCCCCTCTACTTAGGAGAACAACATTTTTGAATCCGGGCCGCGCCCACTGCACGACCCTCCTACTTAGTTAGATACCCGGCTGAGTCGATTTCGGTCCGACCGCTCTGCGCGCCACGGCAGACGATTTCTTCTGTGAGATGATTGTCAGGTGATGGATTCCTGGAACGATGACGACCACGAGGTAGAGCCCGGCTGCTGCCCGAGTCCGGGCGATGATCGGCGCGCATGGCTCAAAACAGGCGCACCTGATGCGCCAGTTTTCCAGACAGACGAACGCCCCGGCCAGGGAAGCACCGGGGGTCGGTGGTGCGGGGCGAGCGCGGGGGGAGTCTAGGGGTTAGACCAAATTTGCTGCACGTCGAAAGGGGCCACGAACGCCGAGCCGAGCGCTACCGGACCGTCACCGGGCAGCGTCGGACGGTGTATCAAAATGTGGTCATTCACACCCGGCGCGGCGCACGGTAGGCTCGACCGCGATGTCACTGCTACAGGACTTGCTGCTACGAGACTTGTACGCGTTCTTTCAGGAACACGGCCGATGCGGCGAGCTAGATGGGGGCGTCGAGGGCGAGCGAGTGTGGATGACGTGCACATGTGGGGCGGTCATTCAACGACACTGCGCCGTTGTTGCTTCGTCTTGTTGACCGGGCTGAAAGGATCGGCGGGCTCGTAGTCCTCTGTCCATTCCCTACTGATCACGCCTGAACCGTCCTCTCCCGGATGTTGCGCTGGATGGAGAATATGGCACCACTTTCCCGTGGCTCCGAGTGTGAAGCCCATCTGATCAGCGACTGTGCCGACGATGTCATTGCGAAACGCCTCGGCACACTCAACGCCAAGAGTGGCCATGTCCTGAGAAACGGAGTCGTAACGGTGTACATAGTTGTGCCGACTCGGAAAGAGCCGCCCCACGGTAAACTCCCAGACCAGAACGCCAGAAGTTGCGCCCTGGACCTTCGTCACGTCAAGGCCCCACTGCCGAAGGACGGCTGGCACCATGTCACGGTCATCGGCCGGGCGTCCCGTGGCGACCCGAGCGGTGAGAATCTCCGCCCACTCGTCGGAGAGGAACGCACCCTGTACTAACGGCCGGACCAACATGAATCGAATCATTAGCTCTATCGAGATTGCAGCCGCACAAAGGGCTGGCCCAAAGTACCCATCCTTCAAGAGCGCGTTCGCTTCCGCAAGGCTTGCCTTAACCCTCTGATCAATCGCATCGCCGTGTTGCGCGAGATAGCCTTTGACTGCATCCTTCGCCTGGCCCTTTAGGTCCTCCTCGAACTGCTTTTGCAGGCTCTCGTACCAGGCGTCCCTATCGGCGTCTTCTTGTGTGTAACTCATGCCATGCCATTTCCTCTCTCGCCCTAACGCTTCTTCTCGCGGGGTGAGCCATATCGGTCGCGGCAACAACCTTCATCGGTAGTATTCTACGGCAAGCCGTGAACTCTGAGCCTCGGTCGACACCTCAAATCCGGCCAAACGTCGACAGCTCAAAACCGGCCATAGGGGCGGGCGCTCGAGCGGGTGTGTTGTAGCGCGTTCTCTCATGAGAGCGCAAGGGGCGTTTTCGGGG
>Ga0184623_10000907_pt1 | contig 12886 bp, 16 predicted proteins | sample PLM1_100_b1_FD_133138 | JGI IMG/M metagenome (GOLD analysis project Ga0184623, IMG submission 133138) | Groundwater sediment microbial communities from an aquifer in East River, Colorado, USA - PLM1_100_b1 | ecosystem: Environmental > Terrestrial > Soil > Riparian zone | place: USA: East River...
CCGGCAGCTCTTCCTGGTGTCGGACGAGCCCTACAACCGGATCCTCTTCGACGGACGCCAGTTCCACAGCCCGGCCGAGGTCTACCCGGACACGATCATCACGTACTCGTACGGCAAGACGCTACTGGCCCCGGGGATGCGGATCGGCTACCTCACCGTCCCGCCGACGATGCCGGACCGCGAGGCATTCCGCGAGCGGGTATTCCTAGCCCAGCTGGCCGGCGGATTCCTGTTCCCGAACGCCCTGCTGCAGCACGCCATCGAGGACCTTGAGCGCCTCTCGGTCGACGTCGGCGCGCTCGAACGCCGCCGGGATCGCATGGTCGGCGCGCTGCGCGGCCTCGACTACGAGACGACCATGCCGGAGGGCACGTTCTACATCATGGCTCGGAGCCCGATCGACGACGATGTCGCGTTCGGCGAGCTCCTGGCCGAGGAGGACGTCCTCGTGCTGCCGGGCGCGGTCGTCGAGGTGCCCGGCTGGTTCCGGATCTCGCTGACGGCGAGCGATGCGATGGTTGAGCACGGCCTGGCCGGCTTCGAGCGGGCACGAGCCCGAGCGATGGCGGTGCCCGTTCGCTAAATCGCTCTCAGCCGCCTGCTTGCCACACAGCCTCCCTGTCGATTCGCGTCGGACTGATCGTCGTCCTTTCGACAGCGGCGAGCCCGAACGGCCGGACTCGTCCCTAATCGTGGAGGACAGGCGATGAGCAGGCAGAACCACAGACGGCGGCACCAATGGACGTTGGTCGGGATTGCCGCCGCAGTCACGGCGATCATGGTGGGCACCGGAATCGGATCGGCCGCGGCTGGTCGACCCGCGTTCGGGGACGTTTCGGTCTTCGCGAGCGCGCCCTATCCGGGACACCCGTTCGGGGTCGCCGTCGGCGACGCGAGGGTATACGTGTCGACGAGCGCCGGTGACTTCTTCGCCGGGCACCTCAACTCGGACGACGAGCGAGTGTTCACGTACGACGAGAGCGGCGATCTCATCGCCACGACCGTCATCGACACGGCCGACAACTCCGACATGGGCCTGTTCGGGCTCGCCCTCGACGGCAACACCGGCAGGAATCACAGGCTGTATGTCGCCGACATGAACGGCCGGATCCTGCGCCTCGACCTGGGCAAACACCCGGCGGCGCCCGAGGTCTTTTCGGAAGTGCCCGAGGACACGGGGCTCGCGGGGGACTGGATGAAGGCGATGTGGAACGACCTCGTCTTCGACACGACAGGCAACCTCTATGTGCCCGACGACAAGCCCCGGATCTGGCGAGTCAGCCCGGACGGCACAGCCTCGATCTGGTTCACCGACCCTCGTCTCACGGGTTTCTTCGGCTTCGCCGGCGGACCCCTCGGTGGCCGCATCGACCCAACGGGCCAATGGCTCTACTTCTCGATCACGGTCGCGGCGGATGAGCCGCTTACGGCCGCGATCTATCGGGTTCGGCTTGTCGATCGCCCGACGGCATCGGACCTCGAGCTGGTGCATCGCTTCCCGTTCGACCCGAGCGTCGCGCCGCCCCAGGCGACGGGCATCGCCTTCGCCCGGTCGGGCAACCTCTACGTCAGCCTGCTCGGCCCGAACCAGATCGCGGTCCTCGACCCCTCCGGCAACGAGATCAATCGGATCTCGGATCCGCGGTTCCATTCACCGTGGGGGCTCGCGTTCGTCGGCAAGTAGCTCCTTGTCACGAACGGCGACCTCGAACCGGCCGACAACCCCGATGCCTGGAAGATCTTCAAGGTCTACGTTGGGGAAACCGGTCTACCGCTCAATCGGCCGAGAACGACTGGCGGCTGACGACCGCGCGCATACTGGCGAGGGCCGAAACCCGCGGCGCGGGAGTTTCGGCCCTCGTTCGATGCCCGGCTCCAGTGGGGGAGGCGCCTCGGAGACGCTCTCCTGACGATGGTGTGGTCTCGTAGACGGACGCCGACCCCAACAACCCGAACCCAAGGCACCCGATGGACTGGAACATCCCACTCTGGATCCTGCAGATCGTGATGGCGCTCGCCTTCCTCGGCGCCGGCTACGCCCACTCGATCGGCTACCAGCGATCGATCACCAACCCGCAGATGGTGTGGATGACGGCGCTCCCGAAGAACTACGTCCAGCTGATCGGAATCCTCGAGATCGCCGGGGCCATCGGGCTCATCCTCCCGGGGCTGACCCAGATCGCGCCCTGGCTGACAGCGCTTGCCGCTCTGATGCTGGCCCTCCTGATGGTTTGCGCGATGGTCTTCCACTTCACCCGGCGCGAGTTCCCCAACATCGTGTTCAACGCGATCCTTGGGGTCCTGTCCGCTGTTATCGCGTATGGGCGGTTCGTCGTCTCGCCCTTCTGACGATAGCCGCGTAACGAAGGCGGTCGGCAGACGTCAACTCGCCGGACGTCGCTGAGCGACTCGGCTCGCTGGCGTCACCCCGGAGGCCACCTCGATGCGGCGGTACTGGACACGGCTCAGCCTTCTCGTGGTACTGAACGTTGCGGTCGCGGCCTGTGGGCGAGGCCAGGCGACCATCCCACCCGGCGGCCAGCAGGTCCATGTTTCGGTCACCGAGTCCGAGGTGCGTCTCGACCCGGCCACCATCCGCGCCGGGGATCTCTACATCGTGCTCGACACGCCCGGGTCGGTCGTCGGTTTCGCGCAACGCAAGCGAACCGCTGCGGAGACTCCGGGTCCCTTGACCGACGACGACCTGGAGCGGCTGGCGCTCGGCGACACCGAAGGGACCGCAATCGGCGGATTCGATGATGTCGGATGCTCAGCCGACCAGCGAGCCGAGGATCGGGGCCAGATGGGCTACTGCGGCAACGTCTTCAGGGAGACCCTCACCCCCGGAAAGTACGCGTTCTTCCTTGGCGATCCGGAAGGCGAAGGGCCGCGATCCGTCGCCGTCCTCGAGGTCCTGCCCTGACCCCAGCACTGATCATTCTCGGGTCAGCTTCCGTCAGCGGCCGCGCGGGCCTTGGTAACAACGCCCGTCCAGAACTCGACTGCCGCGCCCTCGTACAGCACTCCCATCGGCAACGTCTCGCCCCGCCAGTGCTCGACGGTTAGTTGGCCCCGTCGCGATCCACCGGGGCTTCGCTCGAGACGCTCGTCCTCCTGGTAGGCGGCGAGCTTGGCGCTGTGGATGGCGAGTTGTTTCTCGGCAAGTCGTAGCCTTGCCTCGCCGGACGCGAGATCGGCGAAGAAGAGCTGGAGGAGCCCGAGGTCCCGCAGCTCCGTGGACGCGGTGGGTGGTCGATCGAGCCACGCTCCCAGGGCAGACAGGCCGGCCGGCATGATCGTGAAGACGCGTCTACGTCGGCCTTCCGTCTCACGCGACTCGGTGACCAGATCGAGGGCCGCCAGCCGGGGCGGCTCGCTGTACAAGAGCGTGTGCGGAAAGGACCAGAAGTTCCCGAGCGTCGCCCGAACGTGCTGCTCCAGGTCGTACGGTGTCGACGGCCCCTCGCGGGCGAGCAGCCCGAGGACGAGGTACGACGTATGGGTGAGTCGCTCGTTTGACATAGTACGGACCGTACCATACACTACGAATTATTCCGCTCTACCCACAACCGACCAGGTGCCGGGGAAATTCACACTCGGTGGGCGCCCGCTTGGAGCTCCGACCTGGACCGCAATGGCAGCGCGGATAGCAACAAGGGTGGTTCAACATGACCACGGAAACCCAGAAGACGATCGAGCGCATTCCGCTCGAGGTCCTGAACAACGGCCAGTTCGGCCTCCTGGACCAGATCGTCACGACTGACTTTGTCAATCGCACGGCCCAGCCCGGTGTGCCCCCGACGCGCGAAGGCTTCAAGCAGAGCATGGCCGCACTCAAGAATGCCTTCCCGGATCTCCACTACACGATCGATGACTCGATCGAGAGTGGCGACCGGATCGTTCATCGCCTGACTGCCAGCGGCACGATGAAGGGTGACTTCATGGGCATCCCGGCAACGGGCAAGCGAGCAACCTGGACCGAGATCCACATCGGGCGGGTCGCCAACGGGCGCCTGGCCGAGCACTGGGGCATCGTCGATCAGCTGGGTATGCTCGTCCAGCTCGGCGTCGTCCCGGCACCGGGACGGGTCCCCGTCACGGCCTAACTCACCGATGACGTTCATGGAGGCCTCGGCGGCAACGCCGGGGCCTTCGTGCGTCCCGACATCCGGGACGCCGCTGTTACTACATGCTTGGTGCGATCGAGCACCGCCTCGGACGTTATCCTCGAGCCCTAGGGCGTCCGGCTATGCCTGGTTCCAGGCCATGCCTGACGCTCGGTAGTAGCCGCCAGGATTTCGGTTCGGCCGTCTACCGGGCGCGGCCCGGGCGCCTGAGGCTCATCCGACGACCTCCCGCAGGGTCCTGAACGCGTCTCCCTCGATGTGGGCGATGCGCTCGACTAGCACCTTCATCTCGTCGCGCATGGTCGCAACGCCCGCGTCGTCGAGCGGGAACTCCCGCGCGACAGCGTCGCCCAGCTCTCGGCGGCGCCTGTCGATGCGCCGGATTTCGTCGAGGGCGTCTGCCCCGCGCTCGACGAAGAGGTCGCGCCGCCGCAGCGAGAGCTCGCGAGCCTCGCGCAGGGCCGGAACGTCGTCTGGCGTTGCGACCTTCATCAGTTCGAGCCAGACCTTTCGACTCGCTCGAAATCGTGTGGCCGCCGCCCGAAGGTCCGCGACCCCGAGGATGTCCGCGGCCTCGTCGAGGAATTGGGCATATACCCCACGCTCCATCCCGTCGCCCAGGCCCCACGTGCCGATCCAGCCGACCAGCCCAGGGTTGAAGCCGTTCCCGGCAATGGCCGACTAGAGGTGCGGACCGGGTGGATAAAAGCGAGCCCAGCCTCGGGGGTTGCGCGTGTTCGCGAGCATAGCCGCCCAATGCCGAAGGCCCTCCAGCCCGAAGTTGGTTCGGGCGCCCTTCGGCGGCTCGTCGAAGAACAAGGCGACGGACTGCCGGATCCCCTCGCGAACCGCTTCAGGCAGGCGCTCGAAGTCAGGGGCACCCAGGGTCATCTGGCGATGCCGCTCCTTCGCGATCCGGCTCCGGGCGGCGGCCAGATCAGATCTGTCGACAAGCAGCGGCCGGCTCGATCGATCGGCGACCAGGGCGCTCCCGTCGTCCAGGCCGTAGACGACGATCGGGCGACGGCCCACCAGCCATCGTCGCGCCCCACGCGCGAGTACGGCAGGAGCGCAAGATCGGCCCACACGATGGCGGGGTCGCCGGCCTCGAGGGTGGCTTCCAGGATCGATTCGGCCCGCTCCGGATCCGCGGTCTTGCGAACGTCGCGAGGCAGTGCCAGGCGGTCCAGCAGCGTCTCGAACGGATCGAACGTGTTGCGCGAGAGCAAGCTGAGCAGCCGCCCGGGCGCGCCATAGTCGAACAGGAAATAGCCGAATGCGATGCCTCCGCTCAGCCCGAGGAGCAAGGCCTCGCTCGGGGGCTCGCCAGTATGCGGCGCCACCACACCGTGATAGGCGAGCACATTCCGGACGGTGCCGGTTTCGTAGTGGCGACCCTCGAACTCCGTGTAGTCCGCCAGCATTGGCATCGCACCTCTACCTCATGCGGCACGATCGACGCAAGAAATCCTAGCCGGGGCGGGCCGCTCCAGGGCCAGATTGCGAGGGTGTCTCGACCTATTCTCGCGTTCGCGGCGGCTGCCGTAAGGGTCTGCCCTGACACGCGACCCGACGCCTGTCGCGGCCCGGAACGGCCGGATGACGATGGTCGGGAAGGGGGCTGTGGTCGACGATCGCGGTGATGAACGCACAGACGTTCACGCCCGACCAATCGACTGGAGTCAGCCGTGTTCGCACCAACGATGGCCATCCCGAGGTTCGGCCATCGGCGCGCGCCCCGGCTCGTGACGAAGGTCGCGACGGTCTTCGCTCAGTTCGCAATCATCTCCGCCTTCGCGGTCGCCGGAACGATCTTCCTCGGTCTGACGATTGCCTCCCCGATCGTAGTGCCGCTGGCCGGACGCCAAGCCGTAGCCTTGTCGGCGACGGACCTCGCGACCGCGGGTCAGCTGGGCTCAATGTGGTGGCTGTTCGCGGTCGGGATGGTGCTCAGCTTCGGCGCCGCGCTCGCCACGATCGGCAGCCTGATGCAGCGCCTGGCGGCTCCGCCCGACGCGTAGTCGAGCTCGGGCGGCTTCTTCGCGGTAGTCGCTTGGTCGACCCTCGCCGCCACCAGCGCGATGAGCTCATCGGAGCCTGCGCGTGTGCGATCGTCATCGAGGCCGATCGCGCCCCGAGAGAGCCGACAGCGCAGCGCGGCGTCGACGAGCCAGGCCCACTCGGGCATCCGCTCTCGCGTCCAGGCCGCTCCTTCCTGTTTCGAGCCGTGCGTCCCTGTCTCGACGGTTCTCAGCGCTCGGCAGATCGTCAGCACGGCGTAGGCGCGGGCGCCGGGCGTAGTCTCGACCAGGCTCTGGCGTGAGATCTGGTCGGCATAACGCGCCGCGGCCGCCACGAACTCCGCCATTGAGATCGGCGGGACCAGCGACGCGGCAGGCGGCCCGAAGAGCACAACCCCGGTCTCGCGGATCAGATACCAGTTCTGGAGCCACTCGACGATTCGATCATCACGCAGGTGGAACGGTTCGCCCGGGCTGATGACCGCGAGACGAGCCGCGCTCGTCCGGAACGACCGCAACGCAGCTCGGCCGATGTAGACCACTTCGACCCGGTCGATCCAGTCCGGATGCAGGCTCACGAAATCGTCGTGGACGCGTTCCAAGCCAGCAAGGTCGAGCTGGTCGGCTTCCGGGACGGTGACGGCGACCAGGTCGATGTCGCTCACTCCGGGATCGAAGCCGCCCGACACACACGAGCCGTAGAGGTAGATCCCCACGAGGTCATCGTCGAGCGCGCTACGGATGCTGGAAGCTAGAGCGTCAGGGAGCGTGTCGACGTTCGAATGACTGCGGTCCACGGAAATCAGGTTCAGTGTCCGCCTGGGCGCGGTCAAGTTCAGGACCGAACTGGACGCAGAGTCCGGCTTTCCATGCGGGTCGATGCGATCCCGGCTCGTTCGGCACGATTTCGTGACTCTCCGTCACCTCGGATGGTGGAACGGGCCGCAGCGGCCGATTGAGGCGAGCGTTGCCAAGGAATAGCGGACTGTCAGTCCCGTCCGGACCGCGAGCTGCGGAAGTGGCCTAACCCGTCACGCGTTCGCTATCCGCGGCGCTTCACCGAACGGCCCTGCGCGTCGCGGGTCCGGGCCATGTTCGCACTGGCGAAGTGGGCTTCCTTGAGGGCCATCGGGGCCATCGGCGCGGCGAATGTGTCGCCTTCCGACGCGAGCTCGCCGACCAGGCCACGGAGCGCCGGGTCTCGACCGGCGTAGGCCCGGATCCGGTGCCCGGTCGCGTCGAGGATGCGGCGGGCGCTCGCGTAGTCACCGGCACGGTTGAGGCGGACTGCCTCCTGGCGGGCACGCGCGGCAAACTGCGTCGCCACCGCCCGGTCGACATCGGTGTCCCGTGGCTGGGCGTCATTCGCGGCGTCGTCTGCGTACGCCCACGAGAGGCGCGCGTCCGACGCCGACGGCCGTCCATCGGTAGCGAAGACGCCGTCACGATCGCTCAGACCGATGATGACGCCCGTCTCGCGCCCGATCTCCCCGTACGGGAAGGTGATGCGGAGAACGACATCGAGGTCCTGCTCCGCGACGAGATCGCCGAGCCCGATGACGGTTCGGCTGCCGCGCGGTCGGGTCGGTTGAGGTGAGATCGCCTCGACCCCGACGTCTTCCGCCGCGACGACCTCCAGCTCCACATCGCGGGCGACGATCTCGAGCGTCTCGCCGACCTCGCTGGTGATGTGGTCGCGGATCGTGGCCGCGTCGCGGACGAAGTAGAAATGACCTCCGCCGGCATCGGCCATGCCCTGCAGGAGGGCCTCGTCGAAGTCGGCGCCGACGCCGAAAGTCGTCGTCGAGATGCCGCGGGCGCGAAGCTCCGCGGCATGCTTCGCCAGCTCCACGGGATCGGTCAGGCCCTTGTTGGCGAGCCCATCGGTCAGGACGAGGCAGCGATTAACGCCATCGGCCGCGAGGTGGCTCGCGACCTGCTCGGCGCCGCGGAACCAGCCCTCGGAGAGGTTCGTGCTGCCGCGGGCGTCGATCGCGTCGAGCCGCGCCATCGCGTTTCGCCGGGCCTCCGCCGAACCGGGCGTGCTCTCGACGACGAGATCGACGACGTCGTCGTAGACGACGATGCTGAACCGATCGCGCCCATCGAGGTGCTCGAGGGCGGCGGATATCGTCCGCTTCGCGAGCTCGATTTTTTCGCCCGACATCGAGCCCGACCGATCGAGCACGAAGGCGAGATTGACGGGCAGCCGATCGCGCTCGTGGGTCGCGGGCGGCGCCGTGACCTGGACGAGGACGAAGCGCTTGCTCCGATGGTGCGGCCGGATGAGTCGCCGATCGGCGCGCGCGGTGATGGCGCGCTGGGTGGTCATGACGGGTCCTCCTCGAGGAGATCGCGGGCGATCGACACGAGCCGATCGACCTGCTTGGCGAGCGGCCGCGGAAGCGGCCGGCGAACGTGAAGTTCGATGTCTGGGGCGAGCGGAATGCGTTCCCATTGGGAGCGTTCGAAGCTCCGGCTGGGTGCCGGTTCGACGCCGAGGGTGATGGGCGCCGGGGCCCCGAGGAGAGGTTCGGCGGGCATTGGTTCACGGGCCAACCCGTAGGCCGCGGCGGGTCGCTCGTTGATGGCGGCCAGGCGGTTTGGGTTGACCTGCGCCGGCCCCAGGACGCGCCGGATGTAGTCGAGTGCGGTGTCCTGAGGATCCGTCACCTCGGTCGGCTGGTCGGCCAAGTTGGCGATGGTCGTGTCGTCGAGCCCTGCCAGCCGCTGGCGGATCTCCGCGAGCGGCAGGTGCTCGCGCTGTAGCTTCCTGACGAGCCGAAGGCGCACGAGGTGGGCATCGTCGTATTTCGCGCCTGGCCCGGATGTGCCCTGGGAGGGGAGCAGCCCCTGCGACATGTAGTAGCGGACGGTCCGCGGCGTGACGCCGGCCAGGTCGGCCAGTTCGGTCAGGGAGTAGCGAGGCGCATCTGTCGGAGCCATGCGCGAAACATAGCAGTGTGACGTAACACTGTCAAGTTACACGCCATCGCAGAGTCGGGAGATCCGGCTCGGCGCCCCGGTCAACCCTGGTTCGGCATCTCCATGCCCGGCGGCAGCTGCGTCAGCGCCAGGATGTTGTCCTCGCTGTCCTTGAACCACGCAGCAGCCATGCCGCTCTCGTCGCGGTCGACGCCGTTCACGGTGTTCGGACCCCTGTCGCCCATCGCGTAGTCCTCGAAGACCACGCCCGTGGCGCGCAGGTCGGCCATCGCCTGATCGATGTCGCCGACGACGAAGGTCCCGACCGTGTGCTTGCCGGTGCCCGCAAACTCGCTCTGGTAAAGGAGGAACGTGCCGCCGCCCGGAGAGTAGACCGCGCTGCCGCCCCCCATGTCCATGGATGGGGTCAAGCCAAGCTTCTCCTGGTACCAGCGCTTGGCGCGCTCGAAGTCCTTGGCCGGGACATTCGCGAACATCGGGGACTGATCGAGCATCGGAGGTACCTCCCTGGGTCGGCTGCGATCCGACGAGGCTACATCACGGGCTGAAGAAGCCCATCTCACCGTCGGCGATCCGACGCTCTTCGGAGCCGTCGGCCGGCAGCACGACGATGCCGACGACCCCGTCGTCCCGAACCAGCGGCAACAGGATCGACGAGCTATTCGGCGCCCAGAACCGATGACTGAGCGCGTACTGGTCGAAGAACGGCAGGAGCTGGAGCCCGAACAGCTCCGACACGTGGACATCCCGTGACGAGCGGATCGTTCCGCTCGCGACATTGACGAATGCGAGCCGGAGGGCGTAACCGGAGTCGGTGGCAGCCGGCCGGAGGGCGATAGCCGGAGCGGCGACGTCGACCGACGCGAGCTCGTCGTCGCCCGGCCCCGGAATGCGAAGGGTCGCAATCGTCCGACCGTCTGGCGACCAGAAGAATGCGACGATCGCCCCGTCGAGTAGCGTCCGGACTGAGCCGGAGGCCACGTCGACGATGCGAAGCGGCCCGATCGGTAGCCCGATAGGCGGGCCCGATGTCTCGGGAGCGATGAACGCCAGGCTCGTACCCGCCGGCGCAAAGCCGATCGCCGCCATGCCCGGGATCGGGATCTCATGTCGGTCGGCGCCGTCCCGCGATTCGATGACGATCGACTCCGAGCCGCCAGTCGCGATGACGAACGCCCGATGAGTTCCGTCATGGGATACGACCGGAGACCGGAAGATGCCGGGTGCGGACGCTGCCGGCGTTCCGGCCGCTCCGTCGAGCCCGACTTCCCCGAGAAACGCATCGGGACTGCCGGCCCCGACATTCATGAGGACCCGGGCCGGTTCGATCCAGTCCCAATAGAGCGGCGAGCCCTCGCGGACGACGGCCGCTTGGGCGCTCGCATCCGCTGGCGCCACGCGCATCGCGAGCCCTTCGGGTTCGGTTGTCAGGAACGCCACCCGGCGGCTGTCGGGTGTCCAGTACACGTAGAAGGGCGGGCGATCGGGGCTCCGATAGAGGACGGCCGGGGCGGTTGCGGCCGTCGGGTCGGCGAAACCATCGGCGCGGGCCTGGAACACGTAGACGCCGCCGTTGTCGGTCGCGCCGCCGATCGCCGCGATCCGCATGCCGTCCGGCGACCACGCCGGGAACACGAACTGGACGCCGTCGACGGGGTGGGGGACGAGGCTGCCGCCGCGATCGTCCATCGTCGTGAGGGTCCCGGCCGCGTCGACGACGGCGATGCGCGTCGGCGCCGTTGCGTTGGGCGAGCCGCCGAGGAGCTTGACGATGCCGCTCACCTGGAGCGCCGCGAGTAGCGCGACGGCGGCGACGAGAGTCAGGACGACCGCGATCCGGAGGCGGCCGCGTGAGCCGGACGGCGGTAAGTCGTCGGCCGGTGCCACGGCCTCCGTCGCTTCCTCGATCGCGGGATCCGGCTCCGGAGTGGGCTGCTCCTGGTCCATCACCCAACGATACGGCGCGCTCGCCCCGTTTGGTTCAGCGTTGGACACCCGGCGTAGAATTGAAGGTCTCCCGACCCGCCCACGAGTCAGCACGTGCGGCTCGGGCGGGCCGGAACGCCGTTCAAGGAGGTTCTATGAACGCGTTCCTGGTCGACCTGGAGAACAAGCCCGGCGCGCTCGCTACAGTGGCCGAGGCAATCGCCGCGAAGGGGGTCAATCTCCTCGGCGTGAGTGGGACGAGCTGCTCGGATGGCGGTCGCGTCGCGATCATGACCGCGGACGACGCCACGACCCGGGCGGCGCTCCAGGAGAAGAAGATCTCGTTCAAGGAGTTGGAGGCAACCGAGGCGAGCCTTGGCCACGTGCCCGGCACGCTCGCGAAGGCGGCCCGTCGGCTGGCCGAAGCCGGCGTGAACATCGAGGCGATCTTCCCGACGGGGATGTCCGGCAACGACATCTCGGTCGCGTTCGTCACCGACAACCCGGCGAAGGCCAAGGAAGCCCTCGCGATGGCGGGCAGCCGCGTGCGCTGACCGCGCTCGCCGTTAACGGATAGGCGGAGCTTCGGCTCCGCCTTTTCGATTCGCGTCCCCGCCGCGGCCCCATACCGCGGGAGGCATGGCGCCTCGGGGCCATCGCGCCCCGGACCGATTGCTACACTGGCGCGACTCTTCCGGTCCGAGCCGCGGGAGCGCGCGATCCGAGCATGAATGCGTCCGCCACCGCGTCCCCCGATCCGATCGAATGGTTGGGCGAGATCCAGGGCTCCCTCGACGCTGTCGGGGGCAAGGCTGCATCGCTGGATCGCCTCGCCCGTCTCGGCTTCCTCGTTCCGCCCGGGTTCTGCCTGACCACGTCGGCGTTCTCCGCGCACGTCGCCGCAATCGCGGCCGCCAAGCCGCTGAGCGATGCCCTCGCGGCGCTGCCCGACGAGACCGCACGCGCGACCGTCGTCGACCTCGTCCGCGATTCGCCGACGCCGCCACCGATCTGCGACGCCCTGAGGACGGCGCTCGTCAGGTTGACCGCCGCGGGCGAGACGTCCCTCGCCGTCCGCTCATCGGCGATCGGTGAGGATGGCAAGGCGGCATCGTTCGCCGGACTCCACGACACGGAGCTCGGTCTTTCGGCAGGCGACGTGGAGGCCGCGGTCCGGCGCTGCTGGAGCTCGCTCTGGAGTCCGGCGGCAGTGGCCTATCGCCGACGGCGGGCGCTGCCCTTCGACGGGGCGTCAATGGCGGTCGTCGTCCAGGCACTCGTCCCGGCTGATGCTGCAGCTGTCGTATTCACCCGCCATCCGGTCACGGGCCGGGATGACCAGCTGGTCATCAACGCCGTGCGGGGCCTCGGCGAGCCAATGGTGTCGGGCATGGCGACGCCGGACGCGATCGTCGTCGACAAGGCTAGCGGCAAGGTCTGCGAGTTCTCGCCCGGCGACGCAGGAGAGCGGCTGGTCACGATAGACGGCAGCGTGACGCGCGTCGCCGATCCTGCGACGGGGCCGGCCCTCGCGGTGCCCGTCCTGCGCGACCTTGTATCCCTCGCAATGGAAGTCGAACGCGCATACGGAACTGCCGTCGACATCGAGGCCGCGTTCGCCCGCGACCGCTGGTACCTGCTCCAGGCCCGCCCGATCACGACCGTGTGAGGAGACCGCCGTGACCGACATGAGCGCCCCCGAGGCGGCGCCGCACGCGCCGGAAGCCGCGCCGGAAGCCGCGTCGGATTTCCCGCTTGCCTGGTCCGACCCGACCGATGTCGAGCGGACGTGGCGTCAGGACGACATGCACGCCCCGTTTTGCATGGCACCCCTCGCCTGGGACTACGCGCATCTCATCGCCGGCG
>Ga0184623_10000909_pt1 | contig 12876 bp, 5 predicted proteins | sample PLM1_100_b1_FD_133138 | JGI IMG/M metagenome (GOLD analysis project Ga0184623, IMG submission 133138) | Groundwater sediment microbial communities from an aquifer in East River, Colorado, USA - PLM1_100_b1 | ecosystem: Environmental > Terrestrial > Soil > Riparian zone | place: USA: East River...
CAGACCGGGCGCCACGAGCGATAGGTTGTCAGGACCGCACTGTCCCTGAGCGTTGCACTGCGAGTAGAACCACTTCTCGACCTCCGCGAGCACCTCTCGCGTAGTGAACTGCGTCGGGTTACCGGCCTGATTGAACGCCGGGCCGTTGTAGCGGTAGAAGATGTACGCGGGAGAGCCGCCGGCGGCCTGATCGGTCGCTGGGCCTTCTACGATGCGCGAAGCGTACTCGCTGTAGGAACCAGTGATGCGATGACGACCGCTTCCGAACGGATCCCAGGTAAGGTTCAACCGTGGTGTGATCTTCTGGTCATCCGAGACCTTGTTGCCGCTGGCATCAACCGCGGCGTTTTTGTCGAAGCGAAGGCCCGCGCTGATGCTCCAGTTCTGATTCAGATCCCAGCGGTCGTTGAGGAACAGTGAGTCCGTCTGCAGATCGCTCTCGTTGCCCTGTTGCTCGAAAATCGGAGTCCAGACGATATACGAGTTGGACGCGGCTGAGCCGGAGACCACGTTGTTGCCGGGGTTTACGATCGGGTAGAGGTTCTCGCCTACGCGCGTAACGCCGTTGACGAAGAAGCGGAAGTTCGAGGCGGATTGGTAGTTGTTGGCGTAGCGATGCTCGGAGAAACTCTCCAGACCAGCCACGAGGTTGTGGTTACCCATGCCCTTCGTGCTGAGGAAGTAGTTGGCTTTGCCCGCATAGCCATCGTTCGTACGTGTCTCTTTGTCGCAGACGCCGCAGAACGTGGGTGTGTTCCACCGCGCCACAGCATCGGACAGGTTGCGGACGATCGTCCCACGGACGAAGTCCGTGAACCTTCCGCCGCTCCCCCAGCCGATGCCATAAAACATTTCGGAGTAGCGGGCCTCGACCATCAGGTTGTTGGTGAGGACTCCGTTGTAGAACGCGGATTTCAGCTCCTGCGGATCTTCGCGATCGCTGAACTGCTCGAGATCGTAAGAGGTCGCAGTGAAGCGTTGGTTCGTGGACTTGGAGCTGCGATCGAGATACGAAAGCGCGAGGTTGTGCTTGGACGTGATCTGACCCGTCAGTTTCCCTTCCAGGCGGCGTTCCGTCTGAACACTGCTCAGCGAGAAACTCGTGTTCGTCGCATCTCCAGGGACGACGCGCGTGGGCTGCGGCAGCCCCGTCGATTCCGTGTCGCGGCCAGCGGCGAAGAACCACAGGCGGTCGCGCAGGATGAAGCCGCCCAGAGTGGCCTCATACACCTCACTGAGGGCGTCAGTGTTGTCGGCGGTCTGCGTCGGCGTCTTCGCCGTCCACACCGGGTTCGTGAAACTGTCGCGGAACGATCCGCTGAACTCGTTTCCGCCCGACTTGGTGATCGAGTTGACGACGCCGCCGGTGAAGCCACCGTACTCGGCGGAGATGCCGCCGGTCATGACGGTCGTTTCCTGGATGGCGTCCTCGATGAAGAGACTCAGGCTCTGGCGGCGAATGTTCTCTGTAATCGCCACCCCGTTGACCAGGACGAGGTTGTCGTATCCCGGACCGCCCGAAATCTGGAGCTGGCTGCCTGAGACCGTGCTGTCGTTGACGCCCGGCGCCAGAAGGGCCGTTGCCAGGACAGTGCGCGGAATGGGCAGATCTTCGACAAACTTGGCCGACAGGTTCTGCGACACGGTCGGTGTCTCGAGGACCGACGGCGCCGCCGCCGTGACGGTGATGGCCTCGGCTACTGCCGCCACCTTGAGATCGGCATCGGCGCGACCGCTCTGGGCGACACCAATATGAACGCGCTTGGTCGCCGCCTGCATGCCGGCGAGCTCGAAGCGCACGGTGTACTCACCTGCGGGAATCGAACCGAAGTTGTAGCCACCTCCGTCACCGGTAATCGCGGTGCGCGTTCCCTGCATGTTTGGCGACGAAATGGTGACTGTGACGCCGGGGAGAGGCGCGTTGTCGGTGGTGGCAGTGCCGACCAGCGACGCCGTCGTCTGTCCGAAGGCCGTCGTTGCCATGAGCAGAGCCAGTGCGAGAAGCACTGAAAGACGTGTGAACTGCTTCATCCTTCCTCCTATTTATTGAGTAAATCGCTGCGAGTGGACCCAACCGAAGATGGTTCGGGCGGCGGATTCTACTGCAAGGTGTGACGCTACAGGCACGAAGTGGTTAACTCGTGTCGTGTGTGTAGCTTGGAGTGATTCTGGAGTGTAACCGCTTGACGAATAATTCAGAGATCCGTAACGGGATGGGCGGATTCTTGAATTTTCGCCTACCGGCTGAGCTGCCGAAGGTCGGCGGCGAGTCGCTCGCCGCGGCGGCGGAACGATCGCGAGCCAGCGTCGTTTCCCAGATCCTTCATCTCTCGCGCTGCGAGGAAGTAGGTTGACGGCGTCGGTGAAGCTTTCACCATCGCTTCAAGGGTGGGCTCGATCTCGGCGAATCGGTGATCGGCGGCCAGCAACAGCGCCAGACGGACATACGAGTCGGTCGTCGCAGGAAACCGCGCGATTTCTGCGCGGAACGCCGCCTCTGCCTCGAGGTTGCGCCCCATGCGCGCGAGAATGTCACCGCGAGTGGACTCCAGTGTTGGAACGGGATGCGCTCCCTCTTCCGCCACTCGCGCGGCCGCGCGGTTCGCGAAGGTGAGTGCCTCATCGAGCTTGTTCTGTTGCGCCAGCAGACGCGCCAGCAGGATCAGCGCCGGCACCCGAGGCCGATCTGCTGATCCGAGAGCCAGGCGCGCTTCTCGCTCCGCTCTTGCCAGATCGGAGCGCCCTGCAGCGACTGCCGCGAGTATGAGATGAGCCTCCAGCGGGGTGACCTTCATCGCCTGCTGCGCATTGAGCTCGGCCAATTTCAGATCGCCGCGATCGAGCTCCAGCTTCGCAACCTCGATGGCCACGGAATCGACGAGCTGCGGTGAGCGGCGAATCGCTTCCCGATACGCGTCGAGTGCCTCGTCGGTGCGGCCGAGGTGTCGGAGGTCACCCGCCAGTTGCATGTAGACGTCGACGAGGTCGGGGTACTGGCCTAAGATCTCCCGGCAGAGCGCGACGCTTTCGCGGTAACGCCCCTGCTGGTTCAGGACAAACGTCTGTTGAATCCGCGCGAGCACCTGGATGTGATCGCGAGGATTGCGCAGGGGGCCGGATGTTTCGGCTGGCGCTCCGGACAGATAGCCAAGAGCCGCCAGCCGCGCTCTCTCTTCCGAAGAGACATTCCCCTGGTACTGCAGGTTGAGGGGAATCTGCGATAACGAAACGGCGAACGCATTCGCTTCCCTGCGTCGCTCGCCGCGAATGTTGCGCGTCTCGCGCGGATCGCCGGCTACGTCATACAACTCCGGGGCGGGGCTCTCGATGTAGTGGTGGCGCGAATCGATGAGCGAGCGAAGTTGACTCCAGCCGAGATGGAGCCGGGGATAGAAGGTCTCGCTGTAGATCGTGCGGTCGGTTTGCGTTTCTGTTTGTGCGAGATCGATCAACGACATGCCGGCCAGGCTCGGCGGGACCTTCGCGCCGACTGCGCCCGTGATCGTTGGGAGAATATCGATCAGCTGCGTCGGCGTGGACACGCGGCTACCCTTCAGTCCGCGACCAGGAAGCTTGACGATCAGCGGAACGTGCAGAACTTCGCGATACAACAGCACGCCGTGCTCCGCTTCGCCGTGTTCATTCAAGCCCTCGCCATGGTCGCTGAGAAGAATGATGAGCGATCGATCATAAAGACCGCGCCGCTCGAGCTCCGCGAAGAAGCGCGCGATGATTGCGTCAGCGGTCGCGATTTCTCCGTCGTAAGGATCTGCGTACTTCGACTTGAACGGCTCGACCGGCTCGTATGGGGAATGTGGCTCGAACAGATGAAGAAGAAGGAAGAAAGGCCTGGCTTTCACGCGATCGACCCAGCCGACAGCTACGCGCGAAGTCTCGTCGCCGCGCCGCTGCAGCGACCCGAGAGTGGCGGACTCCCACACCTCGATCGAATCGTCATAGAAGTCGAACAACGACCGCAGGCCCGTCTCGCCGCGAAGAACGTACGCCGAGACCGCTGCACCGGTGACGTAGCCGCGCTCCGCAAGCAGCCGTGGCAGCGAAGGTTGTGCGTCGCGATCGACCTTGTAGCCGATGTTGCTGCGCACGCCGTTTTCGAACGGCAGCCGTCCGGTCAACATCGCGACATGCGAAGGCAACGTGAGCGGAACATGCGCGTACGCGTTCTCGAACACGATTCCATCGCGCGCCAACCGGTCGATGGCGGGCGTATCGACGAGCTTCCCGCCGTAGACGGTCAGATGATCTGCGCGAAGCGTGTCAATCGAGATCAGGATGACGGGCGCGTTCGCGGATTGACCGGCCTTGTGCTGGCGACAGCCGATCAGCAGGAGTGCGACAGCGACGAAGAACAGTCTTGAACGAGCGATCACTATCCTCGCACTCGGAACTGTTTCTCGAGATCGTACTCCTTGCCCAGCACGACATCGACGACGTGAACGTTCATCGTGTACTCGCCGGGGCGGAAACCCTCCAGCGGAATTGCCAGGCCGAGGCCGTAGCGATTGGACTCGCCTGCGAGCTTCGCCAGCTCGGTGTCCTTGAGCGGCATCTTCAGCTCGACCGGTCCCTTTTCTGTCTTTCCCTTGATGTCGACCTGCACGCGGACATTCGGCACGCCTGCGTCCGTGACGCCGGGGTTTCGAAGCTCGACGAAGTACCAGAGGTCTCCGCTCGTCGTGAAGACAGCGTCTCCCTTTGGAATGACCTTCAGACCGCCGAAGGTGAAAGGATCCATCGGCTGCCATCTCGTCTGCAGCGGATAGACATTGCTGGCGAGGAGGAGCGGAGAGACTCCTGTCGACGCCGGGTCGAGCCCTTCGACGTTCATGGTCGTCCGGGCCGCGGCGAGCACACGGCCATCCGACGCCATGCCGAATGTCGTCACATATGTTCCCGGGTCGAGCTGGAGCGATCGATCGACGTAGGCATCGGCTCCGGAGCCGATTGTCGTGGTCTCGTCCTCGCTGACGCTGACGATCTCACCGGCCTTGTTCTCCACCACCGCGAATGACGTCACTTTCTGGTTCGGTGCGATGTCACCGCCGGCCGGAACATACAGTTGCGCTGAGACGAAGTGCTCCCCCTCGGACGTAACAGACTCGGCCCACGTCAGGTTTGCGTTCCCGATTGTCTGCCGATCAGCCGTTCGGATCTGCTCGTAGGCAGCCTTCAGTGTCGCGTCTTTGAACGAAGTTGTGCCAGTCGGCGTGGTCTTCGCGTAGACCCGCGGCTTCGTCAGGTTTGGTGATACGACGAACGCTTTCGCCGCCTGCTGCAGGATGAGATCGGGATTGACGCGTTCGGTGTGTGCGAGATTCCAGTCGTTGTTTCCCTCTTCGAGGAACACCATTGTGAAATCGCTCTGCGCGATGAACTTCGGCTTCTTGTCGTGCGCATACATCCAGAACTGTCGGTTCGGATCCGACGCCGGACGTCTCACGGTGAGATTACCCTGCGCATCCGTTGGCGCAACTCGGCCGTCGCCGAGCGAGGAACGTGACGGCGCGCCCGCACTCCCGCTGATTCGGTAAGGTGGACCGAGAAAGATGAACACCCTCCCGCGGTCGGTGAGCGAGCCACGCTCCAGTCCGGTGGAGAAATTGTCATCCGCGAATCTGACGCGCTGCTCGAAGTCGTCGCGAAACTCGTTCCGTCGTGTGTCGGGCGTCGGATCGCGCTTCGCCCAGAAGAGATCGATGAAGGTCTCCGCTTCGCGATCGGAGCGGACCGCCTTCCACTGTTTCACCTCATCCTTCATCATCAGGAGGCGAACGGGCCCTTCGGCCCAGCCTGCGTATTTCGGTGTCACCTGAGCAGCTGCCGAGGTGGAGATGACAATCGCGAACACACTACACAACGAAAAGGTCTTCATGTTTGTGCACTCGGGCAGCGGATTGTGTCAAAAAAACGGGGCGGCCGCAGCCGCCCCATGAACAACCTTTGAGACCAGGATCAGAACCGGATCCCTGCGTAAACCAGATATTCGCGCGGTAACACGTAGCTCGTCGTCCCGGTCGGACGTCCGAAGGTCGCTGCTTTCGTGTAACCCGTGGCGTAACCCAGGGAATCCTTGGGGCTGTTTGCGTCGGCGGTGACCGTCGTGTTGTAGGAGAGCAGGGTGTCCGTGTCGAGCAGGTTGCGAACATCGAATTTGATCCACGGCGTCAAGCGAAGGATCGGGATGCTGTACTGCAGCGAGGCATCGAACAGCGAGGTCGAAGGGAACGTACCTATGCCCCGATCACCCCAGAAAAGGGTGACGGAGCTGCCCTCGCTCCTGTAGCCGGGATCGAGTGCTCGCGATTCGGCCGAGCGCGTCACGGACGCCGAGTAGCTGAACGTCCGCCCCGAGTCAAAGCGATAAAGCAAGCCGCTCGACAGATTTCCGAATCGGCCGAGGTTGAAGGAATACGTCGTCCACAGACGGACTCGGTCCGCTTCGAACTGATCCAGTCTGCCGTAGGGTAGCTCGCGTTCACTCTGTATCTCCGGGCGGTTGCCGAAGTCGGACAAAGGAAGCGACTGTCCGCTTTCACCTTCGTAAGTACCGTGGTTCCTCAGTTGATGCGTCCAGTTGCCCTGCACAGCCCACGAGCGGGTCAGGTCGTAATGCGACTGGAGCTCGACGGCCCGGTAGATGCGCTTCGGCCCGTTGCTGTTGTCGTACAGGACATTGTCGACGCAGCCTACGTTGATTCCGCTTAGAGTGATGTCCGTGCATCCGTTGTCGAGGGTAATGAAGTTCTCGATGAAGTCCGAGTATTTGCGGTTGGTCAAGGTGGTCTTGACCCAGCCGCTCTTTGGAAGAGCCATGCCGGCCGACACCGACCACTCAGTGCTGATTGGCGCGTGCAGGCCGCTGGCGAAGAACTGGTTCGCAGTCGGCACGCCCGCGGTATAGAACTTGTAATTGTTCACGTCGAAGCCAGGAGCGAAGTCGCGTCCCTCACCCTTCGGTCCGGTGTAGTAGCCCGTGAGCGAAGCTGGCGAGCCCACCGGCGTATTGGAGCCGATGATGCCGGGGTTGTAACGGCCGACGTATTGCGCATAGGTCACATCGAACTTGTACCTGCCGTTCCCCATCGGATCGTAAGAAGCGCCGAGGCGCGGCACGAGATTCGACGTGTCGACGCCTACGATGCCGCCGGTCGCGTGTGACTTCGTCTTCTCATAGCGAGCGCCGAGGTTGAAATTGAAATGATTGTTCAGGCTCCAGCGGTCGTTGATGAACAGCGAGTCGGTATCGGTATTGAGCTTTGCCCCGCGCGTCGCGATCCAGATTGTCATTCTCGTCTCTGCCGTCTGACCAGCCGACCTCGGGTTGAACAGAGGAATGAGCTCTCCGCCGACCATTACCGGAAGGCCACCCGACGTCTTATAGCCGGCGGAGAAAACAAAGTCCGTCGCGGTCTGGCTGTTGCCGCCGGTCCGCTCGTCGGTGAACCGTTCATAGCCGGCCTTGATGTCGTGGCTCCCCATCGTGGGTCCGGACATAAAGTACGACACAGCTGCGAAAGCCTGCCTGTTGTTGCGGTCCTCGGGATCCGTCGCGTCGAAGTATGGCGCATTGAACGTTCCCGCGGCCGTCACGCCCGGCACGCGTGTGGCCGATCGAAATGGACTGTCATGAATGTCCCTCGACTTGCCGCCGAGTCCGCGGAACCCGAAATGCTTCTTCGAGTAGCGGGCCTCCGCAAACAGGTTCGTGCTGAGCACGCCCGAGTAGAACGCCGACATTCCGTCGTTCTCGCGAACTGAGTCGGTGCCGAGCGCAGACAGCGTCATCGGCGCAACCTGCGATTCGAGATTGCGCGCCACCGGGTTGTCGATGTAGTCGACCTGCAGCGTGTGGCCGGAGAAGACATTGGCCGTCAGCTTGACCTCGGGGCGGTCGTTTGTGGTCTCCAGGGTCCAGGGGATGGCTGTGAGCAGCAGACTCTGCGGCGCGCTCGATTTCTCTTTGCGACCCGCGAGGAAGAACCAGATGCGGTCGCGCATGACCGGGCCGCCGAGCGTGGCCTCATAGATGTGTGACAGCTTTGCGGTGTGCGGCACCTCGGCTGCCCGGGTCACACCCTCGCCGCGGAAACCCTTTTCGAAAGGTGTAAGAGCGAGCCAGGGTCCCCTGTTCATGTTGTCGCGAATCGAACCGGTGAACTGGTTGCCACCGCTCTTCGTGATGACGTTGAGCACGCCACCGGTGAAATGGCCATACTCAGAGGAGATCCCCGACGTCAGCACCTGGGTTTCTTGGATGGCATCTTCAACGAACAGGTTGTTCGTGTTGCCGAAGATGTTGTCCTGGAAGTTGACGCCGTTGATCATGAAGTTGTTGTCCCAGGCCATGCCGCCGTTGATCGAGAGCTGACCCCCTACGGGGGTCGTCGCGCGTCCGCCTCGATCGCCGGTGACGCCCGGCGAAAGCGACGCGATATTCGTGGGCGTGCGAAGAAGCGGCAGTTGTTCGACCATATCCTTATTGATATTCGCTCCCCCGGTCGTGGTTTCGAGAACCGACGGACTGGAGGCCGTGACGGTGATCGCTTCGGTGACGCCGGCGACCCTCATCATCGCGTCGACGCGTGTCGGCTGCCCGAGCGCGAGAGCCTTTTTCACCGTGGACGTCTGCATGCCTTCGAGGCCGAAACTGATTGTGTAATCGCCGGGGGGCAGGCCAGGCAGGTTGTAGTCTCCGGTACTCGTTGAGACCGCCTGGCGCTCGCCCATCAGCGCCTTTGATTTAACCGTGACTGTAACGCCTGGCAGCGCGCTACCGTCCTGTGTCGTCACCGTTCCTTGCAGTGTCGCCGTCTGCACGCCCTGCGCGAACAACTGATTCGAGCCTGCGAGCAGAATGACGAGGGCCAGGCACACCAGGGATATTCGTCGAGCCATTCGATTCCTCCTGCGTGTTGAATTGCCGCCGGGGATACTTCAGACGCCATTGACAGTTTGTTTCGAACTCTGTAACTCGTTCGCAAAATGTCGGCCGGGATTATGCCACAGGGAACTTGCAGTATTTACAGAACGTTACCGGAAAGTTCACCAAAAACGACCAGTGTCACGCTTCGGTAAATTGGACGAAGGATTCGGAAAACAGAACCAAGACTAAGGTCCGACCTTTCGGCGGGGGCTCGAATCACTGTATTCCGGATTTCCAAAAGCGGACGCTTCTCACCGGCTCAGCTGCCGGTAGCGGATCCGGTGTGGCTGGTCGGCCTCGGCGCCGAGGCGTTTGCGCTTGTCTTCCTCGTACTCCGAGTAGTTGCCGTCGAACCAGTAGCCCCGGCTGTCACCCTCGAAGGCCAGGATGTGCGTGGCAACGCGGTCGAGGAACCAGCGATCGTGGCTGATGATGATCGCGCAGCCGGCGAAGTTCTCCAGCCCTTCCTCCAGCGCTCGCATCGTGTTGACGTCCAGATCGTTCGTCGGCTCGTCGAGGAGGAGCACATTCGCCCCTTCCTTCAACATCTTCGCGAGGTGGACCCGGTTGCGTTCCCCGCCTGAGATCGCGCCCACCTTCTTCTGCTGATCGGTTCCGGAGAAGTTGAATCGCGCCACGTACGCGCGTGAGCTCATCTCGCGCGTTCCGAGTTGCACCACGTCTGATCCGCCGGTGATCTCTTCGAAGATCGTCTTGCCGCTGTCGAGCGATCGGTTCTGATCGACATAGGCGAGCTTGACCGTGTCGCCGATTCGGATGGTCCCGGCATCCGGCTTATCTTCGCCGACGATCATGCGGAACAGAGTGGTCTTGCCGGCGCCATTCGGACCGATGATGCCGATGATTCCGCCCGGCGGAAGTTTGAACGTCATCTCCTCGATGAGCAGTTTGTCGCCGTATCCCTTGCGAACGTCGTCAGCCTCGACGACCACGTTTCCCAAGCGTGGGCCGGGCGGCATGTAGAGCTCCAACTCCTGCACTTTCTCTTTCGACTCTTCGCCGAGGAGTGCCTCGTAGGCGTTGATGCGCGCTTTTCCTTTGGCATGGCGCGCCTTCGGCGACATGCGAATCCAATCCAGCTCGCGCTGCAGAGTTTTCTGCCGCTGCGACTCTGATTTTTCTTCCTGCTGGAGACGCGTCTTCTTTTGATCGAGCCACGAGGAGTAATTGCCCTGCCAGGGAATGCCCTGACCGCGATCGAGCTCGAGGATCCAGCCGGCGACGTTGTCGAGGAAGTACCGGTCGTGCGTCACCGCGATCACGGTGCCCGCATATTTCTGCAGATGTTGTTCGAGCCAGGCCACTGATTCCGCGTCGAGGTGATTCGTCGGCTCGTCGAGTAGAAGAATGTCGGGCTCCTGCAGGAGCAGGCGGCAGAGCCCGACGCGACGCTTCTCGCCGCCCGACAGGACAGAGACCGAAGTATCGCCCGGCGGACAGCGGAGCGCGTCCATCGCCATCTCCAGTTTCGAATCGAGATCCCAGGCGCCGGCAGCGTCGAGCTTGTCCTGCACTTTGGCCTGACGCTCCATCAGTTTGTCCATGTCGGCGTCGGGATCGGCGAAGGAGTTGTTGATCTCGTCGAACTCTTTCAGCAGGTCGATGATCGGCTGCACGCCCTGCTCGACAATCTCGCGGACGGTCTTCGTCGGATCGAGCTGCGGCTCCTGCTCGAGGAAACCGACTGTGTGTCCCGGCGACAGGATCGTCTCGCCGAGAAAATCCTTCTCCACACCGGCCAGAATCCGCAGAAGCGAGCTCTTTCCCGATCCGTTGAGGCCGATGACGCCGATCTTCGCGCCGTAGAAGTACGACAGATAGATGTCCTTGAGGACCGGCTTCTTGTCGTAGAACTTGGAGACGCCGACCATGCTGTAGATGATTTTGTTGGGGATTTCGGGCTTGGGCATGCGGCGCGGATTCTACTGTCATTCCGAGCCGCGAAGACGGCGAGGACACGGTCTAATTCACCGACTCCGAAAATGCCGCGCCAGCGGCGGCACGACGAGGCAGGACCTCCGCCACCGCCTCATCAAACGACACCACCACCAGAGTCTGATCGTCCTCCGGCGGGCGGTTGCGGGTGAACTTTTTCACCGAATTGAGCAGCGCTTTCTTGATCTCCTCGGCCGAGAGGTGGCCATTCTCGAGAAGCGTTTTCTCGAATCGGTCGAAGCCGTAGGGCTCGCCGTCGTCGTCCACGGCTTCGATCAGGCCATCACTGTAGAGAATGAGGCGGTCGCCGGCGGTGAACTCGACGGCGTGCTCGCGGAACGGCTCGCGGCGGCGAACGCCGAGAGGGAATCCCCACGACGACAGCGGCTCGAGCCGGCGAGGCGAGGCGCGAAAGACGTACGGATCGAGGTGTCCCGCAGATGAGAAACGAAGCGTCTGCGATCGCGGGTCGAGCAAGCCGAAGAAGAACGTCATCATGATCCGCTTCGGCGCCGTCTTCATGACGATCTCATTGAGCATGTTCATGACCGCGCGCGGAGAAGGATCGTGATTGACCTGCACGAGCAGCGCAGATTTGGCCATGGCCATCACGATGCCGCTCGTCAGGCCGTGGCCCGACACGTCGCCGAAGGCGATGCCGATCTCGCCGTTGGGCTGACGGAGGAAGTCGAAGTAATCGCCGCCGATCTCCGTCGCGGCGCGGTAGTGCGATGAGACGGATCGCCGGCGAGGTTCGGCGTATCGAGAGGGAGCAGGGCAGCCTGAATGCGGTTTGCGGCGTCGATCTCCGCTTTGACGCGCTCCCGCTCCACGATGCGCTTCACATGCGGGGCGAGATCTTCGTAGGTGTACACGACCTCGCGTCGCGTCAGCAATGCTCCGACTGCGAATGCCAGCAGCAGGATCAGCGGCGCCGCGACCCACGTCGTCAACTGCGTGGACAGAGAGCCCTCGGCAACCGAGAGAAGCGGCAGCGTGTAGACGAGGATCGCGCCGCCGAAGAGCGCGATGGCCGCGGTCAGAAGATCGTAGGCCAGAAACACTGCCACGATCGCCGCGCCGGCGCCGAATCCGAAAAGCAGTCGCTCCGCGAAGGGGGCGATGGGGACTTCTGCGACGGCCGAGATCGTGGAGAACGCGATCGCCAGAATGATTCCGAAAGGCAGCAGGCGCCGCCGATTTGCCGCGGCGAGGATGAACAATGTGCCGAGGATCGAGAAGCCGATCGCGTCCAGCGCGGCGGAGAGGACTGCCAGCGACGGCCCGCCGAACCGCACGATCGATTCCGTTCCGGCGCCCATCGCCCGATGCGCGATGCCGGCTACAATCGGGATGAGTCCGACGAGGAGCGCCGCCGCAGCGACGGCTGGCGCGATGAGCAGACCGTAGAGGACAGAGCGGCCGCTCGTCGCATTCACCGGATCGCGTCTGAGAATCGCGTCGAACGATGCCAGCCGCTCGCCCCACCGCTCGCGCGCGTAACTCTCGCCGACCGCCCAGGCGAAGAAAATCAGAATGCACGCCGGGAGATCGAAGAACAGCATCTTGAAGCCCATGACGATGAACGCCGTCTGGCGTCCATCGATGCCGCCCATGTTGTTCCCCTCCGAGGCGGCCGGACCGATGACGATGTTGAAAAGGATGGAGATCGCGAACGTCGCGGCGAAGAGCAGCGACGCGGTTCCCACTCCCACTTCGCCGGCGTGATACTTCTTGAGAAAAATCGTCAGAAGGATCAGCAGCAGCGCGTACATCACGCCGTAGCGGAGGAAGATTCCCGCGACTTCTCCGGCGTTCTCGGAGCGGAACTGCCGGCCGTCCGCGTACTCATCGGTCAGATCCCAGCCGACGACCTTGTCGCCCGTGACGTAGACGTACAAGTACGGAACGACCGCGCCGGTTGGGAACTTCGACGGAACGCGATATCGAAAAATCCAGTCCGTCCGATTTCGCTG
>Ga0184623_10000910_pt1 | contig 12876 bp, 14 predicted proteins | sample PLM1_100_b1_FD_133138 | JGI IMG/M metagenome (GOLD analysis project Ga0184623, IMG submission 133138) | Groundwater sediment microbial communities from an aquifer in East River, Colorado, USA - PLM1_100_b1 | ecosystem: Environmental > Terrestrial > Soil > Riparian zone | place: USA: East River...
CGGCCCGCACTACTGGATGTACACCGACGACTCGAACAACGGCGGCAGGGTCGACTTCTGGAGTAATGGCGATCATGTCAAGCTCTGCGACATCCGCGCCGACGGGCGTACCGCCAACCTCAGAGTGGCGGACGCCTCCAACGCATTCATCACCCTGTACTACCTGAAGGCGTCCGGTAACGGGGTCTGCGACGCCGCCCACGCCAGCGACGGCGGCTCCCACGACCTGCCGGAAGGTCACTGCATCTGGTTTCAGATCTACTTGACCGACAACGGCGCTTTCGTCAGCGGCTCGGGCGACACCGCGCAATGGGCCAACGACAACGAGTTCAAATTCAACTGCACCCCGTAACGCCTGCCGTCCACACCCCACGCCCCGACGGGAAGGACCGACAGATCAGGAACGCCGCGCGGCTGGTGCTCGCCACCGTCGCCGCAGTGCTCCTCATCGCGGCCACCGGCACCGCGGCCGCCGCAGCGTCTAATGCCGTTGCCACATGCCAGGTCACCGGGGAGGGCGACGGGTACGGCCACGTCTGCGGCACCGCCTACTTCACCGCCGAGACCGGGTATGGCGACGAGTACCTGGAACTGTGCGATGAGTCCAAGGACGGACACTCCGCCGGCCCGGCGGGATGCACGCCGGGCCGGTAGAGCCCCCGCTTGGGAGGCGTTGATCATGAACTTCGGGGGGTCGACACGGCGTCGACAGGGACCTTTAGTTCATGATCAACGCTAAGACGAGACGTCCCGAACTCGTCGTACGCCAATCGACCGGACCAGTCCCGCCGCAGCGCGGGCGCACGGACGGGTGACGCGACTCGGCCCCATGTGAGTCCATCTCCCCGATCTTGGCGGCATACTGAGCGAGTCAGCCGCGCCACAGTCACCGCCACCGGGCCGCCTCCGCGTTCCGCCGATGGCAGTGACGGCGCTCGCCTCGGGTATCACTGGGGTGGCGGAAAGGGGACGAAGATGGACTCGGTGACCTTCGCCGACCTGGGGCTGCGCGACGAGTTGCTGCGCGCGCTGTCCGATCTGGGATACGAGGAGCCGACGCCGATCCAGGCCGAGGCGATCCCGCCCATCATGGCCGGGCGTGACCTTCTCGGCCAGGCGGCGACGGGCACCGGGAAGACGGCCGCGTTCGCGTTGCCGGTGCTGCAGCGGCTCACCGGCGAAGAGCGCGGCGGCGCACCGATGTGCCTGGTCCTCGTGCCCACGCGTGAGCTGGCCGAACAGGTTTCGCAGGCATTCCACCGCTACGGCCGTGATCTGGGCGTACGCGTGCTGCCGGTCTATGGCGGGCAGGCGATCGGACGGCAGTTGCAGGTGCTGCGCCGCGGCGTGGACGTCGTGGTCGCCACCCCGGGGCGCGCGCTGGACCACATCGCCCGTCGCACGCTTGACCTGCGGCAGGTGGCGACCGTCGTGCTGGACGAGGCGGACGAGATGCTCGACATGGGCTTCGCCGAGGACATCGAGGCGATCCTGGCCGAGACGCCCAAGGAGCGGCAGACGGTGCTCTTCTCGGCCACGATGCCGGCGCGTATCAGCGGGATCGCCCGGCGGCATCTGACCGATCCGGAGCGCATCCAGATCGGCCGCCCGGCGGTGGCCAGCGGTGAAGCTCCGCAGGTGCGTCAGAGCGCCTACATCGTGGCCCGGGCTTACAAGCCGGCCGCCCTGGGACGGGTGCTGGACGTGGAGGCGCCGACGGCCGCGATCGTGTTCTGCCGTACTCGTGAAGAGGTGGATCAGCTCACCGAGATCCTGAACGGACGCGGCTACCGGGCCGAGCCGCTGCACGGCGGCATGAGCCAGGAGCAGCGCGACCGCGTCATGGGACGGCTGCGCGGCGGCACCGCCGACCTGCTCATCGCCACCGATGTGGCGGCCCGCGGCCTGGACGTGGAGCAGCTCACCCACGTGTTCAACTACAACGTCCCGTCGGCGCCGGAGGCGTACGTGCACCGCATCGGCCGGGTGGGCCGGGCCGGCCGGGAAGGCGTGGCGATCACGTTCGTGGAGCCGCGGGAGCACCGCATGCTGACGGCGATCGAGCGGCTGACCGGCCAGCGGATCTCCGTCGAGCCGATCCCGACGGTGGCCGACATGCGGGCGCAGCGCCTGGAACTGAGCCAGGCAGCACTGCGGGAGGTCTTGCTCAGCGGCGACCTCGAGCGTTTCCGGGTCGTGATCGACACCCTCACCGACGAGTTCGACATCGTGAATGTGGCACTGGCGGCGGTGAAGCTGGCATACGACGCGGCCGGCGGAGAACCCGACGAGGTGGAGATTCCCCGCACTTCGGCACGCCCCGAGGGCAAAGATCGGGAAACTCGCGGTGCTGCTCGGCGCGGCGGTCGTGGCCGCACGGCGGACGGCAAGATGACACGCCTGTATGTCGGCGTGGGACGCGCCGCGGGAGTCCGGCCGCAGGACCTGGTCGGGGCGATCGCCGGCGAGTCCCGGTTGAGCGGCCGCGACATCGGCATGATCGAGATCACCGACCGGTTTTCCCTGGTGGAGGTGCCCGAGGACGCCGCGGACGAGGTGATCGCGGCCATGCGGCACAGCCACATCAAAGGCAAGAAGGCACCGGTACGCCGGGAGCGGGAAGGCAGCGGCCGCCGCCCGCGCTAACTCGCCCTCGCGGGCTGACGCAGCCGCCTCGGCGTCAGCCATCGATTCCGAAGCTGCTGACCTTCTCGACGATGATGTGGAAATGCTCCGGATCGAATCCGGGGCCGAGGTCTGTACCTCCGGTCTCGCGACGCTCGGCTTGTCCGCGGATCTCAACGAAGCGGGGCCGCCACGGCGGGAGGACGTCGTCGACGACTAGGCTGACCCACGCGTTGTGCCCGACGTCTCGCCACTTCTTCCGCTTGGCGAAGTCGTGTCCGCCGATGTCCACGGTTCCGTCGTCGTTGACGCGGAACGAGGTCGGCACCACGTGGGGGCGACCGTCGGCGCCGACGGTCGCGAGCCGACACAGCCGCTGGGATCGCAGGTAGTCAAACTGCGCCTGGGTGAAGGTCATGGACATTGCTCTCCTCGGGTCCAGTTGTTCTCGACCCTAACCTGGCCGGGATGTTCGCACGGTTACCCCGGTGTGGGCGACGACTTTGCGTCAGCGGCCGGGTCTATAGATGTAGGGCCAGTGAGTCGCTGGCGTACGCGCGGGCAAGTTTGGGGAGCCGATGACGGTCAGCGAGGATTTCACCGGTCTCACCGGTCGGTTCCGGGGTGAGTTGCTGGCTCACTGCTACCGGATGCTGGGCTCGGCAGATGAGGCCGAGGACTTGGTTCAGGAGACCTACCTGCGGGCGTGGCGCTCCTATCAAGGGTTTGAGGGCCGTTCTTCGATACGGACCTGGCTCTACCGCATCGCGACCAACGTATGCCTCACCGCGATCGAGCGCCGCGGCCGCCGACCGCTCCCCTCGGGACTGGGCGGCCCGGCGGAGGATCCGGACGCGCCGCAGGTGGCTGGCCTGGACGTGCCGTGGCTGCAACCGTTCCCCGACGCGCTGCTGGCCGGTGATCAGGATCCGGCCGCCGTGACCGTGTCGCGGGCCAGTGTCCGGCTGGCGTTTGTCGCGGCGCTGCAGTATCTGTCCGCCCGTCAGCGCGCGCTGCTGATCTTGCGGGATGTGCTGGAGTGGCCGGCGTCGCAGGTGGCGGATCTGCTGGGCACGACGACCACTGCGGTCAACAGCGGCCTGCGGCGCGCCCGTGCTCAGCTCGCTGAAGCGCTGCCCGCCGAAGATGATCTTGTCGAGCCCGCAGAGCCAGGCCGGCGGGCATTGCTCGACCGGTTCGCCGCGGCCGTCGAGAACGCCGACGTCAGCGCGCTGGCAGAGCTGCTGCGTGAGGATGCCGTGTTGGAGATGCCCCCGCTGCTCAGCTGGTATTCGGGCCGCGCGGCCGTGGTGCGCTGCGCCGAGTTGTATCTTCTGATCGAGCCCGGACGGCTCCGGCTGGTTCCCGTCATGACGAACGGGCAGGCGGCGTTCGCGGCCTACGAGCGCGAACCAGGCGCGGCATATCACGCGCACGCCGTTCTCGTGCCCACACTCACCACGACCGGAATCGTGCGGATCGTCAGCTTCATCGACGGGGACCTGTTCGGATCGTTCGGCCTGCCGCAGGCGTACGACGCCACTGAGGCCCCGCCGGCGACGGACGGGGCGGCAGGCCCGTGGCCCCGCTGAGCAGGGGGCTGGAGCTGCTGGAATCAGCTGTCAGGTATGCGCTCGCCGGCGCCGCGCACGCCGATGCACAGTTCCTGCCTGGCTCCACGCCGTGCCGTGGCTGGGACCTGGAAACCCTGCTGGACCATATGAGCGAGTCCCTCGGGGTGCTGCACCAGGCGATAGCCGCCGGAGATGTCGACGCCGGCCCAACACCATCGGGATACCTCGGACCGGTCGCGCGCCTGCGCGGCCAGGCAGGCAAGCTGCTGGATGTCTGCGCCGGCACCGGGCCGGCAGATCGCCCGGTCGCCCTGTGGGGCCACGAACTGACCGCGAGCGTGGTCGCCGTGACCGGGGCCCTCGAGATCACCGTCCACGGATGGGACATCTCGGTCGCCTGCGGCGCCCGCCAACCGGTCCCACCGGGCCTCGCGGCCGTCTTGCTGCCGATCGCCCCGCTACTCATCACCCCGGTCACCCGGTCTGGGCTGTTCGCCGACCCGATTCGACTGCCCGGCCCAGCCAGTCCCGGCGACCAACTCGTGGCGTTCCTCGGCCGCCAGCCGCACCTGCCGGCCGAGTTCTCACCTGCCGGCGACTAAACCGGGCACCCGGTCCGCGGCGACTTCCCGGTGTCCGGCTGGTCTATATCAGTAGGCCGCCAAACCAGCGGACAGGAACGTCTGAATCACACGGCAGAACTGGAGCAACAGACATGACCATCGCCGACAAGACAGTTCTGGTGACCGGCGCCAATCGTGGCATCGGCCAGGCTCTGGCCACCGAAGCCCTCAACAGAGGCGCCAAGCGGGTGTACGCGGGCACACGCCAGCCCATGACCCACCCGGACAAGCGCGTAACACCCCTGACCCTGGACGTGACCAGCGCCGAGCACATTCAGGCGGCGGCCGGTCAGGTCGATTCTCTCGACATCCTCATCAACAACGCTGGGTTGTTCCTCGGCGATGACCTGAGCGACCGTGCCGCGCTCGACCAGCACCTCGCCGTCAACCTCTTCGGCACGTACGCCGTGACTCAGGCGTTCCTGGCGCTGCTGGCCCGATCCAAGGGAGCCATCGTCAACAACGTGTCGCTGATGGCGCTCGCCCCTCTGCCGCTCACCCCGGCGTACTCGATCTCGAAGGCGGCCGCGTTGTCACTCACGCAGTCGTTGCGCGCCCTGCTGGCTGGTCAAGGCGTACGCGTCCATGCCGTCCTGACAGGTCCCACGGACACCGACATGGTCCGCGGTCTCGACATTCCCAAGGCCTCCCCTGAATCGGTCGCGCGAGCCATCTTCGACGCCATCGGCAACGGCGAGGAGGACATCTTCCCCGATCCCATGTCACAGACCTTGGCCGAAAGCTGGCGCACCGGTGCAGCCAAGACCCTCGAACGCCAGAACGCAGCCCTAGCGCTGCTCCCATCGTGAAAGCGAGGCATCCATGAGCCGTCAAGACTTCATCACGTCCTTTGCGGTGGACCAGACTCCGCAGGAGGTATTCGCCGCCATCACGAATGTTCGTGGATGGTGGACGGGCGACATCGAAGGCGGGACCGACACGCTCGGGGATGAGTTCACGTATCGGTACGGCGACGCTCACTACTCGAAGCAGAAGATCACGGAGCTCATCCCCGAAGTGAAGGTCGCGTGGCGCGTATTGGACGGCCGAATCGCGTTCGCCGGCGACACCAGCGAGTGGATCGGCACCGAGATCACGTTCAACGTCGCGCCCCAAGGCAAGCAGACGGAAATCCGCTTCGCCCATCTGGGTTTGGTCCCCAAACTCGAATGCTTCGACAGCTGCTCTAGCGCATGGGGCTTCTACATCAACGCAAGTCTCCGCCGGCTGATCACGAAGGGTGAAGGACCGGCGACGCCGCCCTGGGCATGACCGAGGCCCAGGAGATCTGACGAACCACGAATGGGCTGTGCCGGCACCGCTGCTGCCGACACAGCCCGTTCGCGGTGACCAGTAACCTGCGTGATCGTCGCGCGATCCGGGACATCGTTGCCTCCCGCAAGCAGGAGGGGACCGTATCCCGGCTTCCGCGAAGATCAAGCGGGCCACGGGTCGTTCTTACGCGAAGTCGGCACTCTCGCGTACGCCGAAGGTGCGGCGGTAGTCGGCCGGTGTCGTCGCAAGCTCGCGGGTGAAGTGCAGCCGCAACGTGTCGGCGCTGCCGAAGCCGCAGCGGTGGGCGACCGCGTCGACGGTGCCGGTGGTGGTCTCCAAAAGCTGCTGCGCGAACGCGACCCGCTGGCTGATCATCCACCGGTGTGGTGTGACACCGATCGTGTCGCGGAACAAGCGGGCGAAGGTGCGCGGCGCGACCTGGGCCTGCCGCGCGAGGTCATCGACGGTGATCGCCTGGTCGAGATGTTCGACGGCCCAGTCCATGCTCCGGCTCACCGGGTCGTCGGCGGGCAGGTCGGGCAGCGGGCTACGCAGGTACTGGGCCTGGCCGCCGTCGCGGTGGGTGGGCACGACCATCCGGCGGGCGACCGCGGCGGCCACAGTCGCGCCGTGCGCGCGGCGCAGCAGATGCAGGCCGAGGTCGATGCCCGCCGCGGTGCCGGCAGACGTGGAGATCGCGCCGGTGTCCACATAGAGAACACCGGGATCGAGGCGCACCCGGGGATGGCGCCGAACCATCTCGTCGGTCCACCGCCAATGCGTCGTGGCGGGCAGCCCATCGAGCAAGCCCGCTGCGGCCAGGACGAACGCCCCACGACAGATGGCCATCAGGTGCGCGCCGCGGTCCCGCGCCGCGTACAGCTGCTCGAGCAGGCGGGGATCCGGTGGCGTCTCGACCCAGGAGCCCGCGACCAGCACGATCAGGTCGGCCTCCGCGAGCCGGTCCAGGCCGTGCGGGGTGCTGATCTCGAAGCCCGTGGTGGTACGCACAGAGCGGCCGGTGACCGACGCAAGATCGAACTCGTAGGACGGCAGGCCTTGGTCCGAGCGGTCGAGCCCGAACAGTTCACAGGCCACGCCGAGCTCGAACGGCGCGACGCCGTCGGCGACCGGCACCGCGACGTTGGAGATCTTCAGCGGTGTAGATACCACGCTCATGACACCAGGGTGGCAGAAACTACGGCCGACCTGGCAGGACTGCCCGGTGCGTCCATGCGGCGTCGGCCACCACGATTGTCTGTGTGGCAACCTCGCCGATCCACGAACGGATACCGCCGCACGCGTACTTCGCCGTCAGCGCAGTGTTCCACTACTTGGGGCCCGGCTTCGCGGTACTGCTGTTCGCGCATGTGGCGCCGCTCGGTGTGGCATGGCTGCGCATCATGTCCGCGGCGCTCGTCCTGGCCCTGTGGCGCCGGCCGTGGCGCATCATCTCCGCGATGAGCTGGTCGCAGCGCCGGCTGCTGGTCCTGCTCGGGCTCGTCCTGGCCGGCATGAACGGCGTGTTCTACCTGGCCATCGACCGGCTTCCGCTGGCAACCGTCGGCGCGATCGAGTTCCTCGGCCCGGTCATGCTCGCCGCGTTCGGGCTTCGTGGCCGTCGCAACCTCGTGGCCCTGGCGATCGCCGTCGTCGGCGTGGCCATGCTCACCAATGTCCGGCTCGAAGGTGAGCCGCTCGGCTTCGCCCTGGCCTTCGTGAACTGTGCGCTGTTCGTCGCGTACGTGGTGGTAGGTAAACGGATCGCGGGCGACGGCGGGACCGCGGGCCTCGACCGCCTCGGGATGGCGATGCTGGTGGCGGCGGTCGCGGTCGCACCGGTCGGGCTCGCGGACGCCGCGGTTGCCTTTCGACACCCGAGCCTGCTCGCCGCAGGGTTCGCAGTAGGCGTCTGCTCATCGGTGGTGCCCTATGTGTGCGACCAACTCGCCCTGGCGCGGCTGCCGCGAGCCACGTTCGCGCTGATGCTGTCGCTGCTGCCCGCGACCGCCACCGTGGTAGGCGTGGTTGTGCTGGCCCAATGGCCCAGCCTCGCCGAACTCGTGGGGATTCTCGCCGTCATCGGCGGTGTCGCGCTGCACCGTGCCGACCCCGGTGACAGATCTCGAAGGAGCGGAAATGCACTACGTCAGCCTGGGCCTCACGGGCCTGAAGATCTCCCGGATCTGCCTGGGGATGATGAGCTACGGCGTCCGATCCGACCGGCAATGGCATCTGACCCAGGACGAGGCTGAACCGATCGTGCGCCAGGCGGTCGAGGCCGGCGTGACCTTCTTCGACACCGCCGACATGTACGACCGCGGCGCCAGCGAGGAGGTCACCGGGCGGCTGCTGGCCAAGCTGTTCGCCGACCGCGAGGACTACGTGCTGGCGACCAAGGTCTACTTCCCGATGGGCGATGGTCCTAACGACAGCGGGCTGTCCCGCAAGCACATCCTGTCCGCGATCGAGGCCTCCCTGCGCCGCCTCGGTGTCGAGTACGTCGACCTCTATCAGATCCACCGCTGGGACCCGACGACTCCCATCGAGGAAACCATGGGCGCGCTGCACGACGTGGTTCGCGCGGGCAAGGCGCGTTACGTCGGCGCCTCCAGCATGTACGCGTGGCAGTTCGCCAAGGCGCAGCACACCGCGGAAACGCACGGCTGGACGCGGTTCGTCTCGATGCAAAACCACTACAACCTCGTCTACCGCGAGGAGGAGCGGGAGATGATCCCGTGCTGTCTTGACCAGGGCGTGGGTGTCCTGCCCTACAGTCCGCTCGCTCGTGGTCTACTCGCTCGCCCGGCGGACACCACCTCGGTACGCGTCGGCAACGATCCGCTCGCCGATGAGTTCTACGGCGAGGATGACCTCGCGGTCGTCGCGGCGGTACGCGAGGTCGCCGCAGCTCGCGGTGTGCCCCCGGCGCAAGTGGCCCTGGCCTGGCTGCTTTCTCGCCCCGGGGTCGCCGCGCCGATCGTGGGAGCGACGAAGCCGCGGCACGTGGCCGACGCGGTGGCCGCCCTCGACCTCACGCTCACCGAGGATGAGGTTGCCCGCCTGGAAGCCGTCTACCGGCCGCACCCCATCCTCGGGCATGACTAGATCACGTGCCCTCACACGCTGCTGCTATGTTTCGATGAGTTCGACGGTGATGGCTGCGATCTCGCCGATGCCGAGATCCTCGGCTTTGCGTACGGCACGTTTGACAGGCAACACGTAGCAGTTTCGTTTGCTGTCCGGGAAGATCGACGTCGTCCACACACTGCCGCCGATCGTCGCCCGTACGCGTACGGAACCGAAGCCCCGCCGCGGCCCGTCAGTCAGCTCGCGGATCTCCTCGGACGCCTCCGTGGGAAGACTCACGAAGGTCCAGCTGTCGGCTTGCCGAGCGTCCCACATCCACAGCTCGGCATCGAACGTGACGATCACTTCCTCAGCGTTGCACATCTGCCGGTCGTTCGATGCGAGTGGGGTTGCTGCGGGGCATTAGCCGGGCCAGCGCCCAAGCGCACTCCCGCGGGCCACGCCCGGCCGACAGCAACAGGTGCACGCTCACGACCGGCCTCGCTTACGGCGCTGGTCCCGGCGCTGCGGTGGCGGCGAAGACCCGAGGTCGGGCGTCTTGTAGGTGACCAGGGGGACCGTGCTGGCCACGGGCGTGGCCAGGTCGTGGTCCACGAGGTCCGCGATCACTTGCTCGATACGCTTGTACGCCGATGGCGCCTCCTCGAACAGCAGCTGCCGGTCGCCGCACACCACCAGCGACCCCACCGGCGTACGGCGCAGCTCCTCGACTGTGTGCTTGGCCCGGCCCCGGCGCAGGGCGTCGGCGCGCGACATCTTGCGGCCCGCCCCGTGGGCCACGGAATGGTTGGCCTCCGGCCCGGCGTGGGCGGCCACGAGATAGGAATGGGTGCCACGCGTACCGGCGATGAGCACGACACGGCCGTCACCCGGAGCCGCCCCCTTGCGGTGCAGGTAGACCCCGTCGCGGACCTCGACCAGGTTGTGACACTGGTCGACGATCGGCTCGGTGGGCTCGGCCCCCAGAGCGTGGGCGACCCGGGCGGCCATCAGCCGCCGGTTGAGCGACCCCCAGCGTACGGCGTCGTCGTGCATTGCCAGATAAGCGGCGGGATCAGCTGCGGGACCCGCGCCGTAGACCGCCGTGTGCGCCCGCAGGATCTGCTCGCCCAATCCTCGGGAACCGCTGTGGACAATGAGAACAAGGTCGCCGGCGGCGAGCCCGAGACGGCTCGCGTGGTCCGGCTCGAAGACGGTGTCGATCCGTGCCAGCTCGACGAAGTGATTACCCCGGCCGACCGTTCCGAGGCCCTCGACGTGACCGGCGGGAATATCGCCCTCCACCACGGCCCAGGCCGGATCGTCGGCATCCTGCTCGGGGCACAGCGCACGGTCGAGGTCGGGGAACCGGGCGGCAAGCTTCTCGGGTACGGCGCGCTTGAGCTTGATGGGGAACACCGCGATGCCGCAACCGATGTCGGAGCCCACCAGCAACGGATACAACACGGTCGACGCCATGGCGGCGCCGATCGGAGCGCCCTTGCCAGGATGCAGGTCCGGCATGCCTGCGACATGAATCATGCCGTCGAGGGCGGCCACCTGGTGGCACTGCCCGACGGCATCGGACTCGATCCAGCTGGTCGGGGAGGCGAACACCGTGACGGTGGCCGAACCCATGGCCGGGGTGGATTGCGGCAGGGACTCCTGCCGGGATTGCTGCGGAGACAAGACGCTCACTCTTCGCTGAAAGGGTATGGCGGACGGCGTTAACGACGCGGGTCGGCGCCGTGGGGGCCTCTCGTGGGGCCTCGGAGTACCTGGGGTGCTGTCCGTCAGAACGTCATGGACACAACGGTCCCTGAAACCCACCGCGCGCGGCAAGCGGTTTTCAGCAGTTCGATGATCCTGCTGGCTTTCGGTCTTTCCGCCGGTTTCGGTGGACGAGGTCTATGCGGCGAGGGTGAAGTCGAGTCGGGCGAGGTGGGTGGTGCGGCCTCGGTCGAGGGGTTTGCCGGTGAGGTAGGCGTCCAGGCGGATGAGGTTGATGGCGGCCGCGGCGAGGTTGTGTTCCAGGCGGGTCTTGTCGATGCCCAGGTAGCGGGCGTGGCGGGTGCCGGTGGCGGTGACGGCCTGGTGCATGGTGCCTTCGACGCCGGCTCGCGTCTTGTACTCGTTCTTCCACTGCTGGGTGGTCTGCTCGGCTCGGGCGGTGGCCTGCGCTTCGTGGATTTCGCGGGGCTGCAACGTCAGGTGGCGTCGGCTGGTGGCGGCCTTCGTGCAGTCGGTCCGGACCGGACACGGTCGGCAGGTTGAGGCGGCGAAGGTGACCACGATCGCGGGCCGTCCGTTCTGGACGCTGTCGTGCCAGGTGGAGTTGACCGCGCCTTGCGGGCAGGTGGCCTGGTGGGTGTCGAAGTCGATGACGAACGAGGTCTTGTCGTAGCCTGCGCCGGCTTTGGCCTGCGCCGATTGGTCGGCCAGTAGCGGGGTGACCAGTTGTACCCCGAAGTCGCGTCGGATGCAGACCAGCAGCGGGGCCGAGGGATACCCGGAGTCGAGTAGATGCCGGGCGGGCAGCAGATCCTTGACCTGTAGCTGTTGATGGATGGGTTCGGTCATCGACGCGTCGGGCACGGTCGCTTCGGTGGTGGCCACGTTGGTGATCAGATTCGGCAGGTCGCAGCCGGCGGCGTCCTGGCCGCCGTCGCAGCTCTCCGTGAAGTGGACCTTGTACCCGGCCCAGCCGTGGCCGCGTTTGATGCTGTAGCGGGCGTCCAGATCGTAGGGGGAGATCAGCAGAAACCGGCCCGGTGGAAGACCATGCACGTCTGTCTCCCGCCGGGCGATCACCTGCCCACCGGCGCCGATGGTCCGGTAGTACTGCTGGATCCAGATCTGGCGCAACGTGTCCACGGCGGGCAGTTCGCCCAGCCATCCCGGCGCGCCGGGCGCGTAGATCGCGTCCAGCAGCGCATACCCGTCCCGGCCGTACTGGGCGGCCAGCGCGGCGCGTTTCGTGTCACTGTCGGGTAGCCGCCAGGAGTCCACCCGCTGGGCGTACCGGTCCTGCCATCCAGGGTCAATCTGTCTTGTCAGCCACCCCGGCGCCGCAACGGCCAGAGCCTCCAACGTCGCCCGGATCGACTCCCCCGCCAACTCCAGGCGATTCAGGCTGCGGATACGGGCCAGCGCATTGGGTGGAGTCGGTGCGGGCCCGGCCACCGGACTTGACCAGATTCAGCCCGGTCAGCTTCTCCAGCAGCATGTCCAACGCCGCACCGGTCGTCTCATGCTCGACCAGCCGAGTCCGAAACTCGCTGAGCACAGAGGAATCAAAACCCGGATCGTCAAGCTCCAACCCCAGCGCGTATTTCCACGACATTCGATCCCGGGCCGCGTCGGCAGCCTGCCGATCGGTCAGATTCTCGGTGTACTGCAACACCGTGACCATCATCAACTGTCCCGGTGAGACCGCCGGACGGCCGGCCGCCGCGAACGCCGAAACGAACCGGATATCGGAATAGATCTCGCCCAGCACGTCCCTGATCCGCATCGCCAGGTTCCCCTTCGGAAACGACGCCCGGGCAACCCGGCCGGTCAACGCAGGGACGTGCGGCCACGGCAACGGCTCCATCGACATACGTCATCCAATCCGGCACCACAGCATTCGGCGATCATGTGCCGTTCACGCTACCAACGCCAACGCACCCAACCCGAAACCGGCGGAAAGACCGAAAGCCAGCAGGATC
>Ga0184623_10000912_pt1 | contig 12837 bp, 11 predicted proteins | sample PLM1_100_b1_FD_133138 | JGI IMG/M metagenome (GOLD analysis project Ga0184623, IMG submission 133138) | Groundwater sediment microbial communities from an aquifer in East River, Colorado, USA - PLM1_100_b1 | ecosystem: Environmental > Terrestrial > Soil > Riparian zone | place: USA: East River...
ACGGCGCAGGGCGCCTTTGATTGAAGCCTCGCTGCTGTCGAGCATGGCCGCCACCTCCATGGTGCGGAAGCCGAGCACGTCGCGGAGCACGAGCGCGGCCCGCTGGCGCGGCGGCAGCTGCTGGAGCCCGGCAACGAACGCCAGTTCGATCGCCTCTCTGCTCTGGTAGCGCGCCTCCGGCCCGGGCGAGGTGTCCGCGATCCCCTCCAGCAGGACGTCCGGGTAGGCAGCCAGGTCGGCTCGCCGTGACGAGTGGGCTCAGGCGGCTCGAACGGGGCGACCGGTGGCGGCGGTGGCCGTCGCCCGGCGTCGCGCAGCGCGTTGAGACAGCGGTTGGTCGCGATGCGGTACAGCCACGCGCGCAGCGAAGCCCGCCCTTCGAAGCGCGCCAGGCCTCGCCACGCCGCCAGCAGCGTCTCCTGCAGCATGTCCTCGGCGTCCTGCACCGAGCTGAGAATCCGGTAGCAGTGCAGCTGCAACTCGCGCCGGTGCGGGTCAGTGAGCTCGCGAAACGCCTGCTGGTCTCCCGCCCGGGCGCGAGCCAGCGTGGCCTCGCTCACCACCACATCCTCGCACGAGCTGCTCCCCTGTTCGCGTTCACCGCAGCTCGGCTGTGTCAGCGCTGGTTGGCCCGGTCCGCACCGAACAGAAACCGGCCGGTCCGTTCTTGCCGGCGGCGGTGTCATGACAGGCGAGACACCCGCACGGACCGGCGGCCAGAAGGGCGGCGGGCAGGAGCCGGCGGGGCAGGAGAGAGGAACGGGTGATGGGCGTGGACATGGGCGCAACGCAGCCGGGCGGGAGGGGGCGCGACCACCACCGGAAACGGGTCGTCGACCTCCTGCCTGGAAAGGAACTGCCGTGACCGAGAACCCCAGCCCAGCCCTGCACATCGCGCTGGCCTACCACCAGGCCTGGACCAGCAAGGACCTGGATCAAGCCATGACCTACATCGCCGAGGACATCGTCTGCGACGCACCGGCGGGACGCATCGAAGGTGCCGAGGCATATCGGGCCTTCATGGCCCCGTTTGTGCAGATCCTCACCAGCTCACACATGATCGCCGCCTTCGGCGACGACGAGACCGCGCTGGTGATGTACGACACCCAGACCGTCCCGGTCAAGAGCGCGCCCGGCGCCGAGTGCGTCACAGTCCAGGACGGCAAGATCACCCACAGTCGGTTCCTGTTCGACCGGACCCCGTTCGAAGCCGCCCGAAAAGCCGCAGCGACGTGATCAAGCACGACCGCAGCACGAGCTGTCCGCGCCGCGCTCAACCTGGACCTGATCCCGGCTTGCGATTGGCCAACGCGTGATGATGCCTGGGCGGTGCCGCTCAGGTGGTCAGCTGGGCGATGCGACGGTGGATGAAGGCCAGTTCGGCTGCGGGTGGTTCCAGGTGCAGCGCGGTGCGATACGCCTCTACCGCCTCGTCGTGGCGGCCGAGGCGGCGTAGCAGGTCTGCCCGGGCGATGTGCAGTTGCGGCCAGCGGGCCAGCTGGGGGTGGGTGCCGACGGCGTCGAGGATGACCAGGCCGGCTGCTGGCCCTTCGGCCATGGCGACCGCGACGGCCCGGTTGGCCTCCACCACCGGGGTCGGCTCATCGAGGCGGGCGTTGCGGCGGGCGTCGGTGAGCAACAGCAGCGCCAGCAGGCCGGTCACCTCCGGCTCGTGCGGCAGCAGCTCGGTGAGAGCGCGGGCCAGCCGGATCGCCTGGTCACACAGCTCGCCGCGGACCAGCGCGGAGCCGGTCGTGGCCGTGTGGCCCTCGGTGAAGATCAGGTAGACCACGCGCAGCACGGTGGCCAGCCGGGCGGGCAGCCCGTCGGGTGACGGGATGCGCAAGGAGATCCCCGCGGCGCGGATCTTTCGTTTGGCGCGCACCAGGCGCTGCGCCATTGTCGGTTCCGGGACCAGGAACGCGGCCGCGATCTCGGCCGTGGCCAGCCCGCAGACCGACCGCAACGTCAGCGGTACCCGCACGGCGGGATCCAGCGCCGGATGGCAGCCGACGCCGGATCATCACCCAATTTCCACGAGACTCGGGACAAGCTCTCACGCCCTGGGGATCGCAGCGAAGCCGCGATCCCCAGGGCGTGTGGGCTCGCTCGCTATGGGGCTGGGACCGGTTCGTGCGACTTCCTGCGTACCTGGTCGCGGCTGCGGCGAAGCACGGCGAGCAGGATGTCGCGGACGGAGCACTTGTCCCGCGCGTCGAACGCGAGAAGCGGGACGTCGTCGTCGATCGCCAACGCCCACCGAACGTCGTCGAGGTCGCGAAGAAGTACGCCGTCGAAGGTGTTGATGCCTACCACGAACGCAAGTCCGACCCTCTCGAAGTAGTCGACGGCGGGGTAGCAGTCGTCGATGCGCCGGGCGTCCACAATGACGAGGGCGCCGAGGGCGCCCTGCGCGAGGTCGCGCCACATGAAGCCGAAGCGGTCCTGACCCGGTGTCCCGAACAGGTACACCTTGAGGTCCTGGTCGATCGTGACGCAGCCGAAGTCCAGGGCCACAGTCGTCATGGTCTTGCCGGAGACGTCGTCGGCCCTGTCGATCTCCGACGCCGCACAGGTCATCGCCGCCTCGGTCGTCAATGGTCGAATATCGGAGATGGCCCCGACGGTCGTTGTCTTGCCCACGCCGAAGCCGCCCGCGATGACGATCTTCACGGGGATCGGCGGCCGCCGACCGCTGGTGACCCGATTAGTGGATCGCTTCAAATCCACGGATTACCCTTTCGATCAGATCCGCGTCCTGGTTGAGTTGAGAACTCGGACGGCAGATCACGAGGTGCTCGGCGGCCGCTAAATCAGTGACCAGGACCCGCACCACTCCGATCTGAAGTCCGAGCTTCGCGCTGATCTCCGCCACCGACATCATCGTGGTGCAGAGGGCTACGATGTCGCGGCGCTCGAAGGCGAGGTGTGGGTACGACCTCATGCCGAACTCGGTCGTCTCGACCTGTGCTTCCATCTCAAGCGTGTCGTTTGTTGGTTCCGCCCGTCCGGATGTGAGAACAAACGGCCGCAGCGGCGACACCTGCGAGTCGGCTGCGGCGGCCTCCGCCGGCTCATCGCGGCGGTCCGCGATGTACGGCGGCAGCCGCGGCGTTCGGGGCCGGCCCGGGTTGGTGGCGTCCTCCGTCATGGTCGTCAGCAGGCGGCGCCGACAGTGCGCTTAAGCTCCTCGATGAGCAGAGGTGTGAGCACCGCCTTGGCCCGGTCGATGAACAGCACCGTCTCGTATGCGACCGTGCCCAGGCTCGTTTGGTTGGACGCCAGGACGCCTAGCAGGCAACCCGCGCTGATCGCGCACACCAGAAGGAAGCCTTCGGCGAGCTCGACCACAACCTTGTCGGGCGGGCCGAGCGGATAGCACTCGGAAGTGCCTTGGGCCAGGCTGACAATCGCTGAGCTGATCGCCGCAAGCCGGTCTGCGTTTGTCCGTTCGAGCGCAGCCGACGTCGCGATCAGCAGACCGTCGGACGACACAGCAATCGTTGCTATGACGCCCCCCGTGTCGTGCGTGAACCTGCTGAGCAGCCAGTTGAAGTTCTGCGCCTCGACGCTGATTTCTGGTGCGGGCGTGCTCATCGTTGGATCTCCTCGTTCAGGTCATGGACAAGAGGCGGGCGACCCGACCCGCTGGTTGTCTCGGCGACGGCCTCGGCCAAGCCGGCGGCGAAGGCGTCGTGGGCGATGCGCTGCGTCTCGGCATCTCGCCTGAGCGGAGCCGTACCGTGCTGGTCGCCAGTGGCGGACGGCCTGGCGTGCGAGCCGCGTGCCGGGCTGGCGCTCCGGATGCCGCCATTCCCGGCCGGCGCCGATGGTGGCTGGGATGGGGGTGGACTGGCGCGTCGGGTGACGGCCGCCTGGAAGCCGTCCATCGCTGCTCGCGCAGCCGCAGCGTCGCCCACCGCGTCTGCCGCCGTTGGCCGATCGGCCGTATGTGCCGCCGCATCCACCGGTGCTACCGCACCTGTCGGCAGGCGCGCGCCCCGGACGCGACGGATGAGACCGTCACGGGATCCGCGCTGTGGATCCGCCGGCGAGGCAGCACCCGCGGGGTGCGTGATGACGGGGTGGCGGTGCTTAGCGAAGGACTCGTCCGATACCGGCACCGGCGCACTTTCCGCAAGGAGGCGGCTCGATAGAGCAGCGCGGGCGGCGTCCCCGCCTTGGTAGACCACGCTCTCGCTACATCCTGAGGGCAAGAACCAGGAAAATTCGGCGGCCAGCGAAGCTGGCAGCGTCGTCTTGGGCGGCGTCACCCCGCGCGGCGAGGTCGCGCCGGTCGTTTGCGCGTAACCTGCCGATCCACCGACCAGCGCAGGCACTGGCGCCTCGTGACAGAACAGGGTCGGCGGGATGGTTACCTTCGCAGTGGTGCCACCGCCGGGTGTCGGAAAGAGCTCGACGGTGAGGCCGTGCCGTCGAGCGAGCCGACCCACGACGAACAGACCAAGCGCGCCGGTCGGGGCGATGTCGAGCCGCTCGCGCTCCACGAGCCGACGGTTCTCCTCCGCTAGCTCGTCCGACGGGAGGCCGATCCCATGGTCGACGATGCTGACCTGGCACAGGTCCAAGTACATCACGGCGTGAACATCTACAAAGGACGCCGGCGGGGAGCACGTGGTGGCGTTCTCCAGTAACTCCGCGAACACAAGGACGAGGTCTGTCACCAGCTGGGACGCCACGGTGCCTTCGCAGATCGTCCCGACGCGGACCCGCTGGTAATCCTCGATCTCGGCGAGCGCGGACCGCACGGCCGTGCCGAGGGGTGTGGGTCTGAACAATCTCGGATCGTCGCGGGCACCTGAGATGACGAGCAGGTTCTTGGCGCTACGCCCCAGCCGGGTGGACAGATGGTCGAGCTGGTACAGCGTGCCGAGCATGTGCTTGTTCTTGTCGTCGCCCTCGAGCTGGTCGACGAGGATGAGCTGCCGGTTCACGAGGTTCTGCGTGCGCTGCGCCACGTTGGCGAACATCAGACCGACGTTCCGCCGCATCATCATCTGCCGTTCCACAAGCAGAGTCGCGGTGATCTGTACCCGGTTGAACGCTTCCGCCAGCTGGCCTACCTCGTCGCGGGACGACACGTCGATTGCGGCAAGTCGCGGCGGTAGCGAATCGTCGGCGTCGTCCTCCACATCGGTGACGCGGGCCAGCTCCCGGTCGGCGAGGTCGGCGACTGCCGCCGCGGCCTGCGTCAGCCGTTGCACCGGGCGCGCGATCGACCTGGTGGCCGCGACGGCGAGGGTCACGACGATCAGCAGCAGCAGGCCGACCGCCGCTAGGGCGAACAGCGCGGCGGACGTGGCGGCGTTCTCGACCGACCGCGCGAGCGACGCAATGCCCTCCGCCTGGACGTCCTCGACCTTCTTCATCTCATCGATCTTGGAGGTCATCGCGTCCCACCAGGCTGCGGGTTCAATACCGAACCCGCCTCCGGACGGCAGCGCCAGGGCCGTCTGCTCATGGGACTCGACCTGGGCGAACGCCGCCGTGGCCTGCGCCTGCTTCCACGTCTCCAGAACCTCGGGGGTGGCGACCCGCTCGAACTGGCCGAGGGAGTCCTCTTGCGCTGCGATCAGGGAAACGATGGTGACGTACTGCTGCGGTCCGTACCGGTTGGTGGTGAAGACGTTGGAGAGTTGAGCGCGCTCCTGCCCCGCGTCCTCCTTGGCGCTCAGGAACGCCAAATACGCCTGGAGTCGAGCCACGATCGACGGCTCGGCGTTCGTGGCCGCCAGCACCGCGATCAAGTCAAGTACCTGCCGGTTGAGCAAGGTGTAGTCACGGATCACAACCGAGGGCTCGAGCTGTAGCCTGTCGACCTGCGTCCGCAGGCTGGCCAGCCCGCCGAGCCGCGCCTGGACCTTGCCGAGCGACGTGTGCACCTCTGCGGGCAGCTGGCCGGAGTGACCATCGGCGAAACTCTCGAACGCCCTCATGCGGGCGTCGGTCTCTTGCCGCTGCCGAGCGAGGTCGTCCCGGAACTGCGTTCCTTTGGAACTCATGAACAGGGACGAACGCCCCCGCTCGCGCTGGGTTGAGTGCAGCATATCGCCCGCCTTGACGGACAGCGTCGCGGTTGTCCCTGCTCGCGAAGCCGCGGCAGCTACATCCCATTTATCCGACACCCGTAGGAGGGCGAAACAGGAAAATCCGAGCGTCGCGATGATGACAATCAATGCGACCTTGGTGTGGACGCGCGCATTCCGCCACGGCGACATCGCGCCTCCCTTGCGGCGCGAATTGGCTCGTGGTTCCGGACCCAGGATCTCGCCGCCCTGGTGGGCCATCAAACAAATCCTTTCTCAACGAGCCGGGTGTGTGCGCTGGCCGGTTACGGGCAAGGCGCGGTCGCAACCGGTCGACGGCGGGACTGGGGCACCATCCCGCCGCGCTGTTGCCCGCCACCCGGAATGTCGCGACCGGGCGTCGGCAAACGGGCGCGGCTTTGGCGAATTCGTACGCAGCCATGAACAAACGCCCAGCCCGGGCGTCATGACGAGAACCAATGCTGCAATGGCAGAGATCCAAAACCCCTGGACCCAGCGTCCACCGTCGCTTCCTCCGCTCGCTGCCATGAGATCAGCGCATGATCGAGGGCGAAGCCCTCGTCGGACAGCGATTCGACTCCCCTCGGTGGTTGTTTGACAAGAGGGTCGACGGAGGCTAGACCTAACGGGCGGACCGCACCTGGCCGTTAGTACGGTGGCGGGTACAAGAGGCGCGCGCTGGTAGGAGTGGATTGCCGTTTGCGTGACGGCTCGCCTCCACCTCATGACAGCTTGCCTCGACGTCGTGACGGAAATCGACGCCGAGCTGTAGGTGCAAGCAAATTCGGAATGTGCAAGACCACGTGGCTCAGGTGTTTTCTTGGAGTCCGGCTGGGCCGGGTTGGCCGCCGGCAGCGCGAGCCGCCCGTCCTCCCGCGAGAAGGCGCTGGAGGCCGAGGTCGAGGAGGTGAAGGCGGCGCGCTGTCGTCAACCCGCGCGGCTTCGCCTCCTCGCATCCGTGACCGCCTGTGGATCCACCAACCGGGCCTCGGCGCCCCACAGGACCGTCTCGGCGGGTGCGCTGGCCGCGTGCTATCCGAATTCTCTTGCCTGAAACATTGCTGAAACGCGTGGTGCTCGGTCAATACTGTTGCGCATGACGAACCAGGTGCGCCGCTGGATCCGGGTCGGGCATGCGTGGGACACCGATGCCCGGGCAGCCGGGGTCGCCGCGACGCTCGACGCTTGCGGCGGCGCCGATCCGGAGCTGCTTCTGGTCTTCGCCTCCTTCAACTACGACCTGCGTGAACTACTCGACGGCGTCACCGAGGCAGCCGGCGACGTGCCGGTCATCGGCTGCTCCACCGCCGGAGAGATCGGACCGGGCCCAGTGCTCAACAGCGGTGTGGTCGTCGTGGGGTTCGGGGGCGACTTCGCGGTCACAACCACGTACGCAACGGGCCTGTGCGAGCGTCCCCGTGGGGTGGGCGAGGACATCGCGCGGGCGCTCCTGCCGCTGCCCGACACCCGGCACCGGGTGGTGATAATGCTGACCGACGCACTCGCCGGCGACCAGCAGGAGATGATCCGCGGCGCCTACAGCGTCCTCGGCGCAACCGTGCCGCTGGTCGGCGGCGGCGCCGGAGACAACATGCGGATGGTGACGTCGCGGCAGTTCTATGGTGGGAAAATCATGCAGGACGCGGTGGTGGCGGCCTGTGTCGGCACGGATGCCCCGATCGGGCTGGCGATCCGGCACGGCTGGCACTGCCAGGGCGATGGCATGGTCGTCACGGCAAGCGCCGGTAACGACGTCCATACGTTCGACGACCAACCGGCCCTCGACATCTACCTCGACCGGTTTGGCGCGCCCCCGGGCATCGAGACGGACCCGGCGGCCTTTGCCGAGTTCGCGCTCACCCGTCCGCTGGCGTTCGCCAAACGCGGCGATGTAGCCGTACGTCACGTCCTCGGCGCCGACCCGGAAGCCCGTGCGCTGGCCTGCGCCGGGGGCGTCCCGAAGGGGGCGGCGGTGTGGCTCGCATCGGGCGACGTCGCATCGACACTCGCCGCCGCGGACAGAGCGTGCGCGGACGCCATCAGCGACCTCGACGGCGCGCCCCTTCTTGGCCTGCTCGTCTTCGACTGCGCCGGCCGGCGGGCGATCCTCGGCGACGATGGAGTCGTCGCCGAGCACCGCGACATGCTCCGCCGCGCCACGACAGCGCCGCTCGCCGGTTTCTACACCTACGGCGAGGTCGCCCGCGTGAAGGGCGTCAGCGGGTTCCACAACCAGACGATCGTCGCCTTGGCGTTAAGCTGACCGGGATGGCAGCAGACGCGGCCTCCCACTCATGGAGCACCTCGCAGCTCGTCGAGTTCCTCGCGGTACTCGCCGAGCAGACTGACGAGGCGGGTGCCCTCCGCGCGGCCGTGGAACGCGTCCTGGAATCCCTCGACGCGGAGATCGGGGTGCTCTTCAGCCCGGACACCACACTCACCGTGGTCGGCCTGAGCGACGACGACCAGGCCGCCGCGCTCGTGGCCGAGGCGGAGTTGAACGGCGGCTCGGTGCACGTCGCCGGTCTCGGGGAGTGCCGGACCGCGGTGGTCGCGCTCGATGTCGGCGACGCCGCCTTCCGCCTGCTCGTCGCGCGCGCCGGTACGGATGACTTCGTGCCGGACGAGATGCTGCTGCTTCGCGGCATGGCGTGGGTGCTCAACCTGGCTCTGCGGCCGCTGCGCGTTCTCGTCAAGCTGCACGAGCGGCAGCGGGTTCTAGAGCAGGTCGCGCGGGTCCAGAAGGCCATCGCCAGCCGGGCCCCGCTGCCCGAGGTGTTCGACACGGTCACCGAGGGCGCGCTCGGCCTGTTCGGCAGCGAACTGGCCACGCTGTACCTCGCCGACCCAGAGGAGCTGGTCCTCGCGTCGGTGAGTACGGTGTCCGACGACCACTGGCCAGGGCCGCTGCGGGCGAAGTCCAGCATCGGCATCGCGGCTTACGAGCGCGGCGAACTGGTCCGCAGCGACGACTACCCCGCGTCACCGCACGCGGTTCCCGAACTGGTCAAGCGCGGCGCGCAGGCGGCGATGGCGGCTCCGGTACGCGAGAACGGCACCGTGGTCGGCAGCCTCGCGATCGTGTCCTTTCGGCCCGGACACGCCTTCACCGAAGCTCAGGAGCAGACGCTGCTCACCTTTGCCGACCAGGTCAGCGTGGCGCTGTCGGACGCCAAGACTCTCGCCACTGCCCAGCACGCCGTCCGCGACCCCGTGACCGGCCTGCCGAATCGGGTGCTGTTCCTCGACCGGCTGGAGCGGGCGCTCGCGCGAGGTCCTCGCGTGCACGTGCTCTTCCTCGATCTCGACCGGTTCAAGCTCGTCAACGACACCCTGGGCCACTCGGCCGGGGACGAGCTTCTCCGTCAGATCGGACGCCGGCTGCGCGCGTGTCTGCGCAGCGACGACTGCCTGGCGCGCTTCGGTGGCGACGAGTACGCGGTGCTTGTGGAGGACGCCCCCGACACGGCGGTCCAGCGGATCGGGGAGCAGATGCTGGCTGCCGTACAGGCGCCGCTCCTGGTCTGCGGCGAAGAGGTCGTTGTCGGTGGCAGCATCGGCGTCGCCAGCAGCCACGACGGCGCGGACGCCAGCGAGGTGCTGCGCGACGCCGACACCGCGATGTACCGGGCCAAGCACAGCGGCGGTGGCCAGTTCGTTGTCTTCGAGCAGAGCATGCACACCGTCCTCGTGCAGCGGCGGAGTCTCGAGTCAGATCTGCGCCGCGCCGTGGACAGCGACGAGGTGTGTGTCGTCTTCCAGCCGATCGTCGACCTGGACGGCGGGCGCATCCACGCCGCCGAGGCACTCGCGCGTTGGAACCGCCCCGGATGCGGGACCGTGCCGCCCGGCGAGTTCATCCCGCTGGCGGAAGAGACTGGGCTCGTGGTGCCGCTCGGGCGCCATGTGCTCGCCGCGGCGTGCGGACAGGCCGCCACTTGGCCGTGCGCGGCGGACGGGAGCTCCCCGCCGCACGTTTCGGTCAACCTTTCCGCCCGCCAGCTGCTCGATCCGCTGCTGGTCACCGACGTGCACCGCGTCCTGGCGGACACCGGCCTCGACCCGGGCCGGCTGATCCTGGAGATCACCGAGAGCACGATCGTCAGCGACACCAGCGCCGTGCTGGAGAGGCTGCGGCAGATCCGGGACATCGGCGTCAGGCTCGCGGTGGACGACTTCGGCACCGGATACTCGTCCCTGTCCTACCTGCGGATGTTCCCCGTTGACATCCTCAAGATCGACCGGTCATTCGTCGACGACGTGGTGGCCGGCTGGCAGGGCACGGCGTTCGTGCGCACGATCGTGCGGCTCACCGAGACACTGTCGATGACCGCGGTCGCGGAGGGCGTGGAGACCCGCGAGCAGGCTCACGCCCTGCGCGGGGTGGGCTGCCAGCTTGGCCAGGGTCACCTGTTCGCGCTGCCGATGCCGCCCGCCGACTTCGCCGCGTACCTGTCCGGACGCCCGGTCCACGCGCCAAGCGCCACGCCGCCGATCATCGAAGGCAGCCGTAGCGTGATCGGGGTGGCGGCGTCATAGACGAGACGCGAGGAGTTGCCCCGCTCGCGGGTCTGGTCCAGAACGAGCGCGCCGGCGATCTGCCCGTCGCATGGTTACGCAGCGCAGGCAAGGCGGTCCACTGAGGGGCAGCGAGTTCCCGTCGCCCAGGTGTCGGCCGGTGTCGTGTGCCTGGCCGTGCCGCCGGCGAAACTCTTCGGAAAAAGTTGTTGGTCTCCTCGAGGCTGCCGCATCTAGCTGATGTAACGGTAGAGCGAGCCACGAGCCCGGGAGGGCGAGAACAATGACCACAATCCAGCTCTCGGAACAGCGTCACTCCGCCAGCCGCCGGCCGTCGTGCTGCCAGCATGTCCCGCTCTGCCCGACCGCGGACGCCCCGGACCACGACGCCGCCCGGGTCGTCGCGAGCCACCCGGAGCAGGGCTGGTCACTGCTGTGCAATGGCGTGATCGTCTTCGATGACACTGGTGAGCTGCTGCCGAACCGGACCGCCGTCGCCCCGCACCGTCCTGGCACCGCTCGCGCCCCGCGCGCAGCGTGACGACCGGACCCGCACCGTGGGGGTCTCCGACCCCTGCTCGCATCGGCTGGCCCTGCGGGGCCAGAAGCCGAAGATCTACACCATCTATCCCAGGCCTTAGGCCGACTGGATACTGGGCCGATGGACGACTCGAACCCGGTCGCATCGAATCTCCAAATGTTCTTCGGCGACGAGGATGAGGACGCGGTGGCGGTGCAAGAACTGTCGCTACAGCTCGGGAGGCATCCCGATTCCGCCCGTGACCTACGCGAGGCGTGGGACGAGGTGCTGCGCCGCCGCGACGCTGACGCGGCGCGCTCGCTCGTGGAGGATTTTGCGAACCGAGACGTCCAGGGCTCTGGTCATCGGGCGCTCGACTGGCTCGCGACAATCTACGAGCAGCTCGAACCGCTCTGGCGCAGCGTGGGAAGGCAGAGCTGAAATTGCGCGACCGGCCGCGCTGCCCGCCAGCGTGTTCGTAAGCCGGGAGTTTTGGTGGCGGCCGCCCACGCGACGTCGACCACGTCGGTCGCTGAGAGTAAATCGGCTGAATGGCCGGTGTTCAGCGCGGCCGAACTCCGGTTGGCTGTGCGATCTGGTGCGACCCTGCACCGGTCTAGACCAAGGAGGGGTAGCGCGTATGACAGACCACCCGGAGCAGCCTGGGCCTCGCCAGCCGGTGAGCCGGCGGCGGTTCCTGCGCCGCGGCGCGGTCGCCGTGGCGGCGACCGCCGGAGCGACCGCCGGAGCGGCCCTCGCCCGTCCGGCCCAAGCCGCGCCCGGCGACCCGATCACCGTCGACGGCGCCAACGTCGGCCTCGGCACAACCAAGCTCAGCGGTTCCAGCCTCGAGGTGGCCGCCGGCAACGCGTCGAGTGGCGTCTCCGGCGTCGCCAACGTGGCCGTCGCTGCCAAACCCGCCGCTGGCGCCACCAGCGCGTCCGGCGTCGCCGGTATGGGCGCCGGTCCGGCGGGTGCTGGTGTCGTCGCCTCGAACCCGACCGGTGCGCAGATGCTCCTCGCGCCGAACACGGTAGCGTTCCCACCCGCCTCCACCAGCTACAAGCCAGGCGCCGTCGTCAACCACGACACCTTCGGCCCCTACATCTGCGTGGGTTCCAGCGACGCGGGCCAGCCGCTGTGGGTGCCGCTGACCACGCCGCAGCTCTTCCTGCTCGATCAACCCTTCCGGGTCTACGCCTCAACGAAGGACGCCGACCACGGCAACGCCAAGATCGCCCGCAACCAGGTACGGAAGATCGACACCCTGTTCAACCTCACCGGCGCGCCGTCAGGCGTGCCGTTGAACGCCTTCGGAGTGCTCGGGACGGTTCAGCTCGAGTCCACCGAGACCAACACCGGCTACCTGGCCATTGCGAGCGGTGACGTTCCACAGCCGGGTGGCTTCTCCAGCATCGTCTGGAGCGCTGCGAACTTCGCTGGGGTGACGGCGTTCACCAGCGCGACGAGCTACGGAGACGGCAGCCCGGACCAGATCGGCTTCCTCAGCGTCGCCTGCTATAGCGCGAACTCGCTCGCGAAGACGCACTTCTACATCGACATTGTGGGCTACTACGCGTACGAGGTCCTGATCGGAGGCGCGGCCGCGGCGGCCCAACCCGAGCCGCTGCGCGCGACCCTCGGAGCAACGCGTCCGTCGGCGCGTAAGGGCTGATCCCCTGTCCGGGTGGGGTCGATCGGCCCCACCCGGACGGGACAGCAGTGCGTGGA
>Ga0184623_10000916_pt1 | contig 12819 bp, 9 predicted proteins | sample PLM1_100_b1_FD_133138 | JGI IMG/M metagenome (GOLD analysis project Ga0184623, IMG submission 133138) | Groundwater sediment microbial communities from an aquifer in East River, Colorado, USA - PLM1_100_b1 | ecosystem: Environmental > Terrestrial > Soil > Riparian zone | place: USA: East River...
AGAAATCGTGCAGGACTTCCCCACCGGCCAGCGTCAGGGGAATGAGCACCAGAATGACGGTCAGCGACACCACGATAGTCCGGCTCAGAACCTGGTTGACGGCATTATTGATGGTGGTTTCAAGCGGGTCCCGGTGGCGCATTTTGAGGTTTTCCCGGATCCGGTCAAAGACGACGACGGTGTCCGTCAGCGAATAACCGGCCAGCGTCAGGAGGGCGGTGACGAGCAGGAGGGTGATCTCCTTGTCCAGCAGGTAAAAGATCCCCAAGACGGCCAACACGTCGTGAAACGTGGCGATCGCCGCCGCGATCCCGAACCGGAATTCAAAGCGCGCGGCGACATAGAGGATGATGCCCAACATCGAAATCGAAATGGCGATGAGCGCATCGCGCTGGAGTCTCTGGCCGATAGTCGGGCCGATTTCGAAGCTCGAATCCACGACGAAGGGATCGTCCGCAAAATCCTTCTTGAAGACATCGAGGACTTTCTCAGCTACTTTCTCCTCAATCGTGGTCGTCGCCTTCACCCGCACGAGAAGCTTATTGTCCGCAGTAAAGTCTTGGAGCTCGACCTCTTTGAGTCCGCTCTTAAGCAGCGCCTCACGGGCCTTCTCGATTGAGACAGGTTTTTCAAACTTCAACTGGACAGCCGTCCCTCCCGCAAAGTCGATTCCCAGATTCGCCGATCCTCGCCAGATCTGAACCAGAGCCAGACAACCGACCAGCATAAGGACTCCCGAGAAGGCAAAGGAATACCGCCGTTTGCCCATGAAATCGATCGACGTCTTGCCGAGAATCTCGAGCATGCGTATCTCGCTATATACTGAGGCGGTCCATCTGTCCCCGGCGATTGAGCAGATCGAAGATGACCTTCGTCCCGATCAACGCCGTAAACAGATTAATCGCGATCCCCAAGCACAGAGTCACAGCAAATCCTTTGATCGGACCCGTGCCAAAAAGAAAGAGCGCAAAGCCCGTAATCAGCGTGGTGACGTGGGAGTCAAGGATCGTCAAGAAGGCCTTGTCATATCCCGCATCCACGGCCGGCCTGACCGGCTTGCCTGTCCGTAACTCCTCGCGGATCCGCTCAAACATCAGGACGTTCGAATCTACTCCCATCCCGATGGTGAGGATGATGCCCGCGATGCCCGGCAGGGTCAGGGTGGCATTGAACCCTGCAAGGAGCCCGACTAGGAGGATCAGATTGAGCATCAGGGCAAAATCCGCGATGAGGCCAGACCGGCGGTAATAGATCACCATGAAGAGAATCACCACGACGCCCGCAACCAAGGTGGATCGAATCCCCTTCTCAATGGAGTCCCGTCCGAGAGAGGGCCCGACCGTCAGGTCCTGGATGATCTTGACCGGCGCCGGCAGGGCCCCCGCCCGAAGGACAATCGCCAGATCGTTGGCCTCCTCCGTGCTGAAACTGCCGGTAATCTGGGCCCGTCCCCCTCCGATCCGTTCCTGGATCACCGGCGCGGAGTAGACGGTGTTGTCCAAAATGATGGCCATGCGCTTCTTGACGTTCTCCGCCGTGATCCGTTCAAATAATTTGGCGCCGGTGCTGTCGAAATTGATCGAGACGTAGGCATCCTGAAATTCCCCGATCGACACGCGGGCATCCGTCAGCACGTCTCCGGTCAGGACCACCCGCTTCTTGACGAGATACGGCGTCTTGGTTACCCGCCCGGTATCCTTCTCGACATGCCGCTCAAAGAGGATTTCGTCCTCGGGAGGAATTTGCGGCCCGAATTCCTTGAGCACTTCCTCCTCTTTGCCGGCCGGGACCCGGCTCGGCAGCGTACGCGCGACCTTATGCTCCTCGTCCAGCATCTTGAACTCCAGCAAGGCCGTGTTCTTGATGAGGGCCTTGGCCCGTCCGGGGTCCTTCACGCCAGGGAGTTGGACGACGATCTGGCGCAGCCCCTGCTGTTGAATCAAGGGCTCGGCCACTCCGAATTGATCAATCCGGTTCCGGATGGTCTCGAGCGCCTGGTTGACGGCCGCCTTCTTGATTCGCTCGGCCTCGTCAGTCTTCAGGGCATACACCAGGATGCGATCGCCGGAAGGCCGCCCGCTCAGTGTGGGAAACTGGTCATCGGTCACCGAGAACACGGCCTCTTTGGCGTCCGGCGCCAACAGGTTGATCGTGATCTCGGTTGGCCCAGTACGCTTGACGGACTCCACCTGGAGCTTCTTCTCGGCAAAGAGCTCCGTCATGTTCCCGGCCATCCGATCCAGGGCGATCTCGATCGCGCGTTCCGCCTCCACTTCCAGCACCAGATGAATCCCGCCCTGCAGGTCGAGGCCCAAGGTGATGCCTTTGTTGGGGAGGTGCTGCTTCCACCACTCGGGCATGCTGGAGAACAACGGCGTGGAGGGCAAAAAGAGCACCACTGATACGACGACCGTGACACATAAAAGAAGCAGTCGGCCGGCGACAGGTTTCATGAGCGAGATTCCTCAGTCATCTTCGTCTCCGCGCAGCCGGAGAATGTGATCCCGTGTCACCTTGATCTTGGCATTCTCGGCAACCTGGAGCGTCACAGTCTCCTTGCCGAGATTCGTCACCGTTCCCCAGATCCCTCCGCTCGTCACGACCTTGTCGCCCTTTTTGAGCTGACCGAGCATCACCTGGTGCTTCTCGCGCTGTTGCTTCTGAGGTCGGTAAATCACGAAATAAAAGATCACGATGATGAGGATAAACATCGGCAGCATCTGGGCCAACTGCTCACCGATCGACGGCGCAGAAGTCGGAGCGGCAGCCTGCGCCAGCGCCTGAATGACGATCCCTTTCATGCTTCGCACGCCTCCCGCTTCGCATGGAACTGCTCCAGAAATTCCGCCAGTTGCCCCTTGCGGACCGCGTCACGGGCACCGGCCATCAAGGTCTGGAAGTAATGGAGGTTGTGAATGGTATTGAGACGGACGCCCAGCATTTCCTTCGCCAGGAACAAGTGGCGGAGGTAGGCCCGCGAATAGGAGCGGCACACTAGACAGGTACAGGCCGGGTCCACCGGCGATTCATCGCGCGCGTACTGGGCGTTCTTGATTAGCACCCGCCCGAACGACGTGAACAGCCAGCCTGTCCGGCCGTGGCGGGTGGGCATGACGCAATCGAACAGGTCAATGCCGCGGGCGACCCCTTCGATCAGGTCTTCCGGAGTCCCTACACCCATCAGATACCGCGGCGCAGACTCCGGCAATTCAGCGACCGCGGCGTCCATCGCCGCATGCATGGCCGGTTTGTCCTCTCCGACGCTCAGACCCCCAAGTGCATATCCGTCGAATCCGATTTCCACCAGCGCGGCGGCCGCTTTCGCGCGCAAATCCGGATAATGCGCCCCTTGGACGATGCCGAAGAGCAACTGGTCCGACCGACGGCGAGCGTCCCGGCAGCGCTGCGCCCACTGGGTCGTCCGGACCACTGCAGCCTGGGCGGCTTCGGCCGTGGCGGGATAGCGCAAACATTCATCAAGGGTCATGGCAATATCAGGGCCGAGCGCTTCCTGAATATCCACGACAAGCTCGGGTGTCAGGTGGTGCAACGAGCCGTCCAGATGGGATTGGAACGTCACCCCGTCATCCGCCACTTTGCACAGGGGAGCCAGGCTGAACACTTGATACCCTCCGCTGTCAGTCAAGATCGAGCCCGACCAGCCCATGAAGCGGTGCAACCCCCCCAGTTCCTCAATCACCCGGTGGCCCGGCCGCAGGTAGAGATGATAGGCGTTGCAGAGGAGCAGCTCGAACCCAAGACCGGCGATCTCTTCGGAAGAGAGACCCTTCACGGTCGCCTGCGAACCTACCGGCATAAAGGCCGGGGTCGCCACGGCGCCGTGAGCGGTCCGCAGCTCGCCGACTCTCGCCCGCGAGTGCCCTTCCCGGTGTCGAACCTGAAATGCGCACCCAGTCATCACATCCTTTCAGGAGCAGCGACGCCAAGGATTCCCAAACCATTCCGGATGACAGTCTGGACGCTCCGGAAGAGACAGAGCCGGGCGGCGGTCAGAGCAGGCACCAGCATTTCCCCCTGACGTCCCTGCTCGGCTTCCGGGACGGTAGGCTTGAGGTGATCCTGGCTGTCCACTTCAGATTCAAGCGCAGGCGGGAGGATGCGGTGCTTGTAATAATAGGCATGGAGGCGGGCCGCAAGGTCCTGCAGATAATACGTCAGCCGATGCGGCTCTAGAGCCTGAGCGCTCGCCTCCAGCAGCGCCGGGTATTCCGCCAAGGGCTTGATCAGATCCAAATCATCCGGCGAACCCAGCACGCTCCAGTCCACCGTCCCTGTCGGCGGGACGTCGATCCCCCGCTCGGCGGCGACCCGAAAGAGACTGGCGACCCGCGCATGGGCATATTGGACATAGTAGACGGGATTTTCCGCCGACTGCTCTTTGGCGATTTCCAAATCGAAATCCAATTGGCTATCGGCCCGCCTGGTCAGAAAGATGAACTTCGCGGCGTCCGCGCCCACCTCCTCAATTACTTCTCGTAGAGTGACCATTTCCCCCGCTCGCTTGGACATCGTCACACGCTGACCGCCGCGCATTAGGTTGACGATCTGCACCAGGATCATCTTCAAGCGATCCTTCGGATAGCCGAACGCCTCCACCGCCGCCTGCATCCGGAGGATGTACCCGTGATGGTCGGCTCCCCAGATGTTGATCAGGAGATCATGCCCCCGGGCCAGCTTATCTCGATGGTAGGCGATGTCGGAGGCGAGATAGGTGTACTCCCCATCCTGCTTCCGAACAACGCGATCCTTGTCGTCGCCGAAGGCCGTGGACCGGAACCACAGGGCACCGTCCTGATCGAAGACCAATCCCTTATCCTTTAGGTCGTTAAGCGCGCCCTCGACTTTACCTTCATCGAAAAGAGACTGCTCACTGAACCATGTATCGAAGCAGAGGCCAAACGCTTGCAGATCAGCCTTGATGCCATTCAGCAACTGCGTACACGCCCAGCTGGCCACATTGGGAACAGCTTGTTGCTCGTCGCGCAATCGTTTAGCTAGATCACGGATGTATGCACCTTGATAGCCATCCTCAGGCAAACTAGGCTTATTCTCGTAGACTGCGGTCACAGATGCAGCCATGAGACGGACTTGCCGTCCGGCATCGTTAATGTAGTATTCCGTGCTGACTTCATAGCCCACCTGCCTGAGGAGATTGGCGAGGGCCAGGCCGACTGCGGCTCCACGCCCATGCCCCATATGCAAGGGACCCGTCGGGTTGGCGCTCACAAACTCCAGCAGCACCCGCTTTTCAAGACCGAGGGTCGACTTTCCGTACTGCTGTCCCTGCGCTTCGATCTCCGTCAGGACCCGAAACCAGAGATCCCGTTTGATCGTCAGATTGATATAGCCGGGTGGCGCCACGTCGGCACGCTCAAGCACATCACCGTGAGAGGGCAACAGGCGCTTGGCGATGATCTGCGCGATTTCCATGGGTGCGCGACGTTCAGAGGCGGACAGGTTCATGGCAACGGCCGTGGCGAGATCACCCCAGGCAATTTGTTTGGGGATGTCGAGGACAAGAGGAGGCAGGGTGGTCAGCTTGAGGTCGCCTGAGGCCCGCGCATCCTCCAAAGCTTCCCGCAACGTAGAGAGGACTGTTTCCCTCACGACCCCCACCGACATGCGACACTCCACATGACTGCGGCCCTCGAGAACCCCCCCGAGGGCCGCCAAAGTGGAGTGGACTGTATCATAAAGGGGTGTCGCAAGCAAGGCTCACACTGCATCGAAGACCGCGTTCTGCAAGGCTTCTTGTCAGGTTCCGAGCCATTGCTTGGCCTTGGCGAGATCATCGGGAGTATTGATGTTGAAAAACGAACGCAGCTCAGGATCGACCGTCGCGAACGCCGACTCCGGTATTCGATGAACCGTGAGCTCTGGACGCTCGCAGAGATCCTGGACCTTGAGTCGGTCGGATTCGACAAGCGACTTGAGCACCGGGAGGCAGGCCTTCGAATACACGGCATGCATGGGTTGGAGCTTTCCTCCCACATCTGGAATGACGACGTCGCCGCGCCCTGCTTGAGCCAACACGACCTGGATTGTCCTGGGAGAGAGCCACGGCATATCGCTGGCCGCGGCGAAGACCTGCGCGCGCGCGGCAAAGTGCAGCCCTGTGTATAGCCCGCCGAGGGTGGCGCGGCCAGGAACGAGATCCACGACAACCCGCACCCCCAATGACGTAAAGGGTTCAACCGCGTCAGCGACGATCAGGATTTCATCGAAAATTCCCCGATACGCGTCCAGAACCCTCTGGATGCAGGTGCGGCCGCCGATATCGAGAAAACGTTTATCGATACCGAGCCGGCGGCTTTTCCCTCCCGCAATAATGAGGCCCGTCACTGTCCGCCCCCCACTTGAGAATAAAAAAAGGGGGTGGGTTTGTGCACCACCCCCTCAACCATCAACTCACCCGCTTACGAGGCGGATCGGCTTCTCACTTCACCATATTCTTCTTGCTGGCGCGCCGCCGCAGGATCCAGCCTTCCGCGATGATCATCCCCACCGCCATCAAGACCGGGTAGATCTTGGCTTCGATCGGAACCGGCGGCTGCAGGATGGTGTAGTAGAAGGCCGACAACGCCATTTTCAGGCCGGCATCGCCGTTATGGCCGTCCCACGCGAAGAAGACGGTCGGAATGTATCTCCCCGTTTCGAACTGGACATCATTGTCCTTGTCATCGGTCTGGAGCGGGCGCTTCATGAGGACGGTCCACCGCCCCTCCTTGAACTCACCCTTGACCAGCTTCAAGTCCCCGGTGGCCCCCATACGGTCCTCGAGCGGCTTGTCCCAGCCCGAGCCGGTATAGGCCTTCAGCGTACCGTCGGCCTCCCACTTCCAGATGTCCATATGCCGCTTCTCTTCTCCAAACAGGAAACGCGGCTTTTCCGGAGGCGTGATCTCCTGCCACTTGGCCGGGAACTGAATGGCCACCGCATCGTTGTAGACTTCGTATTTATTCTGCTTGGCGGCGATCGAGCCTTCCTCTCCGGTCTTGGGCGGCGCTTCCTCAATCGGAACCACGTTTACGCCGGGAGCTACTTGGCTCTTGGACCGGTCATTCCACTGGAACAGGAAAGCGATTTCCTTCTTGTTGTATATGGACCGGACCCAGAGGTCGTCAATCCGATTCACAAAGTTCCGCGGCTTGTGGGTGATTTGAGCACCCATCCCGATCAACCGCCGCGGACGGTCCTGCCACTTTTTATCTTGAGGATCGGCAGGAATCTCGCCTTCGATCGGCCCGGAGGGCACGACGAAATTGATTTTCGGCTTAGCCGTCAGGGGATCCATCTCAAGCAACTTAGAGAATGGATCACCATCTTTTTCGCGTTCGCACACCGAGTTCACGAAGTTGGCGATGTGCCACCGTTCCTCTACCGTGGTGTTGTCAGCAAACGAGGGCATCGGGGTTCCATTCACCCCAGTGGACATGGTTCGAAAGATAGTCTCGATTTCGTATGGTTTTTCTCTGCTCCCCCTGAAATTCCAACACTTATGCCAGTCGGCGGGTTGTATCGGGAATCCCCAGTCATCCTTCAGGTTGAAGGGGTTGCCGTCCCCGCGGCCTTCCGCCCCGTGGCACTCCACGCATTTCTTATCGACCACAAGCTGCGCGCCCTTCTCGAGGCTTTCCTTGCTGTAAGAGACCTTCTTGATCGCATCCTTGTTGTTGATATCGAGGATGCTGAAGGTTTCAGTCTTGTCGTCAAACTTCCGGTCTTTGATAAGCTGGGTCGTCACGAAGGACAATACTTGTAAACGTTGCTGCTCCGTCAGAATGCCGTCCCAGGGAGGCATGGCCGAGCCGGGCAGACCATGCGTGACGGTATCAAACAGGTCGTTCTGGCCGGGCGTCGGCTTCGCGGGATCAAAGAGCGGCAGTTCCCCGCTGGCGGTGTGGCGGATCTTAAACGTCCCCTGATTGAAGTTGCGCGGACGCGGCCAGAGCCGGTCAGCGCCAGGGCCATCGCCGGCGCCGTCCACGCCGTGACACCAGACACACTTCCGGAAGTAAATTTTCTTCCCGGCCTCGATCATATCGGGGGTGGGCTTGGCCGGGTTGGTCCCTTTCACGAACCCCGGGGACAAGCCTGCATCCGCAGCCACATTGTTGGTTGTCCAGAGGACCGCGACCACCGCCCCCACTCCGACGGCGACCGCCAGGACGGCGATCACCAGGCTCTTACGCGATACATTGGAGAAGTAACGGTTCATTGCATATACCCCTAAGTTGTCGGGAACGGTTAATCCCACGTCCGTGGATAGTAGCCCGTGTGCCAATATTCGAAAAGAATAACCTTCCAAATCTCATCGACCGTCAGGTGCTGCTCCCACGACGGCATCACCGAGGCCCAGGGGAAGCCTTCCCGAGGAAGGCCGATGCCGCCCTTTGACACGCGCCAGAACACAAAGGTCTCCTGGAGCTGCGCGATCGTGCCGGCATCCGTGAAATTGGCCGGAATGGGATTGAAGGCAAACGCGAACATCCCACGCCCGTTCAGATTATCCCCGTGGCAGAAATGGCAGTTCTGGAAGAAAATTTGCCCGCCTTCGCGGACATACTGCAGATAGGGCGGCGCCTTTTCATCCCACGGATTCCCGTCTTGATATTTTTTCTGCACCACATCGGAATACTTCCCGTCGTCGTCCACGCGGTAGGGGCTGCTCGCGGTCTGCAGGACAAAGGTCTTGCCGTGCACCTTGGTGCTCGCGGGAGGCGCCGGATGCACGGTACGCAGCTCGATCGGCTCGTCGATGCTCGGCGCCAGACTGTTGTAACCTAGAAAGCCGACCAGAAAAGGCAAGAGCACGACAATAGCAGCCCTGATCATCCTCGTCATAGCGGTATTGGCATCGACGACGGCGATGATGGGCTTCCGGAAGTCTATCCAGGATTCTTCCGTGGAAGACACCCACATGAAGATTCCGATCAGCGTCATGGTGGCATAGATGGCCCGCACGCTGAAGGGGATCGGGGGGTAAATCCGATATGTGAAATAGACCCAGGCAAAAAGGAACAACAACGTGGCTTGCAACAGTTTGTTGACCTTGATCCCTTTCTTGCCTAGGAAATAGAAGGCTCCAATGAACAGGATGGCGAATCCTCCCATTTCTATCAACATCTGCACGGGCATATAGCCCTCGACCAATTTCCCGCTCAGCATTTGCAATATCACGTCCATGTCTGCTCTCCTACAATCTTGCGACCGTCAGATCAGGTCCAACCGCCTACTCGATTTTCGGCGGCGCCTTTCCTTCTTCCAATTGCGCCAGATAATTGATCATCTTGTTGAGGGCTGCCGCGTTGAGCTTCTTCCCGAAATCCTTCGGCATGATATTGTCCGGGAACGGCTTCACCACGTACATGCTCGGGGTCAGGATCGATTCCATGATGTACTCGCGAGTCGTGGTGGCTTTTCCCTTGTAGCCAGGGTCCTTCAGCCTGAGCGGGGCATTCGTCTTTTCCACCAACTTCGGCCCGACCGCCCCGACCGCTCCCGGAATGCCGGGGATCGTGTGGCACGCGAAGCACAAAGCCTTGGTGAAGATCTCATTCACCGGCTCATCGCCCGTCACCACAGGAGCGCCAGGAACCGGACCTCCGGGAGCTGCTCCAGGAGCGCCTGCCGGCTTTGGACGGTCGGATTCAGGGATGAACTTTTTGTACGCCGTCTCTATTTCATCCGGTGTCGGCGACTCCACTCCTTCACGAGCAAACAGCCACGTGTCCACCGCAATCAATTCATCGAGCGACAGCCCGATCGGCGGCTTGTGGATCGCCGGCATGGGGCTTTCTTTGTCATTCGTTCCCTTCACCCCGAAGCCAGCCACCACATAGCAATTGGGGCATGCATGAGATTCCGCAATGTACTCAGCCGCAGTCTGCGCCGTTCCGCAACCAGGGCACGCTTCCTTTTGGACAGTGTCCCGCTTGCTGGGATCTTTCTGGCTGTAGCGGGGATCCTTCAACTGCTCTAGGGAGCGCGTCGGAACTCCAAACAGATTGGGCGCACGTTCACTCAGGAAACCCTTTTGGAATCCGTGACAGAGAGGGCACTGTCCCTTGCCGATGGCGCCCTGGGTGCCGCTAGCCCCGACGGCTCCGAAGATGATCTTCTCACCCAAATCAGCTAGCTCCTGCACTGACATCTTCCGAACGTCTGCTGTCGGCTCCTCGGCTGGAGGCGGATCGGCTTTGACCTGCGGCAGCCAGTTGCCGAACCCGGCCAGACATGCCGCAACGAAGAACATAAACCCGCCGATTTGAAGAAGAACCCGCACTCCCTTGAAATACATCGCCATCGTAAAACACGCGACAGTAAACATGACGAGGGAGATAGGCAGGAAGCGGGGCTCGCCAGGGGCCCCAGCACTTTCATCATTGAAGTTGGTGGCGTAATTGGCGATCGCGATAAAGATCATCGCGTACCCGAGGAGCCCGACGATGGTCTTAAACACGAGTTCGCCCTGATTGGGATCCTTCGTGCGCCCGAACTGGAAATACAGCAACAGGGCGACGATCACTACGCCGCCCGGCCACCCGATGGAAAACGCTTTCCGCATCAACTGTACGGCGCCGGAATCGGGCAACAGCCAAAACACCACCGTGACAATCGCAGCGATTGTCACCGCCGTGACGCCACCCAACACCTTCGTGTTAAACATTCACTCCTCCATCGGGCCCACCGCGGGGGGAGTCCCTCGCGGTGGAGCTACATGCGTGTGTGTATGTTGCGACGAATACGAGCGATTATGGTTTAATGGCTCCCAGCCGGAAGCGGAATCTTCTGCCCAACAGGGGCGGTGACCGGAGCCTTCTTGACTCCCAACGACCCAAGCCAGAACACAAACAGGATCGTCACCCAGAAAAACAACACGTTAAACGAAATCATGTTGGCGCCAAATCCGATCGTGTGCGTGAACGCCCAGGGCGAATTGTCGCGCATGATCTCATTGACGTGCCAGAACAACCGCACGGACGACCGGATGTACCCCATGAGGCCCATCATCCAGGTAAACGCCGTGGCCAGCATGATCAGGGCATACTGGGAACGGACCGATATCTGGCCCCACACCGTCGGCCCCAGATCCTTCGCGCCCTTCAACATGACGGAGTTCAGGAGAACCCCGATAAAGAGGCACGACAAGGTCGTTGCGACTTGCGGCACAGAGAGCCCTACTCGCACGTTGGCCGGAATGTAGTAGCCGTAAATCGCCAGCCAGTTGATGTTGATGAAGGCCATGGTAAACAGGCCGAACAGGAAGGCGTTTCCCAGCGGCGCCCATTTCACGACCGGAACTTTGTTGCCCCGCTGATACATGATGAAGCTCAAGACCGTCGTCGTGATGATGGTATTGATGGCGCCGTTCTTGGCGGACATGACCCCATAGTTCCCCAGCACCGGATGCTGCTGGCCGCCCATGGCTTTCAGCTCAGCCGGAGTCATGACCATCGTGTGCGGCGTGAGCCAGACGATGAAGCACGTGATCAGCACGAAGACCATGTACTTGATGTACTTCTGGTAGCGTTCAGCCCCGCGCATCCGCTCCATCCCCTGCCAGAGGTAGTAGTTGGTGGTCAGGAAGAGGGCCCCGATCATGACGGCCTGGATAATGAAGAGCCAAGCCAGGAGACCACCCATCAACGTAATCCCCATCTGCTGCCGGTAGGCGTATACTTCACGCATCAGCCAGTAGCCGGCGAAGGGCAGCGGAATCAGGAAGCACACCCCGATGAACATGGCCACATAGCCCATCCAGTCATAGTGCGCGCGCTCCTCATCGCTCTTCGACGTGAGGAACCGATAGGCTGCATAGGCCGCCACCACGCCACCGCCGAACGCCATGTTCCCGAGAATCCGATGCACATTGATCGGATTCCACAAGGTCGTATGGATGACATGCCAGATGTTTCCAAGATACCGGCCATCAGCATCCACGCCAGCCGGGGATTGCATAAAGGCGATCCAGGAGTTGGCCAGCATCATTAGAACGGTCCCGATCACGTTCAGAACAACCGACATGCTCACATGGATCCACTTCAGAAATCCCTCTCTCATCTTGTCCCAACCGTAATAATAGATGTAGAGCGTTCCGCTCTCCGCTATAAAGAGCAGCGCGTAGGTAGCCATCACCGGCCGGAAAATGCTCGAGAGATATGTGAAGAAAGTGGGATACAGCGTGAGGAAGGTAAAAATGACGATCCCACCCAAGAGCGCCGTGAGGGAATATGCGGTCAGGCTGATCTTGACGAAGTCGTAGGCGAGCTGATCATACTTCCTAGCGAGCGCCTTGTCCTTCGTGATAATGCCCAGGTATTCGACGACCATGCAGAAGATCGGGACCGCCAGCACAAAGCTTCCGTAGTAGAGATGTTGCTGAAGAGCTACCCACAAGATTACTCGGCTTTCAAAGTTGTACCGCGGGTAGTCCTTCGGACCGTCGGTCGTCTTCGGCGCCGGTGCCCCGACCACCGGCCCCTCGGTCTTGAACCAGACATCCCGGGACTTCTCGACAGGCTTCGCATCAGCAGGTTTCGCTGTCGGCGGCGCCGTCGAAGCCGCAGGAGCGGGCGCCTCACTGCCTGCGCCGGCCGGAAGCGACAGGAACAGGGGCAGCAACAGCAACCCCACGAACGTCCCCAGCGCCAAGAAAGCCCAAACTTTCTTTCGGGCTTGCTTATTCAAGGTCGCCATGGCTTACCTCCCTTACACTCACAGTTTCTACTTCCGGAACATATAGAAGTAGTCCAGTCCTTGGATATCCATCGCGAACCAATCCAAAAACGTGAAATA
>Ga0184623_10000917_pt1 | contig 12813 bp, 11 predicted proteins | sample PLM1_100_b1_FD_133138 | JGI IMG/M metagenome (GOLD analysis project Ga0184623, IMG submission 133138) | Groundwater sediment microbial communities from an aquifer in East River, Colorado, USA - PLM1_100_b1 | ecosystem: Environmental > Terrestrial > Soil > Riparian zone | place: USA: East River...
CATACGCTCCTGACGCCCCCAGCCATGGCCAGGCTACCGACCGCCACCGCCATCCCCAACACGTGTCGGCGTGAGATGCCGTGATGCGCACGCATGATGCCCCCTTCCTCGCAAGGTATTGCGTCCCATGAGATGAGTGTGTGCCGTGTCGTCCGGGTCTCGTGGGGCGCATTATAGACCCTTTCTCGCTTTGATCCAAACACCTCAGCCCCGCGTCCTGCGGTGCTCCACAGACTGATCATGCCGGGGTTGCGCCATGTTCAGGAAAGTTCACGCCGCTGCCATCCTGAACGGTTGTTTCATCCTTGGCGCTAGAAAAGGCAAGGTGGCACAAAACACTCCTACAAAAGGTGGAAATCGGGGCCTGAACTTTCAGAGGTGAGAATATCGCAGATTGACGGGCACAAAACACTTCTTTTGTGGCAGGGAGGTACGCACGGGAACGCCTATTGGTGTCCTGGTACGTCTGCGGCAAGAAGCTCTGTGCCCTCCGTGGGCCTATGGGTGAGGACGTGCGCGGTCTGTTTGCGTCGGGAGCGGATGGCCTTGCGCATCCCGTAACGGCACAATGGTGCTGATGGGGCCCTGTGATATGACCGTGAAGCCCTGCATCGCTAGCGCAGCCAGAAAGATCTGATACGCCTCTGCACGCGTCACCGGTTGCGGGGCAATGAGCGTCACTTTTCCGCGGACCCTGTCGTCCACCAGAAAATTCTTCCCAGTCAGTTCACTCATCAGCGTGACCATCTGCAGGATGTCGACATTGCGAAAGTTGAGATGGAGAGTCCCCTCGTGGGCGCGGTCTCTAGACACCGGAGGGCGCCCGTCGGCGCGGCCGCGCTCCGGCACCGGGCGCTGTGCCACCTCTGCTGTCGCGAGGCGCGCCATAGAGTCCAGTCCAGCGCTCATCGCGATGCCCAGCAAGGGACACATGAGTCCAACCAGCCACAACGTGCGGATGCGCATAGAGCTTCCCGGAGCTACGGGGAGAGACAGGGAAGGCGGGCGGTGCTGATCGCACCGCCCTGGCAGTCAAAGAAGGCCTTGAGCGCTCATCCTGCTCTCAGTGATCCCCTCTGTGAGTGGAGCATGCATGGTCTGGTGTGCACAGCGCGGCATACCACACACCTGCACGACCATGGTAGCGGGCACGGGCAAGAAAAGGGTTAATCTTGAGCAGGTCGGGATGCCCACCGTGTATGGTATTCCCGAGGCCTTGCTGACGGTGACCACGGCACCGCACAAAGCGCGAGACGCTGCTGAGGTGCCGTGCGTCATGCTTCCCCTGCCGGCATGCCATATTTGACCACGTCCGACCTGCGAACACCGTCGTGGCGAGAGGAGAGCGCGCGCCATGGCAGAGCGAAGCCAAGCCGTAGGACTCCTGCGGTGCTGTACTGCAAGGCTATACCACACGTGCGGGCCATGACATACCCCCACTCCTGTGTACCGCCTCCACCACCCCTCCCATCCTGTGCACCTTATCGGGCTACCCCACCACTCGTCTCATCGTCCTGGGGAAATGGCCTGACGTCCCAGTTGCGGCCACGCGGCCGGTGCGCTGGCTTTCTGTAAACGTGCCTCAAGCGGCAAACGCTCATCCCAGAAATACGCGATAATCCGCTGGCCATTCAACCCGCTTGAGGCCTCGGACGCCAGCCAGACCACGGGGGCTTGCATGACGTCGGGTTGAATGAGCTTGTCCCGGTCATAGGCCATGGTGGAAGCCGTCATGTTGGTGTACGTCGCCCCGCCTGGCACCAGCACATTGGCGGTGACGCCGCTGCCCTCGAGCTCCTGCGCCATAGCGGCGACGAGGGCTTCATGCCCGGCCTTGGAGGGGCCGTACGGCGTGCCCCCTTTGCGCCACATGGTGTCCATGCTCGTGGTCACGCCAATGATGCGCCCCCAGCCCTGGCCCAGCAGATGACCCACCACGGCCCTGGACATGAAAAAGGCCCCGCTGAGGTTGACGGCGACCACCCGGCTCCAGGCGGCTGGCGAGATATCCCAGAAGTTGGTGGGTTGGTTCGCCGCGGTGAATCCTTCGGAGCGCTGGTTAATGCCGGCGTTGTTCACCAGGATGTGCAGCCCCCCGAGTTCCGCGATGGTCTGGCTGACGGCTTGTTCCACCGCCGTGGGGTCGGTGATATCGGTGCGGAGGGGCAGGGCGCACCCTTCGCCACCGATCGCGCGCATGTCGGCCACGCTCTGCGCCAACCAGGCGTCGTTGATGTCGAGGAGCGCCACCCGCGCCCCGGCGCGCACGAGTCCCATGGTCATGGCATGGCCCAGGCCAATCGGGCTGGCCGCACCGGTAATGATCGCCACTTTCCCCTGTAAAGGTCCCTCCGCCATGGTGTCTCTCCCTCTATGAGGTGATGGATGCGCATCCATCATACACGTTCGCCTGGTGACTGTCAGGTACGCGGCCACAATATCCTAGGTGCTGGGTCGATCCGCGGACAGAGCCGACGTGCATGGTCATCGTTGCCTATCCTGGTCGAGCTCGTGTGTCTCTCACAGCTCACCGCGAGCGTTGCAGAGGAGAGAACAGGTTTCAAGAGAGCTTTGTAAGAGATAAAAACCGGTTACCAGAACCGATGCCACCGGGGCCGCTGCCCGTCTCTTGCAAGCGGCCGTTTCTGCGAGACTCAGAGTACAATGGCAACATGGCGTTATGCTAGGGCGCACAGGACGTCCTCGGTGGTGTGCGGACAGTGGGCGGCATGGCCACTGCCCGCCAGGAGGCCTGGACGTCCGCGTGCATGCCACGCCCGTCGCCCGCACCACTCAACCGCGCACCCGCGTTGGATCAGCCCTGGTGTTGTTGAGGGCAGCGGCCAGGCGACCCCGCGTGGGTGGGGGCCGTAGCGGGCCAGAAAGCCGCCGTCGATGACCAATTCGGTCCCGGCGATAAACGACGCTTCGTCGGAGGCTAGAAACAGCACGCCGTAGGCGACTTCCATGGGCTGCCCCATGCGGCGGCGGGGCGTCAACCTTACCTGCTCGTCCCGCGCGGCCCCAGAGCGCTGGGGCAAAAGAGCGGGTGCATTTTATACGCCGGTGTGACACAATAGCGGGTGCATTTCCTATACACACCGCCCAGGCTCGCGTCCGCCCGCAGCGCCTGGCACCGCGGCGCCTGCCAGGGACTTCCTGTATCGCTTGTGTCTGCGCATGGCCACCTGCTTCGAGGAGCATCATGCTCCGCAGTGCGGTGGCCAACGAAACGCGAGGGCGAGAGAGGTGGAGGAGTCCGATCATGACCGTGCAGAATCGCTACGCATTCCGTATCCGTCCGCGTATGCGCCGGGGCCTGTGCACCGAGGTGCCTCTCCCCACCCGGCTCGTCTCCAACGAAGAATTCCCGCCGCACCCGCAGACCGCCACCCAGAAGGAGGTGGAGCATCGGATCCTCGCGGAGGCGGGGCGTCTGGCACCGCGGCTCGGGCTCAGCCGCCGGAACTTCCTGCGGAGCAGCGGTGGGATGGCAACGTCGCTCCTCACCATGAACGCGGTCTTCGGCCGGTTTTTCGATGTCCTCCCTGTCGAAGCAGCCGATCCGGCGGCGTTGCGGGAGCGTACAGGTGAGTCCTACTTCATCTTTGACGTGCAGGTCCATTACGTCGGTACCGGATACGATCCCGACAATGCGGAGGCCGGTCGCAAGGGGGCGGTCTCAAAGCAGGGACTGCTCGGGCTGCGCAAGCGGGCCCAGCGGATGAACCCGCAACTCGCGGCTGACCGCGGCACCTTGGCCGACCTCTCGTGGGAGAACTTTGTGAAGGAGGTGTTCCTCGATAGCGAGACGGCGATCGGGCTCATCTCGACCCCGCCCGGGCCGTATCCCCAGGAAGCGGTGGTGCCGCCGAAGGAGATGACCCACATCCGCGACGAGATCAATCGCGTGACGCAGTCCCGCCGCATGCTCGCCCACGGCCTCGTCACGCCACAACTCGGCCAGGCCGATCTCGACTTCATGGACCTGCAGGCGGCCACGCTCAAGGTCGACGCCTGGAAGGCCTACACCGGAGCCCCTCCCAAAGGGTTTGATCATGGCTGGTTTGTCGACGACGAGAAGATCGCCTACCCCATGCTCCAGAAGGCCCGCGCCCTCGGGGTACGGCGCTTCTGTGTGCACAAGGGACTCCCCCTCGGTCCTGTCGAGGACTACAACCATCCGCGCGACCTGATCCGGGCGGCCAAGGATTTCCCGGACATCGACTTCCTCGTGTACCACTCCGGGTTGCTCGGTGTCGTGGCGACCAACCAGTCCGCGGACGTCCCCTGGACGACCGAGTTCTGCCAGATGAAGCAGAAGGAGCCGGGCCTCACGAACATCTATATGGAGCTGGGCTCCACCTTCGGGCAGCTTGTCACGACCAATCCCACCGCCTGCGCCCACCTGCTCGGCCAGATCATCGGGGCCTTTGGCGCCGACCACGTGCTGTGGGGAACCGACTCGATCTGGTACGGCACACCGCAGTGGCAGATCGACGCGTTCCGGCGCTTCGAGATTCCCGAGGCGCTGGTCGAGAAGCACGGGTACGCGCCGCTCACGCGCGCGGTGAAGGAACAAATCTTCGGGCTGAACGCGGCGCGGGTCTTTGGCGTCGACGTGAACGCCACGCGTAACGAGCTCCCCAAGGATTATCTGAGCCGGATCAAGATGGCATATCTTGAGGAAGGGCCAGCTCCGAGCCACCGTTGGTACGGATGGGTCACGGCCTAACCAAACCGCCGAGAGCGGTCGTGGTCACCGCGGCCGCCCTGCGGGCTTACGGGTCGCAATGAAATGGGTAGTGTTCTAAAAGTGGTCGTGTACCTGCCCACTGCGGATAAATACCGCAGGCGCACTCGTCAACTACTATAGGGATAAAAAGGTCTATACCAGAGGGTTATCATGGCATCCCAGTAGCCCTTTCACCCCTCGTGACGCCCTCAAAGCCGGCCGTGCGGACACACGACCCGTATGGTCAAAAAACTCATGCGGCTTCACACGTGTAGTATTTCAGCAGTCCCCCGAGCCGTTCACGACACTGAAGGGGGCCTGCACGCTCTGTGTCTTGGTTGACCGTAGGAAAGAGCAGCACGTTGCCCTTGCCCTGATGATTCCGCTCGTGATGAAAATGCGCCACGTATTGCGTCAGCGTATGGCGGAGTGACGCTGCCCCAAAGAGGATGAACCGCGACAGGCACTCCTCCTTGATAGATCGCACCCAGCGCTCCGCGTAGGCGTTCAGATTCGGCGAGCGCGGCGGCAGGGGCACCCGTTTCACCCCGGCCGCGTCGATGATCTGTTGAAAGGCGAGGCAGTATTTCCCGTCTCGGTCATGGATGAGGTACTGGCCGGGTGACAGGAAGCCCCACTCCTCCATGGTCAGGTTGCGGGCCACCTGCATCATCCACGCCTCATTGAGATGCGGCGTCATCCCGGCAACATGCACTTCTCTAGTGCCGAGCCGGATAAAGAACAGGACGTAATACGTTACCAGCCCACCTAGCGTCCAGACCTCAGCGGTGAAGAAGTCGGTGGCCACCAGCACATCCATATGTGTGCGGATGAACTCTTTCCACGTCGTCGTGGTCTGGCGCTCCGGCGCCGGTGGGAGGCCATGGCGCTTCAGGATGTTGCCCACCGTCTGGTCACTGATGGTGTACCCGAGGTTGGCGAGGGCTCCGACGATCCGATCGTAGCCCCAGGAGCGATTCTCCTGCGCCATACGCACCACCAACGCTTCCAGCTCCGGATCCACCTTCGGGCGTCCAAGCCCCTTGCGCTGCTTGGAACCGTCACACTTCTGGGCCACGAGCTTCCGGTGCCAGGCCAGGATGGTATCCGGTTTGACGATCTTGGCCACTTCCGCCAGCGCTTGCTTGCCCAGCTTCTGGCCCAGCTCGGCCAGGGTCTTGCGCTCGCCGTCACTCAACCGGAGGCGCCCCTTGATTTGGTTGCGTAAGATGCGATTCTCCGTGACCAGATATTCGTTGCGCAATAGCAGCTCCTGATCGACCGTCCCCGTAATGTACGCCAGCAAGGTCTTCCAATCCATACGCCTTTCCACCTCACGCCTTTCCACCGCCGTCTGTTCCGCCCTCACTTGGGGTCGAGTATGCATGATGGGGTGGACAGTAGGCAAGCCGAAGCTTGAGCCATGGCCGGGTCGTAAACTTTGCTGTCAAGCCGGGTTCGAGTTTTTTGACCATACGGGATAACGGGGGGGCCAAGCCCAGGGGGGACAGGGGCGGCCTCGGCAGGCAAAGCGTTGCTTCATGCGCTCATTGAGTTACTGGTCAAATAAGACCCTGGAATCCAATATGAGCCAACGCGTTACGCGGGCGGGGCAACGGCTGCGGGCAGGACGGCTTGGGGAGGATGCTTGGTTGGGCAGCACATGGTAGACTTTTGGCCCAGGCGCGTCGGAGCGCCCTCAGTCGTGACTGTACTGGCCGCGCCTGCTGCCGGGCTGCTGTGCGAAGTGGCGCGGCGAGCGCCAGCCGTGTTTGTCTCTGGCGGCAGCCCTGGGGCCGCGCAGGCCGTGACATCGTCACACGCGAGGAGAAAGGATCTCCATGAGCACAGAGCCGCCGTCACGGTCAGCCCTGGTCGTCAATCGTCTCTTTATGCAGGCGTTCCTGGCTGCCGAGCCGCCGTGCCTGGCGCTGGGGCTGGTGGAAGAGCGGCAGCAGCCCTGCGGGATGCTGGCGTTACGCCTCGATGAGGCGATTCCCCCAGCCATTGCGGATCGGGGGTTCGAGTTTGGGCATGCCTTGTACGGCAGTACGGCGTTTGTCGTGCTGCATCTGGTCTTCGCGTTCCCGGGGTTTCAGACGTACAACGTCCTGCTCAATCCGAATAATCTGGTCGTCCAGGCGGTGCTGCGGACCATGTTGGATGATGGCGACTACTTCTTTTTTGCGTTGCAGCCGCACGGGCAGGTGACGGCCTTTCGGGCTGACATTGGGAGCGAAGGCCTGGCGGTACTGCGGGCCAACCGGGCCCGTCTCCAGGCCTCGACCGCCACGGCGGAGCAGTATCAGCAGGCGATCACGGCGTTTGCGGCCAAGCCAGAGCCCGCTGGGGTGCTGCTCCAGTGGGTGTGCCGGGACCAGCACGCGGCGCTGGATCTGACGACCGACCGCCTCACGTTGACTCCGGCGTAGGAGGCGTGCGCAGGCCTGCACTGATGCTTTTTGCGGGGTTTCTGTATCAGTGGCATGCATGCCAGCTCCGCTTCTCAGGGTTGTGTGCCGAAGGTCCCGGCGCTACAATGCCGTCTCTACCGGTGTGGCCGGCGTGGGCGACGTGACGTGCCCGCACATTGCAACAAAAGAACGGAGGCATGAGCATGCCCTACGGCGGTAATGACTGGCTCGCGTTAACCCAGGAACCGACGCTCGAACCCGAGCTCCCGATCTGCGACCCCCATCACCATTTTTGGGACCGACGGCTGCAGAGTCTGCCCTACCAACGGTATCTCCTTGACGAGTTGCATGCCGACATCTCCAGCGGGCACAACGTCCGGTCGACGGTATTCCTTGAGGCGCGCTCGATGTACCGCCCGGACGGTCCGGTGGCCATGCGGCCCGTCGGGGAGGTGGAATTCGTCCAGGGGCTGGCGGCGGCGAGTGCCAGTGGGATCTACGGCCCCAGCCGAGCGGCCGCCGCTATCATCGGCCATGCCGACTTGAAGCTCGGGACCAACGTGGCGCCGGTCCTGGACGCGTTACAGGCGGCGAGCCCCAACCGATTTCGGGGCATACGGCATAACGTCACCTGGAGTCCAGACCCCGCGGTGGACAACCGGGAGAGCGAGGGCATCCTGGCCAACCCTGCCTTCCGGGAAGGGGCGCAGGTCTTGAGCCACAAGGGGTGGTCCCTGGATGTCATGATCGCGTTTCCCCAGATGCCGGAAGTGGCCGACTTCGCCAGGGCCGTGCCGGATTTACCGATCATTCTGAATCACATCGGCGCGCTCAATCGGGTGGGCATGTACGCCAACCGGGAGGACGAGGTGCGCGCCGCCTGGCGCGCCGGGATCGCCGCGGTGGCGGCTTGTCCCAATATCACCCTCAAACTGGGCGGTATGGGCATGCCCCGCATGGGGTTCGACTGGCACACCAGGGCGGTGCCTATCGGCTCGGAAGAATTGGCCGAAGCCATGGCGCCGTGGATGCAGTACTGTATTGAGCACTTCGGTCCGGAGCGTTGCATGTTCGAAAGCAACTTTCCGCCGGACAAAGTCTCCTTTTCTTATCACGTGCTGTACAACGCGTTCAAACGGCTCTCCCGGGCCTACTCGCCTGCCGAACGCGCGGCGATGTTCCATGACACGGCGGTCAAGGTCTACCGCATAGACGTCTAGCCGCCAAGGGGATGGGCACCTGTAACGGTCGCGCATATTGGATCCAGGGTCGTGGAAGGTGAGGAGAGTAGAGACTGATGCCATCCCATGGACCCCTGACTGGAGTCCAACAGGGCAGAGCAATATCACCAACGGGATCGATGACGTCCAACTCCTGGTCATGTACGATCCTGCAATCCAATAGGAGCGTTCAAGTTTTCGGACGGGAAGCTTTAGACCGGAAGTTGGTGATGACGATGAGATGGGAAGTGTGCCGTACAGGATCGATGCTTGCCATACTCCATACTGGACTCTGGCGTTTTTGTGCTGCCTCACGTTGGTTGACAGAGAAAGCGCTTGAATACCGGGAGATAATCGGTCAGTTTCGCCGCTTCCTGACAGGCCGTCTCCAAGAGGGTACGTGCGTGTTCGGAGCGATGTTGACGTACGACGTCGGCCACAGAACGTAAACGTTCCTCGGCGAGGGCATGGTTCACGCGCCATTGGAGAAAGGCCAAGGCGAGAAAGACCACGGCGAACCATTTTTCTGTCGCTTCGTAGGACTGCACGCGAAAGTCGGCCAAGCCCAAATGCTGTTTCACATAAAAATTGTCCACCTCAATGGGCCAACGCTTTTGATAGATCGGCAGGATTTGCTGTGCCGATAACGTAAGATCGGTGCACAGAAAATACTTCGGGTGCTTATCCCGATGGTGCCGTTTGCTGATGAGCACACAGACCGTAAACGGCAGCTTGGTGAGCTTCCCTTGGAGAGTCCGTACCAGATAGGTTCGGGGCCGTTGGTCTGTCGCGGTCAGCTGCACGCGCTGATACCGCTGATGCTGGAGCGCTTGGGGCCATTGGGCGAGCTTCTGGTCGTCCAGCTTCCGATTGGACTTGATCGCACATACCACATGCCAGTGCTGACGGCGGCAGAATTTGAGCAAGCGATTCGAAGCATACCAACTGTCGAAGAGCACATAGACCTGCAAGTGAGGAGGTAAGAGCTGCTGTAACTCCGTCAGCATCTCTTGGGCCAGCGTCGTCTTCTTGCGAAAGCGGAGCCGCTGCTCTGGGACCCGTTGTTTATTGAGACGCCGCACCGTCTTCTCACGGAGATAGAGTCGCCAATCGTACGCATAGGACCGGGTACCAAGTTCGAGACGGACTTCCACATGTACGGCTCCATTGGTGTAGGCGGGATGCTTTTTGCCTTGGCTCTTGGTGTGGTCATGGTGGTATTCGACGGCTTCGAGATGGCGAGTGCCCTTATCTTTTGCGCCCAACGAATCGTCCAGACTCACATAGAGCGTGCGCGCGTCGGCCTCTTGGGCGTACGCCACCAAATCCGTCACGATAAAATGGCGGAGTGGGGCTCGCAGGTTGTCGGCCGTCCAGGGACTGATGCGGAGACTGTCTGCACCATTGGAGGGGTCCGGTGCCTCGACGATCACGCGGTAGAGACTGGCGATCGTTTTATGTCGTGTTTCCGACACAATCAGCGCATCGGCGAGGCGCAGGACATGCTGCCGTTGCGGTTTGCTCAGGCGCAACTGCAACGCACATAAAAACGACAGGAGGTGAGGTGAATGCTGTACAATGAGCTTGAGCAAGGGGATATCCTTTCTGGAGTACGCTGGCGATTGGCACTCCTAGCGTACACGGATATCCTCTTGTGTTCAATTTGGGCCATACGCAGAATTCGCCAGACTCCAGTCCATAGTCGGCCTCTCTCGTCAGTACTAGAGCTCGCCACATGCGTATCCATCGCATGCCAGACACTTGGAGCAGGGTTCGAGTCCAGTGAGTCGACAACGTGACCGACACCCCTCCAGGTGTCCCAAGAGCTTTGTCATAGGTGGGACTCCACCGCCAGTGCCAGTCTTGGAACACCCCAGCATGCTGTCCGTCACAGACAACAGCTGCCCCGCCTCGACGTGGTCGCGCTCTTACGTGCAGGCATTGTCAACGTGTTGACCCTTGTTCCCCGTCCATGCCATCCTCCCCTCCGCACGACTTCCTCACTGACCAAACGCACCTCAGGAGAGGCAGCCAGCCATAGTCCCTCCGGCCGAGACCGCACGCTCCAAGCACCATCGCTTTCCCGGCGCAATGATCAGCCATAGCGTCTGGCTCTCTTACCGTTTCAGCCTGCGTGACCGCGATGTGGAAGCGATGCTGTTGGCCCGTGGGATCGTGGTGACCTATGAGGCCATGCGTCAATGGGGTCACAAATGTGGCCAGGATGACGCGAATCAACGACGGCACTGGCGCCCGAAGCCAGGCGACCAATGGTACGTGGATGAGGTATGGCTGACGATCCATGGCGAACGCCATGACCGGTGGCGCGCGGTCGATCCAGACGACAACGTCCTCGCTATCCTCGTGCAGAGCCGACGCAACACCAAGGCGGCGAAGCCGTTTTTCCGCAAGTTGCTGAAGGGTTTGCCGTACGTGCCGCGGGTCATCACCCCCGAGAAGCGCACGAGCGACGGCGCAGCCAAACGGGAGAGCTTGCCCGGGGTAGAGCATGGCCAGAGTCGCTCTCTCAACAATCGCTGTGAGCACTCGCCTTGTTTCACACGCCAACGTGCATATCGCATGCAGGGGTGCAAAGCGGGGGGCATGCGCAGCGCTTGCTCGCCGCGTATGGTCCTCTTGCGCAACACTTCCGCCCCAGACGGCATCGGCTGTCCGCGTCGGCATACCACGCAGCAATGCGGAACCGCTTCGCGAGTTGGGCGGCAATCACGGGTAGTAGACGGGCGGCCTCAGCGTCGGGTCGGTGGCCATCGCGTCCGGCACGTGCCTGCGGTCGCCTGGTGACACGATCATCCCCAACAACTTGACAATGCCAGCTGATTGCATATCGTCTAAGAGAACAACACATTCCATATCCGCCACTGCAGCACACGGAGGCAACCACATGGCCGGCAGCGCTCTCCACTACCGCTATACCCCCTTGCATCAGAACATCATTTGCTCCGAAACCGCGATTGCCGCGCTGCCGGCCACCGTAGACGCGCTGGGGGCCCGCCGCGCGATGATTACCTGTGGGCCAACCATTCTGAGGGCCTGCGACGTCGTGCCTCGCGTGCAAGAGGCGCTCGGCTTCCGCTACGTGGGCGTCTATGCGGGCGTCGCTCCCCATGCGCCGGTCGCGACCGTGGAAGAGGGCGTGGCGATGGCCAAAGAAGTGCAGCCAGACGTCTTCATCAGTGTCGGCGGTGGCAGTACCCATGACACCACGAAAGCCATCGCGACCCTGCTCGCCGAGGGCGGCGACCTCCACGACTACGCGATTCGCTTCGAGCCGCCCGACCGCGTCATTGTGCCCCCGACGCCTGCACCCAAGCTGCCGATCCTCAGCGTGCCCACCACCATGGGGTGCGCCGAGTTCAGTCGCGGCGGCGGTGGGATCACCGACCACCACCTGGGGCGCAAGCTCAGCTTGGCCGGTGAGGGCGTGACCCCCCGCACGGTGCTCATCGACGGCCAGGCCCTCACCACCACGCCGTGGAAGATCTTGGTGTCTACTGCGATCGGCCAGTTGCGTATCGCCATCGAGACGGTCTACTCCACCGGGCACAACCCCATCGGCGACGGCATGGCCCTGCATGCCATCCGCCTGCTCTTTGCGCACTTGCCCCAGTGCAAAGACGGCGCCATGGACACCCTGTTGACCACCAAGACCGCCTGTGCCATGGCGTCGCTGGCTTCTTTCGGCGGGCTGGGGTTGAACACGGCCACCTGCCACCATGTGGGCGGGCTGTATAACGTGCCCCATGGCGAGGCCAACGCCATCCTGTTACCCCACACGATGCGCTACAATCTCGATGCCTGCGCCGATCGACAACGGCTCATCGCCGAAGCGATTGGTGTGGCCACGCCCCGCATGAGCGACGCAGAGGCCGGCCTGGCCGCCGCAGACGCCGTCGACGGCTTGTGTCGTGCCCTGGCCTTGCCGCGGACCCTGCGGGAGGTGGATGTGCCCGAGGAGGGCCTGGCGGCCATCGCCGCTGCCACCTTGCACGACCGCAGTCTCCGCACCAACCCCAAGCCCATCGCCGACGCTGGCCCCATCATGGCAGTGTTACGGGCGGCGTACTAACCGGGATATTGCATCAACATGCATTCTGAACAGGCTGGGGGAAATCGTGCGCCTGGGCCAGCGCACTGCAGGTAGGGGGATCGCACCGTACTCAGGAGACTTGCTGTTCCGTCGCATAGCCTATGGTCGGCTGCGCCCACGCAGGCACCCGAGGCCGAGGAGCCTGTCCCATGGCTGCCCCCTTGCACGCGGTGATGGTCGAGCATGTTCGGACCCTCGAGGACGCACGTCACCCACGGACGAGGCAGCAGACCCTGCTCGCTATCCTGGTCATGGCCGTCTGTCCCCTCCTGACCAGTGGGGAGGGCTGCCAGGGCAGGGAACGTGGTGGACCAGCGGGCACATGCGTTCAGG
>Ga0184623_10000918_pt1 | contig 12811 bp, 17 predicted proteins | sample PLM1_100_b1_FD_133138 | JGI IMG/M metagenome (GOLD analysis project Ga0184623, IMG submission 133138) | Groundwater sediment microbial communities from an aquifer in East River, Colorado, USA - PLM1_100_b1 | ecosystem: Environmental > Terrestrial > Soil > Riparian zone | place: USA: East River...
CTGAGGCCCACGGGGGTCGGGGCCGGCGTGTTGGCCGTCGCCCGTGGCCCTGTCACCGCGCCTGCCTCTCCGACCGGCCCGGAGGCCCCGACGCCCAGCACTCAGCTCGCCTCGCGGGCGCCGAGCCGGGCGGCCGGCGATCGGAAGCGCGCGGCCTCATCCAGATGCCCCCCGAGGACCGCGGGGGCAAAGTCCAGGTCGGCGATCGTCCGGGCCACGCGAAGCAGTCGCTCCGTCCCGCGGCCGCTGAGGCCCTCGAGATCCGCCAGCTCGATCGCCCGTCGAGACGCCACCAGACTGAGCAGGCACATCGACCGCAGCTCGCGCCCGGAGATCCGTCCGTTCAGGCGCCCGCTGCCGCGGCTTCGCTGGACGCTCCGCGCCTCCGCGATGCGCCCGGCGACGACGGCCGAGCCCTCGGGTTCGTCGCTGGCCATGATTGCCGCGGGTGCCACCTTCGGCATCGTGATCCAGAGGTCGATACGGTCGCGGAGGGGCCCTGACACCCGCCCGGTGTAGCGCTCCGGGACCTCGGGGCCGCAGCGGCACCGTCCGGACCCGTCGCCGGCCAGTCCGCACGGGCATGGATTCATCGCGGCGACGAACTGGAAGCGGGCCGGAAACGTCGTCGCTCGCCCGACCCGCGCCACCGACACGCGACCTTCCTCGAGCGGCTGGCGGAGGGCCTCGAGGACGTCCCGGGAGAACTCCGGCAGCTCGTCGAGGAACAGGACACCGTGATCCGCGAGCGTTCCCGTATGTAGCTAGATAGCCGCGAGACGGCCGGTGGCGATCATCCGACGCCAAGGGAGCGTGACATGGACGAAAACGACCGGCGAGAGTGGGACCGACTCGAGGACGAGGCAGCGGCAGCGGCCGCTGCATTCCGTGAACATCGTTTGACGGGGTTCGTAGTCTGGCGCGGCAACGACCCGAGCACGGGCGTCGGGACCGGCACCGAGGCGGCGCTCGGCAACCCGGTCTGGTGGGCGAAGTACGACGAGTTGAAGGTGGCAGCGGACGAAGCTCGGGCGGCAGCGGACAAGTGGTGGTGGCGACACCGCCCCTGACTAGAGCGCCCCCGGTCGCTGTTCGGCGGGCCGGGGGCGGTGTGCCCTGACGGTGAGTCTGACAGGCGACGATTAGCTGCCGCTTATCGGCCGTTTCCTCGGGCCGTCAGGGCCTCGTCGACAACCTCCCGGATGAGCCTCCGAAGTATTGGCCACGAACTCGGCCGGATCGACGGCATCGTGCGCCCGCGGGGTGGTCGAGTAGGCCGGGTTCCTGCCCGCCTTGACCCGTTCTAGGCTTTCGGGGGATGGCTCCGGCGGGTCGCCCCGATCCCACGCTCCCATCACGACAGGACCGCTGGCGGGCTCGTCGTCAGTGAATGCTCGAATCGAGCGACCAGCTCGGATACCAGCCGAGTCCGCGTCCTCGCGTCGTCGTCGGATACCGCGATTGCGGCGACGTCCCGGATGAGGTCGAGCGTCGCCGCGTTGAACACGGCCGAGTCCTCCCGCATCTGCCGTAGCTGTTGCGTGGCCCATTGGATCGTCGCGGTGTTCGCCGCGATGTTGGCGACTCTGATCTCGTCCTCGGTCATCCCGAGTCGGCCGCCGATATCGGTTCCTGCGCGCTTGCCCATTGGAGCTTAACCCTCCGAATCACAACGCCCGCCACCGATGGGTTAAGCATCGACAGCGGGCGAATTGAGTCTATGCGATTGACCTGCTTAACCCAGGCTCGTCTACGTTAGCTGCGCCCAGCCGCGGCGTCTACCCGAATTTGTGCCGAATGCTTGGGGCAGATGCCCGGAAGTCGATCCAAAAGTGACGAGAAGTCGCCACTTTTGACGATCGAGGGTTAGCGGCCCCTTCCAACCAGCGGGAGGTCGATCGGCCGTCTCGGGGCGTCCGGCGGCGTCTGGGCCGCCGGCTCGCGGTGTTCGACCGTCGACCGGACCGCGCCGCTGACGTCCCAGATATCGCGCAGCCTGCCGCCCGCTTTCTCGTGGGCCTCGAAGTCGACGAGGGCGGGCTTGCCGTCCGCGTCGCGGACCACGAGCACGTCGAGGGTGGCGACCACGTTTTCGTCCTCGTCAAGGGCAATGAGGGTCACAGTGCAGCCTCCTGCATCACGTAGTAGCGGCCATAGCGGGTGATGCTGCCCGGGCCCGTGACGTTGAAGATCGCGAGCGTCACGGTCACGGTCCCGTCGCCTTCGAGCTTCGCCGAGATCGTCGTCATGGTCTCGATCGCCGTAACCGGGTGGGTCACGGCTCCGCCCGACGTCAAGGCGGTGTACACGTTCGCCTCAACGACGAATTCATGGCCGATGAACTTGTCGCCGGTCCCGGCCGTGCCGGAGCTGACGATCCCGATCATCACCGGGACGGCGGCGAACGTGCCGAGGGCCGGAAGGTTGACGGTCGTCGACCCGATCGCGCCCGCGCCGACCGTCTTCGACAAGGTCCCGCTGGCGATGATCTTGAACACGTTGCTCACGCCGTTGATGATCTCGGTGTCGTCGGGCGCCCGGACCGTTGCTGCAAAGTCGTCGCCGACGTCCGGATCGCCGGCCCGGAATCGCTCGATATCGTTCGCGTCGAACACCGCGATTGAGCCGCCGGTCTCGGGCGTAATGGCTGTCATGGATCCTCCTGATCTACCTCTGGGCGTGTCGGCCGGTTCCCGGAGCCGTGGAACTCCAGGCGGCCCGGCCGCCGCGCCATGTGTTACGGGTCAGCGCGCTCGCAAGAGGACCAGCGCCCGCTCCCGGCGGGCCGGGCTCCAGTCGGCCAGGCTCCGGACGTCGGCCGTCGCATCGACGTATTGGGGCCACGTCACCGGGCCGAACTCGACCACCTCGGCGTCGAGGATCGTCCGCTCCGGCAGGCCCTTCGGGTTGTAGTCCGACCGGCTGGTGCGGCGGTTAAAGTCCTCCGACCGGAGGGCGAACCGGAATGACGAGCCGTAGAGGCCGGCCCGAAGGCCGTTGAGGATGAGCGGCGGCAGCCCGTCGACGAGCGGCGCCTCGTAATAGGCACCTTCGCCGTCCTCGGCGAGCTCGCTGATCGAGGCGATGATCTGTTGACCGAGGGCGGGATCCTTGCCGTGCTGGAACGTCACCCGCATTCGGTCGCGGTTCTCGCGGAACGTGCGCCCGAACGCGCCGGGCGCGATGCGTTCCATGAAGTGCCCTTCAAACTGGCTGTCGATCTCGGTCCAGCGATTCCAGACCGCGAAGTGCCCGACCATCGTCGGCGGGAGGTCGCCCTGCGGCACCGCTCCGGGAGGGAGCGGAGCGGCGCGCAGAGCCGGTGATGGGCCGGACCGCTCGAGGAGGTCCATTCAGCGATTGCGCTTCTCGCCGGGAGCCGCCGTCATCTGCTCGACGGTCGGCTCGGCCGGTCCGAATAGCTTTTCCCGGCCCTTGACGGCGGGGTGATCCGCCCGGACCACCTCGCCGTTGCGGATGGTGAACTCGGTGTCGCCGACGGTCGCTGAGAAGGTCGACAGCGCCCGGAGGAGTCGCGGGGCGGCCATCAGGCGACTTCGAGGTAGCGGAACGCGTTGACGGCCGAGACGACCGTGCCCGTCCGCCAGTAGCAGAACAGTCCCCGCTGGCCGGTGGGCAGGTTGCCCTGGGCCGCGCCGAAGATGTGCGGGATCAGCTCCGCGGACATTCCCAGCCGATCGCCGACGAGGAAGTGCTGCCAGTCGCCGAAGATGAGCACCTTTGAGGCGGTCGTGGTCGTGTTCACCATCGTCGACCACTCGACGACGGGCTTCCCGCACAACGCACCCTCCCGGGTCGGCATCGCCTGCGGCTCGGTCGTCGAGCCGCTTGGCGTGAACCGGTAGATACGGTCGATCATCGCCGAGTTGCCGGCGAACTGGGCGTTCCCCGCGAACCGGGTGTTCGTCAGGTTGCCCTTGAGGTCCCAGACGTCGTCGACGTCGAGGGTCGCGACGACGTCCGTGAGGACGCGCTGCGTCGTCGTCAGGGCTCCGGCCGTGCCGATCGTGAGGATGCCGAGCGGCGCGTTCGTCCCCGTGCCGGTCAGGAACTGTGTCGCGTCGAGGGTGTCGCGGCCATCCGTGACAAGCCGGACTAGCTCCTGCGATAGCTGCGGCCAGTCCTGAGCCAGCTCAATCGAGAACGGGATCCAGGCGCGGCCCTGCGCCGCTGTGAGCGTCGGCTGGGCGAGCGTCGGGCTGTTGTCCGTCGAGACGGCGGCCTCGGCGACGTAGGCCGCGGTCACGCCATCGGACGAAACGCCCTTCCACTGGTTCGTGGCGATCGTGAAGACGCGGGCAACCTGTCGAATCGGGTTGAGAACACCGTTGCTCGACAGGATGACGGATGGGTCCAGGGTGAACGGCAGGGCGAATCCGCCCGCCGAGCCGGTGGTGATGTTCAGCGCCCGCTCGTACTCCACGGCCGTCGTCGCCTGCACGGCGGAGACTTCCTGCGGGGTGAACCGAAGGTGTCCGAATTGGGGGTCGGTCACCATCTTGCCGAACGCGGAGAAGTAGGCCGAATCGCCGACCGCGGCGATGTAGCGGGCGTCGATCCCCTGCGGGTCGCGCTTGCGGATGATGTTGTCGAGGTTGTCGGCAGCCGAGGCGGTCAGGACGTCCTTGTGCCGCTCGATTGTCCGGAGCCCGGCGTCGCGGGCCATCCTGACGTGCTGCGGGACGCTGCGGTCCTCGTCGCGATCGTCGCGCTGACGATCGCGGGTCGCTGGCTCGCCGCCGTCACCGGATTCGGTCGCGAACCGGCCGGACGCCACGCCGTCGAGCATGACATCGGTGTACTCGTTGTTGAGTCGTTTCAGGTCGGCGTCGATCCGCTCCGCGCCCGTCTTGAGGTTCTCCCATCGCTCCAGCGGGCCGCCTTTGAGCGGTTCGTCGCCGGCCAGCCGGTCGAGGGCCTCTAGGTCGCGGGTGACGGTGTCGCGGCGCGTGTTCAGGGCGTCGCGTTCGGTGTTGATCTCTCGGAGTGTGCGCACAGTTCGGGTTACCTCAGAACAACGTCAGGCGTGTTGCCACGCCGTGGGTGTTCCGGGTTGCCCGATGGGCAGCTCCGGCGTCCGCAAGGGACCTTCGGCCCCGAACCGTTGTCCGCGTTGCCTGAGCAGCACGGCGGCCGGGTGACCGTGAGCGGATCGTAGCTGCGAGTCTCACGGCCGTCAATTCCGTCCTGCGGCCCGCTGCGCGGCGATCTCGGCCGCTCGCTCGCGGAGCCCCGGACCGGGAGCCGTTGCGACGATCTCACCGCGGCTGAGGACTTCGAGGACGTCCTCATTCCACCGGACATTGAGCCCGGGCGGCAGGGTGCGATCAATCAGGGCGACCGCCTCGCCGATAACCTCGTACACGGCGGCCACCAGCGGCGGAACCGGCTCGGCTGCGGCTGCGGCCAGGTCGGCCGCAGTGACGGCATCAATGCGAGCCCGTAGCTCGTCGGTGATCGGGCCGGGGCGGTCTAGCTCGGCCAGGATGGCGGTGCGTTCGATCTCTAGTTCGTCGGGGGTCATCGGGATCTCCTTACGTAACTGTCTCTCGCGGAAAGCAAGGGCGGGGCCGCTAAGGGTCGTTTGAGATTCCGTCATGCCCGTACCCCCCTCCACTTGCTCGGATCGGGCTCGCGCTTGGCTCGCTCCTGACACGAGGCGCACGACGCGGCGACGTTGTCAGGGTCAAGGGCTCGTGAGGGGTCGAGGGCAACGCTGACGATGTGACCGGCGGTCAGCTTCACGACCCCCTTCGGTGTCCCGCACCACGCGCAACGATCGGCGGCATCGACAACGGCCGTGCTGAGACGCTTCCAGGCCACGCTGCCGTAGAGGCGTCGGGCGAACGGGTCGCGCTGGGCGTCCCGGTAGCGGTACCGCGCCGCTTGGCAGGGGCCGCACCGGGAGCGCCCGGAGACGAGCGCCCCGCAGCGAACACCGGGCCTCGGACCGAGGCAGGGGCGCATCATGCCGCGGGCCTCGGTCCATCGGGCTTGGACAGGTCGTCATAGCCGGCGATGTACATCGCGTCGAGGAAGTCGTCCCGGCGGAGCTCCAGGAGCATGACGCCCCCGCACTTCACGATGACGATGGGCTCCGTTCCGGGCGGGCCGTACTCCGTCTCAGCGGTGATGGCCCCTAGGTCGTCGTGCGCAGCGCGGATCTCGGCTGCGAACGCTTCGATTGCTGGCGCGACAGGTTCGGTCATCGGGTCACCTCGGAGGGATGAGGGGGGCGATAGCTCGACGGGAATCGGAGCGCGGGCGTGCGGCCCTGCCCTACCGCTGCGCTGGGTCGGTCAGGTTCAGACGTTCTGACTTCGGGCTCCGAGTCCTTCGTAGGTGTGCGTGACGCTAGGTCGGGGCCGCGGGCGATCGTTCCGAAAGCCGGTCCGCTACCGCCCCCGGAGGGGGCGAGGTCGAGCGTCATCTGCACGCGGATCGGCGGACGATCGCGCTTGCGGCTGTTACAGGCTCGACAGAGGATCTGGGTGTTCGTCCGGGTTGTGAGCCCGCCACGGGAGACGGGTAGCTCGTGATCCCCGGTCAGGTCGGCGGAGTAGTGGCCCGGGATGCCGTAGCCCGGACACGTCCAGCCGTTGAGACGAACGTGCACCTCCAGGGCGTCTCTGACGATGGCTCGCCAACGTCGGGTGTAGCCGCGACGGTGGGCGGATGGACGGGTCACGACGCCACCGGCTCAAGGTGGGGTGCCTGTGGACACATCGGGGTGTGCTGGCCGAAGGCCGTATGGCACCAGTCGCAGTCGCGCGTGGCCTCTTGGCCATCGCGCGCGCGGGACGAAGACGAAGCCGCACCCTTTTCCGAATCCGACCCCGAAGACGAAGACGTATACGAGACGTACTCGTCCGTATCAGTACGTACTTGTACGGACTTGTGCCTCTCGTGCCATCCCCAAACGCCGCGCGTCTGGTTGCCGCCCTTGATTCCGTGGTGCTCTTTCAGGGTCGGCAGGAATGCGCAGCCGCAGTCGTGGACTTCCACGAGGCCGGCGTCGATGAGCCGTTGCGCCCGTCGCTCCAGGTCGCGAAGACGTCGCCTCGCGGGAGCGAACGGGTAGAGGACGGCCGCGATCTCCGCGGGACGCCATAGGAGCCATCCCTCGTCGTCCGTGATGGTGGTGATGCCGATGAGGCAGTCGCGCACGTCGGGCGGAAGTGATCCGGTCGCCTCGGAGCGGTAGAACTGCGGCCGGACCATCCGAACGCGGGACGGTGCCGGGGGAGCGCCGGTCGGGATCGTCACGACGTCACCCGTCGCCAGGGACGGCAGCCGATCATGACGATGTATGCGACGAACCGAGGGCGGGTCACTGGACGATCCGAAGGTCGGGCCGGACGGTCGGCGTCCAGGGGTCGAACAGACCCCACGGCGCCCGTTTGGGGTCGCCGAGCCAATCGGCGAGGTCCCGCAGAAGCTTCGCTGCGGCATCCCGGTCGGCGTCCTTGCGGACTTGTACGCGAACGAGTCGAGACGGGCCGCACCGCCAGTGGTCAATGTCCGTGCCGGCGGTGATGCCGTAGCCGTCGCCATTGGGGTCGACGACGGGATCGCCGTCGCTGGTGGGCGTGTACCAGCCGTCGAGTTGAAGTACCTCGGCCTCGCCCGGCCGCGGTTCACGCGGTGCCAGGTTCTCGGGCGCCGCCCACGGCCAGTTGTCGTAATCCCCCATCGGCTCGGCGTCCCGGACGACGAGGATCCGGCGGGCAAGGTCGGTGATCTTGGCGACCGTGGCCTCGTCGTCCTCGGCCCCACCGAACCTGTCGACGGCCTGACGGGCAAGCCGCGGGATTTGGTCCAGTAGGTCGGACTCGGGGCTGGCCCCTCGTCTGGCGACGTCACGCCAGAAGGCGAGAGTGATCTGCTCGGCGATCGTGCCGGCCATCGCGTCCTCCCATGACGCGGCCCCGCTGTCGAGCGTGATATCTTCCGGGGAGACGGGGTGCTGGTTCTTACGCATTGACGGCTCCTTGTCAGGAGCCGGTGGCAGTCGAGCGCCGCCGGCTCCATCGTTTGATGGGGGCCTAAGCGGCGGCCTTGTGTCGGGGGTGGTCGATGAGGGCGCGGGCGATCCTGCCGAGCGCGATCGAATCCGTGACGTGGGGCGGTAGGCCCTGAGCGGCGCGAGTCCTCGCGGCGATCTCGGCCGGGGAATCGAAAGGCCCGGTCGTTTCGGACCGGGCCTTGGTGGCGATGTCAGGCGGCTGTTTCATAGCCGACGCTCGACAGCTCGCGCGAGTTCGCCGGGCTCGACGCGGTATGAGCCGGCAGGGCCGACACGGATGGCCGGCACGATGCCGGCCTTGATCCACCGTCTCATCGTGTCAGGGGCGACGCCGACGCGGTCGGCTGCCTCCCGGAGCGTCAGACGACGCGGCGCCTGGGGAGTCTCGATCAACCGGGGTGCCTCCTTTCGCGGGGCATACGAAAGGGCCGACCCGGAATCGGGACGGCCCTAGTTAGGGTCGGGGGTGTTCAGGGGTGCGCGGTAGCTGAGCCTCGGCTCTCGGAGCGCATCTACCGCTCGCGCTCCCGGCCGCTCAATCCTCGGCCGGTAGGGGGTTCTGTTCGGGGCGTCCGCCCACTAGTCTCGGTTCCGGTTTGGCTACCGGGCCTAGCAGCGAAGGCGTTGTAACGGGGGCTGCACTGCTGGCGCGCGCGCTTATTCGATGTTGGTACCTCGTCGCCATCCGGCTAGACGAGGTTTTCCGCTTCTCCGTGAGGGCCGGGCCTAGCGGGGGCCGGTTCGGCTTGATATTCGGCTAGGCAGCGCTACGGCTTCCTATGCATCGGGAGCATACGTCGACCACCTAGCGGTTGTCTAGACCCTCCAGACGGGCGCGAGCCGGGCGGCGTCGAATCGGTTGTAACCGCGTCGGCCGGGCAGGATCGTGACCGACTCCAGGACCGTCTCGACGATCTCCCGACGACGGGCGAACGTGAGGTCATCCCATCGACTCCGGACGGTCAGGGCGGCCGCCAGTCGTCGGCCGTGGCCGCCAGCCGCGAGGGCCGACCGGCTCGCCGTGATCCGGGCCTCTAGCGCGTCACGCGCCGCGAGGAACTCGGATCGGCCGATGAGCCGGTCGACGTAGTGATCGCGGGCGAGGCCCTCCAGCGACAGCTCGTCGGCTCGGAGCCTGTCGGCGTCGTCGGTCCGATGTAGCTCGGCCGCCTCGCGTCGGATAGCGGCCTCCGTCTCGGGACCGTCGAGGACCGACAGGACCATCGCGACGACGGCGGCCTCGGTCGGCTCGGCGAGGATGTACGTCCGGCCGCAGCCCTTGAAGTTCGGGCCTTTGGCGCAGACGTAGCGCCGGACGTGATCGGCCCGCGGGCGGGCGACGAGCGACTCCTCGCAGGCGCCGCAACGGGCCAGTCCGGTCAGGAGGTAGCGGCGCGGTGTCCCGGCCCGCGGAGTCGAGACGAGCATCGCGCGGACGCGCTCCCACGATGCCCGGTCGACAATCGCAGGCCAGACGCCAGTTGCCACGATGGCGCCGCGGTGCTCCCGCAGCCCGGCCAGCCGAGCCGACGTCAGGAGCCGCCGCAGCGGTCCCGGTCGCCACGTCAAGCCCGCAGGGCTGAGAACGCCGCGGGATTGCCAGTCGGCCGCGATCGAATGGAGCGAGGCCCCGTCGAGGATGCGGGCGTATGCCTCGTGGATTAGTGCGGCCTCGTCGTCGACGATGGCGCTCCAATCGGCCGTCAAACCGAAGGCCCGCGTACCGCCCCGGATCGGTTGACCGGCCCGCGCGAGTTCCTCGTGCTTGCGGGAGATCCGATCGGCCTTGTGCTCGGACTCGTAACGGGCCATCGCCCCGAGTGTACGGGCGACGACGCGCCCGGATGGGGTCGCAAGGTCGACGTTACCGGCCCGGACCGTCTCGATCGAGACCCCCGCGGCCTCCACCGTCGCGATGAAGGTCTCGAGCTCCAGCGGGCTCCGATGGAGCCGGTCGGGGTGCCATGCCAGGATCGCCCCGACCCGACCCTCGCGCACGTCGGTCAGGAGCCGCTCGTACTCGGGCCGACGCTTGCCGCTGAACGCGGATAGGTCGTTGTCGACGTACAGGCCCGCGATCCCCCATCCGCGGGACGCGGCGAGCCGCTCGCAGTCCTCGCGTTGACGCTCGACGCCGAGCCCTTCGCCCGTTCGATCCTGACTGATTCGGCAGTAGATAGCGGCGGTGGTCACGGTGGGTGTATCCATGCCGCGGAGTCTGCGCGCTCTAGATACATCCGTCAACCCTGTTGTCCGCGAGCGTGACTTCGCCGGGCGACATGCGCGGCCCGCCACCGACCATCGCCGCGTACGAGAGCGTGTGGTGCGGCGCCCGGACGGGCGCCTGGCGGACGAGCTCGCGCGGCGAGTCCCCGGCCACGGAGGCCACGATCGTTGCGGCCAGCGCCTCGGCATCGCCGAGCGGCGGCAGCAGGCCCGGGATCGTGCGAGCGAGCAGCGTCTTGCCGGATCCCGGCGGGCCGACGAGCAACAGCCCGTGACCTCCCGCAAGAGCGAACTCGAGCCCGCGTCGCGCCTCCATCTGACCGCGCACCTCGGCCAGGTCGGCGACGTCGAGGGGAGAGCCGGGTCGGCGAACCGGCGCGGGGACCGTCGCCGGCGTTGCCGCCGGCGCGGCCGAATCCACGCCGAGGTCCACGCGGGGCGGCAGCATCACTGTCCGACGTACCGAACGGCGCCGGACCACCTCGACCGCATCACGCAGCGTCGCGACCCCGATCGCCTCGATCCCGGCGGCGAGACCGGCCTCCGCCTCGACCACATCCGGGACGACGACCCGCCGCAGGCCCCGCCGAGCGAGTGCGGCGGCCATCGGCAGGATCCCGGGCACCGCCCGAACCTCCCCGCCGAGCGACAGTTCGCCGATCAGCCCGATCCGACCGGGGCCAGCCCGAACCTGCTCCGAGCCGAGCAGGATGCCCATCGCGATCGCGAGGTCGAGCGACGCTCCCGCCTTGCGCTGCTCGGCGGGCGCAAGGTTGACCGTGATCCGGCGCGGCGGATGAACGAACCCGGCGTTCCGGATCGCGCCCCGGACGCGCTCGCGCGCCTCCTGGAGCGCGGCGTCCGCGAGCCCGACGATCGTGAACCCCGGCAACCCTCCGGCGACGTCCACCTCGACGCGGATAACGCGGCCGTCGAGGCCGACGACGGTTGCGGACAGGAGAGTCGCGAGCACACCCGGACCCTATTCGGAGCGACTCTCCGCGGGCTCAACCGTCGATTAGCTGCGACTCACCGAGGGGCGAGATTCCTACCGCCCGACCGCCGCTGCCTGGGCCGCCGCCGGCTGCTTGTCGATCACCCGGGCGAAGTCGAGCAACGAGCGCCCCAGGAGCGAATCGGCCTTTGTGAACATGAACGGCGCGCCGGAGTTCAGGGCGCTGATCGCACCGCGGTACTCGTTGACGACCTGGTGGTCGATGGTCCGCTTGAGCGCGCCCTCGGCGTTCTTCACGTTGATGCCGGTGAACGCGTTGGAGCGGTTGAGGACGAGCTGGACCTTGCCCGACTCATAGCCGAGATGGCCGATCGTCTCGAGGACGAGCCGGACGTTCTTCAGGCACGACAGGTCGGCCGTCATGACGACGAACACGAGCTCGCTCGTCTCGATGATCCCGAGGTTCACGTCGTCGAGCCGCTTGTCGATGTCGATGAGGATGTAGTCGTACAAGCCGCGTAGCTGGTCGATGATGGCCGGCAGGTGCTCCGGCGTGACGAGCTCGGCGGTCTCCGGAGATGGCGGCGCCAGCAGCAGGTCGACGCCCGAGTCGTGCTTGACAAGGACCTGCCGGATGAGATCCTGGTCGATCGAGGGGGCGGTGACGATGTCGACGATCGACTTCTTGTCGAGCCCGAGATCGAGGAAGACCCGGTGGTCGCCGAACTGGAGGTTGCCGTCGACGAGGCAGACCTTCCGGCCGAGCTCGCGATGGAGGGCGATCGCCGCGTTGATCGCGATCGTCGTCGTCCCGACCCCACCCTTTGCCCCGTACAGGACCATGACCCGACCGAGCGGCGGCCGGCCGACGAGCGCATCGCGCGGCGCGAACCGGGCGAGGAGGCTCTTGATCCGAGCCATGAGCTCGGCCGGGTGGAACGGCTTGATCAGGTAGTCGTCGGCGCCGGCCCGGAGGCCGCGGACCTTCTGCTCGACCTCCCGCTCGGCGGTCAGCATGATGATCGGGACGTGGGCGGTCGTGCCCTCTTCGGTCCGGATCTTCGTCGCGACCTGGTAACCGTCGAGCTTCGGGAGCATGACGTCGAGGAGGATCAGGTCGGGAGCCTCGGCGCCCCACAGCCGGAATCCCTCGGCCCCGTCCGACGCGATGACGACGTCGTAGCCCTCCTGCTTCAGGGTGTACTGAAGCAGTCGCTGGACGTTTGGGTCGTCGTCGACGACGAGGATCTTTGCCGCCATCAATCTCCTTCCTGGCTCCCCCGTTCAGGAGCATTGTCAGGCACCGGCGGCTCGATTATAGGCACGCCACCCCGCGCCTCGGCGAACGCCCGGCGCAGGAAGGCCTCTACCCCTTCCTCGTACGCTGCTGGCGCGGTCGCGTGGCCCGCGCTATGGTCGGCATCCGGGATGACCATGTGCGTGGCGTTCGGACCGGCTGCCGCCGCGAGGCGATTTCCGGCAGCCAACGGGACCGTCGTATCGGCGCTGCCGTGGATGAGCAGCAGGGGCACGGGCTCCATGAGGCCGATGATCCGGATCGGCTCGGTCGCCCGCAGATCGCC
>Ga0184623_10000919_pt1 | contig 12810 bp, 11 predicted proteins | sample PLM1_100_b1_FD_133138 | JGI IMG/M metagenome (GOLD analysis project Ga0184623, IMG submission 133138) | Groundwater sediment microbial communities from an aquifer in East River, Colorado, USA - PLM1_100_b1 | ecosystem: Environmental > Terrestrial > Soil > Riparian zone | place: USA: East River...
ATCCAGCGGGTCCACTCGATCCTCCACCGCTATCCGGCACTCAGCCCGGCCGTCGTCCTCATCCTCGCCGCGGTGGTCCTCGGCGCGGTCAACAACCGGTTCTTTCGTCCGGAGAACCTGTCGCTGGTCGCCCAGCAGGTCGCCGTCGTCGGCGGTCTCGCCGTCGGTCAAACGTTGATAATCCTGACTGCCGGAATCGATCTCTCGGTCGGAGCGGTCATGGTGTTCACCTCGATCGTCATGGCCGGCAGCGCCGTCAACTACGGCGTACCAGGTCCGGTCGCGCTACTGATCGGACTGGCAGTGGGCACGCTCGCCGGCGGGCTCAATGGCGTGCTCGTCACACGCCTCCGGCTGCCACCCTTCATCGTCACCCTCGGGACGCTGAACATCTTCACCGCCCTGACGCTGCTCTATTCCGGCGGCCAATCGATCCAGGGCAAGGACATCCCGGACATCCTGTTGTGGACGGGTCAGTCAATCGATCTCGGCCCATTCCGGCTGACGACCGGCGTCCTGCTGATGCTCTCGATGTACGTCATCGGGACGTACGTGCTGCGGAATACGGCCTGGGGTCGCCACATCTACGCGGTGGGCGACGATCGGGAGGCCGCCCGACTGGCCGGGATCGCGGTCAACCGGATCCTCCTTTCGGCGTACCTCGTCGCGGGCTTCATCTTCGCGATCACCGCGTGGATCCTCATCGGGCGGGTCGGTGCCGCCAGCCCGAACGTCGCGAGCGACGCCAATCTGGACAGCATCACCGCGGTCGTCATCGGCGGGACCAGCCTGTTCGGTGGCCGCGGCCTCATCGTCGGTAGTCTTCTCGGGGCGCTGATCGTCGGCGTGTTCCGGAACGGCCTCGCCCTTGCCGGGGTCGATGTGCTCTACCAGACCCTCGTGATCGGTGTCCTGGTCATCGTCGCAGTCGCCACCGACCAGTGGATCCGGAGGGTGCGCGCGTGAACGCCGACCAGCCGAACCGCATCAGCGCGGATCTGCCACCGAGCCGCGAGCCGATCATCGAGGCCCGCGGCCTCATCAAGACCTTTGGCAGCGTCGTCGGCCTGGACGGCGCGGACTTCGACCTGTACCCGGGTGAGGTGCTTGCGGTAATCGGTGACAACGGCGCCGGCAAGTCGACCCTGATCAAGTGCCTGTCGGGGGCGATGGTCGCCGATTCGGGTGAGATCCGAATCGAGGGCCAGCCGACGATCTTCCGCCGCCCGCAGGACGCTCGCGCGGCCGGCATCGAGACCGTCTATCAGTCGCTGGCCCTTGCGCCAGCACTCGACATCGCGAGCAACATGTTCCTCGGTCGCGAGATCCGGCGGCGGGGACCGCTCGGCAGCATCTTCAGGATGCTCGACCACGGCCTGATGCGCTCCCGGGCGAAGCAGCAGCTCCAGGACCTCGGGATCGGCACGCTCCAGACGATCACACAGGCGGTCGAGACCCTGTCGGGCGGCCAGCGCCAGGCCGTCGCCGTGGCCCGTGCCGCCGCCTTCGGCAGCAAGGTCATCATCCTCGACGAGCCGACCGCGGCCCTCGGCGTCCGCGAGACGGGCCAGGTCCTGAGGCTCATCCGCGACCTTCGCGACCGCGGCCTTCCGGTGGTTCTCATCAGCCACAACATGCCCAACGTCTTCGAGGTTGCCGACCGGATCCACATCCAGCGTCTCGGGCGGCGGGTTGCCGTCGTGACCCCGGCATCCCACAGCCCGTCGGACGCCGTCGCGATCATGACGGGCGCGATGGACGCGGCGTCGGCCCGCCCGGCAAGCGGCCCGGCCTCGGCGGCCGGCCCGGTGCCGACCGCCGGCCCGGCTTCGGCCTGAGGTCGGATGATCGTCGTCGGTGGGGAGAGCCTGATCGACCTGATCGTCTACCCCGGCGGGCGGCTCGCAGCTATCTCCGGCGGCGGACCGTTCAACACCGCCCGAACGATCGGCCGCCTCGGGGGTTCGTCGGCGTATCTCGGCCGACTGTCCACCGACCGGTTCGGTCGGGCGTTGCTCGACCGGCTCGTGCTCGACGGCGTCGATTGTCGGCTCGTTCAAACGACGGACGAGCCGACGACGTTGGCAGTCGCCGAGCTCGATGACTCCGGTGCGGCGACTTATCGCTTCTACCTCGAGGGCACGTCGGCGCCGGGGCTCACCGGTGATGGCCATGCGGATGGACTGCTCGTGGGCGCCAGCGCGCTCCACGTCGGGACGCTCGGCCTCGTTCTCGAGCCGATGGGAACCACCCTCGAAGCACTCGTTCGCGGTGCCCCTGATGACGTGGTCGTGATGGTCGATCCGAACTGTCGTCCATCTGCGACGTCCGATCCGACGGCGCTCCGCGCGCGCGTCCAGCGACTCGCCGTTCGGGCTGATGTCATCAAGGTCAGTCACGACGATCTCGCCTTCCTCAGGCCGGGCCTGGATCCTGACCTAGCAGCGCGGGCGCTGCTCGAGGCCGGTCCGTCGGCGATTCTCGTCACGGACGGCGGGAGGGTCGTACGCGTCGTCGTCGGCGGCGCGGCGATCGATCTGCCGGTCCCGCGTGTCGAGGTGGTCGATACCGTCGGGGCGGGCGACGCGTTCGGTGGCGCGTTCCTCAGTTCGTGGATCGAGCGGGGACTTGGGCGGGCCGAGCTGGCCCATCCCGACAGCCTCCGCCCGTCAGTCGAGTTCGCGATCAGGGTCGCCAGCGAGACATGCCGCCGGGCCGGCGCCGAGCCACCCACCGCGGCCGAGATGGTCGGAGTCGCCTGAGGCGCGTCCGGCTCGGCTGTTACCCTCGGCGCGGATGAATCCTCGGACCGCGCGTCGCTGGCTCGCCCTCGCTCTCGTCGGTCTGATGGCCATCGCCGGTGCCAGCGCCCCGGTGCTCGCGGCAATCTCCACGTTCTACCCGACGCAGAGCCTCGGCGACCGCGGCACCGACGTGGCCACGATCCAGCAGCTGATCCGCGAGTACCAGACGACGGACCCGCCTCCGTCAGGCGGAAGGACAGTGACCGTCCGCGGCATCGACCCGCTCGTCGTCCCGATCGACGGAATCTTCGGTGCGACGACCGCGGACGGGGTGCGCGCGATCCAGGCTTCGCGTGGGCTCGTCGAGACGGGAATCGCGGACGCGGCCACGTGGGAGGCGCTGGTGACCCCGATCGGGCCCGGCGCGACCGGCGCTGCGGTGTTTGCGATGCAGCGTCTGCTTCGCGAGAAGCAGGCGGCCGCGGTTCCGACCGATGGCGTCTACGGGGCCGCGACGACGGCCGCGGTCAAGGCGTTCCAGGCGCACATGGGCCTGTCCCAGACCGGGTCCGTCAACGTCGCCACGTGGCGGGCGCTCGTCTGGCACTTCGAGCTGCCGCGGTTCTCGCCGTCGGCGCTGTGCGACTACTCGAGCGGCAACGGGCCCGCCAATTGGGGCACCGCCGAGATGATCTCGACGCTTGAGGCCGCGGGCACGGCGACGGTCGCGGCTGGGTTCGGCCGCGTCGCAGTGGGCGACGTGTCGCTCGAGCACGGTGGCGACATCCCGGGGCATCTCACGCACGAGGTCGGGCTCGATGCCGACCTCCGACCGATGCGCAAGACCAACGACCAGTGCTCGTCGCGGACGACGTGGAGGACGACGGCCTACGACCGGGTGGCGACGAGGTCTCTCGTCCAGGCGATCCGGGCGGCCACGCCCGGCCACGTGAAGTTCATCCTCTTCAACGACCCGGTGCTCATCTCCGAGGGATTGACCACCTACCGGTCGGGGCACGACGACCATCTCCACGTGACACTCTGCGAGGCGTGGTTCAGCGACCCTCTCTATCGCTGCTGAGGGCCGGACAACACCGCCTCACGGCAACGCCAGGGTCTCCGTGACGTCGCTCGTAAACAAACCTGGCCTTCGCCCGCCCAGGACGACATAGGCGGTCCCTTCCACAACCGCGGCGCCGACCCCGTGCCGCGCGACCTCGAGATCCGGCAGCCTGAGGACCGTGCCGTCGGCAGCGATGCATTCGACTTGCGCGTTCGTCCCGCCTGGCGACTCGCCACCAGCGAGACAAGCCCCCAGCGACGGCCACCAGAAGGCACCGACGCCGCCGCGGGGCGTCGGAAGTATGCCAAGCGCCGCGACCGTCTCGCCCTCGACGAGATCCACTGTCCCGAGATTGCCGCCGAGACCGCCGACCCGGCCGCCGAGGATGAACGTACGTCCGTCCCCGTCCGATGTCGCCGCGAGGTGCTCCCGTGCCTTCGTGAGGTGCCCGATTCGCGTCCATTCGCCATCGGTCAGCGCGAAGACCTCGCGACTGGTGCTGCCGGGCTGCACGCCGCCGGCAAACACAACCCGACCGCCATCGAAGGCGGCGGCGCCGGCCGCCCGGGGCGCTGGCAGCGGGACATCGTCGGCCCAGGCGCCAGCCTCCTCGTCGAGCCTGCTAACGGCGGCGGTCGGGCCTTCGGCCTCGTACCCGCCGAGGAGAACCAGGCCGGCGCCGTCCGAGACGAGTGCGGCGTGGTGGACCGGCTTAGGCAGACGCGGCGCGTTTGTCCAGCGGCGAGACGCCGGATCGTAGGCGAAAACCTCGTCGGTTGCGCTGCCGTCCGAGCGCAGGCCCCCGGCGATCCAGATCCGGCCGTTGTGGGCGGCGACGGCCACCTCTGTCAGCGCGATCGGCGCGGGCTCGATCGTCGTCCACGCCCCCTCGAAAGCAAGCGACGGCCGCGGCGCGCCCAGCCCGAGACCGGCCACGACAATGGCGAGAGCGGCGACCCCGGCAACCGCGGCCACGACCAGGGCGACCGTGCGGGTTTGCAGGTCTCGACGGGTCATGGCTCGCTCCTCTCTCGCAGGCACGCCAGCCGGGCCCGCGGTGCCAGCGGTGCAATAATGGCCACGATGGCCACAGAGACAAAGCCCGCGGCAGCCAGTTCGGGCGCGATCAGCCGATCGGGCAACGGCACGCCTTCGCGCTGGGGGCTGGGGGACGGCGCGGCGATCCCCTGGGAATACGCCCCGGCGCCGGAGTCGCGCGACGTCGTCACGCTCAAGGAGACGTACGGCCTGTTCATCGGCGGCCGCGAGATTCCCTCATCTGACGGCGAGACCTTCGTCTCGGTGAATCCCGCGACCGAGGAACCCCTCGCCAAGATCGCCCGCGGCACGGCCGCCGACATGGACAAGGCGGTTCGGACAGCGCGGCGCGCCTTCCAACGGTCGTGGGGCAAGCTCCCGGGTCGAGAGCGGGCAAAGTACCTGTTCCGCATCGCCCGAATCCTTCAGGAGCGAAGCCGCGAGTTCGCGGTCCTCGAGTCGATGGACTCCGGCAAGCCGATCAAGGAGTCGCGAGACGTCGACGTTCCGCTTGCTGCGGCCCACTTTTGGTACTACGCCGGCTGGGCCGACAAACTCGATTACGCATTCCCCGGCAGGGTCGCCCGGCCCCTCGGCGTCGCCGCCCAGATCATCCCCTGGAACTTCCCGTTGCTCATGCTCGCCTGGAAGATCGCGCCAGCCCTGGCGGCCGGCAACACCGTCGTTCTGAAGCCTGCGTCGACGACGCCGCTCAGCGCGCTCCTGTTCGCCGACGTCTGTCGCCAGGCGGACCTGCCACCGGGCGTCGTCAACATCGTCCCGGGCCCGGGCGAGATCGGCATGGCCCTTATCACCAATCCTGGAGTCGACAAGGTCGCATTCACAGGCTCCACCGAGATCGGGCGGAAGATCTTCAAGGGGGTCGCCGGCTCGGACAAGGCGCTGACCCTCGAGCTGGGCGGCAAGGCCGCGAACATCGTCTTCGACGACGCGCCGCTCGACCAGGCCGTCGAGGGCATCGTCAACGGTATCTATTTCAACCAGGGCGAGGTCTGCTGTGCCGGTTCGCGGCTGCTGGCCCAGGAATCGATCGTCGAGCCGCTCATCGAGAAGCTCAAGGACCGCCTGGCGACGATCCGGGTCGGCGACCCGCTCGACAAGAACACCGACGTCGGGGCGATCAACTCCAAGGCTCAGCTCGAGAAGATCACGGAGCTCGTGGCGGCCGGCCGGGCCGAGGGCGCGGAGATGTACCAGCCGGCCTGCGATCTGCCCGATCGCGGCTACTTCTTCCGACCGACGCTGTTCACGAACGTCGCCCAATCCCATCGCATCGCCCGTGAGGAGATCTTCGGCCCCGTCCTGTCCGTCCTGACGTTCCGGACACCGGACGAGGCGATCGAGAAGGCGAACAACACCGCCTACGGCCTGTCGGCCGGCGTCTGGACCGACAAGGGCAGCCGAATCCTCAGCATGGTCCGCCGGCTCAAGGCGGGCGTGGTCTGGGCCAACACGTTCAACCGATTCGACCCGACCTCGCCGTTCGGTGGCTACAAGGAGTCCGGCTTCGGCCGCGAAGGCGGCATGCACGGCCTCCACGCCTACGTCCGGCTCGAGGATCGCTAAGGTGGCCGCTCTTCTCTCCGCGCTGACGGCCGAAGCCAAGCGGAATTCCTCTGAGACTGAACAGGTTTCCGTGCTGCCGGACGTCGCGGGCACACAAGCCACACGGATTTCGCTTCCCGTCGAACAAAGCCATGCGTGGCGCCCCTGCCCGGGCCCGAATCGCAGGCCCGAGCGCCAAAATGACGCGGATCTGTTCACTCCAGGCGGAAACGTGTCGGGCTTGGCCTGGCGAGGAGCGCGCTGATGGCAGCAACGAAGCGGCAAACGAGCCGCGCGGTCGCGAAGGCGGATCCAACCGCCGCCCGGATCGACGTCCGCAAGACGTACAAGCTCTACATCGGCGGGGCGTTCCCGCGGTCCGAATCCGGGCGGAGTTACGTCGTGACCGGCGCCGACGGGACGCCGCTCGCGAATGCCTGCCGGGCGTCCCGCAAGGACCTCCGCGACGCGGTCCGCGCCGCGCGCAAGGCCGCCGAGGGCTGGGCCGACAAGACCGCGATGAACCGGGGCCAGGTGCTCTACCGCGTCGCGGAGCTGATGGAAGGCCGCCGGGACCAGTTCGTCGCGGAAGTCGCGGCGGCGGAGGGAATGCGCGATGCGGCCGCCCGCACGACCGTCGACCGGGCCATCGACCGATGGGTCTGGTACGCGGGCTGGGCGGACAAGATCGGCCAGGTCCTCGGTAGCGCGAATCCGGTCGCGGCTCCGTACTTCAACTTCACGATCCCCGAGCCGACCGGTGTCGTGGGCCTGGTCGCCCCGGAGCAGTCGTCCCTCCTCGGGCTCGTATCGCGCCTCGCCCCGCCGATCGTGACCGGCAACGCCGTCGTGGTCATCGCGTCGGAGAGCCGGCCGTTGCCGGCGATCACGCTAACCGAGGTCCTCGCCACGTCCGACGTTCCAGGTGGCGTGGTCAACGTCCTGACCGGTCTGAAGCGGGAGCTCGTGCCGATCATGGCCGCGCACGCGGACATCGACGCGATCGATGTCTGGGGCGTGCCCGATGACCTCAGGACGGACGTCGAGCTCGCGGCCGCCGAGGACATCAAGCGCATTTCGCGGCGCCCCGCCGGCGTGTCTGATGCCCGATTCGACTGGCTCAACGACCGCGCCGCCGAGCGACCGGAATGGATTGCCGCCTTCCTCGAAATGAAGACGGTCTGGCACCCGATCGGGGTCTAGTATGGCGGCGGGTATGGTCGAGGGACGCTCCGGCCCAGGCGGGTCAACCGACGGGCCCCGGCGTGTCGAGCGGCGGGTCTACATCCGGGCGACGCCCCGCCAGGTCTGGGCGACGCTCCACGACCCTGACCAGCTTCCCGCCCTGTTTGCCGAGCTGACTGCCGGCCCGGCCGATCCTTCGTGGCCGGCCGCCGGTTCGTCAAGGACCGGCGAGGCGCACCTCGGCTTGCTGCGGACCGCGGTCCGGATCGAGAGCGTCGAGGCGCGGCCGTTGACCGCGTTCGGGATCGTGGTCGCCGCGGCGAGTTTCGCGATCGAGTGGAGCTGGCGAATGGAGCCGCTCGCGGGTGGGACGCGGGTCATCCACGAGGGATCGTTCGAGACGACCGACCGATGGGCGGGCGTCCTCGTCCGGCTCGGCCGGGAGTCGATCGATGCAATCGCAGAGGCACATCTCCGGGCATTGAAAGAGCGGGCCGAGATACCGGCGGGGGAGGCGGCCGGACCGGCCGCGTGACGCATCAGCCACCGGTTCCGTTCGCGGGATTGCGCCGGAATGCCGTCCCGCTCGTCGGCGGTTTGCTTCTCCTCATCGGCGTGGCGCTCATCCCGGACCTGACGCCGCCCTCGAGCGAACCTCCGCCGGTCGCACTCGTCCACGCTCGGATCGTCGAGCTCCTCGACACCGGCGGATTGCCCTTCGCGCCAGACGCGCGGGTGGTGGTCGTCGACGGCGCGGAGGCCGGGTCCATGCTCGACGCCTACCTCCAGGGGCCCTCGGGGCAGCAGGAGGTGCCGCGCTATGACGTTGGGGATGAGGTCATCGTCAACATCTCGCAGCAGGGCGAGGACGCGAACTTCGTCGCAGTCGCCGATCGCTATCGGGTCCCGGCACTCGCGGCGCTGCTCGGCCTGTTCGCCGTCGCCGTGACGCTGGTCGGCGGCTGGCGAGGCGTTCGCTCGTTGATCGCCCTGGCCCTGACGCTGGCCGTGATCATCCGGATCGTGGTGCCGCTCCTCCTCGCCGGCTGGAATCCCGTGCTCCTGGCGGTCGGTTCGGCCACACTCGTGACCCTCGCAACGCTGCTCCTGACGGAAGGCGCTCATCCGACGACCATCGCGGCCGCCGCCGGCACCTTCATCTGCCTTGCGCTGACGGCGACGCTGGCATTCGTCTTCAACGCCCTTGCCCGGTTCACCGAGCTCCAGGGCTCGGGCGACCTCGTCTACCTCCAGACCGTCGGCCGGCCGGAGCTCGACCTGGGCGGGCTCCTCATGGCCGCGGTGATCTTCGGGGCCCTCGGGATCCTCGACGACGTGACGATCACGCAGGCGGCGACAGTCCATGAGCTGTACGAGGCGGATCCGCGGGTGGAGCGCGCCGTGCTGTTCCGGCGGGCGATGAACGTCGGCCGGTCGCACATCGCGGCCACGGTCAACACGCTCGTCCTCGCGTATGTCGGTGCGTCGCTGCCGCTCATCGTCCTCTTCAACGCGGGGCAGCAGGATCCGTTGCTGACCCTGAGCGGCGAGATCGTCGCGGTCGAGGTCGTCAAGGCGCTCGTGGGCAGCATCGGGATCGTCGCGGCCGTCCCGGCGACAACGGCGATCGCGGTGATGCTCGTCGGCCGACCGATGCTGTTCGAGCGGGCAGGACGGTCGCCGGGCTGGGAGTAACAGGAGGTCAGAACGTTCAGTATTGACTGAACGTTCTGAACGATGTAGCCTCCAGCAATGGCACACGATCAGAGCGCGTTCGTCGAGGAAATGGGCCAGTACCTCGCCTCGTACGGGATGACGCCCATGGCGGGTCGGATGTGGGGCTGGCTCCTCATCTGTGATCCGCCCGAGCAGACGGCCGCCGAGATCGCCGAGGCGCTCCAGGCCAGCCGCGGTGCGATCAGCGGGACGGCCCGCATCCTCACCAGCGCCGGGATGGTCCGGCGGACGACTCGCCCCGGCGATCGGCGGGAATACTTCAGCGCGCCGCCGGAGGCACTCGATTCCATGCTGACCAGCGCCAGCGCCACATACCGCCGACTCCGCGAGATCGCAGAGCGCGGCCTTGCCGCCATGACGGACGAATCGCCGAGTGGCCGCGCCCGCCTCGAGGAATTCCGTGACGTCATCGCCTTCATCGAGCGCGAGTTGCCGCTCGTGATCGACCGCTTCTTCGGCGAACGAGCCGGGACACCCGGCGGGAAGGTCAAACCGTGACCGCGATCATCCAGACCGAGAAGCTCACCAAGTCGTACGGCTCCCATCGAGGCGTCGTCGACATCGACCTCGAGGTCGACGAAGGCGAGGCGTTCGGGTTCCTCGGGCCGAACGGGGCGGGCAAGACTACGGTCGGTCCCGCCCATCCTCCAGGGACTCGCCGGCAAGGTCGTCAACGTCGAGACGATGGGCGGCTACGTCCAGTACAAGTACGGCGCGTTCATCCCGCTCGTCGCCAGCCTGTGGTCGATCCTGGCGCTCTCGGGCACCCTCGCCGGTGAGGCGCGGCGGGGAAGCCTGGAGTTCGTGGCCGCGGCACCGTTGACTCGCCGCGGGATCGCCATCCAGAAGCTGTTCGGCCACATCACCGTGGTCGCGATCGCATCGACTCTGATCTTCCTGTCGCTCCTCGTCGTCAGCTCGTTCGCGACGCTTCCCGGTGATGCGCTCCCGGTCGCCGCGGCCGCCGGCTATGCGATCTGGCTCGGCCTCCTCGCGCTTGTCGCGGGCTCGGTCGCCTTCGCAATCGCCCCGTTCCTGGGACGCGGCGCGGCCGTCGGCATCGCCGGCGCCCTGATGTTCGCAGGTTTCATCCTCCACGGCTACCAGGCCGCGATTCCGGCGCTCGCGCCACTGGCGAACCTGACCTGGTTCGGCTGGACGGCGAATCACATTCCCCTCGCCGGCCTCTACGACTGGCCGTCGGTCGCGCTCGTCGCGGTCGTGGCGACCGTCTTGTTCGCGGTGGGCATCGAGGCTTTTGTACGCCGCGACATCGGCGTCACCAGCACTATCCGGACGCCGAGCCTGCCCCGCTCGCTCGTGGGTCTTGGCGGGCCAGCCGGGCGGACGGCGGCCAACACCCTGCCGTCGTCCGTGGCATGGGGCCTCGGCCTGGGCCTCTTCGGCCTGATGATCGCCGGCTCGGGCCAGTCGTTCGTCGAGCAACTCGGCAAGTCGCCCGACTTCGCCCGTCTCCTTGCGACGGTCTTCCCCGGCGCCGACATCGGGACGGTGGGCGGCTTCCTCCAGCTCGTCTTCGTCGAGTTCGGGCTCATCCTGGCGGGCCTCGCGGCCGCAACGCTGGTTGCCGGCTGGGCCTCCGATGAGACCTCCGGCCGGCTCGAGCTGCTCCTGGCGACGCCACTCGCCCGGGCGCGCTGGGTGATCGCCGGCGGGGTCGGCGTGGTTGCGGGGATCGTCGTGATCATGGCGATCACCGTCGCCGGGATCGCGATCGGCGCCACGATGACGGGCGGCGATATCGTCACGCCGATGGTCGGCACGCTGTCGCTAGGGCTGTACGCAATTGCGATGGCCGGGATCGGGATCGCGATCGGCGGGGTCATCGGGACGGGGGCCGCCGGAGCGACCGTGGCCATCCTGACGGTCCTGACCTGGTTCGCCGGCACGATTGCTCCGGCGCTCGGGCTGCCCGACGCGGTCCACGATCTGGCACTCACCACACATTACGGCCAGCCGATGCTCGGCCTGTGGGACCCGGTCGGGATCGTCGCGTCCGTGGTCCTGGCGATCGGCGGCATCGCGATCGGTGCATGGGGGTTTCGGCGGCGCGACCTCCGAAGCTGACCGGCGCCGGCCCCGCCGGCGTCCGTAGACTGCTGGGGTGGATCCCCTCGTCTTCGCGCTGATCGCCGGCGCGGCGATCCTGCACGTCGCGTGGAACGTCCTGCTCAAGACGGCAGGCGACCCGTTGCGCGCGGCGGCGATCGGGATGGCCTCGGGAGCGGCGCTCATCGTGCCCGGCGCGATCGTCGGCTGGTTGCTCATCGGCCGGCCACCGATCCCGGGCGAGGCGTTGGTACTCGGCACGGTGTCGGGTGTCCTGGAAGCGGCGTACTTCGCGTTCCTCGCCGCTGCCTACCGCCGCGGCGACCTGTCGGTCGTCTATCCGATCGCGCGCGGCACCGCTCCGCTGCTCGCAGTCGCGGTCGGGATCGGCATTCTCGGCGAACAGCTCGGTCCGGCGGGGCTCGCGGGTGTCGGGGCGCTGCTGGTCGGATTGCTCGCGCTCCAGCGACCGTGGCGGTTCCTGCGGGCCGCCGGTCGGGCCGATGGCGATCCGGCGGTGGCGTTTGCCCTGGCGACGGGGGTGATGATCGCCGCGTACTCGGCGGTCGACCGCGTGGGCTCGCGGTTGGTCGAACCGTGGCTGTATGCCGGGATGATCTGGTTGTCCGGGACCGCATTCCTCTGGATCTGGGTCTGGATCACCGGTCGCAGCGACCGGTTCGCGGCGTCGTCCGGTCCCCTCGACCGGCGGCGCGCCGCCATCGGGGGCTGGATCACGATGGCCGCCTACCTCCTCATCCTCTTTGCGTTCAGCGTCGCTCCGCTCACGGCGGTCGCCCCGCTGAGGGAGTCGGCGATCGTGCTAGCGTCGGGGTGGGGCACGCTCCGCCTCGGCGAGGGCGGCAACCGCACTGAGGCGATCCGCCGGATCGGCGCGTCGGCAGTGGTCGTCATCGGCGCGATCCTGCTGGCGTTGGACGGCTGAGCGGTTCTGCGGGTCGTTCGTCCGATCGAACGGCGGATAAGAGCAGACCCTGATTTCCCGATTCCGTGATGCTTCCAACCAAATGAAACAATTCCACTTGGCTGGACCTATCTCGATAGGGGCGCAGGGAGACCGTCTCGGGCCGACGTGCGAGATCGGACGATCTCGCGGAGCACGCGCCAGCTTTCAGCGGGGCTTGGCGGACTCCACGTTCGCCGAGCCGCGCTCGAACAGCGGCCGCGACCCGTACTTTGAGTTCACCAGCGCGACACCGCCGATCACGAGAGCCGTCCCGATGAGCAGCCGGGCGTCGATCGGTTCGTTCAGGACCAGCGCCCCGAGCGCGATCCCGTACACCGGCAGGAGGTAGGCGACCATCGATGTCCGGGTCGCGCCCCAACGGCCGAGGAGCCGGAAGAAGACGAGGTAGGCCAGACCCGACCCGAGGAGGCCGAGCCAGA
>Ga0184623_10000921_pt1 | contig 12799 bp, 14 predicted proteins | sample PLM1_100_b1_FD_133138 | JGI IMG/M metagenome (GOLD analysis project Ga0184623, IMG submission 133138) | Groundwater sediment microbial communities from an aquifer in East River, Colorado, USA - PLM1_100_b1 | ecosystem: Environmental > Terrestrial > Soil > Riparian zone | place: USA: East River...
CAAAGTGCGCAAGACTCGTTCGCTCACTGTACGCCCGGCTCCAGAGAGTGTCAAGCCACGCACGTCGGTCCTGTCAAGTCGGTCCTCGCTCGCTTGGTTAATCGGTGTTTCGGTACAAACACGAGCAGGCTCGCAAAATTCGCAACTGTGTTGCTGCCGTCGAACGTGAACTGCGTGAAAGCCATGTTGGTGAGCGCCTGAAGCAGGGGGCTGCGAATATTCGCTTCGTCGGTTTGCGCGCGCGCGAGGTCGGCATGACGAATGGTCGCGACCGCCGTCGGCGACAGCGCTGCGATCATGATCACCGCGACGAGCAGCATGAGCGAGACCTCAATGAGCGTCACGCCACCTTCGGATTTGCGATGACAGAATGGATTTATCGAATGCGCACGCCGACGCCGTCCCCTACAGACGGGCATCGTCGACCGGTTGATCGAACGGCGTCTCGATGATGCCCTTGTTTCCGGCTGACACCACATAGACCGCTGCGCGAGTCGCGGTGTTTCACGGTTTCACCCCTCTGATCTGCGTGCAACATAAACCCGCCGGCCGTATCGCAATCGCAGTCCCGACCTCATTTCAACACTCGCAAAAATCATTCAAGTTCTTTTTGCAGAGGAAGTTAGTTGGTGGACCGTGCACTTGATGCCGCACGTCAAACTACCGGCTTTGGCGGATCTTGAGGGGCCTTTTCCTCCAAAAGATGTAGACCGTCAATGGAGGAAGTATTGCAGCGCCTCGACGACGCAGGAACGCTGACAGAGAGATTCTTACAACTATTTGATTACAAAAAGGTTAGAACGCGTAAATCCTTGACGTCACGGTTGGCCGTGACCTAATCCGCGTCGCGAGTATCAGAGTGATACACCAGTTTCGTAATCTCAGGTTAAATTAGTCGTTGTCAGTGACTTAGATTAGTTCGGATCCGGCACATTATCTGGGAGGAACAGGGCGAATGGAGAAGGGAACCGATTCGGTGATGCCGGGCAACAAAGCCGACCCGATTCGCCAGCACGCCTGGGCGCTCGGGTGCGCGGTCGGCACGAAGCTGATCACCTTCCAGGCACGCTTCAACTACCTCGGCCTCGTCGCCGTCGTCGCGCTTGAGTATGAGGGGAAGGCCGACGCCGACGTCGTGCTCTGCAACATGACGGAGGACTGCCTGCCGGCCGACGCGCGGATTACCGAGCACGGCCGCACGCGCCTCGAGGCCGCCCGCCGGGCGCGGCAGCGGCCGTCACTGGGATAACGACCATGATCGTGAGTGGCTCCGCCGCCATGATGATGACCAGGGAGGTCACTGATGGCCATTCCGTGGCCGCCTGATCGGGTGCTCTTTTTCGAAGGGACGGTGCCTGCGGGGTTTACGTCGGGCCCGATGTTGGAGTACACCTACGAGCATCCGGCTGATATGGACACTCGACCTGATGTCGCAAATATGGTCCCGTCTCAAACGGACCTGCGTGAGGATGTCGCGCGGGCGCTGCTGGACCGGATCGAGATCATCATCAACGACAGCATCGTGCTGTTGCCCTTCAGCGCGCCGCAGCCGCTCGATGCAGACTACTGCGGACGAATTGGTCAGGTACTCGTCCAATTGCTCGCGGCGGCCGTGCGCGACGGGCGGCTCGATCCGCGCGGAAGCTTCGTCATCGATTTACATCGGCTCGTCGCCGAACGGGCGCTGCCTGTTGAGACTCTCTTCAATTTCGCGTACCTGACGGAGCGGTCGGCGCTCGACGACCTGGCGATGAACGACCGCGTCGGTTCGACATCCGAGGTCTGGCCGCTCGCGGCCCAGTTGGTCCGCCGCGCTTCATTTGACCTGCTCGCAGCCTTCACCGATCGCATCCAGCAGGAACCGACCGGCGCCGGAGTCAAGGATCGCCTCACGACGCTCTACACGCGAGCGATGATGGACGCCGTGCTCGGCACGGTACTGCAGCGTGCGGAGCGTGGAGGGTGGTCGGTCGTCCTCATCGTCTTCGACATCGATCGGCTGTCTGAGATCAACCAGATGTACGGCTACGGGGTCGGCGATCGCATTCTGGAGCGGATGGGCATCCAGATGCGGAAATACTTCCGGCAGGAAGACTGGGTCTTCCGACATTCAGAAGATTCGATCGCCGTCCTGTTGGCGGAGACAAGCCCCGCAGACGCCGAGGTGCTGGCTCGACACGTGCTGGGGATGGTGGAAGAGCGTCTCGGTTTCCGCGATCACCGCACTGAAGCGCGCGTGCAGGTCACGGTGAGCGCGGCGGTGGTGGCAGTTCAGGTCATGGCCAGCGAGCCGATCGAGGCAGAGCGCATGGTCTTCGAGGCAGAAGCCGCGCTCGATTGCGCAAAGCGCGCGGGACGCGGCAGTATTGAATGTGTCGAGATCACCCCGGCCGCGCTGTCGGTCGAGGTGGCGGCGCTTTATCTCGACTGCTCTCCGGCGACCGTGCAGAAGCTCATCGCCGATGGCACGATTAAGACCAGTGGCCAGGATCCCGTTCTCGCCGATCGCCAGTCCGTCGAAGCCTATCGACTGCAGCGAAAACAGAAGGTTCCTGGTTCCTAGGGGGCTTTGGACTTCGGCATCAGCGTCACGCGTGACTTCGATATAGCCGACAGCCCTCTATAGCCCAAAGCGCAGAGGCCGACTCAGAACGAGGGCGGCGCTTTCACCCTTTGTGGCTGTGCAGCTGGCATCGACGTGTACCAGATGCACGAGCCCCAACCAAGAAGGCCGAGCACACCATAAGCGCATAAAAAAGGAGGCGACCGGCCTCGAAAGGACCACTGAATGGCGACCGCTTCTTGGGATAACCGAGCGTCGCCAGCACCGCATCCCCCCGGTCGGTTCGGCGGGGCGACGAGTGTTCAGTGGATCGGGGCCGGCGTCTCAGTGCGTCGAGAATCAAGCTCATAGAGGCACTTCTCGGTTTTCAATTCTCAGTCTCCGTTTTCACAGATGAGGTTCCGCTGTCAGCAAACTTATGACTGATACCTGAGCCAGAGGCCTTCCGACGCAACCACCCGAGGCACCTAGGACGATATGGTCGACGCAGATCAAGACTCACCGCCGCCCGCTGCACGATCTCGGCCGAGATCCGATTTGTGCGGATCGTGTACGCGGCCAGCAACGCCCGATCGCAGATGAGATTCACCACCCGGGGAATGCCACTCGAATACTTGTGAACGAGCCGCAAGGCCTTTGGCTGAAACGCTACTGCGGATCCACCGGCGAGCGTCAACCGGTGCACAACGTAGGCCGCGACCTCGTCGCGTGTCAGCGGCTTGAGTTCGTAACGAATTGAGATGCGCTGATCGAGCTGACGCATTTCCGGCGATCGGAGAAGGGTATTCAGATTGAGCTGGCCGACGAGGACGATCTGCAGCAGCTTTTCCTTATCAGTTTCCAGGTTCGAGAGAATACGAATCTGCTCGAGTACCCGTAAAGGCAGATTCTGCGCTTCATCGATAATCAGCATCGCGCTCGCGCGCAGCGGTAGCAGGCTGAGCAGGAAATCGTACAGCGTTTCGATGAGCTCCTGCTTGCTGACGTGCGCCAGGCGGCCGTTCTTGGTGTCCTCACGCGAGATAACGCCGAAGTCCTGCAGGACAACCTTGAGCAGTTCATCTTCGGACAGGAATGGATTCAGCACGAGCGCCGAGAAGGTCCGGCGATCGATCTGTTCGAGCAACGCGCGGCACAGCGTGGTCTTGCCCGTGCCGATGTCACCAGTGACCGCAACAAAGCCCTCGCGCCGCCTGATCGCGTATTGGAGCAGCTCTAACGCGTTGGCGTGCGATTCGCTCTTGTAGAGATACTTCGGATCGGGCGTCAGGCTGAACGGGTTCTCGGCTAATCCGTAATAGCCTTCGTACATAAAAGGCTCATTCCTGGCACTCGATCCGCCACCTCACTACCCGCGATTATTGTGAGTTCGTTCGCAGTTCATCCCCCTGGCTCTCTATCTTTCGGCTGGAAAGCCCGTAAGCGATAGGAGGATTAGTAGATAGGTGCCTCAGCCTTCAGCCTTCAGCAATACAAGCGCAAAAACTACTGACGCGAAATGCTGAACGCTAGTCGCTCTACGGTTGCGGCGGCGGCCACGTGCCTGAATCCTCCAATGGCGAGGGGGGCGCTGGCGGAGGCGGAGGCGGCGGTACCGACGCCGGTGGCAAGGGCTGACGCCGCGAAAACAACGCGCCCAGGATGCCGCCGATGGGAGCGAAAACAGCTCCGACCAAGAACATGGGTACGAACCGGAGGATACTCGCCCCCAACAACGATGATTGGGCAGCCTCGAACGCTTCCTCGAATACCTCACGCAACTCTGGTGGCATGTTGCTGCTCGTGCCCGGCAGTCGGCCCATGAACTGCGCCTGCAGCGGTCCCATCAAGAAGGCGATGGGAATGTCCACAATGGTGAAGACACACGCGCCAATAATCCCTGACAGGAACCCGACGATCGCACCATCCGCAGCGGTGATCGGAAACGGATGGTCCTGCTGCATGACGTACGCCGCCAGGTACCCTCCACTGACGATCCACAAACAGCAGCAGTTGGCGAATCTGACGAACGGCAATGCCGACAGGACGCCAATGAACAACCCGCCGAGCAGTGCAGGGATGAGCTTTGGGGGAGACATTCAGGAAAGTAAAAAGTGGAAAGTAGAAAGTGAAAAGTAAGGTAGAGCGTTTCCTGACTACTGCCTACTTCTTTCTACCAATCGTAATACTCGCTTCCCAGATGCGTGATCAGTTCTTCCCCTTTGAGGTATCTCAGCGTGTTCTTCAGCTTCATCAACTGAATGAACAGATCGTGCTCAGGGTACAGGCCGGGCGCGTGCATGGGACTCTTGAAATAGAAAGAGAGCCACTCCTGAATGCCTGACAGCCCTGCCCGCCGTGCGAGATCGAGGAACAGCACCACGTCCAGCACGATGGGAGCCGCGAGGATACTATCGCGGCACAGGAAGTTGATCTTGAGCTGCATGGGATAGCCGAGCCATCCGAAGAGGTCGACGTTGTCCCAGCCTTCCTTGTTGTCGCCTCTCGGTGGGTAATAGTTGATCCGCACGAGGTGACACAGATCGTCGTACAGCTCCGGGTATAACTGAGGCTGCAGGATGTAATCGAGAACGGATTTCTTGCTCTCCTCTTTTGTCTTGAAGGCCTCGGGATCGTCGAGCACCTCGCCGTCGCGGTTGCCGAGGATGTTGGTGGAGTACCATCCCTTGACGCCGAGCAGACGCGCCTTCAGGCCGGGAGCAATGATGGTCTTGATGAGGGTTTGACCGGTCTTGAGATCCTTCCCGGCGACCGGCGCTTTCGTCGCCTGGGCAAGCGCCAGCAGCGCGGGCACGTCGATCGTCAGGTTCGGAGCGGCGTTGCCATATGGAACGCCTTCTTTGAGCGCGGCATACGCGTACACCATGCTCGACGGGATCGCCGAATCATTCCGTTCGAGCGCCTGCTCAAACGCGTCGATGGACGCATGAGCGGGCGCTTCGGTCATGAAGATTTCGGTGCTGCCACACCACATCATCACGACGCGATCGAGCCCGTTATCCTTCTTGAATCGCCGGATGTCCTCGATCACCTGCTCCGCGAGGTCCCGCTTGTTCTTGCCTGTCTTCACGTTCGGGCCATCCAGCCGCTTGACGTAATGTGAATCGAACACCGCCGCAAGCGGTTTGACGGCCTGAAGCTCCGGTCTGATCTGCTCGAGCAGCTCGCGCTCCAGCACGCCTGCAGTACGCGCCGCGGCGTAGCAATCTTCCTGGAAGATATCCCAGCCGCCAAACACCAGAACGTCGAGACGTGCGAGCGAGACGACGTCTTTGATCTTGGGAGAACGGCCTTCGGTCCGTTTTCCCAGCCGTACCGTTCCCATCTGCGTAAGCGATCCAATCGGTTGGGCAAGTCCTTTACGAATGGCGAGCACGCCGGCAATGAAGGTCGTGCTGACGGCGCCCAGGCCGACGAGCATGACGCCCATTTTGCCTTGGGCTGGGGCGATTTCCACGGGTTTCACGGCGGGAAACTATATCATGGGGAGCATGGCGCTCTTTCGAAAGTCCGGTGAGTCACACGGGCTCTCGATCGCGATGACAGGCGTGAGACTCGGCGATCGACTCGTACAGATCGGCTGCGCGGATCCGACGCTCGCCGGCGCACTCGGCTCGAAGGTCGGGCTGAGCGGCCGGGCGTGCGTGGTGGTGACAGGATCCGAAATGGCGGCGCGCGCGCGCCGTGGGGCCGAGCGCGCCGGCGTGCTCATCGAAGTCGAGCAGACCGATTTGGGCAGGTTGCCGTTCGCCGATTCTTCATTCGATCTCGCGACGGTCGACAGCACCGACGGTGTGCTCGAATCGATGAGCCCAGCCGATCGTCATGCGTGCCTTCTGGAAACCCTCCGAATACTGGTCCCGCGGGGTCGAGTGGTGCTGATCGAGTCGGGACCGCGACGGGGTCTGGCAGGCTTACTGCGCCGCGCGCCGGCTCACGTCAACGATGAATACCAGGCGTCGGGCGGGCCCCGCGCGGCGCTCGGAAAGGCTGGGTTCCGCGCCGTCAGGTCCCTGGGTGAGCGTGACGGGTTCGTCTTTCACGAGGGAGTGAAATAGCCCGGAGGACACCTGCTGTCCCGCCCTGAGGGCGGCCCAGCGGCCCTCTGGACATTTCGCCGAAGATTACCGCACAAAACGCCGGAAAAGAGGAGATAGATCGCGGCAAGGCTTTTGCCTAAACTTGAGTGCCGAAACCCAATGCATGTGTCTACCCACGAACCATCGTTGCCTGAAGTTTACTCGCTCGACGAGATTGCACGGGCGGCGGGTGTCCCCCGAGCGCGCGTCGAGGAGCTCGCCGCCCAGGGCGAAATCGTAAGCATTCGCGGTGGCGGTCAACCCCCAGAGTCCAGCTTCGTCGGGTGGAGCGAGGCCGTGGAGGCGGTGCGAGCTCTGAAACTCAACCTGCCCGCCAGAGTGCACGCAGGTGGGTCACGGGAGTCGCTGTTCAATCCGCCATCGGGTGCCCGGCGATCGGCGGGTCTGCCGATTGTGTGTTCGAGCCTCGTGCACGCGGGCGCGATTGCGGGGCTGGTGATTCTGACAACGGTCGGATTGACACCGCCCACGTCGGCTCAAGAAGATCTCATTCAGGAAAAACCGCCGATGCGGCTCGTCTACCTGGCCACGCCTGGGCCTGGCGGCGGTGGTGGCGGCGGGGGCCTCAGACAGCGCACGCCTCCACCAAAAGCTGAGCGGAAAGGCAAGGCACGCCTCAGCAGCCCGTTGCCGCCGCGCAAGGAGCCAGAGCCGATTGTCGCCGTTGAGAAACCGCCGGAGCCGACGCCCGCGGTGCTGAAGGCGGAGCCGTTGCCGCCTGTCATCGCCCCCGTGGTGACCGCGCCGGCCAACGATCGCGACCGCGCCGGAGTCTTACAAGAAACGACGGCGAAGGCGGAGAGTCGTGGCCCGGGCGAGGGCGGCGGCGTTGGCACAGGCACCGGCACCGGTCTGGGTGAGGGCGATGGAAGCGGCATCGGACCCGGTTCTGGTGGTGGAACCGGGGGTGGTCCTTATCGGCCCGGCAGCGGCATCACACCTCCGCGACTGTTACGCGAGGTCAAGCCGGAGTATACAGAGGAAGCACGACAGCGCGGTACTGAAGGTGAAGTCGTGCTGGAAATCGTGGTGCGGCGCGACGGCTCGGTCGGTGATGTGCGGCTCGTCAATGGACTCCGTTACGGTCTCAACGATCGCGCCATAGCCGCCGTCCGCCAGTGGCGGTTTTCGCCGGCTCAACGTCGCGGCGCCCCGGTGGACGTGCTGGTGGAAGTTTCGGTGGAATTCAGACTGCGGTGAGTGGGAAGAAAGAAAACAGAATACAGAAGACAGAATACAGAATGAATCCAGGACGCGCGGCATTTACGGGCCTCCGAGAATCCCATTCTGAATTCTGTATTCTGAATTCCGAATTCTGACAAGGATCAGGCATTTATGGACCTCGCCCTCGTCGTCGTGACCCTGGCATCGTTGGGCTTCGCGCTCGTCTTGCTGACGCTCAACTGGCGCTTGATTCGTGAAGAGCGCCGGCGCTCGGCTGCGCGAGTGGAAGCACTTCTCGAAGCGGTCTCTACTTTGCCGGCGCAGGTCCCGATGCCGGTCCACGTGCCGTTGCAGGTGGCACCAGTGTCACCGCGGCACGAGTCCGAACCGCGCGTTGCTGTGGCAGCGGCCGCCGTTGAAGAGCCTGCCGCCAGCGCGCCGTTGCAGTTTGTACGCAACACTGCCACCGAATCGGGTGTAACCTCGTCGCGCGAACTCTTTCACGAGGCGGCGGCACCCGCTTCCGGAATCGGCCGTCTGGCGGTGCCAGTCTCGCTTGGTGTCGTGATTGTCGGCTTGATCCTGGCTGGTCTTCTGACGTGGAATCAGGCACCCGCGAAACCGGCGGTCACTCCAGGCGTCCCACTCGTTGCGGGAACCGCGATTCCGGTTCCGCTCGAGCTCATTTCTCTGCGCCATGAACGGACGGGAACGGGAAACGGGTTGTCGATAACAGGTCTTGTTCGTAATCCGGCAAGCGGCGGTCGTGTCGCCGATGTGAACGTGGTGGTGTTCCTGTTCGATCGAAATGGAGCGTTCGTCACGAGCGCCAAGGGACCGCTCGACTTCCGCACACTTGCCCCGGGTGACGAATCGCCGTTTACCGTTTCGCTGGATAAAATCGGCACCATCGGGCGATATCGCGTCAGCTTCAGAGCAGAGGACAAGGTCGTGCCGCACGTCGACCGCCGCCAGAATCCGGTCGTCGCCGTCGCGAGCACGCAACCAAGTTGAATCATATGGCAGCTCAAAATTCTCGTCGATCGTTCCTCCTCACCGCATTGTTGCTCGGGTTCGCCTTCTCGTCCGTGGGTCTCCGCGGTCAGCAGCGAACGGGCGATACCACTGCGCAGGATGAGTCGCAGGGGTTCCGCTTCAAGAGCGGTGTCGACCTCATCAACGTCAGCGCGACGGTCACTGATGCGCGAGGCCGGTTCGTGCCGGGTCTGAAGAAGGAAGACTTCCTGCTTTACGAGGATGGCCGGCAGCAGCCCATCACGCATTTCAGCGCCGAACGAGTGCCGGTGAGTCTCGGGATCGTGCTCGACACGAGCGGCAGCATGGAGGGTGAGAAATGGGTCTCAGCCATGAGCGCCCTCGATCGGTTTCTCTTCGATCTGCTCGATCCAAGCGACGAGGTGTTTCTGTATACGTTCAACGCCAATACGCAACTCGTGCAGGAGTGGACGACTGACCGTCAGCGCGTCAGCCGCGCGCTCAGCCGCCTCCACCCGTCAGGTGGCACGGCGCTTCTGGATGCCGCCGCGGAGGCTGTGCCGCTCGCCCAAACCGGACACAATCGGAAAAAGGCCATCGTCATCATCTCTGACGGAAACGACACGAGCAGCCGCACCGCCGTGTCGGAGGTTCGCCAGCTTATTCGCGAAACCGAAGTGATCGTGTACGCGATCGCGATCGATGGTCGCAGCGAACCGGCTTTTGGCAGCCCGATTCCGCAACCGCGGCTGCCGATTCCTCTGCCGTTCCCGATTCCGGGCGGTGGCCGACGGAGACCCCTGCTGCCCGACCAGCTGCAGTGGCCGCCGATCCTTGGTGGCCCGACGAGAGGATCGCGTGGAACAGGCGAAGGCGTGGATGTGGCGACGTTGCGCGGTCTTACTGATGATACCGGCGGTCGAACCGAGATCATCCGCTCGGGGCGAGACCTCGAACCGGCCACGGCCGGGATCGCGGATGAGCTCAGCCGGCAGTATTTTCTCGGCTACACCGCAGCCGCTCCCAAAGATGGGAGATGGCATGCGATCCGGGTTGACACACAGGACACGCGTCTGAACGTTCGAGCGCGTCGAGGATACGTGGCGACGCCGTAGTTAGAACCGGTTTTCATACCTGGTTCTAGGTTCCATGGTTCTAAGGTTCTAAAGTTCGCGGGTGCTCGGGTTCGGAAAAAGAACCCATCTGACCCTTGCGGGCAGCCTCGTCGGGCTGCTTCTCGCCTCCGCCCTTCTGAGGAACGTGGGTGGCACTTTTCGCGCTGGACTGGTCGTGGCCGGCATCGCCACCGTCATCATTTTTCAAGCGATGTTATAGGAACCGAGGGCTGTCCTGTGATGAGGTCAGCTGAGAAGGCCGTGTTTGGCAACTTTAGGCGATTCAGCAGGTTACGGTCACTTGAGCCGTGGCATGTGACTTGCGATGAAAGATCGTGAAAAAGCGGCCTTTTAAGCAGAATAATTAGAAGGTACAGCTCAGGAGGCAAGGGCAATGTTGCGGCGAATTTCGGCAGCACTGATTATCGCGTGTCTGGCGGCGCCGGCGTGGGCCGGTCCAGCCCAGCGCAAGAACCTGCAGGTGATGAACGACGTCTTCAAGCAGGTCAACACCTATTCGATGTTCACGATTTTTGACGACGTGAGCGCGTCAGTAGACAACGGGGTCGTAACCCTGTCCGGCAAGGTGACGATGCCGTACAAGCGGCAGGAAATTGAAAAGCGCGTGGCTAAAGTGGATGGCGTTGAGGAAATCCACAATCTCATCGGTGTTCTCCCCGTGTCGCAATTCGACGATGATCTGCGCTATCGCATCGCCCGGGCGATCTATGGTCATCCGAATTTCTGGACGTACGCGACGATGGCGAATCCACCTATTCATATCGTGGTCGATAAAGGTCACGTCACATTGACCGGGGTTGTGAACAGCAATGTCGATCGGATGCTTGCCCGCTCTCTGGCATCGCAAAGCCAGGCGTTCTCCGTCAAGAGTGAGCTCAAGACTGACTCCGAGGTGAAACGCGAGCTCGAAGGCGTCTGACCTGCCTTTTCAACGCAAAGTCCGCAGAGAACCTTGCGACTTTCGCGATCTCCGCGGCCTTTGCGTTAGAAGATCCCCATAAACTGATTTACAATCCTCCGCCGCTTCGTGGCGGGGTCCGCGGACCGCCGTAGCCTTGGCGGAGGCTGGCTGGGCGGCGGCCCGGCGAAGCTCAAAGAGCGTAGTCGGGGGGCCCCACGATCCAACAAATGGAGGCAGCTCATGGGGGAAACCGTCCAGTTTCAATCCAACGGAAAACAAGCGTCAGGATATCTGGCCCTGCCCAAGGCGCCGGGTCCCGCGGTCGTGGTGATCCAGGAGTGGTGGGGGCTCGTCCCGCACATCAAAAAAGTGGCGGACCGGTTCGCTGAGGAGGGGTTTGTCGCGCTCGCACCGGACCTCTATCACGGCCAGAGCGCCAAGTCTCCTGACGAAGCCGGCAAGCTCATGATGAGCCTGCGCATCGATGAAGCCGAGAAGGATCTGCGCGGAGCCATTCAGTTTCTGCTCGAACATCCCCAGACCGCGAGCAGCCGCGTGGGCACCGTCGGTTTCTGCATGGGGGGCGCGCTCTCGCTCTTTGCGGCCTCCAAGAATCCCGAGGTTGGTGCATGCGTGGTCTTCTACGGCGGCCATCCCAACGTGAAGCCCGACCTGGCCTCTCTCGAGGCGCCCGTGTTAGGCCTCTACGCGGAAAAGGACGGGTTCGTCACGCCGGAATCCGCGCGGGCGCTCGAAAAAACCCTCAAGGAGCTAGGAAAGCGGGCTGAGATTCACATCTATCCCGGGGCCGATCACGCATTCTTCAACGACACGCGGCCGGAGGTGTACAACGAGGCCGCCGCCCGTGACGCCTGGAATCGGACGATCAAGTTTCTCAGAGCCGAGCTGAAGCCGAAGATGTAGCGATGTGCTATGGCGGCGAATGACCACTCAATGGATGCTCGGCAATGACGTAGTCCTGTACCACGTGACCGCCGATCAGATGCTCGGTGATAATGCGCTCGAGGACGGGGGGATCGCACTCGCGGTACCAGACGCCATCGGGATAGACGACGGCGATCGGGCCTGCTTCACAGATCCGCAAGCAGTTGGCTTTCGTGCGGAGAATGCCTCCTTTCTCTGACAGACCGAGCTGCTTGAGGCGTCGTTTGAGAAACGCCCACGCCTCGAGCGAACGGTCGCGGTCGCAGCATTTGGGATCCGTCTGATCGCAACAGAGGAACACGTGCCGGCTCGCGACCGGTACGCCGATCTCACGGATCGTGCTCTGTACGCGCTCGAGCGCTTTGCGCTGTTTCTCTTCCCGCTTCTTTGCGTGATGGCCCATGTCAGCAACGTGACAGTGCGGCGACAGGTGCGCTTCGCGCTATGATCAGATCATGTCGACGTCGGAAGCCGTGACACGGGACGTCCGGGTTCGCGTGCGGGCGCAGTATGACCCGGAACGCTCCGATCCGTCCGATAACCAATGGTTCTTCTTGTATACGATCCAGATTTCCAATGAAGGGCATCAGACCGTTCAGCTGTTGAGTCGTCATTGGATCATCACTGACGGCAAGGGACAGGTCCAGGAAATCCGCGGTCTCGGGGTTGTTGGTGAGCAACCGGTGCTCGCCCCCGGCGAACGATTCGAGTACACGTCGGGATGTCCCCTCACGACCCCGTTTGGTTCGATGCAGGGAACCTACCAGATGGTCAGCGAAAACCAGGACCGATTCGACGTCGACATCGCCCCGTTCGCGCTGACCGAACCCTACAGCACGGTACATTAAGATCACCACAGAGGTCACAGAGGACATAGAGTTCTCTCGGAAACTAGAAACTGGAAAGTAGAACCTAGAAAGTAAGTTCTAAACTTACTTGCTAGTTTCCAGTTTTTGATCATCCTCTGCGTTCTCTGTGGTGATAAAGCGGAGAG
>Ga0184623_10000922_pt1 | contig 12798 bp, 10 predicted proteins | sample PLM1_100_b1_FD_133138 | JGI IMG/M metagenome (GOLD analysis project Ga0184623, IMG submission 133138) | Groundwater sediment microbial communities from an aquifer in East River, Colorado, USA - PLM1_100_b1 | ecosystem: Environmental > Terrestrial > Soil > Riparian zone | place: USA: East River...
CGGCACGCAGCAGCTCGTCGCGCCACTGGTGCTGGCGCGAAGTCTCTCCGGATCTCGCGATGGCGACGTCCGCCTCTTCGGAGGTGCGCGCTTCGTCGAGCGCGAACACCGACGGGAATGGCACCGCCTCGACCGAGAACGGACCGCTGATGCGAAGCTTGTCTTTGGATGGCAGCGGCTGGTCGTAGAGCACTTCCTGGTCGGCGTGGGCGGCGATCGAGGCGTCCATCTGCCGCTGCATGCGCTGCCGCGCGATGTGGAAGCCGTCAAAGGCCACACGCGCAGAAGAGGGCCATCCCTCAGGAAAGTCGAAAGGCACCTCCCACTCTAGCAGTGCGCCGGCCGGCCCCTTTTCGCCCGACGGTAGAGCAAGGGTCTTACCTTTAGCGAGCGTAAAATCGACCGTCTGGCCCTTGCGGACCCCGTCGGTCAGTGTGAGTGGCGATGGTGGTGCGGCGCGAAGCGCCTGGTTCAGGGTTTCCAGGGCCTCTGCGACGGCCGGGTGAAGCCGGTCGAAGATTTCATCGATATCCGGGTTGTTGGTGATTGATTTTAGCGTGACGTGAGGGACCGTCTTGTATACGAAGCCGCCCTTTAGCCCCTCGAGCGGGTACTTCAGCTCGTAGTAGTCGAAGCTCGCCGTCATCAACCGCTGCTTGGCGATCGTTACAGCCACGCGCGAGGTGTCGCAGGTGGTCCAGCGACGCCCCCATTTCTCGGCGACGAAGGCGGTAGTGCCGGAGCCGCAGGTTGGATCGAGTACGAGGTCGCCAGGGTCGGTCGTCATCAGGAGGCAACGCTCGACGGCGCGGTCGCCGGTCTGTACTACATAGATCTTGGCGTCTCCGAAGCCGCTCTGCCGCGTATCTTGCCAGAGGTTGTTGCGCGGCTTGAAGGCGAAGTCGTCAAGGTAGCGTACGAATGTGAGCGTCCTTCCGAGCGCCATCAGGCGGCCAGAACGATCACACCGGGTCAGTCCGACTTCATCGCTCCGAAATGTGCCAGTTCCTGGCGTGAAGGTATCGCCCCGATGGGGAAACTCACGAAGGTCGTTGCCCTGAGGCGGCCTCTGGTTTGTAAGAGGGTTCGGGCGAAACACTCGCGCGTCTGCCGGCAGCGCACGATCGGCACGAATCTCGTCGTCGGTCAGCTTTCGACTGACGCCGTTCGCTAGCCGCAGCGATCGCAGGTTCTCGTCGTCCTGCACGGAACGAGTTTCATAGGTGGGTCGGTACTTTGCCTTGTCGGCACTCTTCGCGTACCAGAGCAGATAGTCATTGGCAGTATCCAGTTGTTGACTACCCTTGCCGGTTGTCTTGAGGAAGACGATTTCGGCGATGAAGTTGCCGGAGCCGAAGACCTCGTCGAGCACCGTTCGGATTAGGTGGACGTTCTCAGCGGAAATCTGGACAAACACGCTACCAGAAACATTTAGCAGCTGATATGCGAGAAGCAGTCTGTCCCGAATGTAGGTTAGGTACGAGTGAATGCCCAACTCCCACGTGTCGCGAAAGGCCTTGAGCATTTCAGGTTCTTGTGTGAGATCTTCGTCCTTTCTGTCTTTCACGTCTCGTCTGTTCGTGAACGGCTGAAAGTTTGAGCCATACTTGATTCCATACGGCGGGTCGATGAAGACCATCTGCACCTGTCCGGCCATGCCCTCCTTCTGTAGCAGTGAGTTCATCACCAGCAGCGAGTCTCCGGCGATGAGGCGGTTCGACCACCCCTTCTCGTGCTTGTAGAAGTCGATCGCGTCGCGCAGCGGCAGGTTCTCGAACGGCGCGCTAAACAGCGCGAGCTGCATCTTCGGTGGTGCCGACTTCTCTCCTTTCATCCGCGCGCGGATCGCGTTGAGGATGCTCGCCGGATCGATCCGCTCGTGCACGTGGAGTGAGACGGTGTCCACTTGGAAGCTCGTACGCTCCGCCTTGCCGGTCCAGTTGAGGTATGGTCCGGCCTGGCGCTTGATCTGCTCGAGCGCGCGGCGCATCACGTTCTCGTTGCCGCTCCCCAGCGCGTCGTCAATCAACGTTTCGACCTGCGCCCGGCCGATGTCGAATTGCAGCGCCGGATCGATGTGCGGGTCGTACGCCCATGTCGTTTTGGCTTGCTCGGGGTCTGTTTCGGGATCCACCATCCCTACTTCTGGATTGTTCTTGCGTCGATCCCCGTGCCGATAGCTCAGAACCTGCGCCTCCTGGTCGCTTGCCCGCCGGCGGGGCGACGATGGCCGCGACCCGGCGAGGCGCACAGAGCCACCCTTGCCCCTTCCTTTTGCGAGCACGCCCTCGGCGATGAGCGCATCGCGAATGGACGCAAAACTCTCGTCGTCGATCTCGTGTCCCAACTTGGCTTCAAGCGTCTGGCGGAGATGGGAGTGGCTCACCGCGTCGCCGTTCGCGGGCACCAAGCCGAGCATGACTTCGCGGAGCGCTTTCTTGTCGTTCATTGGCTTGGCTGAGATGGCCGACCCGCCGACGCGATCCGATGGTGGCCGCGCTTCAAGAAGGATAGAGGATACGGCAATCGGGCTGTCGCGAGAGCTTTTCAGGGTCGGCGCGAGCCGAGGAGGTCCCTCAGCTTCGCCTTCTTGACCCCTTCGTTCGGGCTCGTCGAGGCACCCTCAAGCCAACGCTCCACCTGCATCATCGTGATCGCGTGTTTCGCCGCTGGCTCGCGCACCTCGATGTTGAGCACCGTGGCAGGCCCGAGATGCTCGATCCACGGGTCGCCCCTGAACGTACGAACACCGAGAATTGCCGCCTCGAAGAGCGATTCGGCCTGCACCTCCACCGTGTGCCGGATGCCGCGCACGTCAGCGAAGGAGACGGCGCAGATCCGCAGCGGCACGGGCTGAATCGTAGCATATTCGCTTTTTATTCTCCCCATATCCAATCCGTACTTTCGGAGCAGGAGCTTGGCGTGACGGCGAATTCCGCCGCCCGAATCGGCGCGACTGTCAAGGGCACTATGCGACGAGCGACAGCTGCGGGGAATGGTCATGCGCGGTCGGCCAGTAGTGACTTCAATTCTCGTCCGACGGCCGGTCCAGCCGTCGAAGAGGCACCGTCGGAACGATGCACTCGCCCTCGGGAGGGGTTGTCGGGCACTCGGAGAGGGACTCGACGCTCTTGACTGGTACAGGCGTACCCGCCCATCCGCACTTGTCACAGACCGGCCGCTCCCATTCGACCTCTGGCAAGTCCATTCGGTAGCCGCGCTCGGGAGACAGGCGCTGCGATCCGCACATCGGGCATCGTTCGGGGACACCACGGATGTGCCGGATGACGGCGCTGGTGCAGAGGGCAATCGCGTTTTCGGTTGCCGCGATACCCGCTTCCGCATCGTGCCAGTGCGCCGACTTTGCGTGCGTAAGCCAGTTGACAAATTTCCACGCGCTGTCGAGCAGCGTCTTGTACAGGTGTCGCCGGTGTTCGTGTTCGGCCCCTGGCAGTGACGTATTGCAGATGTGGTCAGCCCAGGCTTTCAGGTCTGTGTTTTGGGTGCCTCATCCTTCGACGTCCAGGGGATTACGATCTGCGCCGCGGCGGCGAATGCGAGCAACGCTTCGCGGCACCGGACACCGATCGCCTGATAGTCGGCCACCTCACTCGAATGCTGTAGTGCTTCCTGTGCTTCTTCCAAATTGCGGTAGGCCTCGGCAAATGGTTCCACCGGTAGTGCCGAGAGCTGCTGGCGTTCGCTGCGCGGAATCCGAATACACAAGCCGATGTGGAACGTGACGGCGAGGTCCATGTTCGGGAATTGTTCTTGCGAGTACAGGTTCATCGGTTGCGTGATGACCCACCACCGATCCACGTTGGTGTGCACGTCCCACACGTCGTGGCGAACGTGCAGGACGTTTTCGGAATAGACCTTCTGAACGAAGGTCACTTCCAGGTCCGGCGCTTGAGAGCGCATGTAATCGGTGACGTGATCGATTTCGTCTTGAGTGGCCGGCAGCATTGGTGAAGGCTCTTGCGAGATTGGCGACTGCGCCCACCTCTGAGCATAGCCGGAACAGGGTAGGCTGGAGGCTAATCGGTCACCAGCTTCCGATGCGCTCGCCTGATCAGGGCTGTCCGATGTCCGCAGCTGGCTGGCTGGTTATGTCCGCAGCAGGACACTCGGAACATAGCTCGGATCCTGGTACTCGAACAGCTGCACCGTGCCCACCGACGTCAGATGCTGTCCTAGGAAGATCGCCAGGGCTTGCGGACCGTAAAAGAACAACCGCGTATTCCGTGCGCCGGTCTTCTTAAGGAGGGCACCGAGCTGCTCTCGGACGGCCAACGCGAATGCACACGCTTCCGCCGAGCCCGCAATGGCCTGGCTGCCAGTCAACGCAGGCGCCATGAATGCCAAGAGCTTTGGGGGGACGCCAGTGCTGTCGATGTAGCGACGGACATCTTCGCGACCGTCCCCACGGATGTTCAAGCCGAGAACGATGTCGGCACCGCCGACGTCGACTACATCCACGTGCATCTCGTACGGCGACGCCGGAGTTGCGTCCGAACGCCAGGGCTCGGTCGCCGGTGGTTGCGGCACCTCAAACGCCCAGCCCCCGACGACTGGAAAGGTTGCCCCAAGGGCGATGCTTGTCGATAACGCGCAGCGCCCGCGAAACCGGATCAATCGCTCTTTGCGCTCGCCGGCGATCTTGTCCCGGAGCGTCTTCAGTTCTGGCAGCAGTCGACTGTTCCAGACGTCTTCGCTAGGAACTCGACGTGTGTTTCGGTCGAACTCCTGCGACCAGTCGAGCACGTAGTCCGCGGGGATGTCGAACGTCTCACTCGTCCAGTTTTGCACCCAAAGAGTGATAGCTCTTTCGGTCGACTGGACCGAGACGATGGATCTGCGCAGGATGTCTTCAATGTCGCCACGACCGAAAGCAGCCCCGCGCTTTGCGTCGACGGACCGAAGAAGTTCCGCGAAGGCGGGCGCGACGGCGGCCCGAATCATCTGTTTGTATTCCGGATGCTTCAGCAGTTGGGCGATGAACACGTCCGAGGCGCGTTCGTCGTGGTGCAGGTCTCCATGAACGATGTCGATGTTGACCTTCGAGTGAACGAAGTCGATCTGCTCTTGCTGCAAGCCGGCATTGCGCATTCGCTCATCCAGCTCCGCCTTGGTTGGCGCCATGGCGCCCTCGACGTCGTCATAGAACGGCTTCGCGTTCCTCATCCGTGCAAGCCCGCTCTCGATCGACTGCAGGTTCTCCGAGAGGCTCGGACATACAAGAGTGAAGCACGTGTAGATTCCTGCGAATTCAGCGTCGCGCTTCTGGAATTGAGCGACGACCTCACAAAATTCAGCCGGCGCGACGTTGTGGTCCTTCACCTGTACGTGTATCCGTGAGGACCGCTCGCCTTCCTGAAAGCGGATGTCGATATCGCCGGTGCCTTCATGGAACAGCTGATGAAATGCCGGATCGAGAAGCCAGACGGGAAGTTGGCACACGGCGTACCGCGTCTGAAACCCGAACCCCTTGCTTGCGGTAATGCCGCCCATGGCTTCGGGCGACAACAGCGAGCCAGGGCGTGCCTTCGATTTCGATGTCTTCCGCGGGCTCATGTTTACTGACCGAAACGAGAGCCGAATAGCTGGCGCCACAATTTACGGCTCTCCGCTTCGTCCTTGCTGTCCAGCGCCTTGCGCGCGGTAACGGCGGCCGCCTTGACCTGATTCATGAAGGCGTTGAACTCGGCGGGCTCCCAATGCTTTGCCACGTTGACGGACGCATAGCCAGGATCAGGAATCGAAGGCACGACCTCCGTGCCGCGATAAGAGCCGTACGAGGACTCAATGCCTTCCAGAACGTTCACCACGCCGGCGGCGTGGGACGAGGGGGAGGCGATGGTGCGATGAACCAAGCTCTCAAGGATGTACGACTTCGGCTTGCAGGGCTCCGTGGGCAGTTGATCGCGCCAGTACTTCATCAGCTTGACGACCTGAACGTAGTAGCCGCCCGTGGTCTTGTTCTTGTCTGTGGCGGCCTTGATCTGGCCCGTGGGATGAGTGGCCACCCACACCTTGGCCTCTCGGTCAGGGATCCAGAGCGGCCCATCGTCCTCAGCGATCGGTGTGGCGGGTACGATGTCCAGCCAGACGCCCTTTGCGGCCTGCACGCCCACCGATCGTCCTTGACGCTTCGTCTCCTTGTAGTACTTCGCCAGGATCGACTGTGTCCACGCCAGCACGACGTCAGGCGGCGTGATGAGATGGTCGACGTCGATGATGCAAATCACATCAACGTCGTTGATGTCGTTGATGGCCGTATGCCTTGCATACGAGCCTGACAGGAACGTTTCCTTATGCGCTTCCTTGAATTCGCTATCCGTCCGCAGCTGCTGCCGAACGGTTTCGTGCGCCGCCTTCGCGTTTGCAACATGCTGGTCGGTCGGCTCGATTGAAGAGACAAGAGCCTTGAAGTCAGACGCGAGCTCCACCGTCAGCGGTCCTTTCCTGGGGAAACCGGCAGGTCGGGAAGCGAGTCGACATTCAGTCCGTAGTTTTCCGCGAGGGCAGCCAGGAAGTTGCCGCAGACGGAGCACTCTTCGTCCCTCGGCAAATCGATGCCGTACCACCGGTGAATCGTCATCTCATCCATGCTCTCGCTTAAGGGGGGCCAGCTCGCGTATTCGGTTCCAGGCTCGGGGCGATTCAGCCAGAGATACCAGGGGGCCGCGAAGTCCCGTTTCAGGATATTGAGCGAGCTGTCGCGGTCGGCGAGAAGCTCGAGGAGGGCCAGTTTCGCCACCATATTGGCGATTGGCAGGACATCGAGCGACAGGCCCGGCTCGATCGCGACGGGCTGATCGGAATACGCGATCCCTTCCGCATCGGCCGCCGTCGAGATCTCGACGTCCGACGCCTGATCAGGCATCGCGGCGACGAAGCACTGATGACACGCTGACTCCTTCGGCCGGACGCGAAGGACCTGACCGCCATAGGCGCGCCGGAAGGCGCCTCCGTAGACGGCGACCACGCCCGCCTCAACGCAGAGCTGATTGACCAGAAGCTTGCTGGGCCGGCTATCCGTCCCGCAGACCACGACGTCCGCCTGCGCGATCAGCTCCTTGATGTCGTCTTGATTGTCGTAGTCAACCGCGACCGGATGGGCGGAGACGTTCGCATCAGGATTCTTTTCAAGAACCAGATCGCGAATGACATTGACCTTGTAGCGGCCGACCTGCGAAATGCCGCCAGGATGGCGGACGACATTTCCGACCGATAGCCGGTCCCGGTCGATCAAGATGAAGTTGCCGACGCCGCACTTGGCAAGCTCGATCGCCGCGTGGCCGCCTCCTGTGCCCAACCCGATCACGACGACGGTCTTGTCCTTGAGCACGGTGGTTTCGAGAATGCCCGAGCGCCGCGTGGCCAGCTCCGGCTGGACATCGGCGAAGCAGACATCGAGCGGCAGCCGCGTGTCCCCGTCCTGGCGCCAGGCTGTTGTTCGATAGGCGGTGCCGTCGGGGGCAGGTAAACGTCGCCGCGTCAGGCTTCTCGCCGCCGCCAGGTTGCAGGACGATCGCGATCGCCGTCCCCTGAGGGAGCTGAAACGCGGGATCAAGCGTTATGCAGGCCGCCGCCGAGGACGCGGCCGGAATCACGCCGAGGGCCGCGTGGGTGAGGGCGTCGCCATCGTCCCAGCTGCTTAGGCTCAGGGGCGCGTACCCATCCCGGGCCAGGTTGTCCCAATGGTCGCGCAGCCACGCGGTCGACAGCGTCAAGGCTGCGAACATATCGGCGTCGTCTGCGGTGATGTTCAGCGCCCGCGGGGCCTGAGTACCTTCCGCGACGGCGACGATCGTGCGCCTCGTCTTGTCGTACACGAGCTTTGTACGGCCAGGCCTTCGCTCTGCGATCGATTTCATCGCCTCGCGAATCATCTGTTGCTGCTGCGGATCGCTTGTGCTCATACGGTCCCCGCCATTGTCGGGACGAAGTCAGCGAGTGAACGCCCCGTCGCCAGATGCTGCTCGTACGCTTCAAGCCAGATATGCGCCTTGAGAAATACTTTTTGCAGCAGGATGTTGGAATGCCACCGTTCATCGCGCCAATGGCAGATCTGAGGCCAGCCGGCTGCGTGCGGCGTGAGCGTATGCATCGCATGCGAGACGCCGAGCGATGAGACAGGGCTTCCGTTGAACAGCCGCAACGGATCCGGATCGGTCACATAGAGCGGCGGCCGCTGAAACGGATATCGCGGCGGGATAGGAAGATAAAGATGATAGCGCCGCCCGGAACTGGAGCTGGCGATCCCTGACGCGCTGTAGGTGTCCCCGGAGGGGTAATGATAAACGCTGAACTGATCGAATCCCTCACGCTGCAGGATCTGGTGCTCGACTGCTAGACGCTGACGCTGCTCAGAGGTCCACATGCCCCGGTCCTTTCGCGTTCGTGCTCGCCTTGCGCAGCGCCGCGACGATGCCCGGAATATTCAGGGCATTCAGGCTCGCCGGGCTCTCGACGGGCGTGGTTGAGCCGTTCAGCCTGTTAAGGAGATGAACCTCCAGCACCGGCATCGGCCACACTGATCCCAGGGCGACTGCGAAATAGTGGGGCTCCGCGATCTTCGCCACGAGGATGGAGCCGAAGCCGGTCGTGTGGTGCTCTATGGGCGCGCCGCTCTCGCGCGCGAGCGCTTCGGCGACGTGCGCGAGCACGCGCTCTCTGGTGCCTGAATCAACGTCCGACGCAGGTTCGACGGACGGCGGCGCGGTGTCGGCACCGATGCGGATTCGTTGAAGCGAGATCTTTTCCCACCCATGGAGTTCTTGCTCGGCGAGCGCTCTTCGCGTCACGAGCGCCTGACGGACAGGGCTGACGCCGGGCAGTACCTTCACCCGCGTCGGCAATGGCGCGTCGTCCGTGCCCGACAGGTCATAGATCCACGGGTGAATCCTGATGAGCGGCTCGCTCTGGCTGCCATCCAGCGTGACGATGATTTCGGCCATGTTGGTGAACTGGTTGCGGCCGGCCAGGCTCACGATGCGCTTTCGATCGCCGCCGCTCGGCGCTGACAGCCCGAGCCGGTGATGCGAATGCCAATCGCCGAAATAGCGCAACGCCCAGTCCGCGGCCATGACTTCGCTCAGCTGACGCAGGTAGTCGACGTCCAGCCGGAAGTGCGTGTTGTCTCGTTGCGCGGCTGGTCCTGCCTTCGTGGCGAGAAGCACTGTCGGCAGGTCATGCCACCGGCCGAAGAGATCTCCTCCCGTTTCGATGGACCAGGCCGAGGCCTCGGCCGCCATGGCGCGCAGCTCCGACTCCCATGTAATCAGGAACCCCTTGGCGGGTTGCGCCTGCGACCGGCGGTTGATGAAGCGGCCGAGCCGTTGAATCAGCCGGTCGGAATTCGGAGAGGCGTGCAGGGAGCGCAGGACGGCCGTCAGCGGCGGGCGCTCCTCAATCCAGTCGCGCAAATCGGCGCTCAGCCGTGCATCCGCGGCAGCGAGGTTCTCCGGCGAAATGTCGAGCGCCGCCGCGATTCGCTCCTTGAGCTCGGCGCCGGGCGAACGGCGGCCAGCCTCCAGGTCAGCGACATAGGCAGGCGTTACGCCTATTTTTTCGCCCAGCTGGCGAAGCGACCATCTGCGGTCCTGGCGCCTCTCACGGATCAGTTTTCCGAGATCCGACACGAGTCGATCCTACTTCATCGTATGCTGAACTTGTCAAGGCGAAAGTTTTGGTTTATGCGGCGATTAAATGGTTATTCTCCGCATTCATACGGAGCAAAATTGACTTTGCGGTGCAAGACACCTATAATCACCGCAATTGGAGCGGCGATTGTATATACATGACCTTGAGGACTGGCCCTCATTCCGGTGGGACAGTGAGCGTCTCGCGGCACCTTTTGCCGACGTGCGGCACCGCCAGGGGCGTCTCACGGGGCATATGGAAGCTCTCGGTTTCGGCCTCCGCCAGGAGGCCATCCTCCAGACGCTGACCTCCGACGTCATCAAAAGCAGCGAGATCGAAGGAGAAAACCTCGACGCTGCGCAGGTTCGCTCGTCCATCGCCCGGCGCCTCGGAATGGACATCGGCGGCCTCGTTGCCTCCGATCGCCACGTTGAAGGGGTTGTCGAAATGATGCTCGACGCAACCCGCCACTACGACAGGCCGCTCGACGAGGAGCGATTGTTCGCCTGGCATGCCGCCCTTTTTCCGACAGGCCGTAGCGGCATGACGAAGATCACCGTCGGCGCCTGGCGCGATGACAGCACAGGGCCCATGCAAGTCATCTCAGGCCCCATCGGGCGAGAGCGCGTCCATTTCGAAGCGGTCCCGGCACCGCGACTCGCTGCGGAGATGTCTGCTTTCCTCGCTTGGTTCAATGCTAAGTCCGAAATCGACGAGGTGCTTAAGGCAGCCCTGGCGCACCTGTGGTTCGTGACCATCCATCCCTTCGATGACGGCAACGGCCGCATCGCGCGCGCCATCGCCGATATGGCTCTCGCGCGTTCGGAGAACAGCCCGCAGCGCTTCTACAGCATGTCGACGCAAATCCGCCAGGAGCGCACCGCGTATTACGACATCCTTGAGCGCACGCAGAAGGCGACGCTCGACGTCACGCCGTGGATGGAGTGGTTTGTGGGTTGCCTGGGCCGGGCAATCGACGGCGCGCAGTCAATGCTAGCCGGCGTGCTGGCCAAAGCGCGCTTCTGGGAGCGCCTGCAGGGCGTGCCGCTGAATGAACGTCAAACCGTCGTCCTGAATCGCCTGCTCGATGGCTTTGAAGGCAAGCTGACCACCTCCAAATACGCGGCTCTCGCGAAATGCTCACAGGACACCGCTCTTCGTGACATCTTGCAGCTGGTTGAACAAGGCATCCTAGTTCGAGGGCCCGAACGCGGCCGCAGCACCAGTTACTCTCTTGCCAGCGAGCAGGCGTGAAATGCCGAAAACGAGGTCTCTGCCCAGAAGTTTGTCAGCGTCAGGAACGTTGCTATGAAGGTCAAGGAAGATGGCCGTCCGGCTGATTGATATCGAGCGGGCTCTCGACGAACTCGTTCTCATGGAGGAAGGGAAACGGTTTCAGCGAATGGCCGTCATCCTCCAGCGGCGGCGCTGGCCGGAGCTCATTGCGCACGAACCGAAAAAAGACGACGGGCTTGATGCCTATGCCCCTCCGAGCCTCTCGGGCGACAGGACAGGCCGCGGCGTCGCCTGCTCGACGACCCCGACTATCAGCAAGGTTTCGGAGGATGCGAGGAAAGCGAAGGGGAAGTTTCCTGGTCTCAAGACGCTCATATTCGTGACGTCCGGCAAGGTGTCGCGGATCACCGCGACGAAGTGGGCGAAGCAAATTCTCAAAGACTACGAGCTTGAGCTTCAGGTCGTCTCTCGCGAAGACATCATCACAACGTTGATGCAGCCGGAGAACGCATCCATCTGTGCGACCTTCCTCAATATTGATCTGCGGCCTGAACCGACGCTCGCCGAACTCATTGCCAACGCACGACAGGCGGCTGCCGAAATCGCCGAGAGCTGGGCGGGCAGGTTGAACGGACAGCCGCTCATCGAACTGCGCGCTGAACGGCTCGAGCTGAACGGCGCAGAATCCAGCCATGTGTTTTCCCTCGGCGACGTGAGCGAGGCGCTGCGAGAGAGCCGCCGCCTTGTTCTTGAGGCGCCCGCCGGACGCGGCAAAACCACGACGCTCGTTCAGCTCGCGCGCGGCGCTGGCGCAACCCATACCGCCCTCATGGTCGACCTGTCTCAGTGGGTCGATTCAGGCCGCAACATTCTCGAGTATCTGGGCGGGATGCGCGAGTTTCTGGCACGCCGCATCGGCGCGGCCGAACTTGCACGCGTTTGCCAGACGGGATCGCTCTCGTTCCTCCTCAACGGCTGGAACGAGATCACGGCGTCCAATTCGGTTGCAGCGACAAACGCCCTTCGCAACCTCGAAAGGGCCTTCCCCGAAGCGGGCATCATCGTCGCGACGAGAACACATCATCTGACGCCGCCGTTGTCGGCCGCGACCAGGCTCCGATTGCTGCCTCTCACGCGGCGTCAACGCGCCGAACATCTCGCGGCGCGGCTGGGCGGAGACAAAGCGCAGAAGCTCCAGTCCTCTCTCGATACCGAGCCGGTTCTCGACGAACTCACGCGCACGCCCTTCATTCTCTCGGAGGTCACCAGACTGTTTGAGGCAGGCGCTCCGATTCCGAAGACCAAGATCGGCGTGCTCGGCGCCGTCATCAGATTGCAGGAAGAAGCGCAGGAACACCGAAACCAGTTGCACGACCAGCCATTGTTCGGGATGGCTTCGGCGCATCTCGAGGCGCTCGCCACTGAGATGACAAGGCGTGGCGGCGTTTCACTGCCAGACACGGATGCCCGTGCGGTCATCTCCGCTGGCTCTGCGGACCTCCTGAGCAGAAAACAGATTGAGCGTCCCCCAGAGCCATCAGACGTCCTGGCCGCATTGACGGCCCACCACGTTCTCGAGCGTACCGACTATCCCGCGCCCGCCTTCCGTTTCGGGCACCAGCAGTTTCAGGAGTACTACGCCACCATTGATGTACGGCAGCGGCTGTTGCGACTGACTGACCGAGATTCAGATGGCTTGCGACAATTCACGGCCGACTACGTAAATGAGCCGGCGTGGGAAGAGCCGTTGCGAATGATCGCGGAAACGCTGAACACGGGCCCCTGGCGATCGTGCCCACGATGAGTGCACGCGCGCCGGCAGATTGCTGGTCGAGATGGCGCTCGGCGTCGACCCCGTTTTCGCGGGCGGGGCTTGCGACAACGCGCGATTGACTGTCTCTGGCAGTTTTACAA
>Ga0184623_10000923_pt1 | contig 12792 bp, 13 predicted proteins | sample PLM1_100_b1_FD_133138 | JGI IMG/M metagenome (GOLD analysis project Ga0184623, IMG submission 133138) | Groundwater sediment microbial communities from an aquifer in East River, Colorado, USA - PLM1_100_b1 | ecosystem: Environmental > Terrestrial > Soil > Riparian zone | place: USA: East River...
AGGCGGCAGCTGGCAGAGTTGGCCGATGACCAGCCACGCGCCCAGCTATCACGGATACCGATTCCCACCCGAGATTATCAGTCACGCGGTGTGGCTCTACCATCGCTTCTGCTTGAGCTTTCGGGATACTGAAGATCTGCTCGCCCAACGAGGAATCACCGTCACCTACGAGGCGATCCGCCAGTGGTGTCGGACCTTCGGCCGGGAGTATGCGCGGACGCTTCGGCGACGACGAGGCCGGGTGGGCGACACCTGGTATCTGGACGAGCTCTTCCTGACGATCCAAGGACGGCAACAGTATCTGTGGCGCGCCGTCGACCAGGACGGTGACGTGATTGACATCTTGGTCCAGTCGCGACGCGACCGGCGAGCGGCCGCACGGTTCTTCCGTAAGCTCTTGAAAGGGCAAGGCCGTGGACCGCTTCGTCTGATTACGGACAAGCTCCGCAGTTATTCGGCGGCACACCGTACGCAATGCCGTCCGTGATCCACAGCACCCGGCAGTACGAAAACAATCGAGCGGAGGTTTCGCATCAACCCACGCGGCAACGCGAGCGACAGATGCGGCGGTTCAAATTCGTCGCGCACGCGCAACGGTTTCTTTCGGTGCACGGACTCGTTCAGAATCTCTTTCGTGTCGGCCGCCACCTGCTGGGGGCCGTCCACCATCGCGTGTTACGAACACGAGCTTTCGGTGTCTGGCGTGAGGTGACCTGCGTCTAACTCGGAGGGCTGAGTCGTCGCTCACTGGCGGCAGAACCTGTCCCTCAGCGTCAACTTGACAGTGCCTCAACGCACCCATCTTGTTGGGCATGGGCGGGAGGTTCTTCGGACGCGCGACGTCCCAGACCTCCAGGTCCTCCTCCGAGAGTTGATTAATGATTCTGCGCGTCGCGCCGTGCGACATCATCTCAGGATAGCTGCGGAAGAACTCGCGGGTTTCGCCCGCCATGAGATCAGCAAGCTGCAACCCGAGTTCGTGTTCGGACTTACGGTCGATGTCGAGGCCGAGGAAGAGTCCTTCGACCTCCGGAGAGAGCTGCGCCATCGCCGACGCCATGGAATCGATCTTTTCTTTCACCGACGCGTCTTCATCCGGTTCCCGAGGATCGTAGATGACGCGGAAGTGACAATCGAGGAAACCGAGCATGTACGTCCAGCCGGCGACGGCTTTGGTGACCAAGTACGACAGAAGATCGGACTTTTCGCCACTCTTGTAAAACATCTGGCGGAGTTCTTCGACGCTAGCGTCGTAGAGGCCGGAGATGTCCGCGGTCGAACATCAGCCCTTCACGGACTTGCTCCATCACGAGCGACCGCGATGGGATATAGACCCCGCTGATGAAGGCGCCGCGCTCCCAGAGTGCCTGAGCCATCCGCTGGGCAAGGTCGCGCCGATCAGCGTAGGGAATACGCTTGAACTGTGTGTGCTTGAATTCGATTCGCCGCCCGGAACCAGCTTCAGGTAATCCTGGAAGATCGGCTCGAAATCGCTCTTGAGCGCGTCGTAATCACCGGCGGGCACGCCCACGCCGCCGTACGCGAAGTACCCGTACTTCGAGTCGACCTCAGTCATTTTGAGGAATCGCTCGAATGATTCGTCTACGAACACGACGTAATCCTGCCGGAGGAACCGTCTCCACGAAGGAAGCCCCGGGGCTGAGAACAGGGGATATGGCCGCTCGATCTGAGCCACGGTTCGATTGTACCCAGCTGGGCGTATGCCGCAGAGCGCCAACGTAAAGAGACCGTCGCATTTTTGCGGGTGGCTGCGCTGGTTCAGGCAGTGGTGGGAGCACCTGGTGGGCGCACTTCGAGTTCACCCGCATAAACACTACGCCAACTATCCTCCGTAAAAAGATCGAGGATTTGCGAGAGGTGGGTGCGTCGATGTTGATTGCCAGTTGATATCCGCGATCGCGACGTTCAGTTCGCCGACGATGTCCCAGGAGCTTAGCTCGACGCGGTCGTCGTCGGGGCCGACATCGATAAACATTGCGGCGTTGATCAGGACCAATCGGGCGGTGGAACCGGCGGGTTTCGCGTGCGTCAGCAACGTTGGAGTGAGTCTAAAGTCTCAGGGATGTCCGCCGACGGCCGTTGTCGAGGCCTACGCCCGTTCCCTACGTTTGCCCCTTGCTTGCTGCCGCGTGGGAGTACAGGAGGCCTCCTCTGTCAGCCGGCTGTCGTTGAGAATGCCCCTTTGCGAACACCGTTCCGACATTGATCGCGCAGATGCTGGGCGACTGTCCTTTCAGAGCGCATCCCGCCATCCTCATGGCGCTTCGATTGCGTCCATACGCCCGAGCGCGGCGAGCGTCTCTGCGTAGTGGATCTGCGCCGCGTTGGGAGCGTGCCGGCCCATTTCCGTGACCGCCGCGCACAGCGCGTCGTAGTCCGACGGCCGCTTCGCGCCGCCCGCCTGAAGAATCCACGGCGGATGCGGGTGCAGGTAGTTCAGCTCGCGTTCTACCGGGATTCGGCGGTCCGCGTATCCGGCGGAGGCCGCAACGCTAACGAGTTCTCCCGGATAGTCCTCCGTCAGCTGCGCGTTTCGGGTGCACGAAGATCCGCATCCCCTTCAGCCCGCACGACTCGGCGCGGTATGCGCGGACCACCCCTGTGCCCAAGAACTGGGAACTATGCCGGCGAAGGCCTTCCGCGACATCGGTGGCGAGGCGCACCGCGTCAGGCATGTAAGGCAGATGGAGACAGCCCGCGAGCCCTTGGAAGCCGATGCCGGTCGGCAGTACACGAAAACCTAAGCTGCGATTGACCGAATGCGGGCTGCCCTCGGGCGCGGGACCACACTCGAGCAGGCGGAAGCAGACGAAGCTGATACGATCAACGAGCTCAACGCCGTTTCTGAACGCCTGCACCGGAGACTGACTGACCATGGCCCAACACGACCCTGACCAGATGAGCGATGACGAACTCTCTGAGAACTGGGCGGGATGGATCACTCGAACCGCAGAGGAATTGACCGAGGTATTCCAGCACCGTTACTTGTTCAATTCCATCCGCGACATGTTCGACCACAACCCCAAGCTGCACACGGACAGCGGTCAGTTCGTGATGGAATGGCAAGCCCGCCTTTACGGTCGCGACGTGCTCTTGTTTGTTCGGCGCGAATTCGACACTCAGCCAGGAACGAACAACACCCTGAAGCTGCTGGGCGAAATGGAGAGCCGGCCAAAGATCTTGAGCCGTGCTCGTTACCGGGTTTTCTTCGACAAGCTGGCGATGTCTGAGGAACCCAAGAACGGTTTGGCGAACAACTTTTTCAATTCCTTCAAAATCGTGGGCGACGGCAAGTCCCCGGACGATTATCTTGATCCGGCCGGCATCGCCGCCGAGCGTGAGGTTCTGAAAGAGCGGATCAAGGCTGTCTTGCTGTATGCCAATCGGAATCTGGCGCACCGGACGCCCGAATGGGAAGCCCCGCCGATTCTCGTGCCCAAGGACACGGACAAAGCGCTGTTCGCGGTCCAGGAGTGCTTCGACAAGTTCTACCCGCTGCTGACTGGCAAGAGCATGCCGGAGCCCACGCCAGCCATCCAGTTCGATTGGGAGGATGCATTTCGGCACGCCTGGATGCCGCCGGAGGTGGCCGAGCGCATTAACGCCGCCGAACAAGCGCAGCGGGAAGCGAAGTCTCAGGCAATCGTCGACGAGATCAAGAATCGTGGGAATGTGGAATGAGAGGGAATCATCTAGCGGATGGGTAACGAGAAGTCGCGAAGTGTTTCCTTGTTTGCCGACTGCTCGCGGATGCGTTACGTTAACTCGAAGCGCGTTCTCGGACGTCGGCGGGGACGCAGCGATGTTTTCGACAGATGTTCTTGAAGGACTCGCGCTAGCGTTCTGTCGTTGATTGACATCGTCTTCCACGCGTTGCGCGGTCCGGAGGAGCAGCGTGCCCGATCCGAAACTCGCAAACTTCGACGACCAGCAGTACATTTCGCTGGAAACGTTCAAGAAGAACGGCCAGGGCGTGAAGACGCCGGTCTGGTTTGTGCTGCACAAGAACGCGTTCTACGTGTATACGGAAGCCGATTCGTGGAAGGTCAAGCGCATTCGAAACAACCCGCGAGTGCGAGTGGCGGTCTGCAACATTCGCGGCGACATCAAGGGCCCGTGGCTCGACGCAACGGCGTCGCTGGTCGAAGGCGGTGAGCGGCTCGCCGCGGACAAACTGCTCGATCGAAAGTATTTCCTGAAGAAGCTCTTCAACTTTCTCTCGAGGATCAACCGGCACAAGCGGGCGATGATCAAAATCGAGACCGCGTGATCGCTAACCTGCGGCGCGGCGCGCGATGCGGCGGGCCGAGCGATCCGGCGACACACCGCCCGGCCCGTAAGTCGCCAGATCGGCGTTGATCAGTACCTACGGTTGAACGGGCGCAGCCGTGGCGAGGCTATTCACGCGCGTCGGCCCACCGATCCCGGCGGCGCGCGAACGCCAGTACGGACAGACTGGTCTGACCTCCCTGTCGCCATTCCAGTCAAGCTCCCGGCGCTTTCGTACTCGCTCGCCCGTGAACCGACAAATGCGCCCAATAGTACGGGTGCGGGTAGGCGGAACGGACCGTGAGAGCAGCCTGCCTCAGCGCGTCTAGCAGTGAGTATCCGTCCAAGAGCCTTCCGTGGAACGCCCTCATTAATTCAAGAATCAACTGATCGTCAGCTGCCCACGAGGCAGACACGACAGTTCGCGCGCCTGCCTCGACCAGTGCCCGCGCAAGATCGAAAGTACCTTCACCACACCAGGGTGTTGCTCCTACCGGTTCCGTGGACAAGATCGCTAAATCCACTCCATCGAGGTCCAGATTCGAGAGATCTAGCGCAGTAGCGATACGATCGTACAGTGCAAGCCCAGATCTCAGAAACGGATCCGATCCTTCGACTAACTTCTGGATTTGACCTGTAGGATCCCTATCTTCTCCAAACAAGATACGAGGTAGGTCGACGGCCGGCAGTGAAAGTCCGTGAGTGGCCATATGAAGTATGCGGGCGCCTACGGCAGCGTTTCGGAAGGCGTGCTCAGTTGCACTCTCCCCGAGGAGAAGGGAAGCGTTCGGGTACATTGCCCCGACTGCCTCGGCCTCCAACTTGGCGAAAGGGAGTCCCCACACCAAGGCATGGAGGTTTGGCGCGTGTTCGCTCACGCCGACAACTAGAGCACCTTCACCTAAATCCACTGGATCTGGCCATGGCAGAATTTGGTGAGCGCTAAGCAGATATCCGACGTTCCACCGGTCGATCACGAAGGCTGAGTCGTGAGCGTTCCATAGCGCGCTAAAGGGAAAATCAACCAGGTCACCATCTGGGACGACGTAGATAGTCTCCGCCTCCCTGATCTGAGACTCGATGGGTGACCAAATAAGATCGAAGAGACGCGCTGAGGCGACCAGATACCGATCATCCCGCTTCTCGAGACGACTTCGACACTCACGAACTAGGCTGTCGATTTGCTCGGCTGAACCCAGCTCGATCCGGGTCGGGTTTCCCTGCATCATGACGATCCAAACCGAGTAGCGATTCGCGTAACGCAGGAAATCCAGAATCACCTCTGAGCCTTCCAGTTGCCCTTGAATGTCCGCTAGAGTGGCGGACAGCCAGGCGGCATACGGCACTTCGTGGTCTTTTGCGTGTGCGCTCAACGCGGCTCTCGCTCTCAGCAGATCGCCTATCGCGGCGTCGTAGCGTGCACGCCAGTTGCTGAGTGTAGGCTCAGTGTAGAGGGCTGACAGCTGCCGATGCGCGTGCTGATATTCCTCCAAGACTTGTGGTTCCCGTCGGCCAACCTGTCGCCAGATCCGGCGCTCTACGAGAGACGCACGCCCGACCAGCCCTTTTGAGCTGAGCACTGTCTCATAGGCATGTTCGCCACTTCTCGCAGTAAGTAACAGCCAACTATCCAACGCCGCTCGTGTCGTCGACGTGAGCACGAGGCGGTCAACCAGGGCAGGCCTTGTGAGGTACTTGCGCGCCTGCTCTTGTTGGACGATCATCAACTTCTTCAAATGGGGCTTAGCTCGAACGGCGTCACCGGTCTTGAGATACATGTGTGCCAGAAAGTGATCGCGAATATCATCGCTCTTGTCGAGCTCGAAGGCGTGCACTAACAGGATTTCTGCTGTCAGTTCTTCACCATCGGCGGTGGCCCTTTCGGCTCGCGCCATGTGTTTGGTAAGATCTTCAAGGCGCACATTCCGTTCACTCTCGGTGATTCCGGCAAGAATTCTGTCGAGCGTGATCTTGGCTTTTGACTCCCGCTCAGGCTCTGAGAGGCCAGCCCAAGCGTGCACGTCCACTTTGACCAGTTGCGCATTGGGCCATCGCTCCCGGATCTTCTGAGGCACCCAGCGCTGGCCTTCTCCGGTGGCGTCAATAAGGATCGGTGCGGTCCTACGGTTATGTAGCCACCAATTAATTTCTTTGTGAACCCAATCCTCGGCACCGTCGATCACACACGCGCCGGGTGTGCAGATGACTAGGAAGGCGCGGCATCGTCCGAGCTCACGCCCATGCAAGTGCTTCCAGTCGGAGACAGCGGGCGCGGCAACGTCGAAATACACCACAAGTGTTGGCGGCTCCTCGAAAATCTCGGAGGAGCCTCCCAGTGTTTGACTTCTGAGAATCCCGTGCAGCCACTGAGCCGTCTTGGTACCGTCTGTTTGGCGATAGCAGAGGAACACAGGCCATTCGTTCATCTCTTGAAGACCCTTCCATTGGGACGCTGAGCGGCGTAAATCAAGAGCCGAAATTGCGGAACTTGCTCAGATACGATGCGGGCCCAAGTTAACGCGGTCTCGGTCTCCGTCTCCGTTCCCGGCAGCAACACCACCTCAGCCAGCGACGATTCTTCCCCCGCGAGGTGCGCCGGTCAAGCATCTGAACCGCCGTGGTTTGATCGCCACGGATGCGCGTCTCGCTGTCGAGGTCGGAAGGCGGACTGAACCCGGATTAACTGGCTGTGGGATTCGCGGCAAGGGCAAGTGGCGGCGATAACTCCCGTGTGGTCGCCAAGGGTCGATGAATCCGGCCGGCTCGGAGTTGATCGCCAGATTGTGCGACGCCGGTCGGCGAACTCTGCCGCCGCACGAGCATCTCGAACTCCCGCCCGTAGGCGCGGCAACGGAAGTCATGGAGAGGCATTACCCCGGGACGCTACCAGAACTTCCAGCGCGAAACGACCAGAGGCTGGAAGGCGAACGGCTGGGCGGCGCCCGGAGTGACGACGACCTGCACCCAGCCGACGTCGGGCGACCCCGGGACCTCGAGTCGCGTGAAGTTGGCAAGCCATCGGCCGGTGGTGCGCCGCACGAGGGGATGATCCACGGTGAACTCGTGGTCGTCGCCGTGCACCGCGAGCACGGGCTTGCCGAACCGTTCGACTTCCTCCTCGAGCGCGGCGGCAAACGGCTCGTACCCGCGGCGCCGTTCCATCGGCAGCCCGAAACCCAGCGTGCCATGGAATCCGAGAACGACGGCGGGCGCTCCCGCGGCCGCCGCTTCCGCAAACGTCTCGCGCAGCCACGCCGCTCCCGCCTCCGCCCGCCGCCGTACCTCCTCATCGTCGGCCGCCGTGCGCTCGGGGAACGGCCGTAGGCCGTTGCCGCTGCCCACCAGATGGACGGTGGCAAACGTGATTCCCGCATGCGACCAGCGTGCGTTCTCGACGAACTCTCCAAACGCCGGGCGGCCTGCCTGGGTCGCGAGCGGAAGGCGCCTGCCGCCGAGGCTGTGACGAGGGTCGGCGAAGAAGATCTTGCGCAGACTGCTGAGGCGCTCGCGCGGGGCGAAGCTACCCGAGCCCGGTTCCCAGCAATCGGTCCACTCGTTGTCGCCGGGGCTGTAGATCACGGGATGGCGCAGGCTGTTGAACCGGTCGAGCGCCGTGCGGTAATGGTCGTCGGTGCAAGGGCGCCAGAAGATGTCCCCGATGTGGAGGACCCAGCTCAGATCGTGCGCGTCCATTTCACGGAGCACGAGCCGGTACCTCAGCACCTCCCACGGGTAGTACGGAGCGTCGCCGAGGGCGGCGAACGCGAAGGATTCCGGGGGATTGGGCGTCGGCGCGGGTACGCGGCTCGTGGCCCAGACTGCCGTCGCGATAACCGCAACGCCGGCTAGGACAAGTGAAGCGAGCCGGCCCCTGCGGCGCCTGTGCATTCGGGAGATTGTCTCCGATCCTCGCCTCGCACGACTACTCCTGTGTAGTCGCGTTTCGGCGAGTGGGGGAGCCCGCCGGGCCGAGACGATCCTACAGGCCGAGGAGGGCTCTGAGGCGGTCTCGAACGTCTGTAAGGACGTCGGTGGGAGCCTTCGCTTCGAAGACTGCCTTCCGCGCCTGCCAATCGAGGTTCTTCACGTGGTCCGCGAGGACAACGCCGACGATGGCGCTGCCGGTCGTGAGTGGAACCTCGAAGGGGTAGCCTTTCACCTGACTCGTAATCGGGCAGGCGACAGCCAGGCGCGCCTTGGCGTTGTAGGTGCGGGGGGACAGAATGAGCGCCGGCCGGCGGCCGCGCTGCTCATGCCCTGCTTGCGGATCGAACGTCAGCCAGACCAAGTCGCCAGCGTCAGGGACGTATGCGCGAGCTACCACCGTTCATGACCCAGGGGCGCGCCCCAGTCGCTCTCGCCATGGCGATTGCGCGGTGTGATTTTGGCGACCAATTGGTCAAGGGAGTAGGTCGGTCGGCTCGCCCGGATCACGATCGCTCCGCCCTTAACCGACACCTCCACGGTATCCCCCTCGGCGACCTGTGCCTCGAGCGCGACCGATTTGGGCAGACGGAGCCCGAGGCTGTTTCCCCATTTGGCGATTTGCGTCGATATGGCCATGTATCTACATTAACTATACAGAGGCTCGTCGAGCAGGTCAACCCGCTTGCGCGCCAACCGCGTGTGAGTAGGGCGTCCCACCGCCGACTCTCCGGAGGCGACAGCTGATTGGTGGTCAACCACTCGCGAGTCGCTGATCACTGCGGCGTTTGGACCAACCTCTAAATGCGAGAGGAAAGCGTCAATTGGAGAAGTTCGAGCAACTGCGCATCTAGGGCGCACATCCGCGAATTCGCGTGCAAACAGCCTGGGGCAGCGTGCTACGATCCTATCGCCTGCGACTTCATCGAATAATTTGCCCATTTGTGTACGGCTGCCGCCTTCGCATATCGACAGGTTTGGCCGGCCACGCTACGCCCGACGTACGCTGAATGACAGTAGACGCTGATGGCGCAAGAGACCGATTCAACGAGACAGCCGGCAGCACCAGCCTCTGACGCGCCGGCGATTCCCACGTGCCACGCGATAAAAGTCGAGTTCAGCGGGGACGTGTTCCTGGTCAACGTGGCGCTCGAGGGCGAACTCATACCGCTTGTCCTCGATCCAGCGGACGGCAACTGGAAAAGCAAGCTGTTCGCGGCCTTTCCGGTCGTGGGCGACATGGACACTTACCTGTTCTGTAAAGGCATCAACGGGACCGCCTGGAAGCTGCAGCTGTGCGTCGACAAGCGGAGTGCGATCCGCGAGGGCGTCATCCGCAAGGGCTTTGGATATCTCGGCGAGCAGATCGCGCTTCCGCTTCCCGATGTCGGAGCGAAGCCGTGAGGCTTGTTGGTATGGTGGTCTTTGCCGCGGTCGTGGCGGCGTGCGTTGTATCGGCCCAATCGATCGCGCAGGATTCCGCCGGGGGCGGGGTGCTCACGCTGCCAACGACCTCGCCGCTGTCGGCGGGCCTGTTCACCGTGAACAGCGCGGACAACAGCGTCACGCTGACGTACGTCAATCGCCGTTCCCCTGAGGACACCTTTTACGGCTTCTCGATAAAGGCAAAGGCGACCAACAGCATCGCGCAGGTAATCAAGGCGGGCGAGTTCCGGCCGGGTGCCAAATTCGACTTCACGTGGGGCAGGCACAGCCTGCGCACGGCCGCCCCGACTCCGACGCCCGCGGATCTGATTCCGGCCTCGCCTGACTCCGCCGACTTCGATTGGATCGCCCTGAGGCTCGGCGTCGAAGCATCGAGACTAGCCCTCCTTCATCGCGGCCGGCCGTTCGCCGAGCAGGTCGAGCGGTTCACCTTGCCGGCATCACGGCCTCGGTCTCGTACAACTACCTCTGGCGCGGCAGCGTTCTCTGGGGGTTGGCACTCGGCATGGAGCGCGCGAATAACTATGGGGGCCTCTAGACGACGTGGAAATCGAGGATGTCACCGAGGAGACCTCCAACGGGACCACGAGGACGGTGACCCGGAAGGCGTCCGCGAAGGAAGGTGCCGGGTACGCCGAGAGCCTGGCCATACCTCTGCGCGGCGATCTGTTCTGGCTGCCCGGAAGCGGCGATGACCGTATCGCGTTCACTGGCTTTCTCCGTACTGCCTGGGCGGCAGCGCGGAACAACCGGCTCACCAATGTCGGGGCTGGCATCTTCGTCCTGAAGAAGGACTCCCCGATGACATCGCTCGGCGGCACTGTCCTCGAAGTGCGCGATCTCTTCGATGCGCAGGGCAGGGGCCTTCCTACGGGGCGACGCCTCGCGGTGAGCGTTCAGGTGAACGTACCCATCAATTTTTGAAGACACTAAGGAGGTCGCATGAGCGTTGCCACGATGACCGCGCTCGGAATCGCGCGGAATACGAAAGGGGCCTTCCGAACCCTGGGCGTTGAGCCGCAAAAGGCCGTCGATTCGGCGATGGAGAAGATTGCGGCGTTCATCCCGTCGGAAGTGATTGGTGTGTACGTTGTGGCCCTCGGCATGCTGTCGCCTCAGCGCGATGCCGGCAAATGGTTGATTTTCGGCATCTGCATTGTGCTCGTTCCTATCTTCATCTGTCTGGATTACGTGCTGACGAAGAAGAGGAACCCGAACACAAAGCTGACCCGCAGGGTGGGAATCATTCTCGCGATCCTCGGCGTCGTGGCATTCGTCGCGTGGGCGGCCGCGATGCCCGGCACACCATTCCTTTCGCTTCATCCGAACGCCACGGCCGCCGGCGGCGTAAGTGTGATGATCCTCGCGGCGTTCATGTACAAGATTGCGGAAGTGTTTGATCTTGTTCCTAAGGTCAAGTGAGACACGATCGGTCTGGCAAGACCGACCGCTGGCTGACGCAGAGAATCGTATGTGGTGGGCTCTCTAACTCTGTCGCGACAGTTAGCCGAACGCCGCGGTCGAGACAATTCGAGGAGCGCTGTATTGCGCGCGGCCTGGGCGAACAGCGTGCCGAAACAGGGGCGGTGAATGACACGGCTGGAAGCGTCGCGCGGACACACTTTGCAATAGACGATGTTGCGGCCGTCAGGGACCGCTTTGAGCAGGCGGCTTCCTTGGCACGTCGCTGGGCGATCGCTGACGCGACGCCCGCGCGCTCACCGAGGCTGCCGACTGTGGCCTGAACGCGGGGAGGCGCAGCAGGTTCCCACACTCGTCGATTGGGCCAAATCCATGCTTGAGACGGACGCAGAGGACCCACGGTACATGGCTGAGGACTTGACGGCCAAGGGGAAGGCACTTATCGAACTCTCGCGCTGGGCCGACGCGGAAGCGTGCTTTGCGCGCGCACTGAGCATCGGAGAAGAATTGAATGACACGCAGGCCACCGGTCGGGCTCTCGCGAACATAGGAGAGGCCCAGCGGCGGGCGGGGCGTCTGCCCGAGGCACTGACGCATCTACACCGCGCCTTGGAACTGCTGCGACAGTCACGCGATCCGGAGGGCGAGGGTGCGGCACTGAACAACCTAGCTCTCATCTATCAGAACCAGGGACGGCCGCAGGAAGCGCTCGATCACATTTCTCAATCGCTCAAACTACGGCGCCGCACGCGGGATCCACTCGGCGAAGCACGTACGTTGAACAGTCGCGGCGTCGTCTATATGGACATGCTGCACAGGCCCGATCGGGCGGTGGCGGACTACGACGCTGCGCTAAAAATCCTCCAGACCAACGACGACCCGTACGGACTCGCGCTCGTGCTGACGAACAAAGGGTTGGCACTGCGCGACCGCGATCCGGTCCAGGCGCGCCGCTGTCTCCGAGAAGCGCTAAAGACGCGCCGCGACATCCGCGATCCGGCTGGCGAAGCGCGAGTCCTGGACCATCTCGGACGCCTGAGCTGGGACGCGCACCAGCCGGAGCAGGCGCTCGCTTACCACGCGAAAGCAGCCGCTATCGAACGGGAGATTCACAACCCTCGTGGAGAGGCCTCGGCTCTCAGTGGGATGGCTGCCGCGCTGCTCATGTCGGGCCGCCCAGTTGAAGCAACCACCCGTTACGAGGACGCGCTGCGCATCTACACGGACGCTGGTGATGACGTCAAGCGGGTAGAGACACTCAATGAACTGGCGCACGCCGTGTGGGCGTGTGGCTGTGCGGCCGCGGCCAACGATTACTTCGAAGAAGCGATCGGCGGATTCGAGGCCATCGAAGCGGCGTTCGTCACCGACGAGAGTCGAGCCGCCTTCCAGGATGTGATGCACGGGTCTTACCGCGGGCTTGTGGGGCTGAAGCTAGAAGAGTACGCACAGCATCCCGACCAGAGCCATCTTCTCGAGGAGGCGTTCCAGATCGCGGAGCGGAGTCGCGCGCGCGCATTGCTCCACATGCTTGGAAGTGTCAATACAGCATCGAGCCACGCCGATCCTGCCCTGATAGCGGAGGCGCGGGCGATATTCCGTCAGGTTGGGGAGACCCTGCGGCAGCTACGAGGCAGCCGGGCGCGCCAGCCAGGCGCCGATGTCGAGCGACTCGAGGCCGAGCTGCGGGCGCTGGAGGAGGAACATGAA